>Ga0255338_1000731_pt1 | contig 84811 bp, 77 predicted proteins | sample MeOH1_35cm_T4_19_FD_203715 | JGI IMG/M metagenome (GOLD analysis project Ga0255338, IMG submission 203715) | Sandy soil microbial communities from University of British Columbia, Vancouver, Canada - MeOH1_35cm_T4_195 | ecosystem: Engineered > Artificial ecosystem > Sand microcosm > Unclassified ... | reverse complement strand
CACCACCGCGCCCCTGCGCCTTTGGGATGGACAGAAGGCGGAGATCCGGTAGAATCATTTCTTCACGCGGTCCCGTAGCTCAGCTGGATAGAGCATCAGACTACGAATCTGAGGGTCGGGCGTTCGAATCGCTCCGGGACCACCAACACTTAGGCCGCTTTTGAGCGGCCTTTTTTATTGTACTCCCGGTGGAGAATTCCGCCGGTCAGTGCCGCAGCAGAAGCCGGACCATCAGGGGCGCGATGGAGGCGGTCGTGATGCCGGCGAGGGTCATGGCGAGCCCTGCCATGGAGCCTTGCTGCTCGCCCTCCATGAAGGCCATGGCCGTGCCCTGGCCGTGGGCCCCGGTGCCCATGGCCAGACCCCGGGCCACGGGATCCTTGATCCCGGCCCAGGTCAGGAGGGTTCCCCCGAATACGGAGCCCAGGGTGCCGGTGGCCACCACGAAGGCGGAAGCCAGGCCGGGGCTCCCTCCGTGGATTCTGGCGATCTCGACGGCGAAGGGGATGGTGACGCTCTTCGGCAGCACTGAAGGAACGACCTCCCTCGGCAGGCCGGCCACCAGGGCGATCAGGCCAGCCACGAGCATCGACGCGAGGGATCCGAGACTCACACCAGCCACGATCGCAGGTGCATAGCGCCGCAGCAGACTGCGTTGGCGGTAGAGCGGAACTGCGAGGCCGACCGTGGCAGGTCCGAGCAGCGACGTCATGATCCGCCTGCCGGGCAGGTAGGACTGGTAGGGGATGTTCAAAGCCAGCAGAGTCGCGATGACGATGGCCGCCCCGAGCAGCACGATGTTCAGCAGGGGATGCCGGTACCGCAGGTATAGGGCCTTGGAGAGCAGATAGGCGCCTACTGTCAGCAGGATGGTGAACGCGATCATCAATTGGGGCATGGCTTCTCGTCTTTCTGCAGCCATTGGGCGATGTACCCCGTTCCCAGGAAGGTCAGGATCGTGCTGACGAGGATGGCCAGGGCCAAGGCGAGGCCATATCGGTAGAAGACGCCCCCCCAGTTCATCAGATCCACCGCCACGGGGATGAAGAAGAAGACCAGGTGCCTGAGCAGGAAATCGGCAGCGTCCTGGACGTATTCCAACGGAACCACGCCGAGGTTCAGAAGCGCGTAGAGCAGGATGATCCCCACCACGTTCCCGGGAACGGGGAGATGGACGAAGGCAGCAATCTTGTTCCCGAGGAGATAGATTCCGGCCAGGAGGGCGACCTGGCCGAGGAACCGCAGTTTCTTCTTCACGAAAGCCTCTGGTGGGGCGGCGACGCGCTCCAGGGTGAAACGCGATTGTGAGGGCAAACCCCAGCCTCTCCAAACGTCTTCACATGCGGGGTTCCGCCGGCCCATGAAAAAGCCCCCGGTTTCCCAGGGGCTTCCGTGATGTGAGGCGGGTACGCGGCGGATCAGAACGCGACCAGCAGCGCGGCCACAACGGTATTGCCGCCCTGTTCTCCGGTCTCAGTGCCGAAGGGCTTCAGGAAGTTCTTCTTGCGGGCGATGTAGTTGACCTTGAAGTTGGCGGCCTTCACCTTCTCGGGGATCCAGGCGTAGGTGTAGCCGACGGTGACCTCCGTGTACTTGGGGCTGTAGTCGGCGCCGGTGGGCAGGCCGGTGGCCACGTTGGTGGTGTAGGGGTTGGTGGCCGTGTACCAGTCGTCGCCGCTGTTGAGGTTCATCAGGTCGTAGCGGGCCAGGAAGCTGTGGTGGCCGAAGGTGTAGCCGCCGGTCACGTAGTAGCCCGTGAACTTCTGGTCCAGGTGCTCGCGCTTCACCGCGGGGGCGCTGGCGGCGAGGGTGGCGAAGCGGCGGCCCAGCAGGCCGGTCATGTACTCCGCGGTGAAGGTCCAGGTGCCGTCCTGGTAAGCGTAGAAGGCGCCCAGGTTGGTGGTCTTGTCCTTGTTGTCGTAGATGGCCGCTTGAGTGGGCCAGACGCCCCCGGGGTTGGCGGCGATGGCGGCGGAGGGAGTGCCCTTGTCAGCCACGTCCGTCGAGCCTTGCAGGGTGTAGGCGCCGAACTTGTGCGCCTGGCCGAGGCTGAAGTCCAGGCGGAGGACGAAGTCCTTCTGGGCGTTGGTGTCGTTGGTCTTGCCGGAGGTCGCGTCGTTCATGCCGTTGAAGACGGCGGCGGTGACCTTGCCGGCGAAGCCCTTGGGATCGCCGTAGGAGAAGCCGAGGGCCAGGCCGCGGTCCCGCTTGTCGCCGAACATCCGGCCCAGCTGGCTGCGCTCGGCGAAGAGCAACTCGGTGGAGCTCATCACGCCTTCATAGGTCTGGAGGTTCTTGAATTGGCCGGCCTTCACGTCGATCCCGGCGATGGGCTTCCAGACGACGAAGGCGTCCTGGAGGATGAGGGGATTCGAGGTACCCGTGGCGATGGAGGGATCGAACATGACTTCGTAATCCACGCCCTCGGCCACATTGCCGAAGAGCTTGATCTCGGAGCGGCGGACTGCGAAGGTGTTCTCCTTGAACTCGCTGCGGAGGTTGTAGTACCCACCGGGTGCGGCGCTGTTGTACCGGAGGTTGCTGTCCAGCATCTGGGTGTACCAGAGCTGGATGTCGCCGCCGATCTTCACCGTCTGGGCGGAGGCAGGCAGAGCGGCGAAGGTGAGGGCGGCCAGGCCGAGGTTGCGGGCGCGCTTCATGGGGGTCTCCTAGGGGCCGATGGGCCGATGGGGGAAAGGTTCCCGGTTCCCTGTAACTTGCGCGTGCTGACCCCGGTCCGGTCTTGTGCCGGAGGCGTGAATTCCTGGCAAAGCGTCCTGAGCTCGATGCCCATGGGGGATCCGCATCGATAAAGGTCTTTATTTGACCAGCGTGGCCACGGTTCTCCGCCCCAGGATCGCCAGGCCGGTGCCATCCCGATGTTTTTTGCCGGGGTGCTCGCTTCGGGGGTGTAGATACATCTTTGTGCCCGTAATCACAACCCTCGGAACTTTCAGTTCATTTTTGATAGACGCAGGGTGGTCCCCCCGTTTAGCTTGAATCCGTTTGATCCATTCATTGATTTCGGGCGACAGATGTCCCAGACATCAGGTGGTCTGACCTGAATACAGCACTCAACCCCTCCAGCCCTCAATACCTTCCAACCCTCCCCTAAATTAGGAGCCCACCCATGAAGATCACCCGTCTTGCCGGCATCGCTGCCCTTCTCGCCGCCGGGGTCACCCAGGCCCAGGCCCAGGACGTGAAGTTCACCGGCGTCCTCATCGAGTTCTGGCAGACCCAGATGCTGGACAGCAACCTGCGCAACAACACGACCGCCACGGCCGGCGCCTCCAAGTACTACGGTCTCGATTCCCGCTTCCAGGAGAACACCTTCGCCGTCAAGCGCGCCGAGATCTACCTGAACGGGAAGATCACCGACGACGTCAGCTGGAACCTGATGTTCGACCCGAACAACGCCAACACCGCCGCCGTTCCCAACAACGTGCTGCACGATGCGGTCATCACTTGGAACGTCGGCAGCGGGTTCACCGTCAAGGCCGGCCAGTTCAAGATGCCGACCACGTACGAAGCCACCATGGTCGCGGCCACGAACATCCTGTTCTTCGAGCGGAACCAGATCAACCGCGTGTTCGGCGACAAGCGCGACCGCGGTGTCTGGGGCATCTACGCCTTCGGCGATCCCAAGGGCTTCAGCGGCAAGTTCAACCTCGCCGTCTCCAACGGCACCACCGATGACGGCAGCGCCGGCAAGAATAACGACGCCAATGCCCAGAAGGACTGGACCACCCGCCTCGAGTTCGCCTACGGCCCCGAGCACAAGTTCGGCGCCTACTACCGCGAAGGCGTGACCAACCTGAAGGACTCCAGCTCCGTGGCGGCGACGATCCCCGCCACCTGGACCGTGGGCGCTCCCTCCGCCGCCCAGATCAAGGACAACAAGGACAAGACCACCCTCATGGGCGCCTACTACGCCTTTGACACGGCCACTTGGCATGTCAGCGCCGAAGCCGCCACGGGCCTGCTGGGACGCCGCTACCCCACCCTCTTCGCTGCTGCCGCCGGCCCGCTGCGCGAGCACCTCGACCAGAAGTTCCTGGGCTACGCCATCGACGGCGCCTACAAGATGGGCCGCCACTGGTTCACGGCCCGCTACGACGTGCTGAACTACAACACCGGCGACGACTGGTACACGGCGACCAACCCCTACACCACCAACGTGGCCACCGGCCTGCCCACCGGCAACGATCTCAACCCGAAGTACACCGAGATCACCGTGGGCTACAACCTCCTCTTCAACCCCGCGAAGTACGGCGCGGGCAAGCTGAAGCTGGACTACGTCCATCGCAGCAAGAACTTCCTGGCCCCGCGCGCCAGCCAGACCGGCGAGCAGGGTGGCGATTCCCTCGTCGCCTCTTTGATGGTTGGATTCTGATCCGAGCACGTTCTACCTAGCCGAGCTTTCTCGGCACCACAGCCACGGAACTCATGGGTCACAACCCACGGGTTCCGTGGTTTTTTTGGCTCGCGGCGGGTGTAGAATCCTCGATACCTTCCACCCAAATTCACACCTTGCACCGGAGCTGCCATGCGAAAGCGCCTCTTGGCCTTGGGCGCCAAGTTCGCCACCAAGAAAGCGGTAGATCACTTCCCCAAGTGGAAGTGATCTGATCCCGAGCGGGGGCACCTCATGGCGTCCCCTCTTTCCACACCCTCCAGGAGTCCCACGCGCCCATGGCTGTATTCCTTCAATCTCTTATCAGCGGCGTCCTGATCGGTGGCGTCTACGCGCTCATCGGCATCGGGCTCACGCTCATCTTCGGCGTCATGCGGGTCGTCAACTTCGCCCACGGCGACATCATGATGGTCGGGATGTATCTCACCTACCTGCTGTTCACGCTGCTGGGTGTGGACCCCTTCGTCTCTGTGCTCATCAGTTTCCCGCTGATGTTCTTCTTCGGAGGCTTCCTCCAGAAGGTCTTCATCAACCGCGTGCTCAACGCCGTCGCCCAGAACCAGATCCTGCTGACCATCGGGCTGGGCCTCATTATGAGCAATACGGTGATGTTGATCTTCACCTCGGATTACAAGATCCTCACCACCTCGTATTCCTCCTCCACCATCCAGGTGGGCGGCGGGGTTTCGATTTCCACGCCCCTGCTGATCTCATTCCTGATCACAGCCGTCATCACCGGGGCCCTGGGCTGGTTCCTGTTGAAGACCGACACGGGCCAGGCCATCCGGGCCACGGCGCAGGACCGCGATGCAGCCCAGCTGATGGGCATCAACGTCAGTCGCATGTCCGTCATCGCCTTCGGCCTCGGCGCCGCCCTGGCGGGAACTGCTGGCGCGTTGATCTCTCCGACCTACTACATCTTCCCGCAGGTCGGCGGCACCTTCACCCTGAAGGCTTTCGTCATCACGGTGCTCGGCGGCATGGGCAGCGTGGTGGGCGCGACCCTGGGCGGGATCCTCATCGGCGTCACCGAATCCATGAGCGCGGTCTACATCTCCTCCGGCTGGAAGGATGTCGTGGTCTTCGTGCTCTTCCTGCTCGTGCTCCTCTTCAAGCCCTCGGGCCTGATGGGCAAGTCGCGGACCTGAGGAGATGACCATGACGAAGACCATCCTCAAGGCCTCGATCGGCCTCCTCATCCTGGCGGCCCTGCTGGTCATCCCCCGGTATGTGGAGAGCCCCTACGCGCTGCACATGATGATCCTGCTGTTTCTCAGCGTGTCCCAGGGCCAGAGCTGGAACATCCTCGGTGGCTACGCTGGGCAGCATTCCGTCGGCCACGCCGCCTACTTCGGCGTGGGCGCCTACACCACCATGATGCTCATGCACGCCAAGCAGGTTGTCCCATGGGTGGGCGTCTGGGCGGGCGTGGCGGTGGTGGTCGTGGTGGCCCTCGTGATCGGCAGCATCTGCTTCCGGCTGCGGGGCCCCTACTTCGTGCTGGCTTCCATCGCCGTGGCTGAGATCATGCGGCTTTCCGCCATCAATCTCACGACGCTGACCAACGGCGCCGAGGGCATCCTCGCCACCGAAATCCCCGCCTTCAAGATCGGCGAGCGGCTGGTGACTGATTTCAGCACCAAGGTGCCCTTCTACTACATCGGCCTGTTCCTGGCCCTGCTCACCATCGCCGTCACCTGGGGGGTGGTGCATTCCAAGCTGGGGTACTACTTCCAGGCCATCCGCGAGGACCAGGATGCGGCCCATTCCCTCGGCATCCACATCGTGCTCTACAAGAACACCGGGCTGGTGATCTCGGCGGTGCTGACCTCGCTGGCCGGGAGTTTCTATGGGATCTACGTCGGATTCGTGGATCCGCCCACGGTGCTGGGGCTGGATGTCTCCGTGCAGATCATGCTGATCTGCATCATCGGTGGCATGGGCACCCTCTGGGGTCCGGTGCTCGGGTCCCTGATCCTGGTGCCGCTGTCCGAGGCACTCCGCAGCAACATGATCACGGAAGGCCTGGTGAAGATCGGCCTCGTAAGCGCGGATTCGAGGATCGGGCTCTTCCTCAAGGAGAACCTCGCCCACGCGCACGTCCTGCTCTACGGCATCCTCGTGGTGCTGGTGATCCTCTTCATGCCGGAAGGGCTGATGGGCTTCGTGAAGAAGATGGCCGCGCGCCGGCATCGGGAGGCGGTCTGATGGCCATCCTGGAGATCAAGAACGTCAGCAAGTTCTTCGGCGGCCTGGCGGCCAACTCCGATGTGTCCTTCTCTGTGGAGGAGGGCACGATCATGGGTCTCATCGGGCCCAACGGTGCGGGCAAGACCACCCTCTTCAACTGCATCACCGGTTACTACCCTCCGTCCAAAGGCGAGGTCATCTTCGACGGCCGGCGCATGAACGGGCTCCAGCCCGACAAGGTCTGCATGCTGGGCATGGTGCGGACCTGGCAGAAGGTGCGGCCCCTGGCCAAGCTCACCGTGGTGGACAACGTGATGGTGGGCGCTCTGGCGCGGACCTCGTCGCTGAAGGCCGCTCGGGAAATGGCCATGGAGCAGCTCAAGGTGGTCCGGATGGAGCACCGGATGGATTTCCTGGCCGGCGGCCTGCCCATCGGCGAGCGCAAGAAACTCGAAGTGGCCCGGGCCCTTGCCACGCAGCCCAAGCTCCTGCTGCTGGACGAAGTCATGGGCGGCCTCAACCCGGCTGAGAGCGAGGAGATCATCCAGCTCATCCTGGACATCAAGCAGCACGGCCTCACGCAGATGGTCATCGAGCATGATATGAAGGCCATCATGCGCATCTCCGACCGGATCGTCGTCCTCACCTCCGGCGAGAAGCTGACCGAAGGCACCCCCCAGGAGGTGGTGAGCAACCAGACCGTGATCGATGCCTACCTGGGTGAGAGCCATGCTTAAGATCGAGAAGCTGAATTTCGCCTACGGCGATCTGAAGGTCCTGTGGGATGTGGATCTGGAAGTCCATGAGGGCGAGATCGTCACTGTGGTCGGTGCCAATGGCGCCGGGAAATCCACGACCCTCAAGAACATCTCCCGCCTCGTCAACGCCACTTCAGGGGGCATCACCTTCCAGGGCAAGGACCTCGGCAAGATGCAGCCGCATCATGTGGTCGAGGCGGGAATCGTCCAGGTTCCGGAAGGCCGCCGCATCTTTCCCGAAATGACCGTGATGGAGAACCTTCGCATGGGCTCCTATGTCAAGGCCACCCGGGGGGATCGCCAGAAGAACATTGACTGGGTGTTTGAGCTGTTCCCGCGCCTCAGGGAACGGGAGAAGCAGCTCGGCGGCACCATGTCCGGCGGCGAGCAGCAGATGCTGGCCATCGCCCGGGGCCTCATGGCCAATCCCAAGGTACTCCTCCTGGATGAGCCCTCGCTGGGCCTCTCCCCCCTGCTGGTGAAGAACATCTTCGACATCATCACCTTCATCAACAAGCAGGGCGTTACCATCCTTCTCGTGGAGCAGAACGTCTACCAGTCCCTCCGCATCGCCCACCGCGCCTACGTCATGGAGACGGGCCGGGTGGTGCTGACAGGCCGGGGCGACGAACTGCTCAACAATGAACACATCAAGAAAGCCTTCCTGGGCATGTGAGGAGATCCCGATGACCACTGTCGAAAAGTGGATGACCAAGAACCCCGTCACGATCAGTGGGGATGCCTCCATCATCGAGGCCATCCACCTCATGAAGGAGAAGGGCATCCGCCGCCTCCCCGTCATGGTCAAGGGCCACCTTGCCGGCCTGATCACGGAGCGGATGATCAAGGACTACACCCCGGGCAAGGCCACCTCGCTGGACACCTGGGAAGTGCACTACCTGCTCTCCAAGACCGCCGTGAAGGAGGTCATGAACCCGCACCCCCACACGGTGACGCCGGGTACGGACCTGGCCACGGCCGCCCAGGCCATCCTCGACCACAAGCTCTACGGCCTGTGCGTCGTGGATGCCAAGGGCAAGCTGGTGGGCATCATGTCCGTGGGCGACATGCTCAAGGCCGTGGTGGAGTTCGCCAAGGCTCGGGAATAGGCAGGCCGATCCGGGGCAGGGGGCCATGGGCCCTCTGCCTTCTTTTGTCATGTGGCGATTTGGCACCGTGACCGTTCCCGGCTGATCCGGTTGACCGTTCCCACGGATCCCCGGGAAGATCGAAGGACAGTTCCCTTGCCCAGGAGGCACCTTGAGCCAAGCTCAGCGCTTGCGCGATATCCGCGACGGATTTGAGCGCCCCTTTTGGGTAGCCAACATCAGCGAGTTGTTCGAGCGTCTCTCGTACTACGCCGCCTTCGCGTCCCTGGTGCGCTATCTGAACGAGTCTCTCGGCTTCCCAACGCAGGATGCCAGCAGCCTGGCCGGATTGTTCGGTGGGCTTGTATGGTTTCTGGCGGCCTTCGGAGGGGCGATTGCGGACCGTCTCGGGTTCCGCCGTGCACTCTCTCTCGCCTACCTGATTCTCAGCTGCTCCTATTTCCTGCTCGGATCGCTCGGGTCTTCCTGGATGGCCCCGGTCCGCGGCCTGGTGCCCCTCGGCGCGCTCGTCGCCTTCCTGCTGATGCTGCCGGCGCTCGGCATCGCGCTGGTGAAGCCAGCGGTGGTCGGAACGACCGCGCGAGCCTCCAAAGAGAACGTCCGCTCGATCGGCTATTCGATCTATTACACGCTGGTGAACATCGGCGGCGCCGCTGGCCCCTTTGTCGCGTCGTATGTCCACCGGCACATGAGTGTCGAGAATGTCTTCCGCGTCGCTGCCGTCAGCGTATTCCTGATGTTCTTCGCGGTGCTGCTGATGTTCAAGGAACCGCGCAAAGAGGGCGACGTGCCCCCGCCTTCTCTGGCGGAGACCGGCAAGAACTTCATCACGGTGCTCTCGAATCCGAAGTTCATGTTGTTCCTGGTGATCTTCACGGGGTACTGGGTGGTGTACTGGCAGGAGTTCATCACGCTGCCCCTGTATGTCGCGAAGTACATCGATCCGAAGGCGGATACGGAACTTCTGCTGATGACCGGCCCGCTGGTCGTGATCTCCCTGACGGTCCTGATCAACCTGGCCACCCAGAAGATCGCCTCGGTGAAGGCCGTCACGATCGGCACCTTGATGTCGTCCCTCGCCTGGATCGTATTGATCTTCAGGCCGACCGTGACGGGCGTGATCGTCACGCTCATCTGCGTTGCGCTGGGGGAGATCGTGCAGTCGCCGCGCTACTACGAGTACATCTCGCGCCTCGCCCCCCCAGGCCAGCAGGGCACCTACATGGGTTTTGCCTTCCTTCCCATCGGCCTTGGTTCACTCATCGGCGGCTGGTTCGGCGGGAAGCTGATGCATCACTTTGGCGAAGTGACCCACAGGCCGGCCGGCATGCTCTGGACGATCACCGGTGTGGGTGCACTCACGGCCGTGCTGCTGTGGGTGTACGACCGCCTGCTGCCCACGAAGCAGGACGAACTGACCGAGAACCGGCCGGTCTGAACGCTCACAGGCAACAGGAGATGAAGCTCCACATGGCCTGATAGCGCGCCCAGGCGTGCTGAGGTGCGCGGGGGCTGTGGTCGGAGCCGGGCAGCAGCACGATCTGGGCGGAGAAGCCGGCCTTCTGGAGAGCGTCGATGAGCATGACGCTGTTCTGGGGATGCACGTTGTCATCCAGGGTGCCGTGAAGCAGAAGCAGCTTGCCGGACAGGTTTCCCGCGGCCTTCAGCACGGAACTGGACTCGTAGCCGGCCTGGTTGTCCGCGGGCAGGCCCATGTAGCGCTCGGTGTAGATGCTGTCGTAGAGGTGCCAGTCCGTCACAGGCGCCCCGGCAATGCCCAGCTTCCAGGCTTTGCTGTGGGTGAGGGCATAGGTGACCATGAAGCCGCCGTAGCTCCAGCCGTCGAGGCAGAGCCGGTTCATGTCGGCCCAGCCCTGCTGCTTCAGCCAGGCATGGGCATCGAGCAGGTCCTGGAGTTCCTGGGCGCCCAGGTTCCGGTGGATGCCATAGGCACTGGCGAGGCCTTTGTTGGAGGCGCTGCGGTTGTCGCAGATCCAGGTGGCGATGCCCTGCTGGGCCAGGAACTGGTACCAGGGCATGTCCCGGCTCCAGCTGTTCCGCACCATGGGGGAAGCCGGTCCGCCGTAGATGTACTGGTACACGGGATATTTCTTCGCGGGATCGAAGTCCGCGGGCAGCACCAGCATGCTTTCCATGGGGAAGCCATCCCGGGTCTTCACCTGCTGGAAGCTCACCTTGCCGAGCTTCAGTTCCTTCAACTTGTCGCCAGGATTCGCGTCGATGAGACGGATCTGTTTCCCGGTACCGTCGTGCAGAGCCTGCTGGGGCGGAGTCTGGGCATCGCTCCAGGTGTCGAGGAAGGCGGTGAAGGTGGCGTTGAAGCGGATCCGGTGGGTGCCGGGCCGGTCGGTCAGCCGCGTCAGGCCCTTTCCATCAAGGCCGATGCGGTAGGCATCCTGGTCGATGGCACTGCGCTCCGTGGCATCGAAGTAGAGCGTCCCGCCAGTGGCATCCGTACCGTGAACCCTCCGCACATCCCAGTCCCCGGCTGTGATGGCGCCGATCAACCGAGCATCCTTCGCATAGCGGTAGACGTGGTGATGTCCGGTGCGCCCGGATTCCCAGAGGAAGCCCCCGTCCGGCAGGAAGTGGGGCAGGGGCAGGCGCTCTTGCCAGGCACGGCCGTTCTCGTGGATGAGCAGCCAGGAGGCGGCCCCTTCGTAGCGGCGCAAGTCCAGCCAACTCTGGATCCGATCCTGGTGGGTGGCGAGCAGGCGGCCCTCGGGATCCCAGCCCACCTGCACGATGAGGGTCTCGTGACCCGCATAGGGCTCGTCCATCCAGGTGGTGGTCCCGGCGAGATCCACCACGCCCAGGCGGGCGATGGGATTGGGATCCCCAGCCTTGGGATAGCGTGCCTTCAAGGCCTTCTGGGGCTGGAAGCGGTCATCCATGAGGGTGTAGACCGGCACCTTGCTCTCATCCAGGCTGAGGTAGGCCAGACGCTTCGAGTCCGGTGCCCACCAGAAGGCGCGGAAACTGCCGCGGCCATAAAGTTCCTCCTGGTAGACCCAGTCCAGACGGCCGTTGAGCATGGTCTCGCTGCCTCCGGTGGTGAGGCGAGTCTCCTTGGCCGTGGCCACGTCCACACGATAGAGATCGCTCCCGCGCAGGTAGGCCACTTGCGTGTCATCGGGACTGAAGGCTGGCTCCTCGGGCTTCCCGCCCACGAGCCGCTTGGCGGTGGCCGTCTTCACGTTCACCAGAAAGAGGGCCTCCCCGACCTCCACGAGGAAGGCGCTGTGGTTCCCGTTCCAGGTGAAGCTCCCGCGGCCAAGGGCAGCCTTGGCGGCGGGTTCGGCGGCTCCGGCCGCCACGAGGGCAGTGTGGAGGCGCGAGGATTCCAGCAGGGGCTTCCGCTCCCAGGTGAGCGGATCCACGCGGTAGAGGGCCACCCGGTCGCCTTCCCGGCGGGTCTCCACCAGGCCGCCGTCCGGCAGCCACTCCAGGCGCGTGGCGGGTAGTCCTCCATAGGCCACCTTCTTCGTGGGGTGGGCGATGGCTTCGAGCGTGAGCCGCCCCGAGCCTTGCCCCAACAGGGAAGGGACGAGGATCAGGCAGGCCAGGAGGGCACGGACGGGCATGGAGGCTCCGGAGATGGTCTATGTATATCGCGAAGCGAGGGCTTCTTGGCCTCAGGCCTCACTCAGCTCGATTTCCACCCAGGCCAGCGTTCCCGCGGCGAGGGGCTCCAGGCCCATCCGCCCCCCCATCAACTGGAGGATGCCGGCGGCCAGGGTCAGGCCGATGCCCAGGCCGCCCCGGCGCCGGCGGAGGCTCTGGTCCTCCTGCTCGAAAGGCTTCAACAGCCGCTCCCAGTCTGGGGGCAGGCCCGGCCCCTGATCCTCGACCTCGAACCGCAGGTGCCAGGCCTGGCCCTTGGACCGGGTCCTCAGACGGAAGGCCACGACTCCGCGCTCCGTGAAGCCCATTGCATTGTCCAGGAGAACCCCCAGTGCCTGGGTGAGGCGGGAGGCATCGCAGACCAGGGGATGGGGCAGGGGCTCCAAGGCCACCCGGGCCTCCAGGCCCTTCGCCCGGGCCCGGGCTTCCAGATCCTTTCCGAGGAGGGCCAGATGCGCGCCGAGGTCCGTCAGGGCCGGACGGACGGTGAGGGTGCCCTGGGCCAGACTGGCGAGGTCGAGCAGGCCCTGCACCAGACTGCCCAGACGCACCGTGGCCTCCTCGGCCCGGCAGAGGATCTCGGCCTGCCGCGCCGTGGGATCCATGTCCCTCAGCATCTGGACGTGTCCGGCCAGCACCTGCACAGGCGTGCGCAGCTCGTGGTGCGCGTTGTCCGTGAAGGCCTCCTGGGCCAGGCGGAGCCGCCGCTCCCCTTCCAGGGCCTTGCGCTGCTCGCGGATGATGCGGGTCTTCGCCGACACCACGCTGAAGAGCGCGAGCCAGGCCAGCACCACCACCACGAACGTGGCGAGCACGAAGATCAGGAAGAGGCGGGTTTCCTGCAAAGGAACACCTTGGCGAGGGCGATTTCGTAGAAGACGATCACCAGACCATGTACGAGCCAGGGAAGAGGGAGCAGGTGGGGGGGCAGGACGCGCAGGAAATGGTTCGAGCTGGCGTTGAAGATCAGTGTAGTGGAGCCGTAGATCAGGATCGCGCTGTTCAGCCAGAACTCGGGCATGGCCGCAAGGTTCTCGTCATCGTCCCGTAGGGCAAGCCTGCGCAGCTCGTAAACGCCGAGTCCGATGTAGATCAGGCACTGGGTGGTGGTGAACAGCGCATTCCGCAGGAACAGGCCGTTCACGTATACCCCGGCCGCGGCGGCCAGCAGGCCGGTTGCAGCGCAGGCCCAATAGAGGCCCAACCGTCGCGGCGACGGGGGCGAGGTCTTGACGAGCACCCAGAGCATTCCCGCGAAGACTACGGGCTGGGACAGATGCCGGAACCACTGGTTGTTCCGGTGGGATAACGCCAGGGCAATGAAGATGGCCCCTTGGACCAGGTCGATGATCTGGACGGTGAGGAATCTTCCCATCCAGTGGGGGCGGGAGAACCCTCCCCGGATCCGGCTCCAGGCGAAGGCAAGGACCGGCGCCAGGATGAAGGGATCGAACAGGAAGAGGAAGATCCATCTGTAGATGGGCTTGATCACCGGGACACCAGGCGTCTCAAGGGGCTCCCTAGAAACTGGATCCAGTGCAGTAGGGCGGGCAATCGTGGCTGTTCTGGATACATATCCCCTCGGCGCCCGCTAGGTCTGCGCCCTGCGCGTCCACAGCCACCATCACCATCGTCGGCGAGCCGTCAGCGTGGTGGGCGTGGTAGATGCGGATGCCGGCGGCGCCGGGCTGGGCCAGGAGCTGCTCGAAGGCACTGCGGTTGAAGGCCGAGGAGCGGTGGGCGCCAGCTTCGGCGCGGGCCTGAAAGGCCCGGATGAGGCCGGCGGCCTCGTCACGGGAAATACGGTGGTCGCGGGCGGGATCGAAGGGCTGGGCGGACACAGGGGCACTCCTGAAAGGCGGCCGAGGGCTTGGTTGGGAGATAGATCAAAAGGATGTCCCCCCCATCAGACCCGAAGAGCTGCCAACTCACAAGATGAGACCGTGGCAACAAGTGCGAATGACCGGTCCGGACTGGGTGCCTGAGTGTTTTTTGCCCAAAACTTCAGTTCGGCAGATGCGGCCGGGTGAGATTGCGGTGGCCGTTGGCGGTCACCAGCAGGTTGTCCTCGATGCGGATGCCGCCGCAGGGCGTGAGCTCGTCGATGAGCTTCCAGTCGAAGCTGCCCTTGTGTTCGTTCTCGCGGAAGGGACGGAGCAGCATGGGAATGAAGTAGAGGCCGGGTTCCACGGTGAACACTTGGCCGGCGTCGATGGTGCGGGTGGTGCGCAGGGTGGGGTGCTGGGGCGGCGGCGGCGCGATGGTGCCGTCCGGCGCGCCCTGCCTGCCGGCCACATCATGCACCTGGATGCCGAGGTGGTGGCCCAGGCCGTGGGGGAAGAAGGGGCGGCTGAGCCCCTTCTCCACGGCCTCTTCGGGGTCGGCCTTCAGGATGCCGTGCTCCTTCAGCAGGCCGGCGATGGCGAGGTGCCCCTGGTGGTGCAGATCGCCATAAGGCAGGCCGGGCCTCACGATGTCGCAGAGCTGGAGTTCGAGCTTCACCATGCCGTCCACGAGATCGGCGAAACGGCTGTCGCAGTGGGGCGCGGCCACGGTGCGAGTGATGTCGGCGGCGTACCCGCGGATCTGCGCGCCGGCGTCGATGAGCATGACGTGGCCATTCTTCAGGCTGCGCTTGCCTTCGTAGTGGAGGGTGGCGCCCTTCTCGTTGAGGGCCACGATGCTGCCGTAGGGCATCTCGTGATCCACGATGCCCACGGCTTGGATGTAGGCGTGGTGGATCTCCAGTTCGCTGGCGCCGGCCAGGAAGGCGGCCCTGGCGGCCAGGTGCCCCCGGGCGGCCAGCACGGTGGCCTCCTCGATGCTCTGCACCTCGTAGGCCGACTTGTTGGTGCGGTGCCAATCCAGGCGGGCCGTGAGGCCGGCCGGGTTCAGCTCCAGATTCGCGGCCTCGGCCCGGTCCGTCTCGTTGCCGATGTAGGCGGCTCCAGTGGGGGTCCCCAGGCGCTTCCACGCGTCCTCGACGGTGCCGACCTCCTCGATGTCGAACTCCGCAGCCCAGAAGGGGTTCCCCAGCGGCAGCTGTTCGTACCAGAAGTCCTCGGGGGCATAGCGGATGAGCCGCGGACGCTGGCCCGGGCGGACCACGAGGACATGGTGCGGCCCCGCCATGGGGCACCAGTGGGCGAAGTGGGGAACGGGGTGAAAGGGAGCGTCCTGATCATCCGCGAAGTGGGTGTAGACCTTGCCGCTGGAGATCACCAGCGTGTCGAACCCCGTTTCGGCCAGGGCGTCGGCGGCGGTCCGCTGACGCTCGGCGATGTGGGCGTGGAAGAGGGAGGCGAGGTCGGTCATGGGGTTCCTTCGGAGATGGTCAGAAGTCGGATGATCGGATCATTAGAGGAGTCAGAGGAACCGCAGGGGTTTCTCTTCGGGGGCGAAACCGTGGCGCACAGCCTTTTCGAAGAAAAGGGCGAGGCTTTCGCGCTCGGCTTCAGCCAGGGTGTAGCTGATGTTCTCGGTGAGATACTCGTGCAATTCGATCTTGGTCCAGCCGATGGTGCGCCGGGCCTCCTCGATGATCGCGGGCAGCTGGGCCATGCCGATTTCCAGGCTCTTGTGGAAGAAGGAGGCCACACCGCCGGGCACGGGCAGCTCCGGGGCGTTCTTGCGGACCAGCCAGAGGGCGAAGACGAAGGGCAGGCCGGTCCAGGCGTGCCACTCTTCGGCCAGGTCCAGCACGAAGAGGCCCTGGCGCTGGGCCCGCATGGCGGTGTCTCCGATCATGATGGCGGCGTCGTGGGCTTCGAGCATGGCCGGCAGGTCGGGCCCCATGTCCGTGATCTCTGGGCTCACACCGTAGCGTTCCCGGAGGATGAGCTGGCCCAGCACCACGCTGGTGCGGCTTGAGGTGTCCAGGGCCAGACTGCGGATCTGTTCCGGCGGCACCTTGGACAGGATCACCACGCTGCGCACCCGCTTGGGGGAGGCGATGCAGAGGCCGGGCACGATGAGGAGGTCGGGGATCCTCAAATACTCGATGGAGCTGACGATGCCCGCGTCCACCTCGCCGGACCGCAGCCGGTCCGCGCAGGCCGAGGGATAGTGGAACTTCAGATGGAAATGCTCCCAGCCGAGGCCGTGCTTGAATCCGTGGTTCAGGGGGGCGGCGTTCAGATAATCGATGATGGACAGGCGGAATGGTTCAGTGGCCATGGCAACAGTCTACCGACCCTGCGATGATTCCCTGATGGTCCTCTGGCACTACGAGCTCAATACCCCGATGGGGCCGATGCGAGCCGCCTTCGACGGCCGGGGACGGCTGCGGGAGCTGGCGGTGGAAGGTCTTGATCCCCGCAAGACCAGCCCTCTGCCACCCAAGGAGCAGCGGGAGGCCAAGCGCTACCTGGACCGGCAGCTGGATGCCTACCTGGCGGGCACCCTGCGCACCTTCACCGTGCCCCTGGACCCCCAGGGCACGCCGGTGCAGCTCCGCATCTGGGATACGGTCCGGACGATCCCCTACGGCCAGTCCAGGAGCCCGGGCGATCTGGCGGCCTGGCTGAGCCTGGACGAGGATCTGATCATCATGGCCTGCGCCGAGAATCCGATCGTCCTGCTCCTGCCCGCCCACCGAGTGGTCCTGCCCGGCGAGGGCCCTCTGCCGAAGGCCCTGCGGGAACTGGAGTCGGGCATGGGATGGCGGTGTCCTTGATCCAGTGCAACAAAAAACAGTGATTCTGCCATGCTGGTGCCCATGAACGGGCCCTTCCATCCACTGTCCACACCCCTGGGAGACCTGGGTGCGGTCTTTGATGGCGAGGGGCACCTGATCCAGTTGGAGCGCCTGCACGGGCAGCCGCCCCTGGCCCCCGCCGGCCCGGTCCCGAAAAGCCTGCCCTACCTGAAACGGCAGCTGGAATCCTATTTCTCGGGGAACCTCCGGGACTTCAATATCCCCCTGCTGCTGGCGGGCACCGAGTTCCAGCGGCGGGTCTGGAAGGAACTGCAGAAGATCCCGTACGGCCAGGCCATCTCGTACCTGGAACTGGCGCGGCGCCTGGGGGACGAGAAGTGCATCCGCGCGGCGGCCCGGGCCAGCGGCGCCAACCCCATCGCCATCCTCATCCCCTGCCACCGCGTCATCGGGTCCGACGGATCCCTGGTGGGCTATGCCGGGGGCTTGGACATGAAAGAGTTCCTGCTGCGTCTGGAGGGGGTGCTGCCGAAGGCTCCGCCTCAGCCCCGCCTGCCGTTCGTGTGGGATTGAACCCAAAAAATTCCGGCGCCGCCCATCGGAGGATTTCACCCGGCAGGGCATCTAGCATGGACCTATGCACTGGTCGGATGAGCACCTCTACGAACGGATCCTGGCGAAGGATGCTTCCTTCGATGGGCGGGTGCTCACGGGGGTCCTGACCACTGGGATCTACTGCCTGCCTTCCTGTCCGGCACGGAAGCCCCTGGCGCGGAACGTGCGGTTCTTCCAGGACGAGGCCACGGCCCAGGCGGCGGGGCTGCGGCCTTGCAAGCGGTGCCGGCCTGATGCCTTCTACCGGGGCGAGGACGCGGATCTGGCCCGCCTGGAGGACGCCATGGCCCAGGCCCAAGCGGATCCGGCGGCCTTTCCCGAAGCAGAGGCCCTGGCGGAGGCGGCCGGTGTCGGCCTGACCAAGCTGAAAGCCTTGTTCCGAGAGCATGCCCACACCCAGCCCGCAGCCTTCCTCCAGCGGGCCCGCATCCAGGCCGCCTGCGCGCGGCTGGAGGCGGGAGCGGTGCCCCTGCTGGATCTGGGGGCCGCCGTGGGCTTCGAAAGCCCCTCGGGCTTCCACGACGCCTTCCGGCGGCAGACGGGCCTCGCCCCCGGGGCCTACCGGGACATGCTGGGTTCAGATCGTTTCACGCTGCCCCTGCCAGACCGGACCCGGCTCGACGACCTGCTCCGTTTCCACGGTCGTGATCCGGAGAGCGTGTCCGAACGGGTGCAGGGGGCCACCCTGCGCAAGGCCGACCACTTCGCGGGACGACCGGCGGTCCTGAGCCTGGCCTTTGGCCCCGAGTCGGTGGCGGTGTCCCTGGAGGGCGCGCGTGGTCCCGGCGCCATGGCCGAGGCGCACCGGGCGGCCCTGCGATTGCTGGCCTGGCATGGAGATCCGGGGCCCTTTGAGGAAGCGCATCCGGCCCTGGCCCGAGGCCGGGAGGGCCTGCGGGTACCCCTCACCCTGGACCCCTTCGAGGCTCTGGTCTGGGCCATCCTGGGCCAGCAGGTGAACCTGGCCTTCGCCTATGCCCTCCGCCGCGACCTGATCCGCCTGGCGGGTGCGCCGGTGGGGGACCTCATCGCCCATCCGGAGGCCGCACGCATCGCGGCGCTGGATATCGGTGCCTTGCAGGCCTGCCGGTTCTCCAGGCGCAAGGCCGAATACCTCTTGAATGCGGCTGAAAAGGTCGCCGCGGGTGAGCTGCAGCTGGAGGGGTTGCTCACGGCCACAGGGGCCGGGAAGGCCCTCCTCGCCCTGCGGGGCTGCGGGCCCTGGACCGCTCAGTACGTCTTGATGCGCGGCCTTGGCTTCCGGGATTGTGTGCCCGTGGGGGATTCGGCCCTCACCCTGGCTCTCCAGCGCTGGTTCAAGATCGACGAGCGCCCCGACGGCCCGGCGACCACGCGCCTGATGGCACCCTTCGCGCCCCACCGGAGCCTCGCCACCTTCCATCTCTGGGCCAGCCTGAAAGGAGTGCCCGCATGACGGGAATCCATCGCCTCGACACTTCGCTCGGTCCCATCCAGGCCGCCTTCGACAGCGAAGGCGCCGTGATCTACCTGGGCTTCCCGGAGCACGAGTTCCGCGCGTCCCTGCTGGCAAAGCTCGCCCGGCTCCGCCCCGTGACAGGCGCGCCTGCCGGGGCGATGGCCCGGCTGCGGGAGCAGCTGGAGGCCTACGCCGCGCGTGGCCGCACCGCCTTCGAGGTCCCCTTCCGGCTCCACGGCAGCCCCTTCAAGCAGCGCGTCTGGGCCGAGCTCCAGCGCATCCCCTTCGGCGAAACCCGCAGCTACGGCCAGCTGGCCACCGCCCTGGGTGATCCGAACCTCAGCCGGGCCGTAGGCCGGGCCAATGGCGCCAATCCCGTGTCCATCCTCGTGCCCTGCCATCGCGTGATCGGCGCCAGCGGCAGCCTCACCGGCTATGCGGGCGGTCTCGGGATGAAGGAGCGGCTGCTGCGGCTGGAAGGTGCGCTCAGGGATTGACTGCCCGCAAAGGGCCGCGTTCCAGTTCCAGCCGGATCTCCTCCTCCGCGCCGAAGGCGGCCTTGAGAATCGCCAGGCCCCGGTCCATGTCCACGCCACCGCAGCTGAAAAAATCCAAGGCGGCGAAGCGGTGCTCGGGCCAAGTGTGGATGGCCAGGTGGCTCTCGGCGATGATCACGGCCCCGCTGACGCCATGGGGGCTGAAGTGGTGGAAGCTATGCGTGACGATGGTGGCACCGGAGGCTTCGGCCGCCGCCAGCATGGCGGACCTGACCCGGTCCAGGTCCGCCAGGGCCGCGGCTTCGCAGCCCGTGAATTCCGCGAGCAGGTGGCGGCCCAGGGCGCTCATGGCCGCCTGGTCAGCAGGGCCACGCACTCCACATGGCTGGTGAGGGGAAAGAGATCCAGCACCGCGAGCTGCTCGAGGCTCCAGGCCTGGGACAGCCGCTTCAGATCCCGGCAGAAGGCGGCGCCATCACAGCCCACCAGGACCAGCCTCTCCGCCCCGGCCGTGCAGAGGCGATCGCTGAGCGCCGGTTCGAGACCGGCCCGCGGGGGATCCAGCAGGATGACGTCGCCGGCCTCGCCCAGCCCTTCCGGCACCCATGCCGCCACATCGCCCACCAGGCATTCGGATGGCAGGCCCAGGGCCTCCAGGTTGCGCCGGGCCCAGGCCACGGCGGCCTCGCCGGACTCCACCAGCACGCGATGGTTGAACCGTTTGCCGAGGAGGGCGGAGAAGAACCCGACGCCGCCGTAGAGGTCGAAGAGCGTGCGGCCCTTCACGTCCCAGGTTTCGAGCACGCTCCGGAAGGCCTCGGCCGCCCAAGGCGGACTCACCTGGAAGAAGGCACCAGGCTCGTGGCGCAGCGTGATCCCGCCCAGCCGCTGGGCAAGCGGGTCCTCGCTGCGATGCCAGCCATCGGGTTCCAGCCGCCAGGTGTGGCCCCGTTCATCAGTGGCCAGCACTTCGCCTGCGGGCGTGCCCGTGGACAGCTCCCAGCGGCCTGGGCGGGACGTGAGGATGCGCGCCACCAGGGCCTCCTGGAGCCGCGGAATGGCCAGGGACAGGGGCTCCGCGGCGGCGGGGCAGGTGGTCACGGGCACCAGTGCGTGGCTGTGGCGCCGGAAGTAGCCGAGGCCGGTGCCGTCCCAGTGGAGCTGGATGCGGTGGCGGCGTGCCTCCTCGGGGGCGGGATGCCAGTCCCAGGGCACCTCTTCGCCCAGCTGGCGGCGCAGGAGATCGGCGACCATCTGCCGCTTGAGTTCGGGGGCGTGGTGGCCGGCTTCCCAGAGTTCGCAGCCGCCGCAGGTGCCAGCCACAGAGCACTCTGCCGTGGCGCGGCGGAGGTCCCGGGTGATCCAGTGGGTGACGCGGCCTTCGCCGTGGCGGGCTTTCCAGATGACGGTGGCCTCCACCACCTCGCCGGGGAACAGGGCAAGGGGGGCTTCCAGCAGCAGCAGGCGGCCGTCGGCCTCCCGGCCCACCCCCTTGCCGCCCCACGCCAGCCGCTCCACGGGGCCCCGCCAGGTTTCGGTGGGGGCAGGGGAATTCCGATATGCTGGCGGAACTTTCGCCTTCACCTTCCTGGAGCCTGATTCCGCCTTGCGATTCACGGTCGCCGTCCCCCCAGAGCACCGTAGCATCCTCCTGGGTCGCGTGGCCGGAGAGATGCGCCGGGCCATGGTCTTCGCGGATGGCGGTCCCGCGGATGTGGTCCTGGGGCTGCCTGGTGATGGGACCTTCGCGGACTGCGAGATCTGGCCGGGCCTGGAGGCGGCCGAGGCGCTGGTGCGGTCAGCCTGGGCGCGGCTGCAGGACCGCCGGGACATGGAGCGGCTCCACGAGGTGGGCCGGGCCCTGGTTTCGGAACAGAACCTGGACCGGCTGCTGGATCTGGTCCTCACCAAGGCCCGGGAGCTATTGGTGGCCGAGGCCGGGTCCATCTACCTGCTCACCGGCGCCGAGGACCGCCCCGAGCTGCTCTTCGCCCACACCCAGAATGCCCGGGTGAGCCTGCCCTTCGCCCGGGTGGCCATGCCCATCTCGCGGGAGACCCTGGCGGGGTTCGTGGCCCTCAGCAAGGAAAGCCTGAGCCTGCCGGACGTCTACCGCATCCCGGCCGAAGCCCCCTACCGCTTCAACGACAGCTTCGATCGCCAAGCCGGATACCGCACCACGTCGGTCCTGGTGGTGCCCATGCTCGATACGGAAGGGCAGGTGCTGGGCGTCCTGCAGCTGCTCAACCGCCTGGATGAAGATGGACGGACGGTCGCCTTCACCCCTGCGGACCAGAGGCTGGCCCAGAGCCTGGCCGGGCAGGCGGCGGTGGCCGTGAAGAACGCCCAGCTGCGGGAGGAGATCGAACGGCTCTTCGAGGGCTTCGTGGCGGCCTCCGTGACGGCCATCGAGGCCCGGGACCCTGTCACCAGCGGTCATTCGGGCCGGGTGGCGGACCTCACCGTGGGACTAGCCGAGGCGGTCAACGCCACGCCCAGCGGCCCCTACGGAAGCCTGGCGTTCACGGACCGCCAGCTGCGGGAGCTGCGCTACGCCAGCCTGTTGCACGATTTCGGCAAGGTGGGGGTCCGCGAGCAGGTGCTGGTGAAGGCCAAGAAGCTGGACCCCGGCCAGCTCGAGATCATCCTCCAGCGCCTGCGCCAGCGAGAGCTTGAGGAGGCCCTGGACGCCCTGGCCCGGGCCTGGAAGGGTGGGGGGAGTGTCGACCTGTGGGAGCGCACCCTGCAGGACCGGCAGGAGGAAGCGGAACGGCTCATCCACCTGGTCCGCCAGAGCAACGAGCCCACGGTGATGACTCAGGCAGTGGCCGAAGGCCTGGGCCTGCTGGAAGACCTCACCTTCACCCATTGGAGCGGCGAGCGCCGGGCCCTGGTGGAACCCGGGAACCTGACCTGCCTCCAGATCCGCCGGGGGAGCCTGTCCGAGGCCGAGCGCCTGGAGATCGAAAGCCACGTCACCCATACCTTCCGCTTCCTGGAGCGCATCCCCTGGACCCGGGATCTGGCGGGTATCCCCGACATCGCCTATGCCCACCATGAGCGGCTGACGGGCCAGGGCTACCCCCGGAAGCTCTCGGAGCCGGAGATCCCCGTCCAGAGTCGCGCCATGGCCATCGCGGACGTCTACGATGCCCTCACGGCCCAGGACCGGCCCTACAAGGGGGCTGTGCCCGTGGAGCGGAGCCTGGCCATCCTGGATGAGGAGGCCCGGAATGGGGCCCTGGACCGGGCTCTGCTGGACCTTTTCATCGAGGCCCGGATCTACGAGCGGACCGGGCGCAAAGCCTGAGACTGGAGGCCGGGGGCTGGAGCCGATAGGCTATAGGATTGGAGTGCCCATGTCGGAACGCGAACCTCGAACGATCGACCTGCAGGGAATCATGGATCTGCTGCCCCACAGGTACCCGATCCTCCTGGTGGATCGCATCCTGGATTTTGAGCCCAAGCAGTGGATCAAAGGGCTGAAGAACGTCAGCTTCAACGAGGCGGTCCTCCAGGGCCATTTCCCCAGCCGGCCTGTCTACCCGGGTGTCTACATCATCGAAGCCATGGCCCAGACCGGCGGTTGCCTGCTCATGCAGGACATCGAGGACCGGGCCCGGAAGGTGATCTACTTCATGGGCATCGACGGGGCGAGATTCCGCAAACCCGTCCTTCCCGGTGACCAGCTGGTGATGGAAGTCAAGGTGGTCCAGCTCAAGGGCCGGATCTGCAAGATGCGCGGCGAGGCCTTCGTGGATGGCCAGAAGGTCGCAGAAGCCGAATTCATGTCCATGCTGATGGACCTGGCTGAGGGAGAAGGACGATGAGCGCGCAGATCCATCCGAGCAGCGTGGTGAGCACGGAGGCCCAGCTGGGCGAAGGCGTGGTCGTGGGCCCCTTCTGTGTCATCGAAGGCACTGCCGTCATCGGCGCCCGCACCCTGTTGCGCAGCCACGTCATCATTGGCCCCCACACCGTGATCGGCGAGGACAATGACATCTATCCCCACGCCACCCTGGGCATGGGTCCCCAGGACCTCAAGTTCAAGGGCGCGCCCACGCGTCTGGTGGTCGGAAACCGGAACGTGATCCGGGAAGGCTGCACCCTCCACCGGGGCACCGAAGGCGGCGGTGGCCTCACCACCCTGGGTGACGACAACTTCCTGATGACCGGCTCCCACATTGCCCACGACTGCCACGTGGGGAACAAGAACATCTTCGCCAACTGCGCCACCCTGGCAGGCCACGTCGAGGTGGGCGATGGCTGCAACATCGGCGCCTTCTCGGCGGTCCACCAGTTCTGCCGGGTCGGGCACCACGCCTTCATGGGCGGCTTCACCGTGGCCACCCAGGATGTGCTGCCCTTCATGAAGACCGCCGGCGCCCGGGACACCAAGAGCTACGGGGTGAACACCATCGGCCTCCAGCGCAAGGGCTTCTCCGTGGAGGTGGTCGAGGCGCTGAAGAAGGCCCATCGCCTGCTCTTCCACGCGGGGCTGCTCCGGGAGGAGGCCATGGCCCAGACCGAGAAGGAAGTGGGCCACATCGCCGAAGTGGCCTACCTGCTCACGTTCATCCGCGAGGCCAAGCGGGGCGTGCATCGTGGCTGACAAGCGCCACGCCACCCTGGCCATCATCGGCCTTCCCAATGCCGGCAAGTCCACCCTGCTGAACGCCCTGCTGGGGCAGAAGCTGGCGGCCACGAGCCAGATCCCCCAGACCACCCGCACCAAGGTGCTGGGTGTGGTGAACCGGGGCGATGTCCAACTGGCCTTCCTCGACACGCCGGGCATCCACCTGCCCAAGCATGCCCTCAACGAACGCATGATGGGCCATGTCGAACAGGCCCTCGAAGAAGCCGACCTGCTGCTCTGGATGGTGGATGCGGACGACTATCTGGGCACGGGCGAGCACGCCTTGGCCAAGCGCCTGCGCAAGCTGGGGCGCCCCACCTACCTGCTGCTGAACAAGATCGACCTGCTGTCCAAGGGCCGTCTGCTAGAGAAGATCGCCACCTACAAGGACCTGCTCCCCTTCAAGGAGATCGTCCCCATCGGCGCCAAGATGGGTCTTAACCTCGATCCGCTCTGGGCCCTCCTTGAGCGCGATGCCGCCCAGCCCGGTTGGCCCTACGGCGAGGAAATCTTCACGGACCAGACTGAACGATCGCTGGCCGCGGAGTTTATCCGCGAGAAGGTGCTCCGGAAGACCCGCGAAGAAGTCCCCCACGGGGTGGCGGTGCTCATCGAACAGTGGCTCGAGGCGGGTCACGCGGACTACCCGGAAGACCTAGGGCCCGAAGGTGTCTTCATCGCGGCGAGGATCCTGGTGGACCGCGACGGCCACCGCAAGATCCTGCTGGGCAGCCAGGGCGAGATGATCAAGGACATCCGCCAGAGCGCCCAGCGTGAGCTGAAGAAGCTCCTCCAGCGCCCCGTTCGCCTGGAACTGTTCGTGAAGGTGGACGAAGGCTGGCGGGACCGGCCAGACCGGCTGGACCGGCTGGAACTCTAGCCGAGGAAACCCCAGGGCCGCCCATTCCCAGAAGGCTCCCCCTCATCTCCTGCCTTGCGGGGGGCGGGACTTCCCCCACATTCATGTGGGAGTCATTTTGTTGAATTGCCTCCAGGGACAATGAATAGCATCGCAAAGCAGGAATTTTACATATGGTAATCATAAGATATTTATATTTTTAGCCACTTGGTGCTTCAATCATCCCGAGGGCTGGGCAGCGACCATGGAAGTCCACGCAAGATCCATTGCCCTGCCCACCTTCCTCCAGGTTGAGAATCCCATTCTCCGGCAGGCTGGGAAGCAGGTGATGGATGGGTCGCTTGCCGCCATGGCCTGGCTGATGGCCGAAGGCCTGTGGACCGGGTCAGAGTGGCACCTGAGAAGGACCTGCATCTGGATCCTGGTCTCGCTGGCTGTCGGGGGGCTGTTCCAGTTGACGAGGAATGTCTATAGCCTGTCGGACCTCCGGGACCTGATGCGCCTGGGCATGGCGACCCTTACGCTGGCATGTCTTGCGCTGGTGCTGAGGGTGCTGGCGGCCTCTCTCGATCTGGCGCCGTTGGTCGCGAATATCGCCTTCGGAGCCAGCATCCTCACTGGGGGATTCTGGATGACCCTCCGGATCGGCTGTCGCTGGTGGCGGGAGACCCGTGGCTTCTCGTCCACCAGCCCCGCCCGGGCCGATTGGCACAGGAACCGGACCCTGATCGTGGGCGCCGGCCAGGCCGGGGCCCTGGTCCTGGAGGAGCTGCTGCATCATGCCGAGCTCGGCTTTCATGTCGTCGGGCTCATCGACGACGATGCCTCGATCCGCGGGGAGCGGGTGCGGGGCATATCCGTCCTCGGAGGCACGGCCCGCCTTGAGGAAGTGGTTCGCAGGTACCGTGTAACCCATGCCATCCTTGCCCTTCCGAGTGCGCCTGGCCAGGTGGTCCGTGAGCTGAGCACGACCCTCCAGGCACTCCAGGTCCAGATCAAGACGGTACCTGGGCTGTTCAACCTGCTGGGGACGCAGGTGTGGAAGCCCGTCATCCGGGACGTATCCATCGAGGATGTGCTGCGGCGCGAGACTGTTCATCTCGACCACTCGGCACTGCTCGAGGCCATCGAGAGTAAGGTGGTCCTCATCACAGGGGCCGGGGGGTCGATCGGCAGCGAACTGGCCCGCCAGATCGCCACCTTCAAGCCCAAGCACGTCGTGCTGCTCGGCCGGGGAGAGAACAGCCTGTGGATGATCCAGCGGGAATACCATCGGCTCTTCCCTGACCAAGCGTATTCCCTGGAGCTCATGGATATCCGGAACGCGGACGGACTCCGCGAGGTTTTCCGGCTCTACCGTCCGGACATCGTGATGCATGCGGCGGCCCACAAGCACGTCCCCTTCCTCGAGACTCACCCCGCCGAGGGCGTTCTCAACAACATCTTCGGCACTTTGAATGTGGTGGATGCCGCCGTGGACTGCGGCACCCGGATCCTCGTCAACATTTCCACGGACAAGGCGGTGAACCCCACCAACGTTCTTGGAGCCACCAAGCGCGTTGCGGAATGCCTTGTTCTGGAAGCCTCCAAGAAAGCCCAGACCGGCTCACGCTTTGTCAGCGTCCGCTTTGGAAATGTGTTGGGCAGCCGGGGCAGCGTCGTTCCCGTCTTCAAAGAGCAGATCGAGCGGGGAGGCCCGATCACCGTGACTCACCCGGAAATGACCCGCTACTTCATGACCATCCCTGAAGCAAGTCAGCTCGTACTCCAGGCCGGCCTGCTCGGGGACACGGGCAAGGTCTATGTGCTCGACATGGGCGAGGCGGTCAGGATCGCGGACCTCGCCTCCGATATGGCCCGGCTTTCGGGGGTTACGCCGGGCCGGGACATCGAGATCGAGTACACGGGCCTGCGACCAGGGGAGAAACTCCATGAGGAGCTCTTTCTCGATCTGGAACTCTCCGGCACCAGGCTCCACTCGAAGGTCTATGAGACGAACCCACAGGGCATCGACCCGGAGAAGTTGTCCGAGGGGCTGGATAGTTTCCGCAAAGCTGTCAGCCTCCCATACCGGGAGAGGCAACCTGAGATCGTCCGCCTGCTCCAGTCCATGGTGCCGACCTATACCCCCTCCTTGCTGGGTGTGGGCCGGTACGGCGGCTACGCCTGGGATCGCCGGAAACTGGACCATCCGGTGTCTCCGGAGGAGCCTTCCCGGCGAAAGAATCCGCCCTCCAAGGGCGCGACTGCGCCCTGGCTGGTCGTGAACAAATCCAAGATCTGATCCCAGTTCAGGCGTTGGGTCAGGCGGCGTGGCGGTGTCTCACAACGCGGAACACGGTGAGATCGATGGTGGGCTGGATGACACCCAGCCAGATGGCGCCGTAGACGAAGGAGAGGATCACTTTCACCCAGTTGGGGTAGGCTGGGATGCTGTTCCGGAAGATCCAGGCTGCAAGAATGGAGAGCGAAATGCAGGAAATGAAAGAAATGTAGAACGATGTCCGGAAGGTCTGTTTGCTGACGCCCAGCACCTTTTCGCAGTCGGCCAAATCCGAGTTCCGGCTGACCCGGAAATAGGCCTTGTAGCCATCCAGGATCGAACCGTAGGTGGCGCCAAGGGTCTGGTGGGAGAGGGCATCAAAGCTGCCGCGCTCGATGGTTCGCAGGAACTGGACGGCGATGACTCCCCCATCGGTCCGCACCACGGTGCCATCGGCCTCGATCGGCTTGGTGCCTTCTCCATCCGGGACGGGAATGGCGACTCGACACTGGCTACCTACGGGAAGCTGCGAAGAGGCCCTCAGCAGGACCCCACCCATTCCGATGTTGATGGCCATGGTGTAGGCGACCATCCGACCCATGGAAAACACCCTGACCTTTCGGTCTATGGGAATTCGTTCGTACGTTCGTTCATTCACCAATGAGCTCACGGTGGTCCCCTCATGATTGAGGGTAAGTCCCCCGTGGATATTTGCAAGGAGTAGTAAAATTATGACATTACTTCAAACGGTATAGGAACAACTAGACCGGCAAATGGTATGAACATGGCGTGGGAAAAGCTCCCCGCCTTCGGGTCGATAATCGGTGAAACGAAGAGGAGGCTCCCATGCATGCAGGGAGTATTCAGGTCCGAGTTCTGGGATTCATGGTCATCGGTGTGATCTGCTCCCTGATCGCTTGCAGTGGCGGCAGCAGTGCGACCCCCGCGACCACCCCGGTCCCGGGTAGTCCAGGGACCGTCAGTCTCGTGGTGACTCCCAATGCCCCCGAGATTGATGGGGGTGGCACCGTCATCCTCACGGCCAAGGTGTCCGGAACCACCAACACGGAGTTGACCTGGACCGTGGATGGCATACCCAACGGAGATGCCACCGTAGGAACGGTCACGGGAAGCGGGAGCACCTTCATCTATACCGCCCCCAGCACCGGTGGTAGCCATCTTGTCGTCGCTACCAGCTTGGCCGATACCAGTAAACAAGCCTCGGCAATGGTAAAAATCAGATCAAAGGGCCAGACCGTGAGCGTAGCCCTGACGCCCGGGGCGACCACCCTTACAACTGGCGCCTCCCAGACCTTCACAGCCTCGGTCACCAATGCCGCCTCCAATCCAATCGATACCTCGGTCACCTGGAGCATCGATGGGGTGAGCGGCGGGAGCAGCACCGTGGGCACCCTTTCCGGAACCGGCTCGACCATGACCTATAAGGCCCCGGCCTCGGCGGGAATACACATCCTGACCGCCACCAGCGTGGCGGATCCGAGAGCGTCGGCCTCGTCCACCATCACCGTCCAGGTCCCGACTCAGACCCTGAACGTGACCCTCAGCCCGACCTCCACCAGCCTGATCGTCGGCGCCACCACCACCTTCACCGCTACCGTTACCGGGGGGTCCAACACGTCGGTCACCTGGAGCGTGGATGGCATCGCTGGTGGCAACAGCACCACTGGAACAGTGGCCGGGAGCGGTGCCACGGTCAGCTACACCGCCCCTGCTTCGGTGGGCAGCCACACCCTGGTGGCCACCAGCATCGCCGATGGGACCAAGAGCGCCTCCGCGTCGATCACAGTCGCGGCCGCCCCACCTCCTGCCGCCGTGGGCGTAGCTCTGAGTCCCGGCTCGACGAGCCTCACGACCGGTGCCACTGCCGTGTTCACCGCCACAGTCACGGGTGCCACCGTCACGACTGTGTCCTGGTCGGTGGACGGTGTGGCCAATGGAAACACCACTGTAGGAACCCTCACGGGAACCGGGAACAGCGTTACCTACACAGCTCCAGCCACGGCTGGCAGTCACACGCTTGTGGCGACCAGCGTGGCGGACGGAACCAAGAGCGCCTCCTCGGCCATCACGGTCCAGGCCCCTGCGGCCACCCTGAGCGTCGCGCTGAGCCCCAGCGCCACGACCCTTTCCACCGGAGCCACCACCTCCTTCTCGGCCACGGTCACGGGTTCCACCAACACGGCCGTGTCCTGGATGGTGGATGGTGTGGCCAACGGAAACGCGACTGTGGGGGTCCTCACGGGCACAGGTAACACCGTAACCTACACAGCCCCCACCTCGGCAGGCAGCCACACCCTGGTGGCCACCAGCATCGCCGATGGCACCAAGAGCGCCTCCGCGGCGGTCACGGTCCAGGTTCCGCCTTCGATCAGTGTCACTCTGAGTCCGGTCACCACCACCGTGGCAGCCGGGTCCACGCTTTCCTTCACTGCCAGCATTTCAGGTACCACCAACACGGCCACAACTTGGACCGTGGACGGGATCGCCGAGGGCAGCAGCACGGTCGGAACCCTCACTGGAACCGGCAACTCGCGAACCTATACCGCCCCGGCCGTGGCTGGGATCCACACGATCAAGGCCACCAGCACGGCTGACGCGACCAAGAGCAGCTCCGCCACAGTGACGGTGCAGGCCGTCACGGCTCCGACAGGCATCATCGTCGCGCCCAATGGCGTCCTTGGGAATCCGGGCACCCTTGCGGCTCCCACGACCCTGGAAGGGGCTCGCACCCTCATCCAGAACGCCAGCCGAGCCACCGCAGGCACCCTGCGGGTCCTTCTCCGGGGCGGACTCTACCCCCGGAGTTCCTCTTTCACCCTCGGTTCGACGGATTCCGGGTCCACCGCCAACCCCGTCGAGTACGCCGCATACCCCAACGAGACACCTCGGCTCGTTGGAGGCGTGGCACTGAACCCCGCCTCCCTCCACCTGGTCGACGGTACGGATCCAAATTGGGCCCGGCTGGATCCGGCCGCGCGCGCCTCGATCTACGTGGCAGACCTCACGGCCTACAAGGCGAGTCTCGGGGGTCTGGCCAGCCGTGCGGATTCGAGTGGCACGGTCAACCAGTCGATGGAGGTTTTTGTCGATGGCGTTCCCCTTGCCCTGGCCCGCTACCCCAAGGCTGTGGACCTGAGTGTCGCGAACCTGGCCCCCCAGGCCACCATTCACGTCAGTGGGACACTCACCCCTGATGTGACCGGCGACTATACGTACAAGGGACTGGACAAGCTCGGACGACCTTACTACCAGCTGGCGAAGGGCGGGGACCTGTGGTCCATCGCGGCCTCTGCCACGGGCCCCGATTGGCGGCTCTCCAACCGCAAGGACCTGGGAGGCACGGGTTCCTCCGCTTCCTGGGGCACCTGGGACACCTTCGCGGCGCCAGCGGGCAGCTTCGTCAGTGGCTCCGGCGCCTCTGGCACTGCCTTCCTCTCCCCCACGGATGGATCGAACGCTGTGCCAGGATTCCTGCTGATCCGGAGCACGAACGGGACCACGCAGATCACGGCTCCCGAACCCCGCATGAGCCGGTGGCGGGCCTCTGAGGCCATGTATTTCGGGCTTGGCTACTACAGCTGGTCCGGCAGCCACAGCCCGATCTCGTCGCTGGATCCCGCCACGGGAAGCATTGTGGTCCCCGTCTCTCCCGATTATGGGTTCCGCGTCGGCCAGCCTTTCTTCGTCTACAACCTGCTCGAGGAACTCACGGCGCCTGGCGACTACTTCATCGATCGCACCAACGCGCGGCTCTACCTGCGCCCCTTCGGAGATGTTCCACCCACCGAGATCCTGCTCTCCACCCTCCAGGCGCCCATCGTGCAGTTGACGGGATGCCAGCAGATCACCTGGCAGGGGGTCTCCTTCGAGGCAGCCAAGAACCATCTGGTCTACGGATCGGGTTGCCAAGCCGTGACTTTCAAAAATTGCCAGTTCCGCAACTCCGGCGGGTATGGACTCATCCTCGGCGGCTCCTCGAACCTCGTGGAGGCCTGCGATTTCCGGCAGACCGGCCAAGGTGGTGTCTCGGTGAGCGGAGGAAGCAGGGCGACGCTGACCCCCAGCGGAACGCTGGTCGAGAATTGCGAGATCCAGCACTTCGGGCGCCTATTCTGGACCTACCAGCCGGGTATCGATATCAGCCCGAGTAGCATGGGCATCACAGTCCAGCACAATGAGCTCCACCACTCGCCCCATGCCTCCATCCTGTTCGGGGGCAATGCGAACATTATCCGGTACAACCACATCCACGATGTCATGCAATGGGCCAACGACTCGGGTGTCATCTACACTACGGGTCGCGATTGGGGCATGCAGGGGAACCTGATCCAGTTCAACCTGATCCGCAACTGCGGCAGTCCCCTGGGCACTTTCCAATCGGGCATCTACATCGATGGGGTCGGGAGTGGCGTCAAGATCGAAGGGAACATCCTGTACCACGCCGCCCCGCAATTCGCCATTCAGCACAACGGGGGCCGGGATGTGGTGACCCAGTACAACGTTCTCTACGGGCACTGGTACGGCCTGGACATCAGCAATGTGGCGTTCGAAGTCGTGAACAACACAGCCGGGTCGAGCTGGGATCTCCTGGGTAAGCTCATCGCTGTCAATTACCAGTCCGCGCCCTGGTCCACGGCCTATCCAAATGTGGCGCAGATCCCCAATACCTGGTCGGCTATCCAGGGCACCCACTGGTTGGAGCCCGAAGGATCCGCCTGCTACGGAAACCTCCATTACGGTAGTTCCCCGGACATCTACCGTCAGCACAACTCGGCGATTTCCCTCGCGGCACCCATCTCCTGGTTCAACAAGGTCGGCTCGAACCTCAGCCAGGTGGACCCGCTCTTCACCGACCCGGCGAATCTCGACTTCCGGCTCCAGCCCGCAAGTCCCATGTTCACCATCCCGGGCTTCCCGGGCATTGATGCCACGCAGATCGGTATCCGCCGCTAGCTGCTCCTGGACAACCGCCTTTCGGGATCGCTCTCGGGTGGGGGCGATCCGCAGAGGCTGACCCGGTCATGGTGACCCGCCAGGGCCTGCCCGCTGAACATCCAGTGGGGAGTCTCCGAGGCTTGGACGACAGGAAGCACGACCACGCCGAAATGGAACAGGGGTGACCAGACATCCTTCTTGAACGAAATGACCCGGGTCCAATTCACATCATCACGACTGCCGTAGAGGCTGCAGGGGGGGACTGCATCCGTGGTTCTGGTTTCAGAGCTGGTGGAGATGACCGCCATGCCGGCCACATCTGCAGCGTAGAGGGAACTCCCTTCGACCGGGTGCAGGCGCTCCCACCGGCCGGTCTTCTTATCCAGCCTGATGATGTGATTAGGTTCCAGGTCGGTATCGGAGCCGTAGATCAGGCAATCAGGGCGGGGCAGGGCATTCACGGCACGAACCATCTGGTGGCCCCGGTCCACCCAGTCCAGGTGGCGGCCATCCCTGGAAAGGGATGCAATGCCTGGGGTTCTGCCATAATCACCCGCCAGGACCCAGTAGTGATCCGCATAGGGGTCCACGATCAGGTTGTGGATGTGGTGGACCTCACCGACGGGGAACTCGAAGAGGGGGTCGAAGCGCCTCCCTCCGTCCTCGGAGAGGTACACACGCACACCCACCCGGTCCAACTCTGCGCCGCCGTATTCCCCGAAGAGGACGCGATTCCCGTCGACAGAGAGGGTGATGGGTCGTGATCCCCGAGTCACAGCCCAGGTCTTCAACATGAGGGGTTCCCCGGCCCCAGCACGGTAGATGCCATCCCGGGCCACTGCCACGCGGGTCCCGTCATCGAGCACCTGGAAGGCCTGGATGTTGAACCGAAGCAGTCGCGCAGCCAATGCGAACTCCGCGGCCAGCGGTTTCCAGCCGGAGGCGGGCACGCGGCAGTCCAGGACCCAGGAGGCTCCTCCGTCGTCCGAGCGGAAGATCTCGTACTTCCGGGCGATGTAGAGACGGCCTAGACGGTCGATGAAGAGGGCCCTCCCCCGCGTCTCTCCACAGATGGCCAACGATCCAGCGAGTTCCGTCATGGTTGCCGCCTCAGGGTCTGGAATCCGGGTGGGATCAGGAGCCATTCCGGCCACCCGCGGTGACCTTTCCCGGTGATTCCAGGCTGGCCCTGACGGGCCATCTCCCGCCATGGACGGGTCGATCCGACTGTCATGCACTGTGTCGCCCCGAGCAGATCGAACTCCTTTGCGGGAACCGGCCCGAGGATCAAGCAGGTCAGTCTGGGTGATATCTTCCACCCGGCCTGGGGAGGATGCAGCAAGGATGTCGCTGGGAGGCCCACTGCCTTGCCATGGACCTTCCGAATTCGACACATTTCAATTCCATGCCTGAAAAATCCAATATGTTCTTGCACGCATGACGTATGGGCCTGAATAATGAACGCCACGATCAACGCCGTTCCGGGATGGCAGCGAAGAGGGTCCGGATGTTTGAGACCAACCACAGTGCCACAGGCCGTCTTTTCTACAAGGGCGATCAAGTCCGGGTGCGGCCTCTGGAGGATATTATTGCCACGCTGGATGAGAAGGGAACCCTGGGCTCCCTGCCGTTCATGCCCGAGATGAAGCAGTTCTGTGGTAGGGAATTCACCGTGTCATGTCGACTGGAAAAAACATGTGTTGAGGGCGCTGGGGTCCGGTTGCTTCCGGATACGGTGCTACTCGAAGGCCTGCGGTGTGAAGGGACCGCCCATGGTGACTGCCAGAGGTCCTGCTCCCTGCTCTGGAAAGAAGCCTGGCTCGAGCCGGTGGGTTCCGGGATCAACCATCCTCCGATGCAACGCCCCCCCAGTGGCCCTGGATCAGGGTTCAAGTTGATGACGATGACCGACGAGGGCCTCTATTTCTGTCAATCTACAGCGCTTCATAAAGCGACCCGCTACCTGTTTCCTCTCAGTTTCAAGCGATGCACTGCCGAGTATTTTGCGAAGAACATAGGTCTCCAGAGATCGGCCCAATTTCTTTGGGTGCCTTTGCTGGTCGGACTGAAGAGCAGGCTGCTCGGCCGTGCCGCTGTGCAGCCGGTGGGCCCCTTCAAGCGGACCCCGACCGAAACACTGAACCTCCAGCCAGGCGAATGGGTCGAGGTGAAGACACCGGCCGAAATCGGGGCCACGCTCGACACCGCTGGATTCAATCGCGGTTTGGAATTCACGCCTCAGATGCTCCCATTCTGCGGAGGGACATTCCGGGTTCGAGGCCGGGTTGATTGCGCCATCTTGGAGACGACGGGAAAGATGAGGAAATTCAAGAATACGGTGCTGCTGGAGAATGCGACTTGCGACGGACACACAATCCTGGGCGGATGCTCCCGGGATGTTTATCACTATTGGAGGGAAATCTGGTTGCGCCGCTCGAATCCCCCCATTCAATGAGCGAAACCGGGCGAGGACCCTGCCATGGCCTCAAATGTTCAATGCCCACTGCATCGCTTTGAACTCCCCCGGATAGAGGTGACCCAAACATTCACCAGCCATCGGGGTCATTCCAGAGAACAGAGGCCACATGAATGCTGAAATTTTTGCCGAGTGGCTTCGCCGTCAAGGGCATAAGGTCTATCGCACAAAAAGCAGCTACTGGTTCAACGCCGGACCGGGTGTCTTCCAGGCGTTTCCATATCACTGGTTGATCGCTCCCACCCAGGCCGAAATAAGAAATTTAATGCTTGGGCGTGGAATGATAGCCCTTAGGTACTCGACTCCTCTCGATTATCCGGGGGGAAAAGTGAGCTATCACATCGTATTGAAGAAGCCCTACGATCTTGCCACGCTCAAATCCCAGGCACGCAATGGCGTGAAATGCGGCATGAAATATTTCAAGATCGAGCAGATATCATTCGAGCGCTTGGCTACTGAGGGGTGGGCCCTGCAGCGCGACACCCTGAAACGTCAGGGTCGCTTGCGCAGCATGCAGCAAGACGGGTGGGAGCGTTTGTGCCGGTCAGCGGATGGCCTGCCGGGCTTTGAAGCCTGGTCCGCTACGTTCAAAGGTGAGCTTGCGGCCGCTGTCATCGCCTGCCGCATCGGTGAATATTTCTATATTCCGTATGCCTTGAGTCATACTTCATTTTTGAGCCATCACCCTAATAATGCTTTATTTTATTCTGTGAGTTCCGAACTTCTTGAGAGAGAAGGGACGGCGGGTATATTCTTTACTGTTCAATCCTTGGATGCTCCGGCCAATGTCGATGAGTTTAAATTCCGCATGGGCTTTCAGGCCATAGCAGTCTGTCAGCACGTGGATTTCTCGCCGTTCCTTAGACCATTTACAACACACCTGGTGCATTCCCTGATCCGGAGGCTTTACCAACGCTATCCGTCGAATCCAGCGCTCGCCAAGGCGGAGGGGATCCTGCGCTTCCATCTGGAAGGTGCCCGCCCGGTCAGCGACCAGACTTGGCCGGAATGTCTATCGGCCCAGCGACAGGAAGCCCTCCTCCCGTCTGGTCAGCATACAGGGGCCTCCCGGCCAATTGACCTGGAGGCGGGACGATGATCTGGGTCCTGGGATCAGCGATCAGTGGGGGCGCGCCTGAAGCGCGCCAGGGCATCGGCGGGCAGGCGGCGGAGGCACCCGATGAGGTGGGTCGCCCAGTCTCCGCCGTAGGGGACATAACAGCGGACGGTATACCCGTCGGCCACGAGACGCTCCTGCAGATCCGGTTTCACGCCATAGAGCATCTGGAACTCGAAGGCGTCCTTCTCCAGCCCCAACCGGTCCTGCAGAGTCCTGGCCCAGGCGATCGCGTCGGCATCATGCGTGGCAATCGCCGGTGTGGTTCCCCGGATCAGGAGCCGCTCGATGTCGCGTTTGAAAGCGGCATCGACCTCCGCCTTGCTCTTGAACACAACCTCACCCGATTCCCGGTAGCCCCCCTTCACAAGCCGGATCCGGGCTCCTCGGTCCATCAGGCGGTCGAGGTCCGAGGATCGGTGGCGGAGGTAGGACTGGATGACGAGGCCAACGGTTCCGCTGCCATAGATGTCCTGCATCTCCTCGAAGGTCCGGAGGGTCTCCTGGACGTAGACCGACTCTTCCATATCGATCCGGACGAATCCTCCGGTCCCTGCGGCGCAATCCAGGACGCGCCTGAGTTGCGAGCGGCAAAGGGTCGCATCGATGTCGAGGCCGATCTTCGTGAGCTTCACCGAGACGTGCGAATCGATTCCCTCCTCGCGGATTCGCCGGAGCGCATCGATGGCTTGGTCCGCCGCGCCTGCTGCCTCTCCAGGGTCCTGGACGTGCATGCCGTGGAAGTTCAGAGAACCCTTGATGCCTCGGTCGTTCAGCCCGCGTACCGCGGCCAGGCCAGCGGGGAGGTCGTCACCGCCGACAAATCTGCCTGCGAGATCCCGGAGAAGCGGGGTACTCATGATGAATTTCCGGAACCACGATTGCCGGGCAAGGAGGAGGGCGGTTTTTCGGATCAAGGTGCCTCGTGGGGCTGTGTGCCGGTTCGGGAAGTCGAAAAAGTGATAATAGATATCTCATTTCTATCAGGACGATTATTGCCTGTTCTGAGTTTGATGAAGGAAGCTTATGGCAGTCTGATGGTGGTGGAGCTATGAACTTGACGAAAATTCCTGACGAGGTTTGTGACGTACGTGAAGCCCAACTGACCGATGTACCGCAGGTCGTCAACGTGCACCTGGCAAGCTTCCAGAATTTCTTCCTCACGTTTCTGGGACGCTCCTTTCTGGAGCATCTCTACCATGAGATCGCCAAAGAACCCGGTGGGGTGTTCCTGATCGCGACCTCCCCCGGCCATGCAGTCATCGGTTTTGCTGCCGGCGTTCCTCACCTGCCGAACTTCTACCGGCGGCTCATCAAGGAAAAATGGCTCACGTTCGGGTCTGCCTCGATTCGGGCTGCCCTCCTTCGTCCATCGATCATTCCGAGATTGGGGCGGGCGTTGAGAGCCTCGGAGCAGGCCCGTCAGGCCTCATGCCCAGCAACCTTGATGTCCATCGCCGTGGCTCCAGAAGCCAAGGGCATGGGTGTCGGCAAAAAATTGATTGCACGATTCCTGCAAGAAATGGCGCACGGCGGGATTCAGAAAATCTGCCTGACGACAGACTTGGAAAACAACGCTGCGACCATCGGTTTCTATGAGGGTCTCGGATTCAGCAAATCCGGCGAATTCCAGACTCAAGAGGGGCGTTGGCTTTGCGAATATGTGATTGATACTCCGCAGGAGTAGTGCTGGAAGCCCTGGGGCGGTGACCGAGGCTGGCGAAGATCCCTCAGGCCGGACCCCAGACATCCAGTGGTTTGGCATGGCCCTGCGCCCGGCGCATTCGGGAAGGCGCTCTAGGCGTTTGACCTGGTGAGGTCCGATGTTCCGTGATTTCCTCTAGTTTGTTGAATTGAAATTGGGAAAAAAATATAATCAAAAATCTTGTCATGGTTCTTTCAATGCAACATGATCATCCCGATCTGCTCCACTCATAAGAATGTCCACCACGACAGTGTTCCGGAGAGATCGTGACGCTTGCCGGCATCAAATCCATCACCCATCGAAGGATCTTGAACTCCCATGTCGATTTCACCACGGAGTTCCTAATCCAGTTCGAGGACGGCTCCGTGGGCCGGGGGGCATCCCCCAAGGGCGAGACCATAAGCATCTACGAGGATCAGAACATTCCCGTCAATCCTGATTCCATCATCAACCGGATGGACCAGGACGGCTGCCTCGGCAGGGCCTTCGATCAGGAGGCTTTCGACGCCTACCTGGCCACGCGCATCGAGCAGTTCGGGAGAAACAATGCCTACAGCCTCTCCCTGGCTTTCTACCAGGCGACCGAGGCTTCCCACTCCCCTTTCGAGTTGTTCAGCCGCCGGACGGGTCCGCTCCAGGCCCCCAGGCTGTGTCTGAACATCCTGAACGGCGGCTGGCACGCCTACACCAACCCGGTGCTCAGCGATTTCAGCGAGTTCATGCTCGTCGCCACGGAGTCCGATCCCGGGACCGTCATCGCCAGCCACGCGGCGATCCAGAAGGCCGTCAAGGAGAGGCTCCGGACCCTGGACACGACCGTGATCTCCGGAAACCGCGTCCATCGGTTTGCCGTGGCGGACAACCGGGCCGTCATCGAGTTTCTCCTCTCGATCCGTGAGGCCCTGGGGCTGTCGCGCCAGTTCGATTTGATGATCGACGCTTCGGCCTCCGACCTCTGGAAGAACGACCGGTACCGGCTGTCCCTCACCGATAAATCGGCGCATACAAGCGATGAATTCCGGGAATATTGGCAGGGCCTCATCCGCGAATTCGGCCTGGTCTATCTCGAGGATCCCTTCCACGAGAACGATGAGGAGGCTTGGCGCGCGCTCACGGCGGCGCAGACGACTTGCCGGATCCTTGGCGACAATTTCTATTCCTCGAATGCGGAGCGGATCGCCCGCGGCGCCGTCGAGGGATTCACGCATGGCGTCATCGTCAAGCCGAACCAGGCAGGATCGGTGAGCGGGGTGCGCAAGGCCATCGACGTGGCACGGCACCAGGGACAGATCATCATCTCCTCGCACCGCTCCATCAGCACCGAGGAGACCTTCCTGTCCCTCCTGACCTGCATGGAATCCGTGCCCTATATCAAGATCGGCCCCCTGGAGACGGACTACTCGTCCGTGGTCCGGCTGAATGAGATCATCCGGTTGACGACGGAAGCGGCAGGGCCGGTCCGGTGAAAACCTCCATCAGCACCTTGCGCCATGCGAGAACGGCGTACAACGATGAGAAACGCTACGCTGGTTCCATCGACATTTCCCTGTCCGACCAGGGAAGGCGGGAGGCCGCTGAGGCGGCCGTGAAAATGAAAAGCCTTCATTACGACACCATCGTCACGTCGAGACTGCGCCGGGCCCATGAAACCGCCCGGATCATCGCCTCGGGCGGGGTCCCCATCGTCCGGACCCGGCTCTGCAACGAGCGCAATTTCGGCACCATGGAGGGGCTCACCTGGGATGAGGTCCAGACGCTCGATCCGCCAGTTCTCATGATCTCCGTCGGGAACGATCTCCATACCGTGAACCCTCAGAACGGAGAGCCATTCGAACTCGTTTGGGAGCGGGCCTGGAAATTCCGTCACTTTCTATTCCGGAGGTACGAAGGCAGGAAGATCCTTGTCGTGTCCCACGGCGTGTTTCTCCAGATGTTTCATGGTGTGCTCCGCGGGTCGAACTGCATCGAGTCCCTGGCCGTCTATCCCGCGAACCTTGAGTTGCGACGATTTGGCTTCCCGGGGGATCGCCTGGCAGAGGAGACCGCCATCAATCTCGGCCAAGTGGAGGAGGTGGCCTGGTGACCTTTGATGGGCGTCAGGAATTCCAGGTAGGGGGCAGGATATGGAACAGCCCCAGCCTGCAAAGTCTCTATGTTTCCCTGTACAAGATTTACCCCAGGATCCTCTTCTATCTTTCCCCGGTCCTGATGGCCAGGCATCGCTATCGGATTCACGTGGGCAGGCGGCTTCCGCTCCATGATCCGAAAACCTTTGATGAAAAGCTGTTCTGGCTCATGCTGTACTGGCGCCACCCCCTCAAGACCCAATGTGCGGACAAGTACGGGATGAGGGTGTACCTCGAGGCTCAAGGCTACGGCGACCTGGCCGTGGACCTGCTCGGAATCTACGAGAAGAGTTCGGACATCGATTTCGCGACTCTGCCCGATCGGTTCGTGCTGAAGTGCACGCACGGATGTGGCTTCAACATCCTCTGCCGGGACAAGAAGACCCTGAATATCGGGGAAACCTGCCGTCAGCTAGACGTCTGGATGAAACAAGATTTTTCCAAGGTCCACGGGGAGATCCAATACGCGGAGATCCAGCCTCGCATCCTCTGCGAACAGTTCCTGGACGATGGTTCAGGCGGCGCCCTCACCGACTACAAACTGCACTGTTTCCATGGGAAGCCCCATTTCACAACGGTCTGCTCGGGCCGCGGTCCGGATGGCCAGGGCGCTGCCTACGATCATTACGACCGGGACTGGCAGCGGCAGATGGCGATTTCCAGATCTGGCGTCCATCCCGAGCGATGGCGCCCTTGTCCCGCCGCCTACCCGGAGATGCTCGAGGCCGCGGAAGCGCTGTCGAAACCCTTCCCCTATGTCCGGTTGGATTTCTACTGCCTCAGCGACAGGATCATGTTGGGGGAGATGACTTTCACACCGGCCGGATGTATCGACACCGGGTATACGGACGAGGCGCAGGAACAACTGGGGGCATTGATCCAGCTTCCGGAACGCCGTCGCCGATGAGGCGGACATGACTCCAGAATCCACCTGCGAGGGAACCGGAACCAGGACAGGGACCCGCCACATCGTGATCGTCACCCCGTATTTCTGGCCGATCCTCAGCGCCGCAACACCCCTTATGAAGGATCTGGCAGAGGGATTGGCCGACGAAGGGCTTGTCGTGACCGTCCTGACCAATGGCCCCGATTCGTCATCCGGGGCGATCCCGGATGGGCCACTCCTGAAGGGGCACATCCATCGGGCCTGGAACCCCTTCCTGCGCCGCCTGGGGGTGTTCTCCAAGTTCTGTGAGTACCTCTGGTTCATGGCCTTCTTTCTCCTCCGGGGGCTGACCATCCCAAAGGTCGATGTCATCTTCGTGGCGTCCACGCCGCCCCTCGCGGGCCTCCCCGCCGCCCTGCTGGCGCGCCTGAAGGGTGCCAAGCTGGTCTACAACCTCCAGGACATCTTCCCGGACTCGGCGGTGGTGGCAGGCATCCTGCCGGCCGGAGGACGAGTCTACCGCTGGCTCCGGAAGGCGGAGGAGAGCACTTACCGGGTCTCCGACCTGGTAGCGTCCATCAGTTCCTCCTTCTCCGAATACGTCCAACACCTTGTGCCCGGCACACCGGTGGAGACGATCCCCAACTGGGTGGACACGGACCACATCCGCCCTCGGGAGGCCTTCGAAGATCCGGCCATCGCGGAGTTCCGGCAGGGCGGGGGCTTTGTTGTCCAGTACGCCGGAAACATCGGGCTCATGCAGAACCTCGAAACGGTGGTTCTTGCCGCCGAATGCCTCAAGGGGATCCCTGACATCCGGTTCGTCTTCATCGGAGACGGGAACGCGAAGCGGTCTCTGGAGGAACTGGCCCGCCAGCGGGATCTGGCCAACTGTGCCTTTCTGCCTCTCCAGCCCCTCGACCGGGTGCCATCGGTCTACAACGCCTGCGATCTGGGGGTGATTCCCCTGAAGCCCGGGGCTGCCTGGATCGCCGTCCCCAGCAAGACCTGGAACTACCTGGCCGCAGGCCGCCCAGTGGTCGGTTGCGTGGAAGAGAACAGCCCCCTGGCCGGGGTGATCCGCGACAGCCAGTCCGGTTCTGTCGTTCCACCCAGTGATCCGGGGCGGCTCGCCCAGATCATTCTCGACTACCGGAACGCGCCGGAGCGGGTCCGGGTGGAGGGGCGCCAGGGCCGGGCCTATGTGGAGACTCACCTGTCTCGCCGGGTCGCCATCCAGCACTACCTGCGAATATTCGACCAACTGATGATGGAGAAATAGATATGAGGAAGGCTTTTCTCTCCTATAACCCTCCGAGCATCGGCGATGGCGAGCGGTCGGAGGTGCTGGACACGCTCCAGTCTCCGTGGGTGACCACCGGGCCGAAGACAGCGGCCTTCGAGGCTGCCCTGAAGTCCTACCTCGAAGCCCCGGCCGTGGTCGCCCTGAATTCCTGTACCGCGGGGCTCCACGTGGCGCTCGTGACCCTTGGCGTCGGCCCCGGGGATGAGGTCATCGTCCCTGCCATGACCTTCTGCGCCACCGCGAACGTCGTGGAACATGTGGGCGCCAAGCCTGTCCTGGTGGACGTGAGCCCGGATACCCTCACGCTCTCGCCCGAGGCAGTGCGTGCTGCGATCACCCCACGAACCAAGGTCCTCCTGCCCGTCCATTACGCGGGCCATCCGGCCCAGATGGATGAGCTGGACGCGTTGGCAGAGCGGCACGGCCTGGCGATCCTGGAGGACGCGGCCCATGCGATCTCGAGCCGCTACAAGGGCCGGATCGTCGGATCGAGGCCCAACCTCGCGGCCTTCAGCTTCTATGCCACGAAGAACCTCACGACGGTCGAGGGGGGGTGCCTCACGGGCGATCCGGCCCTGGTCGAGAAATCCCGCGTCATCGGGCACCACGGCATGAACCGGGATGCCTGGAAACGCTTCGACCGCTCCGGTTCCTGGTACTACGAGGTGGTCCTCCCGGGCTTCAAATACAACATGACGGATATGCAGGCCGCCATCGGCCTCGTGCAGCTGAAGCGGCTCGAGGCCTTCCAGAAGCGGCGGCGGGAGGTGGTCGCCCGCTACGAGGCCGGCTTCAAGGGTCTGGGGGCCCTTGAGCTCCCGGTGGAACTCCCCTGGGCTGAGACAAGCTGGCACCTCTATGTGATCCGGCTGAGGACAGAGGCGCTGCGGATCGACCGCAACACCTTCATCGATGAAATGAAGTCCAGGAACATTGGCACCTCCGTCCACTATCTCCCCGTGCACATGCACCCGTTCTACCGGGACAAGTACGGGTACCGCCCCGAGGACAATCCCGTCGCCGCGGATGCCTACGAGAGGATGCTCAGCCTTCCGCTGCATCCGGGGATGACGGATGAGGATGTGGAGGACGTCGTCCAGACCGTGCGCGGCCTCATCCTTTCCAACCTGGTGTGACGATGGCGAAGCGGGCCTTCGACCTGTTCTGGTCGGTCCTGGGGCTGGCGGTCCTCTTTCCGTTGCTGGTCCTGGTCGCCCTGGCCGTGAAGCTCCAGGATGGGGGCCCGGTCTTCTTCAGGCAGATCCGCATCGGGCGGGGGGGGCGACCGTTTCGCATCTGGAAATTCCGGACCATGGTCGTGGAGGCCGAGCACCAGGGCCGGGCCATCACCGTGGGGCGGGACCCCAGGATCACGAAGGCCGGCTGGTACCTGCGGAGCACCAAGCTTGACGAGCTTCCCCAGCTTCTGAATGTCGCGGCCGGGGAGATGAGCCTGGTCGGCCCACGCCCCGAAGTGCCCCGGTTCGTGGCGCTCTATTCGGAGGACCAGCGCGCCATCCTCGCGCTGCGGCCTGGTGTCACGGACCTGGCCTCCATCAAGTACCGGAACGAAAGCGACCTGCTCGCCCAGGCAGAGAATCCCGACGAGACCTATGTCCGCATGGTGCTGCCGGACAAGATCCGCATCAACCTGGCCTACGCCTCCCAGGCGGGGCTCTGGTCGGATTTCCTGGTCATTCTCGCCACCCTCGGGCTCTTTCCCCCGGCGCGGATTCCCGGCGGGCAGGGCTGAGGTCAGCCTTTCCGCCAGACGAAGCGGTTGACGTAGTCCACATAGCTGAAGATGGCCCTGACGACGATCTCGGATACCTGGGGAGCCTCGTAGTCCTTCACGATCCGCGTCCGGCGTCCCGATCGGACCTGCGTGGAGCGCAGGATCTGGAGGGCCTGCTCGACCCGGTCGATCTCCATGCCGGTGAGGATCACGGCGCCCTCTTCCATGCCCTCGGGGCGCTCATGGGCTTCCCGGATATTCAGGGCGGGGAAGTCCAGGATGGAAGACTCTTCCGTGATGGTACCGCTGTCGGAGAGGACCACGAGCGCCTGCTGCTGAAGCCTCACGTAGTCGAAGTAGCCGAACGGTTTGATCAGTTCCACCCGGGTGTCGGTGGTGAATCCGCCGGCCTCGAGCTGTTTCCGTGTTCTCGGATGGGTGGAGACGATCACCCGCTTTCCGTGGACCCTTGCGAGATGGTTCAAGAGGGTGACGAACTTGGGCAGGTTGACGTCGGAATCGACGTTCTCCTCCCGATGGCAGCTGACGAGGAAGTAATCCTGGGGAGCCAAACCCAGCTGCGCGAGGATGCCTGAACCCACGATGCCCTCGTGGTAGTTCTGGAGCACCTCGTACATGGGGCTGCCGGTCTTGATGATCCGGTCCGTCGGGATCCCCTCGCGCAGGAGGTTCTCCCGGGCGTGTCCGCTGTAGGGCAGGTTGATGTCCGCCAGGTGGTCCACCACCTTGCGGTTGGATTCCTCGGGCACGCGCTGGTCGAAGCAGCGGTTGCCCGCCTCCATGTGGAAGATCGGGATCTTGCGCCGTTTGGCCGGAATGACCGATAGGCAGCTGTTGGTGTCGCCGAGCACGAGCAGGGCGTCCGGGCGGTGCTCCTCAAGCACCTTGTCGACCCGGGCGATGATGTTCCCGATGGTCTCGGCGAGGGTCCCTCCCGCGGCGTCGAGGAAGTGGTCGGGCCTGCGGATGCCCAGGTTCTCGAAGAACACCTGGTTGAGTTCGAAGTCGTAGTTTTGGCCGGTGTGGACGAGGATATGGTCGGCCACTTCCTCCAGCCGTGCGATGACCCGCGAGAGCCGGATGATCTCCGGCCGGGTACCGAGCACCGTCATGACGCGCAGGTTCTTCATCGGACCGGTTCCGGGTGGATGCCCCGCTCGGCGAGAAGTTCCCTGACGCAATCGAGGGTGAGGAGCAGTTCCTTGATCTCGCCCAGGGACAGGCGATGGGCGTTGTGGGAGTGGTATTCCTCGCTCTGGGAAACCTCGAGGTTCCCCACGGAGAAGTACTTGGAGTAGTTGAGGTCGCGTGAGTCGGCGGGAACGCGGAAGTAGTCTCTCAGGTCCTCCGCCCGCACGCGCTCCTCCCGTGACAGCAGGCTTTCATACCGTTTCTCGCCATGCCGGGTACCGATGATCTGGATCTCGTTATCCGCCTGGAGCAGGTCTTTGATGGCCTGGGCCAGATCCCGGATGGTCGAGGCGGGGGCCTTCCTCACGAAGGTGTCGCCGTTGTGGCCATGGGAGAACGCGAACTCGACCAGCTCGACGGCGGTGTCCAGGTGCATGAGGAAGCGGGTCATGTCGGGGTCGGTCACTGTCAGCGGCTTTCCGGCCCGGATCTGGTCGAGGAACAGGGGAATGACCGAACCGCGCGAAGCCATCACGTTCCCGTAGCGGGTCACGCATACCACCGGTCCGTCAGGCCCCAGGTTGCGGGAATCGGCGAGGGCCACCTTCTCCATCATCGCCTTGGAGATCCCCATGGCATTGATGGGATAGACCGCCTTGTCCGTGCTGAGGCACACGACGCGCTTCACCTTGAGCTGGATCGCCGCCTGGAGCAGGTTGGAGGTGCCCAGAACGTTGGTCCGCACGGCCTCCATCGGATAGAACTCGCAGGAAGGCACCTGCTTGAGGGCTGCGGCATGGAAGGCGTAATCGACCCCGCGCAGGGCAGAGGTCACGCTGCCTGGATCGCGGATGTCCCCGATGTAGTACTTGACCCGGTCGTCCTTGTAGAAGTGGCGCATGTCGTCCTGCTTCTTCTCGTCGCGGCTGAAGATCCGGATCTCCCCGATATCGGTCTGGAGGTATTTCTGGAGCACGACGTTCCCGAATGACCCCGTTCCGCCCGTGATCAGGAGCGTGGCGTTCTTCAGATCAAGATGGCTGGCCAAGGGGCCTCCAGATCGTGAGTGCTTGGACGGAGGTGTGCGGAGATGATTTCGTACGCCCTGCCGGAAGTAAAATGCGATCCCGGATGCCGACGGCCCGGAGGGGGAAGCCCCAGCGCTTGTGAGGGGGCCGGGAGGTCACTTGAGGAGTCTGGGGGCCCGCAGCTGGTGAACACCTTTCCAGAGAGTCCTGGAGATCGCCTGCCACGTCAATATTTTCAGCTTAACAATTATGAAAAATACGTCAGTATGATCCACATGAAGTCGAAATGTTCAGGGATGCTGGAATGGGCCCGGAACCGTGCGGAGCAGCCTCGCGATGAGGATCACCGAGCCATGAAGGAGTGGGTTGGCGCCGTCCTCATCCTGGGGGTACTTGCCGGCTGTCTGGGCGCTACGGATGCCCCGGCCCATCCCATCTACGTGTCTCCTGCGGGACGGGATTCCTGGTCCGGTGGCCTTCCTGCACCAAACGCGGACCGGACCGATGGGCCCTTTGCCTCCATCACCCGGGCGCGCGACGCCATCCGGAAACTCAAGGCGGGCAACCCGGCCCTGGGACCCATTTCCGTGCAGATCCGGGGGGGGCAGTACTTCCTGGAGCGGCCCCTCACCTTCGGTCCCGAGGACTCCGGATCCGAGCAGGGGCCGATCTCGTACACGGCGTATCCGGGCGAGACCCCTGAACTCATCGGGGGGTGCCGGCTGACGGGGTACAAGTCCCCTGTGGCCGGCGGACCGGTTGTCTTCAACCTGCCCGATGGGGGGGCCGGATCCTGGAGGTTCCGGTCGCTCTTTGTCGATGGACGGAGGGAAGTCCGGGCCCGCTACCCCAACCTCGATCCCGCCGATCCCCATCGGAAGGGATTTCTCTACGCCGCCGCCGGTTCCGGGTGGCGCGGTTTCGGTCTCACCGTGGGAGGCATCCATCACGCCGGGGATTGGCTGGAGTACCGTCTGAGCGTCCCCGAGCCGGGCGAGTATGCCCTATGGCTGCACTACGGAGCCCTGAACGCCCCCTACGGCCTGAGTTCCATGGATGGCCGGTCCTCGGTTCTGGTGGATGGCCACGGGCCGTTCCCGCTCGCCCATCTGCCGGACACCGGCGGGTGGAGCCCCATTCGCTGGGCCAGGACGGCCACTCTCCGCCTCTCCGCCGGAGAGCATCTGCTGCGCTGGCAGAATCAGAAGGGGGGTGGTCTCGTCCTCGATGTCCTGGCCCTCTGCGATGACCCGTCCTGGTCTCCTTCAGGCGCCGATCTCCTGCCGCCCCGGCGTGGCCACCTGGTGAGTGTGCCTGCGAAGAGCTTTGTCCGTTCCCATGGCAGGCAGATCACAGTGAGCGGGGCGGGTGAGGGACCAAAGACTGCCATCTGGTGCGGCGTTGGCGACGTCCGGAAGGCCTGGCTCTCGGCTCCCGAGGCAGAGGTGCACATCTTTCAATCGGGGGACAGCCGGGCCTACTCGGAGATTCTTTCCATCCAGGGCTATGACGCGGAGGAACGGCGGCTCCTGCTTGGGGGCCCGGAGGCTCGCTCCTCCCTGAACCCAGGGGATCGGTACTTCGTCGAGAACGTCAGAGAGGAACTGGATGCTCCGGGCGAATGGTATCTGGATGCCAGAGCCGGGACCCTCACCTACATGCCCAGGGCCGGCTTCTCCCCTAGGAGCGAGGTGATCGCCCCCCGGACGACCCGCCTCCTCCAGGTGGAAGGGCGCCGCTCGACACGGACGCCGGTCCGGCACCTGCGATTTGCCGGATTGACCTTCCGGGACACGGACTGGACACGGGGCGGGGCGAGTGCGGGCTATGGTGTGGGGGATGATGGCGCGGCCTACTTCCGGGATGCCGAGGCCTGCGTGGTGGAGGACTGCCGCTTCGTCAACCTCGGCACCTACGCGGTCTGCCTGGTCCAGGGAAGCGGCAACACCATCCGGGGATGCGACGTGGCCCACGTGGGAGGCGGGGGAGTCCTGATCCTGGAGGGCAGCGAGAACGTGGTCGCCGACAATCACCTGCATCACCTAGGCGAGGCCTATCAGCACGTGGGGGGCATCGTTCTCGGGGGCGCGGGGGCCTCCGGCAACACCCTTTCCCACAACGCCATCCATGATTCGTCCCGCTACGGCATCTCCCTGAAGAACCCTGGCCGGAACAACATCGTCGAGTTCAACCGCATCCAGAACACCAACCTGGACACCTCGGATTCGGGCGGGATCGAGGTCACCCAGCAGGAGCGCGACTTCCGGAGCGGCAGCGTCATCCAATACAACCTGGTGGCCGATACCATCGGCTACTCGTCCACCTACGAGGCCGCGACCTACATGTCCTGGGGGATCTACCTGGATTCCTTCGCCAGCGGCTACGAGATCCGGGGGAACCTGGTGTACCGCACCTGGAACGGTGGAATCATGCTGCAGGGCGGGCGGGAGAACTGGGTCGTGAACAACGTCTTCGTCGACGGCCAGGTGTCCCAGGGAACCTTGGCCAACTTCGAGGGGCACTCGGGCGGGCTCCAGCTGAATGTGAACATCGTCGCCTTCTCGGCCACGGACGCGGTGGTGTTCGAGACCGGAACGCTCGGGCCGGAGGTCATCCGGATCGACCGGAACCTCTATTTCCCGCCACCGGGAACCCTCCCCAGGTTCGGGTCGGGAGGGGCCGTGAGTCTTGCTGAGTGGCGGCGGCAGAGCCAGGACACCTCCTCGATCGTCGCCGATCCGTTATTCCGGAAACCAGGAGCAGATGATTACGCCCTCCGCGTGGGGTCGCCGGCCTTCCGGCTCGGATTCCAGCCCCTTCCACTGGATCGAGTGGGCCCCCGGAACCGGCTCTGCACCTGTCAGATCCAACCTGCGGGGTGGACGTTCTGGGGAAAAAATAAGATGAGTAGACATTGATCATTGCTGAATTTATTTAAGAAAATTACGTTATATTTATTTTCTAAAGCAAAGAAATCCAAGCGATCCCTCAGGCTTGGATCTGCTCATCCCTTTACGTTCACCTCATCTGGTCCAGTATCGACGCAGGGAATCGCGGTTCAGCCAGGGAGGACTCCCTGGATTCAATCCACTTCGGCAAGGAGCAGGACATGGGGAAGGTTGTCGTGACGGGCGCGAGGGGCTTCATCGGACGAAACCTCATTGCTTCGCTTTCCACGCTTCCCGACATGGCCATCGAGACGTTCGACATCGAGGATTCCCTCGAATCGCTCTCCGACCACTTGGCTCAGGCCGACTTCGTGTTTCATCTCGCCGGGATCAACCGCCCCCAGGATCCCCGCGAGTTCGCAGACGGCAATGTGGACCTCACCGCTCGGATCCTGGAGATGCTCCGCTCGCTAGGCCGCCCCGTCCCACTGCTGCTCAGTTCTTCCACCCAGGCGGCCCTCGACAATCCCTACGGGGCGAGCAAGAAACGCGCAGAGGAACTCGTCCGGGCCTACGGGCGGGAGACAGGTACGCCTGTGTACGTCTTCCGTCTGCCCAATGTCTTCGGCAAATGGTCACGGCCCAATTACAACTCCGTCGTGGCGACCTTCTGCCACAACACCGCCCGCGGACTGCCTCTGGAGATCCATGATCCGGCCAGGGAGCTGAACCTGGTCCACGTCGATGATGTGATCGCCGAGTTCATCGCGGCCTTCCGAGGGACCCCCCACCTGGGGCCCGATGGAGAACCGGCTGTGCGCAGGACCTTCACGGCCACCCTTGGCGACTTGGCGGGCCGGATCGCCCGGTTCCCCCAGACCCGCCTGACGCGCGAAGTGCCCGATGTGGGGGACGACCTGACACGCCTGCTCTACTCGATGTACCTGACCTATCTCCCCGAGGATGCGTTCGCCTATGCGTTGGACACCCGGCGGGATCCGAGGGGCTGGCTGGCGGAGGTCCTGCGGAGCCCCGCTCTCGGGCAGATCTTCGTGTCAGTGACTCGGCCAGGCATCGCCCGCGGCCATCACTGGCACCACACCAAGGTGGAGAAGTTCCTGGTGGTGAGCGGGGAGGCCGTCATCCGCTTCCGGCCGCTGGAGGGCAGGGAGGTCATCGAGTACCCAGTGTCTGGAGCGGAGCCGCGCGTGGTGGACATCCCGCCGGGCTACACGCACAGCATCACCAACACCGGCACCACCGACCTCATCACCCTCTTCTGGGCCAGCGAACCCTTCGATCCAGGGAAACCGGACACCCATGCCCTCCAGGTCTGAAAGCCCCCGACTCTGCACGGCAGGGCACGCAGAGAGGCTCCCGTGATCCCCAGGGCCCTTCCGGAGCGTCTGCGGGCCTCGTTGACCGGCAACCGCGAGATCCTCGGGTCGGTGGCCGCGCTGTTCGGCGGCAACATCACGGCTTCGCTCCTCGGAGCGCTCGGTGGGCTCCTGGTGGCCCGGTACCTCGGCCCCGAAGTGACCGGCCGGTTCCGGATCTACACGATTCCCCTCATGTACCTCACCTTCCTCCACCTGGGCACGTTCGACGGGCTCTGGCGCCAGGTCCCCTACTACATGGGGAAGAACATGCCCGAGAAGGTGGAGTCCCTTGCCTCTGCCGCTGGTGCTTGGAATGTGCTGGTTTCATCTCTCGCCTCAGCTGCGTTCCTGGGCTGCGCCCTGCTGGCCCTGGCGCGGGGGGACTCCTACGGTGCCGCGGGCTGGTTGTCCCAGGCGCTTTATTGCTGGGGTGTCTACTACGGGGGGTACCTCGGCGCCACGTACCGGACCATCCACCAGTTCGTGGCCCTGGCGAGAATCCAGCTCGTCCAGGCGATCCTCAACTTCGGGCTGGTGTTCATCATTCCGGTCTTGGGCTTCTTCGGTTTGTGCATCCGGTCGGCGGTTCCGGCCATCCTCGGCGTCGGACTCTTCCATCGGGACCGGCCACTGAAGATCCGATACCGGTTCGATCTAAAGGCCCTGGGAGAGGTGGTCCGGGTCGGTCTCCCCTTCAGTTTCTGGGGGAGCCTGTACACCTCCATCTGGACTGCCACCGAGAGCGCGCTGATGCTCTCCCTGGGAGGGCTAAGGGGACTGGGACTCTTTGCCGTGGCCTCGGTCATGCGCGAAGGCATGAACGTCCTGCCTCAGGCGGTCAATCAGGTCATGACCCCCCGAGTCGTCGAGGCCTACGCGCGGGAGGGCAGCATCCGCAGCGCCAATTCGCGGTCGCTGCTCACCACCCTCGGGCTGACTGGTGCCATGGTCGTCATGGTCGGGGTCTGCTCCTACTTCGTCGGCGTCCTGGTCCCCCTGGCGATCCCAAAATATGTGGACGGAATCCCCCTCATGAGGGTCTGCCTCTGGTTCTCTGTCCTCCAGGCTGCCGGCCTTCCGTTCAACACACTCTTCGCCACGGGCCGGTCCTGGCTCTATGGCCGGGGCGTGATCGTTGGACTGATCGTGTTTCCCCTCAGTGCCTACCTTCTCACCCCCTCACTGGGCGGCATACTGGCTGTGGCGGTAGGGTCCCTCCTCGGTCGGATGGCCCGCACCCTCGTGGCCTACGTGGAAATTGCCGTACTGACCTTCCGTGAGATCCCATGAACGACATGGATGCCGCCCTCGATCAACCTAATGTGATGGAAGGCCCGCTAGCTTCCATCGTGCTGCCCTTCATCCTGGGGATGGCCGTCAACCTCCTGTCGCTCCTCATCGGTGAGCCCTACCAGATGGCGGCCATCGGCCTGGGGGCAGCCCTGGTGGCCACTTTCGCCTGGAGGGAGAGACCCCTTGCCTGGATCCTCTTCGTTGCCGTCATCGCCGGGAATCCGGCCAACACCACGACCCCGATCACCCTCAACCTCTACTCCGCAGCCGTCTTCTTCGTGCTGACGAGAAGCGGGGGCTGGCAGGCGCTCCCGAGGCTGGCCCAGTTCGCCCTTTTCTTCGTCCTACTGTCCATGGTCGTGAGCGTCCTCGCCTCGCTTTCGGCGAATTCGACCGTTTCGTCCATCCACACCACGGACGTCTCGGTGCCCAGGCCATGGATGATCACCTGGGCCAGTGGCGTCTCCCTGGAGACTCTCACGTCCCAGGCCGTTTCCGTCACCAATTACCTCCTCGGCCCGTTCCTGTTCATCCCCCTGATCTTTTCTAGGATCCGGCGGGATCACGACCCGGAACTCCTCTTGAAGGTCCTGGTGGTCGGCCTGATCATGCCAACGCTTGTGTTGTTCATCCTGGCCCGGGCGTTCGGACAGCCGGTCATGGATGCCAATGCCCTGAGCGAGAACATGCTGAACGTCTCGACCTTCCGCCTGGGGAAGCTCAACATCCAGATGATCCGTACCCAGGTGGGCATCCTCCTCGCCGGCCTCATCTGCGCCTCCTTCGCGATTGCCATTTCCCAGGTCAGCCGATGGACTCGGCTCATGGCAAGCGGGTGTCTGGCCGCCGCGGCGTATCTTCTGCTCGTCACCGGCAGTGTGGGCAGCACCCTCGCAGCCCTGGCGGGGATCGTCGTGGTCCTCTTCATGGGTATGCGCCAATTCTCCATCAAACGCTACGTCATCCTGCTGTTCGTGGGGATGGGCCTCGCGCTCGCCAGCTGGACGGCCCTGCCCCAGGGCATCCAGCAGTACGCCGCCAGCCGGTACGAGCTCCGGATCGGGAAACCAGGATCCGCCACGGCGGACCGGTCCTGGCGCTGGAGGAGATCCTTCGATTACCTGATGGAGAACCCCAGCGGCGTCGGCTGGTCCATCTATGTCGAGCCCCTGGGTATCTACCCGCACAACGACTACCTGACCTATGCCATCGCATTCGGCATGATCTGTGGGCTCGTCTATCTCTTCTACCCCTCCGGCCTGCTGCTCTCCTTCCTCTCATTGACTCGGAGTCCCATGGACCCCTCGAGGTTCGCCCTGGCCCTCGCGGGAGCAGGGGTCACCACAGTCCTGCTCGTCAATTCCTTGTCCGACCACCTGACCGCCAACCGCTGGTACTTCAACGTAGTCTGGTCCCTGATCTGGTACGCCTTCTTCGCCAGCCGGGCCTCCGCTGGCCCGGCCAGGACCTCCTAGTCCCTTGACGCCATCGTCGCTTCTGAGGAGCGGGAATCCTATGACGGATCTGGCCATCGTCGTCGTGGGCTTTGATCGCCTGCACTCTCTGTCGAGGTTGCTGGACTCTCTGAACCGTGTGGCGTTCGATGGACAGCGGATTCCCCTCATCATCAGCCTTGACCGGTCTGGCGATGGGATGGTCACCGCGATGGCCGAGGCTTTCTCCTGGAACCACGGTGACAAGACCGTCCGGACCTTCCCTCAGCGGCTGGGCCTGAAGCAGCATGTCCTGGCCTGTGGCGATCTGACCCGGGACTTCGAACATCTCATCGTGCTGGAAGATGACCTCTACGTTTCGCAGAACCTCTACCGTTTCGCAGTGCAGGCCATCGACTTCTATCGGGACGACGACCGGATCGCTGGCATCGCCCTTTACAACCACCTCTGGAACGTGGCCTGTGACCGCCCGTTCATGCCGCTGGACGATTCCTCCGATGCCTACTTCATGCAGTTCGCCTGCTCCTGGGGCCAGATCTGGTCGCGGGACAAGTGGAGCCGGTTCCGCGACTGGTACCGCCTGCACGGCGATGATTTCCAGCCAGGCCCGGCCATCCCACCCAATGTGGCGCAATGGTCCGACCATTCCTGGCTGAAGCATCACATCCGCTACTGCATCGAGACGGGGCGGTTCTTCGTCTATCCCCGAGTGGGGCTGTCCACCAACTTCAGCGACAAGGGCCAGCATAATGTCGGTCAGGAGAACGGCTATCAGATCCCCTTGCAGGAGGCGTACTCGAAGCAGTACCAGTTTCCAAGGCTCGACGGCTCGCGAGCAGTCTACGACGCCTTCTTCGAGTCCATGGCACTGGGCGATGCGCTCGGAATCGCTCCTGGAGAGCTCTGCGTGGATCTCTACGGGATCAAGCGGAACCGGGCGAATGCTCGCTATTGGCTGACGCTGGAGCCAGCGGCCTGCAAAGTCCTGAAGACTTTCGATCTCGCCTTCCGCCCTCACGAGTCGAATGTCCTCCACGAGATCCCCGGAGCGTCCATCAAGTTGTACGACACGTCCCTGGCACCGGAAGCCGCCGCCCACGTCAAGGAGGATCTCCGGGATGCTCTGGTGAAGTACGATGTCCGCAGCCTCTCCTACAAAGCCCTTCTGCGGTATTCCCTGCACATCCTGATGAGGCGGTTGAAGGCCAAGCTGACGGGAAAGGAGTGATCCCGATGATGGGCATCCTGAAGAAACTCGTGAAGTGGTGGAAGTTCTCCATCCTCGGGAGGAACCGCGGGATCCGGATCGGGCGGCGCTGCCAGATCGGCTACCGGAGCGAGTTGGAGGGGGGCAACACGATCCTGGATGGCACGACCTTCAACGGACGGCTCGGGTTCGGGTCCTACCTGGGGGAGCACTGCCAGATCAACGGCTCGGTGGGACGGTTCTGCTCGATCGCCGCGGACGTGGTCACCATCGCCGGGAGGCACCCGATCTCCGAATTCGTGTCGACCCATCCGGCCTTCTATTCCCTCAAGGAACAGGCCGGATTCACCTATGTGAAGTCCCAATTGTTCGACGAGTATGCGTTCGCCGATGCGGAAAAGGGATATGGCGTCGTCATCGGCCATGATGTACTCATCAGCTACGGCGTGAGGATCCTGGAGGGTGTCACCATCGGCGATGGGGCCATCCTGGCGGCGGGCTCCCTGGTGAGGTCCAACGTCGAACCGTTCTCCATCTATGCCGGCACCCCGGCCCGGAAGGTCGGGCAGCGATTCGACGACGAAACGATCCGGCAGCTGCTGGAGATCCGATGGTGGGACCGGGACAGAGCGTGGATCCAGGCCCGGGCACCACTCTTCCCGGACGTTCAGCGATTCCTGGCCGCCTGCCGAAACGAGGCATCATGACGAACCAGCGCCGGTTGATGATCTTCCCGTGCGAGACGGGGAAGGGGGATGGGTACAGCATCGCCGTGGCCGCGGATGTCGCTAGGCTGGCCCCAGGACCCGAGGATGTAGTCATCTACCGGACCTCCCACCCTGCCGCGCCCCAGGGACCACTCCGAACCATCGAGACCGCAACGGCTCTCGACAAGGCCTGGAACATCCTCCGTGGAAGGCCACCGTACGAGCTCTCCGAAGGCCAGCTCAGGAAGTGCCTGGAGGGTTTGGATGGAGATTTCGAGGAGATCTTTTCGGGCGAGATCTTCTTCTACCGGGCTCTGCGGCGGGCCTTCCCCTCTGCCCGGATCTACGCCCGGTCACACAACTTCTACAGCCTAGCCCGATGCCGGCAGCTGCTCGGGCACCAGGCCAGCAACTTCCGGCACGCCCTCAACCTGCACCTGTATTCGAAGCTTGAGATGGAGCTCCTCGCCGACAAGAAGGTCACGATGATCTTCATCACCGAGGAAGAACTCGGCTTCGCCAGGCTTCTGTCTCCTCTCCTGCGAGGCGAATGCTGGCCGGTCGTCGACCCCAGCATGACCGTTACCGGGGAAGTCCATCCGCCCACAGCGCCGAGGCTGGTCTTCTTCGGGAGCGCAGCGGCCTCCCATACGGCCATCGGGCTCGAGATCCTCAGCCGGACGGTGTTTCCGCAGGTCCGCACCAGGATACCGCTGGCGGAGTTCCACCTGTTCGGACACGGCACTGAGAAGTACCACGATCCAACCCGGGGGATCCTGGGTCACGGCCGCCACCCAGGCGATGGGCTACCCTTCGACGGCGATGCCCTCTTCTGTGTTCCGGATGTCCATGGCTGCGGGATCAAGCTGAAGATCGCTGATCTCCTGAAGGCCGGGGCCCCCTTCATCTCCACGCCTCTGGGGCTATCGGGGTATTCCCTGCCGCCCCACCCGCACATCCTGGTCAGGGAACTGGATGACTGGGTGGACGGCATCCATGGCTACTTCCGTTCGCTGGGCCTGGCAGACGTCCATGAGCAAGGCCACGGCCCCGATGGCGGGGCCTGACCGGCAATCCGAAAGAGGTCATGGTGTCCGCCCGATCGACTCCAGGAAGCCATGGATTCTGCCGGCCTGGATGAGGTTGCTCTTTCTGGTCAGCACAAACATCTTGGCGCCCTGGCCCCGGAGGTGAAGTTCCTCACGTGGCCTGGCCAGCAGGAGGCTCAGCATGCCGGCCATGCCTTCCACCGACTCGTCCTGGAAGGTGTAGACATGGTCGAGATACTCCGCGGGCATGCCGGGAAGCGGGGTGGTCAGAATGGGGGTGCCTGAGGCCATGTACTCCATGTTCTTGGAAGGGAAGGAAAACCGCGTGAACGCCTCATGGGAGGGGCGGGGATTGACGAGCAGGGTTGCGCGGACTTCCGCGGCGACAACCTCCGCGTTGGGCCTCACGCCCCAGTACTTGATGCGGGTGTCGCGGGTCTCGTACTCCCTGATCTTCTGGTCGAGTTCTCCGGAGCCGTAGAGCCACAACCGGGCGTCCTCCCGGGAGACCTGCAGGAAGGCGTCGAGAAGAGAGGCAACTCCATATTTTTCGTAAAGAGCTCCGGCGTAGAGAATCACCCGTTCGGGGAACTTGCCATCCAGGGTGTTGTCGACCTGTTCCATATCTGGATCGACCATGCCCTCCATGACCAGATGAGGCCGCCCCAGGGGATTGACCAGAGCGTTCATGGCCTCCGTCAGCAGAATATAGCCGTCGTACCGCCCCATGAAGAAGGTGGAAAGAGCCCGATACGCGCGGACAACGGCGATGCCGAAGGCCGAATCCCCTCCACCGATGTATTCATGAAGATAATTCGGGATGTCGGTCACGATGGCGATCGAGACGACGCCGGCCAGTTTTGACGCCAGCAAGGCTCCGGCGGAGATGGACAGATCGAGGACGTCGCAAACGACGAACCTGGGGCTGGCCCGCTTCAGGATGCTCCAACGCAGGCATGAAACGAAACTCCAGGCAAAGACCATGGCATGGGATAGCCCGGGAATCATCCTCAGCGACAGGTAGTGGAAGGTGATACCCCGCTCTGATTCGACGGCGGCAGTCGGGAAGCCCATCGACCCTGGGTGATGTGGAGGCACGGATAGGGCCGACACCCCTCGGGAGTGGGAGGCGAGGCCACGCGCCAGAAGTCCATGGAACTTCTGTTCCTGTTGGGGAGGCTTGACCGGCTGATCCCGAAGCCATGCTGCGAAGCGCTTCTCCGAGCAGAGCCGCGACACGTAGAGGATTTCCATGAACAGCCTTTCCCAGGTACGACGCCTGCCCGGTCGCAAGCCCGGAAGCGCGGCAGGCCTGTGGTTGGCTCACCTTCAGGAGTTGTCGGCCTTCTCGTATTTGTAGTGATAGGCGTAGCGATAGTGCCGATCGTAGTAGCTCAGCCCGGTTGGTTTGAGGTCGTTGAAGATGCAACCATTGATGGGAATGCCGCTGGATTCCAGGCGGCTCTGGCAGGTGCGGAGTTCATCCAGGGTGTGGTATCCGAACTTCGCCACGAGCAGAACGGTGCCGACCTTGGAGCCGATGATCGTGGCGTCGGTGACGGATAGCACAGGAGGGGCATCCAAGATGACGTAATCGTATTCTCCCGACATTTCCGCCACGAGAGCCGTGAAGTCGGGGTGCATCAGGAGCTCGGTCGGGTTCTCGGGGATTTCCCCAGAAGTCATCAGGTGCAGTCCCCGGATCTCGGTCTCGTGGATCACCGACTTCCATCTCGACAGTCCGGCGATGACTTCCGAAAGGCCTCCCAGGCGGTTCGGAAGGCCGAAATACTTGTGCAGGCTGCCACGGCGCATGTCCGCGTCCACCACCAGCGCCCGGGCCCCCGTCTGCGCCAGAACCACCGAAAGATTGCAACTGACGAAGGACTTGCCGACCTTCGGGGAGGGTCCGGTGATCATAATGGCGTGATTGCCCGAGTCCCCCAGGGAGAAATTGAGCATGGTCCGCAGGCTTCGAAGGCTCTCTGTGGCCAGGTCGTCTGGGTTGTGGATGGCCAGGAGGTGGTTCCCGGAACGTCTCTCGCAGATGACCTTGTAGTGCTCCTCCTGCGGCTTGCTGTGAGGGATCGTCGCGAACACAGGGATCCCCAGTTTGGTTTCGATGATCCGATGATCCTCCACCCTCTGAAGGAGGGACCGCTTCACCAGGACCATGCTCACGCCCATGAATAAGCCTAGAACCAGGAAGACTGCCAGCAGCATCTCCTTTTTCGGTTTGACCGGCTTCAGGCCAGCCATGGCGGAGTCGACCACACGGGTGTTGCGCCCCTCTCCGGTCTTGGTGACCTGCAACTGCCTGATGTTGTTCAGGAGGGCTGTATAGAGCTCCGTATTGACCTGGACATCCCGGGAACGCCGCACCAGTTCCTGCTGGGTGGCGGGCAGGGACCGCACCTTCTGGTTCACGGCTGCGGACTCGCCCTCCAGCTTGGCGATCTGTGCGTTCAGAGTCGATACCACATCCGAATTCTCCTGATAGGTCCTCAGCATCTCCTGCTTCCTCTGCTTCAGGCTGCTGATCTGGGCTGCCAGGCTCGAACCCTGCTGGAGGGCAAGGTCAGCTTCTCTTGGGACATCCACCGCCCCGGTCTGGGCCCGGAACCGGTTCAGCTGATTTTCGGCCGTGGCCAGTCTCGCCTGGATCTCGGGAAGCTGCTTCTGCAGCTGTTCCAAGGTACGGGAGATCTCCTCGCTGTTCCGCTGGGCGTTTTGGCCGATGTACTGCTTCATGATCTCGTTCAGGATCACCGCGGCTTTGGCTGGGTTGGGATACTTGTAGCTGAGGGCAAGGAGGTTCGTGGACTTGTTCGCCTGGGCCGCCCCCTTTTCGGCGGCCTCCAGATCGTTCCTGATATCCGTGATGGCGCTCTGCATGGGACGGCGGACGAGGTGGAATTTCTGGCCAGGTTTGGCGATCAGACGCCGCACCTGCAGCTTCAGAGTCTCTCCACCGTAGGTGCCCACCAGAAGGTCTCCAGGGTGGCCGAGGGCCAAGAGGGCATCCTTCGGAAAGTCGATAGGCGGGGTTGCAGCCACGGGCGGGTCGAGGGGGGTCTTCCAGGTGAAGCTCTCGTTGGGCAGGGCGATGAGTTGGAACTCCACTCCCCGCAGGGCCGCCGGAACCTCGAAGGTCTCTACCTCAAGGTGGGGCGCGTTCGCGCTCCCTCGAGCCAGGGCCCTCCCGATGATCGGGAACAGGACCGGCTGAGCGACGACATCCAGGTTCAGTGATTCAACCGTGCGCCCCAACACCAGGTTGCTGCCGATGATCTCGATTTCCGTGGAAGCGTCGGAAGGCGTGGAGAACAGGTTCCCCATGCGGGCGAATGCGGCGTCGGAATCCCGTACGGTCTTCGGTGGTTCAATCTGCAGCAACGCGTCGGCCTGGTAGATCGGGGTACTGAGCCAGATATAGGCCGCGCCCAGGGCGAGAAAGATGAGGACGGTGCACAGGATGAGGTAGCGGCCGGTCCAGAGGTTTATCAGCCATTCCCGGAGGTCGATCTCACGCAGTTCTTCCGAGCCCCTCACCAGTCTCGAAAAGGGGCCAGTGGGGCCCGGTTGGGAGGAACGCAGGGCAGGGGGGAGCGAGGAAGTCATGCCGACCTTTGTTCTGAGAGAAGGTGCGGCACCCAGGCCGCCACCGATTGATGAATCTCTTCATAGACCTGGCGGAACACCACTGGACTCTGGCAGAAGGGGTCCACGATATCCCGTGGTGGCGTGGAGAGCCAATGCCCCAGGAGGAAAATCCGCCCCCGGGCGCTCGGGGCGAGATGGGTGCACCACTCCTTCTGGTTGGCATCCATCACGAGGATGATGTCTGCCTCATGAGCCATGTCCGGGGTGAACTGGCGGCCCCGGTGGGCGGAAATGTCATGGCCCTGTTCCCGCATCAGGCGTTCCGCCTCGGGATCCGGAGGTGCGTCCACGAGGGCGCTCAATCCGGCGGAGGCCACCCTGATCGACGGTCCCATGGCATCCCGGAGCAGGCCTTCGGCGATGGGGGCGCGGCAGTGGTTTCCCTCGCAGAGGACGAGGACGGAACGGATGGGTGGATTCGATGTCAAGGGTTTGGCCTGGGAGGGCGGGAGGGCCATCGGTTGGGACCAGGAAGCTGGCCGATAGGGTTACCGACGGCTGAGGTAGCGTACTTCTCCCGCCGCCACTGCGGTCGTGGTCACGGCCGTGACCGTGGGGAGCAGAAGACCCATCACGCGGTTGAATCGCACAAGGGTGCCAGCATCCACGTAGACGATATCCCGGGGGTTCAGCGCGAATCGGTCGGCCAGGATCATGGCGGTGGGGTTGCGGGCATCCAGGTGGTAGACATCAACGGCGTTGGCGCTGCCGGCCTGCCGGATGACATAGATGGAGCGGGCGTCGGCACTCGTACCCTGGATCCCGCCAGTCTCCGTGATGGCCTGGGCCAGGGAGAGGTTGCCGTGGACCAGGGGCAGGGTGCCAGGCCGCACCAGCTCGCCGAGCATGTAGATGGGGTTCTCCAGGCCATTCGGGACGTGCAGGGAGTCGCCGTCCTTCAGGAGGACCTGGCCAATGCGGTTGCCCGAAGCCAGGAGTGCCTGGAAATTCAGTTGCCAGGCCTGATTCCCGCGGGTGAGGACCAGCCGGCTGTCATCCGCGGTGGGAAGGAATCCGCCCGCACGGTTGACCGCCTCGGCCAAGGTGAAGGGGACATCGGTGACGTTATAGACTGCCGGATTCTTTACCTCGCCGCCCACGTAGACCTTCTGGGAGCGGTAGGCGAGGATCTTTACGTCGACCTGGGGGCTCTGCAGGGTCTTGGAGAGGCGGGACGTGAGGGCGTCGCGCACCTGCGAGGTGGTCTGCCCCGCCACCTTGAAGGGCCCCACATGCGGAAAATAGATCTCCCCACGTTCGTCCACGACGATTCCGGAGGTCGAGTCCTGGCGGAACTGGCCCAGGGGCAGGGTGATTTCCGGGTGGTCCCAGACGGTGACGAGCAAAACATCCTGGGGGCCGATCCGGTAGGGGGGGACCTGGGCGGTGAGCAGCAGCTCCGTGGCCGTTGGGTCGAGTGTCCGGGGCCGCTGCGCCTTCAGGGCCTCCGTATTCAGGGGGTGCAAGGTGATATTGAGGCCATCCATCTGGGTGGTCTTTTCATGCCGACTCGGTTTCACGTTCAACTTCATGCCCGGGGAGGTGCAGGCGCTGAGCGTCAGCAGGAGGCCCAGGATGGACCAGAGGCTGAGCCATCCGTTACGGGGCGAGACAGCCTGGACCGGGGAGGGCCCATTCGGTCGGGGAAGCTGGGGGACAGGGTCTCGAACGATAGACATGAAGGCCTCCACAGGACATGCTCCTAGAGGGCATCAAACGACAAAGATGCTTCAAGCTATCGCAAATTACCAAGTCACGCAAGATGGCCCAAGGGAAATTTCGTCTGATCCTCCTCCATCGGCCTTGTTTTGTCCCCCGGCCTAGATGGAGAGATCCGTGGCGCGGTGCTCGGTGTCGAGCGGTGCGAGACCATCCGTGCCCGTGACGGAGGTGTACTGCCCGCGGTCCGGATCGAAGGCGAAGACCTCGCCGGTCTCGATCTTGTAGACCCAGGCGTGCAGGTGCAGCTGGCCGGCGGTCACGGCTTTGGCCACGGAGGGATGGGAGCGCAGGTTCTCCAGCTGGACCAGGGCGTTTTCCTCCACTGTGGCATGCAGCAGCTCGTTGCCGTGGAGGTGGCCATAGCTCTGCCACATGATCTGTTCGGTCTTCCGGGCGTGGGCCAGCCAGGCCTTGGTGGCCGGCAGCTCGCCCAGCTGGTCCGGCTCCAGCAGGGCCTTCATGGCGCCGCAGTTGGAGTGGCCGCAGACGATGATGTCCTTCACCCGGAGCACGGTGACGGCGAATTCGATGCCCGCGCTCATGCCGCCCATGTGTTCGTACGGGGGCACGAGGTTGCCCACGTTGCGCAGGATGAACAGCTCGCCTGGCTGGGTCTGCGTGATCAGGTTCGGGCTGATGCGCGAGTCCGAGCAGGTGATGAAGAGCGTTTCGGGCGCCTGATCCTTGTCCAGGCGCTCGAAAAGCTCTTTGTGGGAACTGAAGATCTGGGTCTGGAACTGGTGGATGCCTTGGACGAGCTTCTGCATCCGCCCAGTTTACCGGAGGTCAGGGCCGGTTTCAGAGGTTCAGGTGGGCCAGGTGCTCTTCCGAGGTGATGGGCGTGTTCGGCTCGTCGTGGATGACCTTGCCGTCGCGCAGCTTCACGATGCGGTGGGCGTGCCGGGCGATGTCCTCTTCGTGGGTGACGAGGATGATGGTATTGCCCTTCTGGTACAGGTCCTCGAAGAGGGCCATGATCTCGATGCTGGTCTTGGAATCCAGGGCGCCCGTGGGTTCGTCCGCGAGAAGGATGGACGGGTCGTTCACCAGGGCCCGGGCGATGGCCACGCGCTGGCGCTGGCCACCGGAGAGCTGATTGGGCATGTGGTCGCTGCGGGTGCCCAGGCCGACGTTCTCCAGGGCCTTCAGGGCCATCTGATGGCGCTCAACGGGGGTCTTCCCCGCGTAGATCAGGGGCAGTTCCACATTCTGGAGCGACGTGGTTCGGGCCAGCAGGTTGAAGGTCTGGAAGACGAAGCCGATCTCTTCGTTGCGGATCTGGGCCAGGTCATCGTCCGTCATGGCCGAGGCCAGCTTGCCATTCAGTTCGTAGGTGCCGGCGGTGGGGGTATCCAGACAGCCGATGACGTTCATCATGGTGGACTTGCCCGATCCGGAAGGGCCCATGATGGCGACGTACTCGCCGCGGCGGATCTCCATGGACACGCCATCCAGCGCCCGTACTTCCATGTCGCCCATCTGATAGACCTTGGTGATGTCGGTGAGCCGGATCAGGGGAGCGTCGGTCATGGGGTCCTCGAAGGGCCATTGGAGGCCCCGGTTCATCTTCGCAGATGTGCCTCTGGGGTTTAGGGATCAACCTCGACCAACAAGGCCAAGCCAAGCCCGCCTCCGATGCCCAGGGTGGCCACGCCCAGGCCGCCGCCCCGTTGCCGCAGCTGGTGGACCAGGGTCGCGACAATGCGGGCGCCCGTGGCGCCGATGGGATGACCCAGGGCCACGCCGCCCCCGGCCACGTTCAGACGATCCTCGGGAAGGCCGAGTTGCCGCTGGCAAACGAGAAGCTGGGCGGAGAAGGCCTCGTTGAGCTCCCACAGATCAATGTCCGCCGCGGTCAGGCCGTGGGTGGCCAACATGCGTTGCACCGCGGGGACGGGCGCCTCGCCCATGTCCAGCGGGTCCACGCCCGCTTCGCTCCACCCGAGGATCCTGGCCAGGGGGGTGGCCTCGTCCACCTGGTCACGCCGGGCCAGGAGCAGGGCGGCGGCGCCATCGGACAGGGCAGAGGCGTTCCCCGCCGTGACCTGGCCCCCCGGAGCGAAGACCGGCCCAAGGCGGCCCAGGGCCTCCGCCGTGATCTCTGGCCGGATGGACTCGTCGTGAGCGAGCTTCGGATGGGGCAGCAGCTCTGCCCGGAAGTCCGCAGCCGCGGCGCGGCGATGGCTCTCCATCGCCCAGGCATCGGCCTCCAGGCGTGTGACCCCCCGCTTGGCCGCCAGGTGCTCGATGGTCTCGCCCATCAGCAGGCCCGTCACGGGGCAGCGCAGGCCGTCGTGGTGCATGACGTCCGGCAGCTGGCGGTGGCCCATGCGAAACCCCCAGCGCAGCCCGGGGACCAGGTGGGGTGTATCAGACATGGCCTCGCTCCCACCGGCGAGGATCGGCACCGCTGCGCCGGCCTGGAGCCGCTGGGCGGCGAGGATGAGGGCCTGGAGGCTGGAACCGCAGGCCATGTTCACTGTGAACGCAGGGGTGTCGTGGGGGAGGCCGGCCCTCAGGGCCAGGGTGCGGGCCGGGTTCATGCCCTGGGTATGGCTCCGGGCCATGCCCCAGATCAGGCTGCCCGGCTGGGGCAGCTCGGGGCGGGACAGCAGGCCCTCCACAACGGAGCGCCCCAGGGACACGGCACCCAGGCCCGCAAGGCTGCCGCCATAGCGACCCTGGGGCAGGCGGCCCGCGGCGAGAATCAGCAGATCCAGGGAATTCCTCATGAAGCCGGATCCCAGTCATCCGGTGTCGGCTCCCGGGGCCCCAGCCGGACATCCGGGGGGAACCATGCGTCCCAGAGGGCCAGATGCCGGGCGATATACTCCCGGATCCAGTACCGGACCCGGTTCACCGGCGGGCGATCCTCGGTGGACGCGGGGACGCCCCAGGCCTGGAGCCCGAGGCGATCGGCCAGGTAGAGGGCCCGGGGCAGGTGGAAATCCGAGGTGACGATGACCACCTGCTCCTGCCCGAAGACCGCCTGGGTTCGCTTGAGGCTGTCCCAGGTGCGGAGCCCCGCGTAGTCGCTGACAATGCGCGTGGCGGGGACTCCCTGCTTCACCAGCCAGCGCCGCATGGCCTGGGGCTCGTTGTACGAAGGGTGGCGGTTGTCGCCGGACACCAGGAACCAGCGGACTTTGCCGCTCTGATAGAGGCTCAGGGCTGTGCGGAGACGGCCCTGAAGGAGTTCAGTGGGTTCCCCGTCCCCGTACACACCGGCCCCCAGCACCAGCACCGGACCGCCTACCACCGGAAGCGCCTCTGCCCGGTAGATTTGCTGATGATGCATCGCTGGGAACCTTCCCAGAGTCCAGAGCAAATCTCCCAGGAGGGACAGCACCAGGACCAGAAACAGGGTCCGCCGGTGCGGCCTGCAGCGATGAAGAAAGGCGGAGATCGGCATCGTGAGTTAGCATAGACCTTCCGTACGCCCCAGCCCCATGGACCTCCCGCCTGAACGAGACGCCTTGATGAACATGAGCCTTGATCCCGCAGTATTCCCCACCCGTCTGTCCTCTCGTCGCCTGCGGTTGGTCCTGGCCCCCCTGGCCCTGATCCTGGCCGCGGGCGGAATAGGCTGCTTCCGGGCCACGGGGGTGGGCCGTCCCACCGTGGCGGTGGAAGAGATCCCAGCCTCCGGCGGCGACCGGGTGGCCGGGCTGAAGGCCACCTCAGGCCCCGGGGACTTCTACCTCGGCAACGATGCGGTGCAGCTGGCGGTGGACGGCGCGGCCTTCGGCGACCGGGAAGGCCAGTTCGGCGCGGCATCTGGCGGTGCCATCCTCGACGTGGGCAACGTCTCCCTGGACCAGAGCTTCAAGCGGGTGTCCATGCCCACGGATCTGGTGGAACGCCTGGGGCCCGTGGCCAACCAGGATCCGGATCTGCCACTGGTCTTCGACCGCTACACCCCGGGGACCGGGGTCAACGAGGTGTTCCTGGACATGCAGGGCTACCTGCTGGATCCCAAGGGCAAGCTCGGCGTGGCCACGGACCTCCAGGGGCGGGTGCGGGGGGTCAGCGTCGCCCACCGGATCCTCCTGAACAAGGCCGACACGTTCTTCACCTTGGAGACCACCCTTACCAATGTTGGGACTGTGGCCCTTCCCATCCGGAGCCTCGGCGATTTCCTGTCCCAGCACGGAGGCGGATTCCGCTTCGTGGTGCCGGCGGTCTCCACCTTTACGGGAACGCCTCTCAGCAGCTGGGGCGTGGAGATTCCCGGATCGGACTTCGCGGCGCCTCTGACCACGAGTGTGGTGGCTCCCATGGTGGCCCTCATGGGTTCGGAGTCCGCGGGAAATACCCTGGACGAACACACCACGCTGGGCATCCTCCCCCTGGATGTGGACCAGGTGCTGGTGGCCTCGGATCCCCAGCACGCCCTTACTGAACTCCGCCCCCGCTTCCCCGGCCGCCTGGTCGTGGGCAGTCCGGCCGCTGCCAGCCTGCCCGCGGGGCAGTCCATGACCTATCGGCGGCGGCTGTACCTGCTGGGGGGCCCCAGCATCTCCAACACCCAGCCGGCCCAGGCCACGTCAGTCTTCAACGAAATGGTCCTGGCGCGGACCAGCCTCCGGGGTGGGGAATTCGGTCTCCTGGCCTACGATTCCTTCGGCACGGCGGCCCGCAACGGCCCGCTCCAGACCGAGTTCCGGTTCGAACGCTACACCGGTTTGAACGCCAGCCCTTCCGCAGATGCCAATCCCTCCCACTGGGTGACAGAGCGCGTGGAGTGGCGCGAACCCAGCGACATCCCCTCAGGCGGCGGATCCATCGGAGTCCTGCTACCGGCCGTCACCGATGCCCGTGGGACCGGTCATTCCCAGCCGTACCGGGTGACTTCGACCAATGCCTTCCAGAGCAGCGCACTCTACCTCGGCACCAACACGGCCGACATCAACCGACCCTTTCTTGCCACTCCCATCACGCCCTCGAAGGACCAGATCTGGCGCCTGTCGGAGAATCTCAGCCCGGAGCGTGCCGAAGTCGTGGATGCCTCGGGCAACGTGATCCGCCAAAAGCAGATGACCCACGCCTTCGTGGCGCGGCAGGCGGGGACCTTGGAGCTGAGTGGCCTGAATCCACTCCGCATCACCCTGGCAGCCCTAGGCGGGATTCCCGACCCCTCCATGAAGCGGTCCCGGCGTCTGGCCAGTTACTACAACCAGGTCCTCAAGGCCAAGGACATCGTGAGCGCCAACCTGGCCTCCTACCAGTACACAGCCGGGAACCAGATTTTCGGCACAGCCTTCAGGTATTCCGGCGGGGCGGTCCAGGCTTTCTTCGCCGCCGGGGACTACCTGGCCTACGGCACCCGCGGCCCGTTGTCCCACCTGGACGTCCTGCCGGTGAAGTCCTTTGATGGCCAGGCGGATGTCACCCACTCCTTCGTGACTACCCCTCCCTCCCTGCCGACCGGCTGGACGAGCTTCGATGTCCCGGGCCCCACCCAGGCGACCACGGGTGGCCTGAATCCAGGAGAAATGCTCAGCTCGGCCCTGGCGGAGGGTGTGCAGACGGTGGCCCGCACCGAAGAGGACCGGCTGACGGATCCCTCCGCGCTGCGGGAAGAGTTCCGGATGGAGATTGAAAACCTCTCTATCTCAGATGCCCAGCGCGCCCCCATCGGCAGCGACCCCTTCGTGGTCGGCGCCCGCAGCTCGACGTTGACGGACGGTTTCGCCACGGCGCTGTTCGCCCCGGCACCCACTGGAGACCGCAACGGCGGGGCCCGCCCTTCCAAGGGCTGGACCCTGGCGGATTTCATCACTCAGGCCGAGGGGGCCTACACCATCGTCCACCGGCCCCGGGGCCCCCAGGGGCTGTTCACGGTGCGCGGGTTCGATCCTGCGGTGCCGATCGGAACCGGCGCCAACGCCTGGTGGACCCGGACCGGCCCCGTATCTCTGGGCAAGCGCCAAGGCGATTTCGACGCCCTGGAATTGATCCGGGCCGAGGGCTGCGACCCTGCGGATCCCAGCGCCTGGTTCACTGAGTTCAAGGCTGTCCGCGCCGACTGGTTCTCCTTGCTGAAACAGCAGACGCCGGTCACCTTCACCAAGGGGCTCGGCCTCTCAGCCTCGCGGTTCAGCTTCGACACGCCCGTAGGTCTCGCTCGCACCTACCTCAAAGTCGGATCCACCTTGTCGCAGGCGGGCCTCGATCCGGTGCTGGCCTCCCTCCGCAGCGGCGCGGCCGTGGCCTCCACGGGGCCCCTGCTCGATGTGAGGGTCAATGGCGTGGGTCCGGGCGGTCTGGTCCCAGGGCCAGCGGCCACCGTCACAATCACCATCTCGCTCTACGCGGCGGATTGGGTGCCGGTCGACGAGGTGCGCGTGGTGGTGAACGGAGTGGCCCAGGTGGTGCCGATGACCAGCTTCACGGCTTCCACCTCGGACTTCCTCCTGCGCACCGCCACCCTCAGCGGCATCGCCATGCCCTCGGGCAAGGATGCCTGGGTGGTGGTCGAGGCCGGCGTGCCCCTGGCTACGACCGGGGCCTACCGGGCCGGAACGCCCTGGAACAAGATCATGAAGGGCATCTACCCCATCGCTGTCACCAACCCGGTCTTTGTGGATGTGGACGGCGGGGGGTACACTCCTCCGGGACTCTAGACGGCAGGGGTGAACTGATGGCGGATTGGCTTCCGGAACGCCTTCCGGAGGATATCGATGCGGAGCGGTCCTTTCTGGCCACCTGCTGTGCGCCGGGGGCGGGTTTCGCCGCCAGCGAGGCCGTGTTCGCGTTGGCGGAGGAGGACTTCGTCCACCCCGCCCACCGTGCGGTGTTCCGGGCCCTGCGCAAGCTCATCGAGGCCCAGGTCGAGGTCAACTCCCTCACCCTGAAGGATGCACTGGATCAGGACGACAGCCTGAACAAGGTGGGTGGTTATCCCGGCCTGGTTGAGCTGCTGGCCGGCGAGGACGTGGAACGGCCCCAAGTATTGGCGGATCTGATCCGCCGCAAGGCCAAGCTGCGCCGCCTCGTCCACCTCGGCGCCCAGCTGGTGCGCCAGGCGGCGGCGGAGGACGAGCCCCCCGAAGTACTGGTGGACCAGACGGCCCAGAACCTCTTCCATCTGGCCCAGGGCGATGCCAAAGCGCGGGGGCTGCTTTCCATCCAGTCAGTGGCCGACGACGCCATGGAGCGCCTCCACGAGCGCCTGGAGGGCCGGTTGTCCCCGGGCGTGCGGGTGGGTTTCAGCCGCTTCGACGAGCTGACCCAAGGCTTCCAGCCGGGGAACCTCATCGTGCTGGCGGCCCGGCCCGGCATCGGCAAAACCGCACTGGCCCTGAACTGGATCCTGCGCGCAGCCCAGGAGCGGGATGGCCGCCCGGGCCATTGTGGCGCCTTCTTCAGCCTTGAAATGAGCCACGAGGAGGTCTTCCTGCGCCTGCTCGCGGCCCAGAGCCAGACCAACATGAAGGATCTCCAGTCCGGCCGCGCCACTGGACGGCTGGACCATGTCATGCGATCCCGGGACGAGCTGGTGCAGATGCCGCTGTTCATCTGCGATCAGGCCTCCATCACGGTGCCCCAGATCCAGAACATGGTGGTGAAGCAGGGCAGCCAGAGCAACCGGCGGGTGGAGTTCGTCATCATCGACTATCTGCAGCTGCTCAGCAGTCCCGAGAACAGCCGCGGCTCCAAGCAGAACGAGGCTGTCCGCATCGGCGAAATCAGCCGTGGCCTCAAGCTCATGGCCAAGGATTTCGGCATCCCCGTGGTGGTGCTGTCCCAGCTGAACCGTGAAGTGGAACACCGCACCGGCGGCCGGCCCCAGCTCAGCGACCTCCGCGATTCCGGCGCCATCGAGCAGGACGCCGACATGGTGGCCTTCATCCACCGGAAGATGATGCCCTCTGCCAACGAGGAACCGGATCCCTCGGCCGAACTCATCGTCGCCAAGCACCGCAACGGCCCCACCGCCATCATCCAGCTGCACTTCCAGGGCGAGTTCGCCATGTACCGGGAGATGGTGCGGGAGACTTCTTCCTACGCATGAAAACGGCGGCCGGATGGCCGCCGTTTTCATGCGCGAGGGGAGAACTGCTCCAATCCGAAAGTCGACGTCTCCAGCTCTTTCTTCTAGGTATCGCCCCCAGGGGGGCGATACGCGAGACCTCTCCGCCGATCATGTCGATGGGGGGAACGTGGTTACTCCAACCCGAAGGTCGATGTCTCCAGCTCCTTCTTGGCGAAAGCCATGAAGAGATCGGCAGTGGCACCGTCGACGATCCGGTGGTCGAAGCTCAGGCTGCTGAACATCATCTGGCGGATGGCGATGAAGTCGGTGCCGTCTGGGCCGGTGATGACCACGGGGCGCTTCACGATGGCGCCCACGCCCTGGATGGCCACCTGAGGCTGATTGATGATGGGCAGGCCGAAGGTGTCCCCGTAGACACCGGGGTTGGTGATGGTGAAGGTCCCGCCGCTGATCTCGTCAGGCTTGAGCTGCTTGGAGCGGGCCCGCTCGGCCAGGTCGTTGAGGCTGCGGGCCAGACCGCCCAGGTTCATCATGTCGGCGTTCTTCACCACGGGCACGATGAGGCCCCAGTCCAGGCTCACGGCGATGCCGAGGTTGATGTCCTGCTTGTAGACAATGTTGTCGCCGTCCACCGAGGCATTGGCGATGGGGTAGGCGCGCAGGGCCTTGCAGGCGGCCATCATCACGAAGGGCATGAAGCTCAGCTTGGTGCCGAACTGGGCCTCGAAGGCCTTCTTGTGCTTGTTGCGCAGCTGGGCCACGTGGGTCATGTCGATTTCGAAGACCGTGTAGACGTGGGCCGAGGTGCGCCGGCTTGCCACCATGTTGTCCGCGATGGCCTTGCGCATGCGGCTCATGGGCTCGACCTTCACCCGCTCGCCGGGAGCGAAGGCGGGCATGGCCGGGGCGGGGGCCACGGACATGCCGGGCGTCAGGCCCATGGTCGGGGCGGAGGGATCATGGACTGCAGGGAGCGCCGGAGCGATGGACGCCGCCACAGAGGGGGCCGCGGGCGCCGCGGCCGGGCCCTTGGCCAGGTGGGCCTCCAGGTCTTCCTTGGTGACCCGGCCGGCTTGGCCGGTACCAGACACCCTGGCCAGGTCGATGCCGTGCTGCTTGGCCATCTCGCGGACGAGGGGGCTGCTCTTGGTGCGCAGGCGGCCCTCAAGGCTGTTGTCGTCCTCGTCAGCCAGCGGGGCAGGGGCCGCAACAGGAGCCGGGGCCCCGGCTGGAGCTGGAACTCCGGCGGGGGCGGCAACGGCGGCTGGCGCGGCGCCTGCCGGCTTCTCAGAGGCGTCGCCGATGCGGGCCACCACGGTGCCCACGGGGACGGTGGCATTCACGTCCACGAGAATCTCCAGCAGCGTGCCGGCCGCGGGCGCGGGGATCTCCGCGTCCACTTTGTCCGTGCTGATCTCGTAGAGGGTCTCGTCCTTGGCAATCACGTCTCCGGCCTTCTTGTGCCACTTCAGCACGGTGGCTTCCGCGATGCTCTCGCCCATCTGGGGCATGACGACGTCAAAGGCCATGGTTCGCTCCTATGCGGACAGGGTCGGGGTTTCGAGGTGATGGCGGGTGAGGGACTGGAAGGCGTGGGCGACCTCCAGCAGGCGGACATCCGAAAGGGCCGGCCCGATGAGTTGGATGCCGGCCGGCAGGCCGCCGGTGAACCCTGCCGGCATGGACAGGCAGGGGAGTCCCGCCAGGGCGGTGGGGACGGTGAAGGCATCGGCAAGGTACATGGACATGGGGTCATCCGTCTTGGCGCCGAACGGGAAGGCCGTTCCGGGGCTGACGGGGGAAGCCAGGATATCGGCCTGGGCGAAGGCCGCGTGGAAATCGGCAGTGATCAGCGTGCGTGCCCGGAGGGCTTTTGTATAGAAGGCGTCGTAGTAGCCCTTCGACAGGCAGAAGGTCCCCAGGAGGATGCGGCGCTTCACTTCGTCGCCCAGGCCCTGGTCCCGGGTCTGGGCGATCATCTCTGGCACGCCCCCTGCCGGTGTAGGCACACGGAGGCCGTACCGCACCCCGTCGAAGCGGCTGAGGTTGCTGGAGATTTCACTGGTGCAGAGCAGATAGTAGGTATCGATGGCGTAGCGGGTGTGAGGGAGGCTCACCTCCACGAGATGGGCGCCCTGGTCTCTGAGCACCTGGAGGGCTCCGTCGAGAAGGCCCCGGACACCGGGTTCCAGGCCGTCGGCGAAGTATTCCTTGGGAAGGCCGATGCGGAGGCCCCTGAGGTCTGCGCTGCGAAGGTTGGCCAGGCGCCCGCTCTCAGGCAGGTCCATCGAGGTGCTGTCCAGGGGGTCAATGCCGGCCATGACGCTGAAGGCCAGGGCCAGATCCGCGGCCGTGGCGGCAATGGGGCCCACCTGGTCCAGGCTCGAGGCCATGGCCGTGAGGCCATACCGGCTGAGGACGCCGTAGGTCGGCCGCAGGGCCGTCACATTGCAGAAACTGGCGGGCAGGCGCACGGACCCGCCCGTGTCGCTCCCCAGAGCCAGGGGCGCGTAGCCCGCAGCCACAGCCACGACGGAGCCGCTGCTGCTGCCGCCGGGCACCAGGGCCGGGTCCCAGGGATTCCGGGCGGGCCCGAAGGCGCTGTACTCGCCGCTGGAGCCCATGGCGAACTCGTCGAGGTTGGCCTTGGCGATGGGGACCGCGCCCGCTTCGATCAGCCGGCGCACCACCGTGGCGTCGTAGGGGGCCACGTAGCCGTCAAGCACGCGGGAGCCACAGGTCAGGGGCAGGCCGGACCAGTGGAGGTTGTCCTTGAGGACGATGGGGAGGCCGAGCACCGGGGTCCGTCGGCCCGATCGCAGGCTGGCGTCGGCTTTCCGGGCCAGGTCGAGGCTGCGCCCTTCATCCGTGGCCAGGATGGCGTGGAGGGTCCCATCCAGGGACCGGATGCGGTCGAAGGCGGCGCGGACCAGGGTCTCGGAGGACAGGTCGCCGGCATCCAGGTCCCTGCGCCAGTCCATCACCTTGCCCAATGCCATGCCTGCTCCCGTGGAACCTTCTACTCTGCCACCACGCCGGGGCGTGTTCCAGCCTGGACCGCACGAGGGACCGCCATCTCCTGGTGAGATTCCGCTACGTTTCGTTGCCCTGGGCCTGCACGCTGGATGGAAATAGGCTACCATCCTCTGCTCAAGCCCTGTTCTTCCATCCCCATGCGATGCGCTGGCGCAGGGTGTCTTGTGGACTCCCATGAACCCTTTTGATGTGCTGGAAATCTCCCCCGATGCCTCGCCCGAGGACATCAAGGCCGCGTACCACCGGCTCGCCAAGCAGTGGCATCCGGACCGCTATACCGGCGATGCGAAGGTGGTGGCCGAGGGAAAGTTCCGGGAGCTGGCAGAGGCCTTCAGTACCCTGAAGGACCCCGGCAAGCGGCTGGCGCTGGTGCAACAGATGCCCAGGACCGCATCCACGACCGCCCCAACCAGAGAAAAAGAAAAGGAGAAGGAAGCCGAGGCCACACAGGAGCGGACTCCCGAGGACTGGGCGGCCATGGCCAAGGAGGCCTTCGACGATGGGCGGGTGGAGCAGGCTCAGGCGCTCATCCATTACGCCATCCGTCTGGACGGGAACAAACCCAAATACCACGCGATGCTGGCTACCTTCCTGGAGCATGGAGGGGGCAACCTCCACGCCGTGGTGAAGGCACTGGAGGCTGCGATCCGGCTCGCTCCCCAGGATGTGGAGAGCCACATCCGCCTTGCCGCCCACTTCGAGACTCTGGGCATGGCCGCCCGGGCCCAGCGGCACCTTCAGACCGCCCGCGAGATTGCACCCAACCACCCGAAATTCCGGAAAGCCAACCCCAAGGGTGGCAAGACGGCCCCGGCGCCGGGCGGGAAGGGGAAGGCCCAGGCCGCCCCTGCCGCCCAGGCGAGCCTCATGGATCAATTGAAGGACCTCTGGGGCCGACTGACGGGAAAGGGTTGATCATGAGGATCCATGCCGCAGGCAAGACCGATGTCGGTTGTGTCAGGAAACACAACGAGGACAGCTATCTGGCCGACACGGACCTGGGCCTGTTCGTGGTGGCCGACGGACTCGGCGGCCATGCCGCCGGTGAAGTGGCCAGCCAGATCGTCGTGGATACCGTGGCCAAGTTCGTGGGCGACACCCAGGAGAAGGACCGGACCTGGCCCATGGAGTACGATCCCACCCTTTCCTATGATGGGAACCGGCTCAAGGTGGCCCTGCTGCTGTCGGACCGTGCCATAACCGAGGATATTCGCCGGAACCCTGAACGGGAGACCATGGGGTCCACCGTGGTGGCGGGTCTGGTGCACGGCGCTCAAGTGACCCTGGCCCATGTGGGGGATAGCCGGGCCTACCTGCTGGGGCCGGAGGGCATCCGGCAGGTGACTCAGGATCACAGCTGGGTGGCCGAGCAGGTGGCGAACGGCATTCTCACCCCTTCCGAGGCCCGGGTACATCCCTTTCGGAACGTCATTACCCAGGCCCTGGGCAATGGGGGGGACCTGGATATTGAGGTCCAGAATCTGGAACTGGGCAAAACGGAGCGACTTTTGCTTTGCTCCGACGGCCTGTCAGGAATGATCGGCGATAGACAGATCTGGGACATCGTGACACAGTCCGTTGACCTTCAAGGGGCTGTAGAATCACTCGTTCTGGCCGCACGTGAACATGGTGGCGAGGACAATATCACGGCCATCCTGGTCGGTTTGGAATCCGAATTGACCTGATGCAAAAATAGTTACCCTTGACCTAATCCTTTCCAGCGCTACCATCTCCAATACCTAAATTCTCCAAGTGAGGCATCCGGTGGGTCTCTTCGGAAGCAAACCCAAAAGTCTTGTTGGCTTGGATATCGGATCCAGCTCGGTGAAAGTCTGCGAACTCCAGCAGATTGGAAAGAGCGGCCAGAATCGCTATCGGCTGCAGAAACTCGGGCGGGTGGCCCTGCCGCCTGATGCCATCGTGGATGGCGACATCATGGATAGCAACGCTGTGTCGTCAGCTATCCGGCAAGTCATGGCAGAACAGAAAATCAAAGCCAAGGATGTGGCCATCTCCGTGTCGGGTCAGCAGGTGATGGTCAAAAAAGTGACATTCCCTTTGATGAGCCAGGCGGAACTGGCCGAATCCGTCCGCTGGGAGGCTGAGAGCTTTTTCCCGGCAGGCCAAGGTTTGGATTCCTACGCCCTGGATTACTACCTCATTGAAGAGCGGGCCGCGGACGGCAACATGGATGTGGTGCTGGTGGCGTGCCGCAAGGACAAACTCGAAGCCTATGTAAGCTGCGTCGCCCAGGCCGGCTGCAGTCCCAAAGTGGTGGACGTCGACGTCTTCGCCCTGCAGAACGCCTACGAGGCCAACACCATGGGCGGTGGGCGGGATGAAGTGGTGGCCCTGGTGAACATGGGCGCCACCTTCACCAACCTCACCATGATGGTGGGGGGCAAGTCGGTCTTCTGGCGCGACATGGCCTGGGGCAGCAGCCGATACTCCGAGAAGCTCATGGAGGACTGGGGGGTGACCCGCGAGGGCGCGGAGCGCCTGAAGCGGAACCAGGCCTCGGAAGGCCACGAGCCGGACGAGGTCCATCCATCCATCAACACCGTATCGGATGCGTTTGCCGACGAGCTCAGCCGCACCCTCGATTTTTTCAAGAGCAGTTTCAAGGTGGACCGTCTCGATCGCGTGCTCGTCAGCGGGGGCGGATCCATGATCCACGGACTGATGGATGTGCTGAGCGACCGGCTCCGGGTTTCGGTGGACCGGTTCAATCCCTTCCAGCTCGTTGAGATCGATGGCCGGACCGAGGATCCCATGACGGTCCGGGAGATCGGCGGCGGCGCCACCGTCGTGGTCGGGCTGGCCTTGCGCCAAGTGGGGGACCGATGATCAAGATCAACCTGCTGGGGGACGCCCTGACCCAGGGCGGTGCCAAGAAGGGGGCCAGCAAGGCGGCCGCCGAGCCCGTCCAGGTCTACACGGGTGAAGGCGGAAGCCGCTCGAGCCTGCCCATCGCTGGCGTGGTCGTGGGCCTCGTGTTCGCGGCCTGTGGCGGCATCTACTACGTCTGGCTGAACAGCGAGCTCACCAAGGCCGAAAAGCAGAAGGCCGATCTCGAACGCGACAAGAAGCAGTACGAGCCCTACATCGCCTTGGAGAAGACCTTCCGGGAGAAGAAGGCCGCCCTCCAGAAGAAGGAAGAGGTGATGACCACCCTCAAGCGGCAACAGGCGCTTCCGGTGCACCTCCTCGAGGAACTTGCCAACAGTCTGCCGGACGATGTGTGGTTCAAGAAAATCTCCCAGAAGGGATCGCTCATCACCATCGAAGGCGAGGGGCGGAATTTCGAAGCCATCAACGCCTTCTACGGCAACCTCCAGTCCCGCACCAGATGGTTCAAGAAGATCAATTATCCGAACGCGAAGCGGGGGGCCAGCGGTTCCTTTGACTTCACGATCTCCTTCGAAGTCCAGAACGCTGTCTGAGGTAGGCCATGAATCCCCAGCTTCAGAAACAGATCGGCGTCGGCGCAGTGGCGGGCATCGTCCTGGCCGGCTTGGTCTACTTCCTGCTCGGCGGGAAGCGGGGCGAGCTGGAAACCGTGCGGAACGACGTGAAGACCCTCCAGGCCGATGTAGACAAGGGCCGCCTGCTCAAGGCCAGCTACGAGAAGTTGCGCGACGAGGTCGCCAAGCAGGACAAGCGCATCGAAGAGCTGATCAAGATCATGCCTTCCGAGGCGGACTACGGCGAAATCCCCTACCGCATCAAGAAGCTGGCGGATGACGCGGGCATTGACCAGGTCTCGTTCTCCCTCAGGCCCGAACGGAAGGATACCTACTACACGGAAAAGCCCGTGGAGTTCGAATTCAGGGTGGGGTACCACACCTTCGGCCAGTTCGCCTCACTGGTCTCCGGCTATGACAAGATCATCAATGTCTCCAGCATCGAGTTCAACCGCAAGGTCGACAAGGCCAGCCTTTATCCGGCCACAGTGAAGTGCATCATCAGCGCCTTCATCTACAACCCCGAACCTCCCCCGGCGGCGCCCGCCACGAACCCCGCCCCGGCACCGGCCCCCAAGGGCGGCGCCAAGGAGGATTGAGGAACCCGCCATGATCCATCGACTCCTGTATCTTCCCCTGTTCGCCGGAATGGCCCTGGCCGCCCAGACGGCCCCAGCGGCCAAACCAGCCGAAGCCCCGGCACCCGAAACTCCCGCCCAGGACGTGGCCATCATCAAGATCACGCCCTACAAGCCCACCATCCAGCGAGATCCCTTTGCGACCCCCCGGGATGACCGTCCCACCGATGCCCTCGATCTCATCGATGACATCGCCGTCAAGGGGATGATCAGGAAAGACGGCAAGAATTTTGCCATCGTCTCCGATAGCCGTGGGAATGTCCGCTGGCTTCCCGCGGGTCACCGGTTCAAGGATGGCGAAATCACCAACATCACCGACAAGTCCGTGACGTTCCACCAATGGGATGTGAACACCACAAACCGCTCTGTATTCCGCACCATCACGAAGACGTTCAAGCGTGAGGAGGGTAAACGATGAATGCTCGCCTGAGTTCCTTGCTGGTCGCAGGGGGCGTGGTCCTGGCGGGGATCCACACGGGGTCCCTCCTTGCCTCGCCGGCCACGGAAACCGCCGTCGCGAAGGCCACGCTGGCCGCCGCGACCATTGAGCCCGCCGGCGCGGGCGCCAGGGTGTCCCTCCGGATCCCGGGCATGGCGGGACAGCCCACCATCCAAGTCCTTTCCAGCCCCCTTCGCGTGGTGCTGGACCTCCCCGGCGTCGAGCGGGGGACCGCCGTCACCAGGAAGGATCTGGCCCAGTTGACGCATCCTCTGGTCCAGAAGGCCCGTCTCGGTCAGTTTTCGATGGCACCCAAGCCGGTGACCCGGCTGGTGCTTGAGGTAGCCCCTGGCACCCAGGTCGTGGTTGGCACCAGCCCGGATGGCGTCCAGCTGATGCTGAATCCCGGCGAGGGGCGCGTGCAGGCCCGGATCGAGGGTACCTACCGTCCAGAGGCTCTGCCCGCTCCAGCCGTCCGGGCTGCCGCTCCCGCGGCCACCGCGGCTGCTCCCGCCCCTGCTCCCCTTCCCGAGACGATCCAGGCCTCGGCAAAGCCGCTGGCCAGCCTGCCTTCCATGGGAAGCTCCTTCCAGCTCCTGCCCCAGCTGGCCGCCTCCACGGCCCTTCCGGTGGCCACCCCTGAAGCCGTGCAGTTGCCTGAGGCGGAGAAGGTCCAGGCCCCCGCCCACAACCGGTACACCGGCCGCACCATCGGCGAGACTTCCACCAAGTACACCGGCGCCAAGATCACCATCGACCTCCAGAACACGGATATCCGGGATTTTCTGCGTATCCTCGCGGATACCGGGAAACTCAACTTGGTGATGGATCCCGATGTGCAGGGCAATTACGGGTTCAAGTTCAATGAGACCCCCTGGGACCAGGTCCTCGACGTGGTGTTGAAGAACGCGAGCCTGGGCAAGGAAATCCAGAACGGCGTTCTGCGTGTCGCCAAGGTGGACAAGCTCCAGAAGGAAGAGGAGGAGCGCAAGAAGCTGGAGGAGACCCGGGCCCTGTCCGGCGACCTCCAGACCATCACCCGGCCCCTTTCCTACGCGAAGGTCAGCGATGTCCAGAAGATCCTCAAGGAGATGATGTCCAAGCGCGGCTCGGCCATCCTGGACGACCGTACCAACACCCTCATCATCACGGATCTCCCTTCACGCATCCCCGTCATCTCCGAGCTGCTGGAGACCCTGGACGTCCAGATCCAGCAGGTCCAGATCGAGGCCCGCGTGGTGGAAGCCAACAAGGACTGGCAGCGCCAGTTCGGAGTGAGGTGGCCCCAGGCCAACAGCGGCGCCGCCTCCATCACGGGAGGCACGGGGACCACCGGCACCCCCTGGGTGGGTTCTCAGGCCCCCTTCTGGAACGGCATCCAGGGCTTCAATCGGGTCCCGTCCGGCCAGTCCGCCGCTGTCGCCTGGTCCCCCGGGCTGCCTGGCGTGACCTCCATCGCGGCCCCGGCCGGCGAGCTCTGGCTCTCCTTCCTTAGCAACCGCATCAGTATCAATGCCATCCTCCAGGCCATGGAATCCGACGGCACCGTGAAGATCGTGTCCTCCCCGAAGGTGGTGACCCAGAACAACAAGAAGGCCACCATCCTCAGCGGCGAGAAGATCCCCTATCCCACCCAGCAGGGCGGGGCCCAGGGCGGCGCCATCACCGTGGCCTTCGTGGACGCGAACCTGCAGCTTGATGTCACGCCCCAGATCACCAACGAGGGCACCATCATCATGGACATCAAGCTGGAGAAGGCCGAGGCGGATTTCAGCCGCACCGTGCAGGGGACGCCCACCATCCTCCGCAAGGCCCTGGAGACCCAGATGCTCGTGCGGGACGGCGGCACCGCGGTGCTTGGCGGGGTCTACATCACCAACCACTCCACCGGCCGCGCGGGCGTTCCCTTCCTGTCGAAGATCCCCCTCCTGGGCTTCCTCTTCCGGAAGGACACCAAGGCCGAGTCGAACAGCGAGCTCCTGATCTTCATCACGCCGCGGGTGCTGCGCCAGTAGGTTCACCCCCTCCAAACAGAAACGGCCCCATCCGGGGCCGTTTCTGTTTGCAAGTAAAGGATTATTTGGCGATGGGCAGGGTGCGGACGAGGCGCTTGCAGCTGTTGCAGAGAATGGTGAAGTTGTCCGCCTGCTCGAAGTGGTACTTGAACCCGGGATCCTCGGAAACCTTCTCCAGGTGGCCGAAATGGTACTCGGCGATGCGCACGCTTTGGGGGGCGGTCAGATCGGCGCCGCAGTGGGTGCAGGAGATGGCGGCCATGCTTGCTCCTCGGGAGGGCTGGGATTCAGGAATGGAACAGTTTCCAGAGCCCCCAGCTTACCAGAGCCAGCACCGCGAGGCCCACGAAGACCCGCAGCAGCGCCTTGCCGATCCGATATGCGACGTAGATCACGAACAGGAGGACGAGGCCACCGACGACAAGAATGGGGGTGCTCACAGGCGTCTCCCTTCAGAATCCCAGGTGAAGAATCCCACACCTGCCCTCCGCCCGGTCTGCCCGCGGGCAACCATGTCGCGCAGCATGGCGGGCGGCTCGAAGCGGGGATCCCCGCAGGTCCGGAACAGGCCCTCGGCGATCCGCAGGCGCAGGTCCAGACCGACGCGGTCCGAGAGTTCCAGTGGCCCCATGGGATGGCCGTAGCCCAGGGTCATGAGGGCGTCCAGGTCCTCCGCAGAGGCGATGTCGGCCTCCAGCAACCGCATGGCCTCCAGACCCTGGGCCAGGGCCATGCGGGCCGCAGCAAAACCTGGCTGATCCCTCACCACCACCACCCGCTTGCGGAGGGCCAGGCCGAGCCGGCGGGTCCGGTCCACCAGGGAGGGCGGTGTCCCAGATGGCATGGCGACCTCCACCACGGCCATCCGGGGCACCGGCACGAAGAGGTGGAAGCCCAGGAGGCGTCCCTGGACCCCGGCGGCTGCCGCCAACCCGGAGATGGGCAGAGCGGAAGTGCCGGAAAGCAGCAGCAGGTCGCCGCCTCCCCAGGTTGCGGCCGCGGCCAGGGCATGGGCCTTGGGTTCCAGAACCTCCGGCAGGGCCTCCAGCAGGGTGGCGACACCCTCCAGCGCTGCCGGGCCGAAGGGGGCCGCTTGGATCCGCGCCCGAGCCTGCCCATGGGCCTGGGGGGACAAGGCACCTTTCCGCAGGGCCGCTGCCCAGCGGCGCTCCACTTCCTGGAGGCCCTGCCTGGCGTGCTCCAGGTCGCGGCCGAGCAGACGCACCTCCAGCCCACATTCCACTGCCCACTGGGCTGTGGACAGGCCGAGGGCGCCCGGACCGAGAATGGCCAGGGCGCCGGTCACGCGCTGCCCCCGGCGGTGCGGGGTGCTCCCGCGCTCTGCACGTCCAGAAGATCCATGTCCAGGCGCCCTTCAGCCATCGATTCCCCCCTCCTCCCGCTATGATGAACGAAAGGGCCATCCGCAAGTTCCCGAACACGCAGCCCGCCAGGGTCGTCATCTCCTCATGCTCATCGATTTCGCCGCCATCACCCATCCGGGCAAAGTCCGGAGGAACAATGAAGATGCCTACCTGCTGAGCGCGCTGGATGGCGAAGAGCCCATCATCAACGCCCCGGCCAGTTCGCTGAAGGTGGGTGAACCGGGCCTCCTCGTGGCGGTGGCCGACGGCATGGGCGGGGCCGCCGCGGGGGAAGTGGCCAGCCGGGAAGGCCTGGCGGCGATCGCTTTGTATCTTTTCGGCCACTGGGGGCGCCTTGCGCCAGGGAAGGGCCGCGAAACGGACCTGATCAAGGCGCTGGAAGCCGCCGTGAGGGAGGCCAGCGACGCCGTCCTGCGCTATTCCGACGACGACCGCACCGCCCGGGGCATGGGCTCCACGCTGACGGCCGCGGTCCTCTGGAATGGCTGTGCCTATGTGGCCCAGATCGGTGATTCCCGGGCCTACCTGCTGCGCCAGGGCGCCCTGCACCAGCTCACGGAAGATCAGACGCTCGTGAATGATCTGGTGGCCCAGGGCACGCTGACCCGCGAGCAGGCACGCAACCATCCCCAGCGCAACATGATCACCCAGGCTCTGGGCTCGCCCCAGCCCCTGAAGGTGGCGCTCTCCCGCCTAGCCCTGCGCCGGGGTGATCGCCTCCTCTGCTGCTCCGACGGGCTCCACGGCGAAGTGGGGGACGACCACATCCGCGAGATCCTGAACCAGAACCTCAGCCCCCGGCGCAGCCTGGAGCTGCTGCTTGACGAGGCCATCGCCCGGGGGGCCCGGGACAATGTCACCGGGGTGGTCCTCATCCTCAATGATCCCTCCCTTCCCCTGCCCACGCCGGGCGAGCCCATCGACCTGCTGTACCCGGATTCCGGGGGACGGGGGCGCGGCTTCTGGAGCCGTCTGCGGGGACTTTTCGGAGGCGCCGCCTCATGAGCATCCTGCAAGGGACCGTGTCCCTCAAACGCTTCCTGGTGCTGGGTCCCGTACCCGACCCCAAGGACCTCCAGGCCGGTCTGGAGCAGGACCAGTTCCGTCCCTTCCAGGACGGGATGGAGGAGGAGCGCATGGGCTGGTGCGATTGGCGCAACCCGCTCATCACGCCGCCGGACGAGGACTGGGTCGGACAGGAGCGCTTCGCCGTCTTCGGCCTGCGCATCGATACGCGCCGCGTGCCGGCGGCTCTGCTCAGGGCCCATGTGGACCTGCGGCTGCAGAGCCTCCAGAAAGAGAAGGACCTGGCCTTCATCGGCAAGGAGGCCCGCATCTCCCTGCAGGACGAGGTGAAGATCGAGCTGCTGCGCAAGGTGCTGCCGACGCCGCGGGTGGTGGAGGTGGCCTGGGATCTCAAGGGCGGCATCCTCTGGACCACGGCCTCTTCCAGCAAGGCCCAGGGCGCCCTCACGAGCCTCTTCATCAAGTCCTTCGGTTGCGAGATCCATCCCCTGGCGCCCCTGGTGCTGGCGGGCCGGCTCAGCCCCGGATTGTCCGTAGAGGGCCTGATGGCCCTGGATCCGCTGGATCTCGAACTCGAGGAGGTCTAGGTGAAGCCGCTTGAACTCATGGAACAGGGCCGCTTCCTCGGCGAGGAGTTCCTCCTCTGGCTCTGGATGCGCAGCATGACCGAAGGTGGCGCCAGCGGCGAGGATGGCGATGGCTCCGGCTGCTTCGTGGACGACGCCATCCAGCTGGCCTCCGAGCGCGGCGAAGTGAAGGAGATCAGCCTCCGCAAGGGCAATCCCGCGGAGAGCCGCGAAGCTTTCGAGTCCCTCGGCCGCGGCATGCGCCCCGCGAAGATGAAGCTGCGAATCCTTTCGGGCGACCTGGAATGGGTGTTCACCCTCAACGCCGCCACCCTCGACATGGGCACCCTCAAGTTGCCGCCCAGCACTGGCAAGGCGCCCCACGAGCGCCTGCACGACCGGCTCTTCCTGCTGGAGGAGGGCGCGGGCCATCTGGAACGGAGGCTGAAGCTCTTCCTCCACGCCCGTTCCGAGGATCCCGGAGGCCTGGAGGAATCCATGCGTGCCTGGGTTCGGGCCGGGCGTACCGGCGAAGCGCTGCCCACGGGCGAGGTCCCGTGGGAGGCCTGAGCCTCCGCAGCGCCTTGCTTCTGCCCGCGGCCCTGGTCGCGGTGGCGCAGGAACCCCCGCCCGTGCTGGCACGCGCCCGCACGCCCGAGGGCCGGGCCATCCTCCTCCGGCTCCAGTTCAGGAAGGGGCTCAGCGTCGAAGGCAAGGCGCTGCCCCGGGCCTTCCTGGCCAAGGGCGCGGAGGAAAGCGGCTGGGTGTCGTTCGAGAATCTCAGCCCCCAGGGCAAGCGCTGGGCCCTGGCGGCGCTGTTCCCGGATGATCAGTGGCGGCAGGAGGAGGTGCGGCACACCGTCCGCCATCCCGACGTGGAATCCGTGTGGACCATGGCCGCGCTCTTCACCGGCCACGGCCAGAACTACGACCGGCTCATGGCCGAAAATCCTGATCTGCCGGAGAAGCTGCGGGAGGGCGATGTCTGGCGCATCCCGCGCAGCCTGCTGTCCGCGGATCTCGGCGGGCCGGGCAGGAGGCCCGACCGCTCCCAGCCCGAGGATGAACTCGATGACGAAGCCCGCGTGGCGGCCTACCGCGGACTACTCTCCTTCGGCGAGGATGGCCAGGGCAAGTACGCCGCCTATCGGATGCGGAAGGGCGAGGCGCTGTATTCGAGCGTGGTCATCCGCTACACGGACCGGGTGGATCCCAAGGGCGTGAATGAACTGGCGGATCTCATCGCCAAACGCAGTGGCATCCTCGATGTGCGCGGCATCCAGCCGGGCCAGCTCGTCAAGATTCCAAGCACTTTTCTGGCGGATCCCTTCCAGTCCGAGGGCAGCTCGGGATTGGCTGAGGAGCGCGAAGTCCGTGCCGAGGTGCGCCGCACGGTGCGGGTGGAGGCCGGCCCCAAGCTCAAGGGCGTGCGGATCATCCTGGATGCTGGCCACGGCGGGGTGGATCCGGGCGCCCGGGCCAACGGCCTCTGGGAATCCGATTTCGTCTATGACATCACCATGCGGGTGCGGCGCCTGCTCGAGCAGGAAACCGATGCGCAGGTGAGCACCACCATCCGCTACCCCGGCCTCGGATTCCAGAGCCGCGAGGCGATCCGGACGCCCAGCCACGCGGCGGAGATCCTCACCAGCCCGCCCTTCGCCGTGGACGGTGAAAGCCCCTCGGCGGTGAGCGTCCACTTGCGCTGGGTGCTGGCCAACGACCTCTTCACCGCCTTCCGGAAGACCCGGGGCGATGCGCAGAAGACGCTCTTCCTCAGCTTCCACGCCGACAGCCTGCATCCCTCGGCGCGGGGCTCGATGATCTACGTGCCGGGGGCGGCCCTGGTGCCCTCCACCTTCGCGCTGGGTGGTGCCAAGACCGGCCACGTGGCGGAGGCGAAGCGTTCGGGCCGGGTGGCCTTCACGGGCCGGGAGAAGCTGCAGGGCGAGGCCCGGAGCCGCCAGTTCTCCGAGGCCCTGTTGACGGCGCTCCAGAAGGACAGCATCCCCATCCACGCCAACCGGCCCATCCGCAACGTCATCTACCGCGGCCACGGGAAATGGGTTCCCGCGGTCATCCGCTACAGCACCGGCGCCACCAAGGCCCTGATCGAAGTGGCCAACCTCACCAACGAAGACGACGCCGCCAACCTGCGCGACCCGGATTTCCGCGAGCGCTATGCCGCGGCGGTGGTGAATGCCATCCGGGCGTACTACCGGAAATAACGGCTCCGCCACGGTGGTGGCAATGAGGCACAAAGGTGCCCTTTGTGCCGTGGGAAAAGCGCGAAAATGAGGGCGGAGGACTGGATGCGACTGCTGCTCGTGATGTTCCTCCTGCTGGCTGGCCTCGGTTGCCGGAAGCCGGAGACTGCGGCTCCGCCCCAGGCGCGGCTCATCGTGCGCTATCTGGACCGGGACGCAGTGCTGGACCTAGCGGCGCCGCCGGCCGAAGGCCCGTGGCGGGTGATGAACGCCGGGCAGTGGGAGCCCCTGGAGGTCCGCTGGAAGCCCGGCGCGCCCAGGATCGGCGCCGCCGTGGTGGGCCGCACGGCTCCCGACTGGGTGCTACTGGAGGATCCCGCCCAGGATACCCACCGCGTCGTCATGCGCGGCCCCGGCCCCGAAGAAGTCGCCCGCCGCAACGACCGCATGGACCCCGACGACCGCGACGCCCTGGCCGTGCTGGGCGTCCTGTGGGTGCTGGGATGGACGAGGTGGTAGGAGACTCCTGTCGCGGTGGTCGCTCTCCGCTAGAATGGCCCTTCCCGAGGCGGCCCCCTTGGCCCCCGGCGATTGAGAGGCATCTATGACGACGACTCCCCTGGTGGGCATCCTGATGGGCTCGAAGAACGACTGGGAGACCATGCAGCACACGGCGCTGACACTGAAGGCGCTGGGGATCCCCTTCGAGGCCCATGTGGCCAGTGCGCACCGGACGCCGGAGAAGGTGGTGGCGTTCTGCAAGGAGGCCGAGGGCCGGGGCTTGAAGGTGATCATCGCGGCAGCCGGAGGGGCGGCGCACCTGGCGGGCGTCTGCGCGAGCAAGACGCACCTGCCGGTGCTGGGCGTGCCCATGAAGGGCTGGGCCACGGAGGGCATGGACGCGCTGCTCTCCACAGTGCAGATGCCCTCGGGCATTCCCGTGGGCACCCTCGCCATCGGCAAGGCCGGCGCCATCAATGCGGCGCTGCTGGCCACGTCGATCCTGTCGCTCACGGAGGCCGGCATCCGCGAGCGCTACCTGGCCTACCGCCAGGCGCAGACCGAGAAGGCGCTGGCGGACGACGATCTCGTGATGCCCTGAC
>Ga0255338_1000730_pt1 | contig 84868 bp, 99 predicted proteins | sample MeOH1_35cm_T4_19_FD_203715 | JGI IMG/M metagenome (GOLD analysis project Ga0255338, IMG submission 203715) | Sandy soil microbial communities from University of British Columbia, Vancouver, Canada - MeOH1_35cm_T4_195 | ecosystem: Engineered > Artificial ecosystem > Sand microcosm > Unclassified ... | reverse complement strand
AACGGTCAATTTGATAGCGCCGATCGCGATGGAAGATGGGCTGCGCTTTGCGATACGTGAAGGTGGCAGGACTGTCGGCGCTGGTGTCGTTGCAAAAATTATTGAATAATAATTATTAAAGATAATTGAAGAGTTTGAATTTGATAATTTAGATAGTAGATGGAAATGTTGAATTCACTAACTCAAGGTCGAGTGTATGCAAAATCAGAAAATTAGAATTCGTCTTAAAGCCTTTGATTATCGGTTAATAGATAAATCGGCACTTGAGATAGTAGAAACAGCAAAGCGAACTGGTGCGGTGGTAAAAGGACCTGTGCCATTACCGACCAGGATCGAGCGTTTTGACGTATTGCGGTCACCGCATGTGAATAAAACATCGCGTGATCAATTTGAGATCAGAACACATTTGCGTTTGATGGACATTATTGACCCAACAGATAAAACAGTCGATGCATTAATGAAGCTGGATCTGCCGGCAGGGGTTGATGTCGAAATAAAGCTATAATTGTGCTGGATAATAAACAAATCGTAATGAGTAAATAAGAAGTTATCGATTCTGTTAATGCTAAGTTAGTTTAAATTAAATTGACTTACTCCTCCAAAAAGGGAATGAAATGAGTTTAGGATTGATCGGTCGGAAGATCGGTATGACGCGTATTTTTTCAGATAATGGTGATAGTCTGCCAGTTACGGTGATTGATGTTTCAAATAATCGTGTGACGCAGATTAAGAAAATTGAAACTGATGGGTATTCAGCTGCTCAGTTGTCGTATGGCAAAAGAAGATCAAGTCGCGTTACTAAAGCCATAGCGGGTCATTATTCTAAAGCTGGAGTAGAGGCTGGTAGTTTGTTAAGAGAATTTAGAGTAGATTCTGATGCGGAATTAGGTCAGTTAGAGAGTGGGGCGTTGGTAAAAGTAAGTATCTTTACTATTGGACAGATGGTTGATGTTTCCGGAGTAACAATAGGTAAAGGGTATGCCGGGGTTATAAAGCGACATCACTTCTCGTCGAATAGAGCCAGTCATGGTAATTCAAAAGCACATAACAAACCAGGATCTATCGGGATGGCGCAAGACCCTGGACGGGTATTTCCAGGAAAAAGAATGTCCGGTCATTTGGGTTGCGTAACTAGAACTGTACAGAATTTGGAAGTGCTTAGAATTGATGAAGAGAGGAATTTGTTGCTGGTTAAAGGCGCAGTTCCAGGATCGAAAGGCGGTAATCTTGTCGTGAATCCAAGTGTTAAATTAAGTGGCAAGAATTCGAAAGCTAATGAGCAGAATAAATAGTAATAAGGTGAATAAGTAATGGAACTCAAGCTTATTGGTAAGAAGAATCAGAAAGATAGTAATGTAACGGTGTCCGATACTCTTTTTAACCGGGAGTATAGTGAAGCGTTGGTCCATCAGGTTGTTACCACATACTTATCTAATGCGCGTGGTGCGACGAGAGCTCAAAAAGGGCGATCTGACGTGGCAAAATCAACACGTAAGCCTTGGAGGCAAAAGGGAACGGGGCGTGCAAGGGCCGGAATGGCTTCAAGTCCTCTCTGGCGTGGAGGTGGCAAGATATTTCCTAATAGCCCAGATGAAAATTTCAGAAAAAAATTAAATAAAAAGATGTATCGTGCAGGCATGAGTGTAATTCTGTCACAGTTAATTCGTGATGAACGCTTGTTAGTGATTGATACACTGGATATTGATACTCATAAAACCAAAGATCTATCAAAAAAATTAAAAGATCTAGGGCTTAATGAAGTTATGATAGTAACGCATGAATTAAATAAAAATCTATATCTGTCATCTCGGAATATTCCGCGAGTAGCAGCTGTTGAAGTAAAAAGTGTTGATCCAGTCAGTCTTTTAAGATTTGAAAAAGTTTTAATTACCGCTGAAGGATTAAAGAAATTTGAGGAAATTCTTTCATGAATAATTTAAATCATGAGCGGCTATTGCAGGTAATCTTGGCGCCATATATTTCAGAAAAAGCTACTTTTCTAGGTGAAAAGAATAATCAAATTGTTTTCCGTGTTCTGAAAGATGCGACCAAAAAAGAAATAAAAGAAGCAATAGAATTTCTCTGGAAAGAACAAAAAATTGAAGTTGGGAATGTTCAGACAGTCAATGTAAAAGGTAAAAAGAAGCGATATGGTCGATTTATAGGCCAGAGAAATAGCTGGAAAAAGGCAATCGTTAGCATTAAGAATGGACAGGAATTAAATTTCACTACTTTTTCAAAGACAGAGGATAAGTGATGGCATTAGTCAAATTAAGACCAACATCACCAGGTCGTCGCGCAGTAGTTAGATTAGTTAATAATGATCTGCATAAGGGTTCTCCATATAAGCAGTTAATTGAGAAGCAAACAAAAACGGCAGGTCGTAATAACTCTGGTCGTATCACAACACGACACAGAGGAGGTGGTCACAAACAACATTACAGAATGATTGATTTTAAGCGTGACAAAGACAGCATACCTGCGGTTGTGGAAAGAATTGAGTATGATCCGAATCGAACGGCGAATATTGCCTTGGTTTGTTATAAAGATGGAGAGAGACGCTATATTATTGCCCCAAAAGGATTGGTAGTTGGTTCGCAGATTAATAGTGGAAGGACTGCACAGATTAAAATCGGTGATACATTGCCATTACGTAATATACCGCTCGGTACGATTATCCACTGTATCGAATTATTGCCTGGTAAAGGAGCGCAATTAGCGCGATCGGCAGGCACCTCAGTGCAGTTACAAGCCCGTGATGGGAGTTATGCACAATTACGTCTTAGATCTGGTGAGATTCGTAAAGTACATATAGATTGTAGGGCAACGATTGGTGAAGTAAGTAATGCAGAGCATAATTTAAGATCTCTTGGCAAGGCTGGTGCAATGCGCTGGCGTGGAATTCGACCGACAGTTCGCGGTGTGGCGATGAATCCAGTTGATCATCCACATGGTGGTGGAGAGGGTAGAACATCAGCGGGACGACATCCTGTAAGTCCTTGGGGGACACCGGCAAAGGGCTATAGAACAAGAGCCAATAAGAGAACTGAAGTGATGATAGTTCGTCATCGTTATTCAAAGAAAGGATAATATATAAATGGCACGTTCAGTTAAGAAAGGTCCTTTTGTTGATACGCATTTAATTTCAAAAATAGAGAAAGCGCGTGCTTCAAATGATAAGAGACCGATTAAAACATGGTCGCGACGTTCTACAATTTTACCGGATTTTATTGGATTAACTATTGCTGTACATAATGGTAAACAGCATATTCCTGTATTTGTTACGGAAAATATGGTTGGCCATAAGTTTGGGGAGTTTTCTCTTACACGTACATTTAAAGGTCATGCCGGCGATAAAAAAGCTGTGGCAAAGCGATAGGAATTTATAATGGAAACTACTGCTATATTACGAGGTGTTCGGCTCTCAGCTCAGAAAGGTCGGTTAGTAGCCGATCAAATAAGGGGGCTGCCGGTAGAAAGAGCTTTAAATCTTCTGATGTTTAGCCCTAAAAAAGGAGCTGACATTATACGTAAATTGTTAGAGTCGGCGATAGCGAATGCTGAGCATAATGACGGTGCAGATATTGATGAGCTTAAGGTATCAACTATTTTTGTAGACCGTGGAACATTCATGGTACGCACAAGTGCCCGCGCTAAGGGGCGCGGTAACCGAATTAAGAAACCAACATGCCATATATCGCTTACATTAGGCGATAATGCTAAAAACCTAAAATAAAGGCACGCTTCGATATGGGTCAGAAAATACATCCAACTGGTTTTCGTCTTTCAGTACAGCGAAATTGGTTATCAAAGTGGTATGCCAATAGCAATAACTTCGCAAAAATGCTAAATGAAGACATTAAGGTTAGATCCTTTCTCAGTAAAAAACTCAAGCACGCTTCAGTAGGAAGAGTTTTAATCGAAAGGCCTTCTAAAAATGCAAGAATAACAATTTTCAGCTCTCGCCCAGGTGTAGTTATCGGTAAGAAGGGTGAGGATATTGAAGTTCTGAGAGCTGAGTTGCAAAAAAGAATGGGTGTTCCTGTACATGTAAATATCGAAGAAATCAGAAAACCAGAATTAGATGCACAACTGATAGCTGATAATATTGCGCAGCAACTTGAAAAAAGAATTATGTTTAGACGCGCAATGAAGCGTGCTATGCAGAATGCGATGCGATTAGGTGCCCAGGGTATTAAAATAATGAGCTCCGGTAGATTAAATGGTATAGAAATTGCAAGAACAGAGTGGTATAGAGAAGGAAGAGTGCCTTTGCATACATTGCGAGCTGATATTGATTACGGTACATCAGAAGCTCAAACAACTTTTGGAATTATAGGAATAAAAGTCTGGATTTTTAAGGGTGAATTGCTTGGCGCCAACGACCAAAGTGTTCAAACAAGCACAGCTAATCTGATTGATACTGAAAAAAAGAAATTTAATAAAAGAACTGCTGCATCATTTGCTAAGCCTTCAAATGGTAAGAGCAAGAAAGATGCTGGTGAATTAAGTATCAAAGATAGTGACTCTATGATTGGCGATGATACTGTAGGTTTTGGAGATAAAAATGCTGCAACCAGCTAGAACCAAATATCGTAAACAACAAAAGGGACGCAATACGGGAATTGCGACACGTGGAGCAAAAGTTAGCTTTGGGGATTTTGGACTAAAAGCAATTGGTAGAGGTAGAATTACTGCACGCCAGATTGAAGCTGCTCGACGAGCAATGACACGACATATAAAAAGGGGTGGACGTATCTGGATCAGAATATTTCCTGATAAACCAATCTCACATAAACCGGCTGAAGTTCGGATGGGTAAAGGTAAAGGGAATCCAGAATACTATGTTGCTGAGATTCAACCTGGTAAGATGCTGTATGAAATGGACGGCGTGAATGAAGAGCTTGCGCGAGAAGCTTTTAAGCTGGCAGCGGCAAAATTACCAATTAGAACCGTATTCATAACTCGACAGATTGGTGGGTAGCCATGAAAGCTAATGAATTAAGAAATATACAATTGCCTAAATTAAATAGTGAATTAATTTCACTGTTAAAGGCACACTTTGGATTAAGGATGCAATTTGCAACACAACAGCTATCTAATCCAAATCAATTAAGAAAAATAAAAAAAGATATTGCTAGAGTTAAAACTGTAATCACTCAAAAATTGAATCAACATGATAAATGAAAAATTGAAACGTACCCTAAATGGTATGGTTGTCAGTAATAAAACAGATAAAACCGTGACTGTACTGGTTGAGAGAAAAGTTAAACACCCGCTGTATGGGAAGTTTATATTTCGTTCTAAGAAATATCATGCGCATGATGAAGATAATCAATATGTGATGGGTGATGCCGTTGTAATTGAAGAATGTAGGCCTATATCAAAAACCAAAAGCTGGCGGGTAATAAGTAGATTTGCATCTAAATAACTTTTTCCAAATTTAAAAACAAAAAGTAATGTATTGTAAGACAGGTTTTTATTGTCTGGAGTCTCGTACGAATGTATACTTTAACGTTTGGCTGATAGGGTTCATACGTTGTATCTTTTCTATATGTAATAACAAAATGATAAGTGATTAAAAATGATACAGATGCAATCTATATTACGAGTGGCTGACAATACAGGTGCTCGAACAATTATGTGTATCAAGGTGCTGGGGGGGTCTAAAAGACGATATGCCAGTATTGGGGATATTATAAAAGTGAGTATTAAAGATGCAGCACCGCGTGGGCGAGTTAAGAAAGGTGAGGTATATAACGCTGTTGTAGTAAGAACTGCTAAAGGAATTAGACGGATGGATGGATCGCTGTTAAAATTTGATAATAACGCAGCAGTATTACTTAATAATAAACTTGAGCCAATTGGAACCAGAATTTTTGGACCGGTAACACGTGAATTAAGAAATTCTCGTTTCATGAAGATAGTCTCTTTAGCACCAGAAGTATTGTAGTACATAGGAATAATTATGCCAAAATTAAAAAAAGGTGATGATGTAATCATCATAACCGGTAAAGATAAGGGAAAGAGAGGAACAATATTAAGTGTTTCAGACCAGTCTCATATTTTAGTTCAGGGTGTCAATTTAGTAAAAAAGCATATGAAGCCAGATCCATCGAAAGGAATTACTGGTGGGATAGTTGCTCGTGAAATGCCAATACATACCTCCAATGTGGCGATTTATAACTTTATTTCAAAGAAAGCAGATCGAATTGGATTCAAAATTGATAGCGAGCAGAAAAAAATTAGAATTTTTAGATCTAATGGCGAATTGGTTGAAACCTAATAACGAAGGCAAAAGGTATGGCGCGTTTACAAAAATATTACCGTGACACTATAACAAAACAGTTGATCGAGCAATTTCAATATAAATCCAGAATGGAAGTGCCTTGCATAAGCAAGATAACGCTTAATATTGGACTGGGTGAAGCAACGACGGACAAGAAAGTTATAGAGCATGCTTTGTCGGATATGAAAAAGATTTGTGGGCAGCAGCCTGTTATTACACGAGCAAAGAAATCGATTGCGACGTTTAAAGTTAGGCAAGATTATCCAATTGGGTGCATGGTGACGCTTCGACGTATAAAAATGTATGAATTCTTGGATCGGCTGATAACAATTGCTATACCTAGAATTCGTGATTTTCGCGGAATATCTGGTAAATCATTTGATGGAAGAGGAAACTATAATATGGGAATTAAGGAACAGATTATATTTCCAGAAATAGAATACGATAAAATCGATGCGTTAAGAGGAATGAATATTTCGATATCAACAACGGCAAAAAGTGATATTGAAGCAAAAGCTCTATTAGCGGCCTTTAGTTTTCCTTTTAAGAATTGAGATCGAGATGGCAAAATTATCTGTAATCAATAGAAATTTGAAACGACAAAAAATTGTACATAAATATAAAGAGCGTAGAGCTGCTTTATTTGCAGTGATTAACAATTCAAGTTTTAGTGATGATGAAAGAGAGACTGCGCGAATTAGCTTGCAAAAATTGCCGAGAGATTCAAGCCCTGTTCGACTTAGAAATCGCTGTACATTAACCGGTAGGCCAAGAGGAGTTTATTCAAAATTTGGTCTTGGTAGAAGTAAGCTGAGAGATATCGCCATGAGTGGAAAAATACCTGGCATTATTAAAGCGAGTTGGTAATCAGATCTCGTTGTGTGAGATTATTTCTATTTTCTAATTTTAATTGATAACCAAAAGATAACCAGGTGACATCATGAGTATGAGCGACCCGATAGCTGATATGATTACTCGCATACGTAATGCGCAATTAGCTAAAAAACTGGATGTAAAGATGCCTTCGTCACGGATGAAAGTTTCTGTGGCAAGAGTATTGAAGGATGAGGGATACATTGAAGAATATGCTGATAATGTACATGAAGGTAAAACTACGTTAAATATTAAGCTAAAATATTATGCTGGATCACCAGTTATTGAAGAGATCAAACGTATAAGCAAGCCAGGATTGAGAATATATAAATCAAGTAAAAATTTACCTAGTGTGATGAATGGCTTGGGTATAGCGATTATTTCTACATCAAAAGGCGTTATGACAGAAAGAAAAGCACGTAGCGTTGGTATTGGCGGTGAATTAATATGTGTTGTCGTTTAAAGGACTTAATTGAATGTCGCGAGTAAGTAAAAATCCAATACAAATTCCTTCAAATGTTGAGGTTAAGCAATCACTTTCTGGGATATCTATAAAGGGTCCACTCGGAGTTTTGCAACAATCAATTACATCCGATATTAATATCGATATTAATGAAGGTCAATTGCAGATCAGCGTTACTAATGATTCAAAACGCGCCAATGAAATTTCCGGTACTATGCGTGCACTGTTAGCAAATATGGTTCATGGTGTTACGGTTGGATTTGAAAAAAAACTTTTGCTTGTTGGTGTTGGTTTTCGTGCACAATCTAAATCAAGTAGCTTAAATCTTATGCTTGGATATTCTCATCCGATTGATCATAAAATCCCTAAAGGAATATCAATTGATACGCCGACCCAAACAGAAGTAATAATTAAAGGTATTGACAAGCAAATGGTTGGGCAAACGGCAGCCGAGATACGGGCATATCGAAAACCTGAGCCATACAAAGGAAAAGGGATACGTTATTCAAATGAATTAATCGTATTAAAAGAAGCTAAGAAGAAATAATAGAGAAAAAAAATGCAGAATATCAAGCAAAAACGATTAAGACGTTCATTAAGTACGCGACATAAAATTGCTGAATTAAAGATACTAAGATTGTCTGTACATAGAACAAATCTGCACATCTATGCTCAACTTATTGATGATCAGAATAATAAAATAGTAACAAGCGCTTCAACGATTGAACCTGAAGTAAGAAAAGAAATTAATAATGGTGGAAATGTGTTGGCTGCAACATTTATCGGAAAACGAATTGCTGATAAGGCCAAGAAGATTGGAATAGAAAGCGTTGCATTTGATCGATCTGGATTTAAATACCATGGTCGTGTGAAGGCATTAGCTGATGCTGCGCGTGAAAATGGACTCAAATTCTAGATAAAGGTTTGTAATATGGCCAAAATTGGAAAAATGAACGATAAATTAGTTAATTCTGAAGAAAATTCAGATGATCTTCGGGAGAAGATGGTTGCGATTAATCGGGTAACTAAAGTTGTGAAGGGTGGCCGTATACTTGGCTTTGCAGCGCTTACTGTCGTTGGTGATGGTGATGGTGGGGTTGGAATGGGAAAAGGGAAGTCACGTGAAGTTCCAGTAGCTGTTCAGAAAGCAATGGATGAAGCGCGTCGAAAAATGATAAAAGTTAAATTAAAAAATGGCACTATTTATCATCCGATTGTTGGAAGACATGGCGCAGCAAAAGTTTATATGCAACCAGCACCAGATGGAACGGGGATTATTGCTGGTGGCCCTATGAGAGCAATATTTGAAGTGATGGGGATGCATAATATTCTGGCTAAATGTATTGGCTCTACCAATCCTTATAATGTTGTGAGAGCAACGCTTGCTGGGCTTGATTCTATGAGTACACCTGCAAGCATTGCTGCTAAACGTGGTAAAACAGTTGATGAAATACTTGGGCAAGAGAAATGAAAAATAAAAAGAAGATAAAAATTACTCTCGTACGAAGTATTATTGGTACAAAACAATCGCATCGTTCTACTGTACGTGGCTTGGGATTAAAAAAGCTAAACAGTATTTCAGTACTTGATGATACTGACGCAGTACGTGGGATGATTCAAAAAGTTAATTATTTGGTTAAGTGTGAATAATAATGTATCTGAATTCTATAAAACCGGCAGTTGGTGCTAAAAGAAATAAACTTAGGGTTGGCAGAGGAATTGGATCTGGAATCGGTAAAACATGTGGTCGGGGACATAAAGGTCAAAAATCACGAACTGGTGGTTTTCATAAGGTAGGTTTTGAAGGTGGGCAAATGCCTATACAGAGACGACTGCCAAAAAGAGGTTTTAAGATTCTTGGTTCACGGGAATATCCAAAATTAAGATTATCTGATCTTAATTCAGTGACAGAGAATGAGATTGATCTATCTGTCTTAATCAAGAATGAGATAATTCCAGATAATACCAATAAAGTAAAAATTTATTTGTCAGGCAACTGTAAAAAGAATTTAAAGCTAAAAGATATTAAAGTTAGTGTCGGCGCGAAGAAATTTATTGAAGAAAGTGGTGGTTCAGTATTTTAGATGCAAGGGAATTTAATTGATTACTAGAGGTAATAATAAGTCTATTGACAAATTTGCTGATTTAAAACGCCGTTTATGGTTTTTATTATTGGCATTGATTGTTTATAGAATTGGCGCACATGTTCCTGTTCCAGGAATTGATCCTGTTGTCTTAAAAGATCTGTTTCAGTCGCAAGAGAGTGGTGTTCTGGGAATGTTTAATATGTTTTCAGGAGGAGCTCTTTCGCGGTTTTCTATCTTTGCGCTTGGCATAATGCCTTACATTTCTGCATCGATCATTATGCAGTTAGGAACGGTGGCAATACCTTATTTAGAAGCCTTGAAAAAAGAAGGTGAAAGTGGTCGCAGGAAAATTACGCAATATACACGGTATGGAACATTAGTTCTTGCTTTAGTTCAGAGCTATGGCATTTCAATTGCGCTGCAATCTCAAGCTGGATTGGTTATCAATCCTGGAAGTATGTTTGTTATCACTACAGTTGTTACACTTGTTACTGGCACTATATTCTTGATGTGGCTAGGTGAGCAAATAACTGAAAGAGGAATTGGTAATGGCATTTCATTGATAATTTTTGCTGGAATAGCTGCTGGATTACCTAGTGCTATTGGTGGAACACTTGATTTGGTGGGTACTGGTTCGATGCACTTCTTAGTTGCGCTTGGAATATTTATAGCCGCTGCAATAGTTACGGGATTCGTTGTATTTGTAGAAAAGGGACAGCGAAGAATATTAGTGAATTATGCAAAAAGACAAGTTGGTCGTCAAATATACGGTGGTCAAAGTTCGCATTTACCCCTTAAATTGAATATGGCTGGCGTTATTCCGCCAATATTTGCTTCGAGCATTATTTTATTTCCTGCAACGCTGGCAGGCTGGTTTGCTAGTGGCGAGTCAATGATTTGGCTTAAAGATATTAGTGGTGCTTTGTCTCCTGGACAACCACTATATGTTATGCTTTATGCCTCAATGATAATTTTCTTTTGTTTTTTCTATACCGCGCTTGTTTTTAATCCGAAAGAGACATCGGATAACTTAAAAAAGAGTGGTGCTTTTGTACCAGGAATTAGACCTGGCGATCAAACTACGCGATATATTGAAAAAATAATGTTACGTTTGACACTGACTGGCTCTATATATGTGACATTAGTTTGCTTATTACCTGAGTTTCTTATTTTAAAATGGAATGTTCCTTTCTACTTTGGCGGTACATCATTGTTAATTATAGTTATAGTCACAATGGACTTTATGTCTCAAGTACAGTCACATGTAATGTCCTCTCAGTATGATAGCTTGTTAAAAAAAGCAAATTTTAAAACTGATGTCACACGACTAACAACGCGATAATTTTTAAGAATCAGTTAATGGCAAAAGAAGAAACGATTCAGATGCAAGGTGAAATTCTGGAAACACTCCCGAACGCAACTTTTCGTGTAAAGCTTGAGAACGGTCATATCGTATTAGGCCATATTTCAGGGAAAATGCGCATGCATTATATTAGAATTTTACCTGGTGATAAGGTCACTGTTGATTTGACTCCTTATGATTTAACACGAGCACGAATTACATTTCGAGCCAAGTAATCAAATCAAAATAAGTATTATTTTTTATAAAATAGGATTTTAAAATGAAAGTAATGGCATCAGTTAAAAAAATCTGTAGAAACTGTAAAATAATACGTCGTAAACGTGTCGTTAGAGTTATCTGTTCTGATTTACGCCACAAACAACGACAAGGCTAAATCGTTTATTAATTTAAGTATTCATAAGGCAATGAAATGGCGCGAATCGCTGGTGTAAATATACCAAATCATCAACATGTTAATATAGCTTTAACGGCTATCTATGGTATCGGTCGTTCAAGTTCAAAAAATATATGCAAGTCAGTTGGTATCGATACAAATATTAAAATCAAAGAACTGACAGAAGAGCAAATAGATCAACTGCGCGAGCATATATCCAAACTAACGCTTGAAGGTGATTTGAGGCGTGAAATTTCTATGAATATCAAGAGACTTATGGATCTTGGATGTTATCGTGGTGTTCGTCATAGACGTGGTCTTCCAGTGAGAGGGCAGCGTACAAGAACAAACGCCAGAACTAGAAAAGGACCACGTAAGGCAATGCGTGCTAGATAATTCTAATTGATATGATTTTAAATAAAAAGGAATTTCATTTCCATGGTTAAAGCAGTTGCACGAATTCGAAAAAAGATAAAAAAGAACGTATCTGAGGGTATAGCGCATATTCATGCGTCTTTTAATAATACGATAGTAACGATTACAGATAGACAGGGAAATGCACTATCTTGGGCTACTTCTGGAGGTGCTGGGTTTAAAGGATCTAGAAAGAGCACTCCTTTTGCAGCACAAATCGCAGCTGAGAATGCCAGTAAAGTGGCGATTGAGTGTGGTGTGAAAAATTTAGAAGTACGTATTAAGGGACCTGGTCCTGGTCGGGATTCGGCAGTTCGTGCGCTTAACGCAGCAGGTTTTAAAATATCAAGTATTTCTGATGTGACACCTGTTCCGCATAACGGTTGTAGACCGCCAAAGAAACGTCGAATTTAAGGAGATTGTGTTGGCTAAGAACATCGAACCAAAATGCAGACAGTGTCGTCGTGAAGGAGAAAAGCTTTTCTTAAAAGGAGAGAAGTGCTTTACTGATAAGTGCGCTATCGAGCGAAGAAATTATGCGCCTGGTCAACATGGACAGAAAAAAGGTCGCTTATCTGATTATGGCGTTCAACTCAGAGAAAAACAGAAGATTAGACGAATATATGGAATTCTTGAGAAACAATTCCGTAATATCTATAAGTCTGCTGATAAACAAAGAGGGGTAACGGGCGATAATCTTCTGCAATTACTTGAAAGCCGCCTAGATAATGTTGCATTCCAAATGGGATTTGGATCATCCCGTGCAGAGGCAAGGCAGGTTGTTAGGCATAATTGTATATTAGTTAATGGATTACGTGTAAATATACCATCTTATATAGTTAAACCTGGAGATGTGATCGAAGTTACTCAAAATGCCAAAAAGCATTTGCGAATTAAATCCGCTATTGAAGCTGCAGACCGTCGTACGTTTCCTTCATGGATAGATGTTGATATTAAAGGTTTAAAAGGTACTTATAAAAACAAACCTGAAAGATCCGATTTGTCAAGTACGATCAATGAATCATTAGTCGTTGAATTATATTCAAAATAGAAATCTAATATATTAGTTCGTTTTACGCTAAAGGACATTACTATGCAAGGTAATGAATTATTAACACCACGTATTATTGATGTTCAAAATATATCTCCATTGCATGCTAAAGTAGTCATGGAGCCTTTTGAAAGAGGCTATGGACATACATTAGGTAATGCGTTGCGTCGTATATTGTTGTCTTCTATGACAGGTTTTGCTCCTACTGAAGTTAAAATAGCAGGTGTTGTTCATGAATACTCCACACTTGATGGCGTACAGGAAGATGTTGTTGATATTTTGCTGAATATTAAAGGAATTGTTCTTAAATTACATAATAATAACGAAGCAATACTTTCTCTTAAAAAATCTGGTAAAGGTGTTGTGGTGGCTGGTGATATTGAAGTCGGACATGATGTTGAGATTATGAACCCCGATCATGTTATCGCACATCTTACATCAAGTTCTGAGTTAAATATTCAGCTTAAGGTCGAGAAAGGTCGGGGTTATGTACCTGCAACGACGCGTAAAAATAAAGATTCTGATAAGAGCATTGGTACTATCTTATTGGACGCATCATTTAGTCCAATTCGCCGCGTAAGCTATACAGTTGAAAGTGCGCGGGTTGAACAGAGAACGGACTTAGATAAGCTTATCATGGATCTTGAAACAAACGGAGTTGTTGATCCTGAAGAGGCGATACGTTATGCTGCTCGTGTTCTTGTGCAGCAATTGACCGTGTTTGCTGATCTGGAGAGTACTCCTATACCTAAAGAACAACCTAAGATTCCACAGATTGATCCAATATTATTAAGACCTGTTGATGATCTCGAATTGACAGTACGCTCTGCTAATTGTCTTAAGGTTGAGAATATTTACTATATTGGTGATCTTATTCAAAGAACGGAAGCAGAGTTGCTTCGCACCCCAAATCTAGGAAGAAAATCTTTGAATGAAATTAAGGAGGTTTTAGCTTCACGAGAACTTACTTTAGGAATGAAATTAGATAATTGGCCACCTGCCAATCTTGAGAATATCGCTAAGGATTTAAATCATGCGTCATCATAATGCTTTTAGAAAATTAAATCGTTCAAGTAGCCATCGATTGGCCATGTTTCGTAACATGAGTAATTCCTTGCTTCGTCATGAAATAATTACTACAACATTACCAAAAGCAAAAGAACTGAGAAGATTTGTTGAGCCGGTTATTACATTGGGAAAAAATCCATCGTTATCTAATAAACGTTTGGTTTTTAGTAAATTGCGGGATAGAGAAATGGTTCTGAAATTATTTTCAGAATTAGGCCCTCGCTATGATAAACGACCAGGTGGATATCTTAGAATTCTTAAAAGTGGTTTCCGAAAGGGAGATAATGCCCCTATGGCTTTGGTAGAACTTGTTGATAGACCTGAAATTGTAGAAACTAAGGCGATAGAAGAATAAAGTGAGTAAAATTACCAAATCTCAATATTTGGTAATTTTACTCATGCAATAAAAGTCTGATAATCGCTAGTAGCTATTGATAATATATGTCTTCTAGCGCGGATTGGTTTATTGTTCCAATACTAAGAATTTTGAGTGATGGTAATTACTGTTCATTATCTTCACTGACTAGTCAGTTGTACTCCACACCTACCATAATATCGAATGCAATCGAAGTAATTGATAGAGATGGTTTAGCAGATGTCGCCAAGCTTGATGGCTTGGGTTATAGATGTTGTAGTCCAATTGTCTGGTTGGATCCTTGTGTCATCCTTCATTTTGCAGGTTCTGCATCGATTTCACTTCATTTTGCTATTCATATTGTTGATACTATTGAATCTACAAATGCTTTCCTGCTAAGCAAGATTAATGACTATCAGTGCTCTAATGATAGAGTTACTGTGGTTGCTGCTGAATTCCAAACTGGAGGGCGTGGACGCTTAGGCCGCAAGTGGTATACCGGGGTTGGTGATAGTTTAACCTTCTCTCTTCGTTGGTATTTTATGAAAGATGCATCAAAACTCGCTGGATTAAGTCTGGTAATTGGAATCGCGATTATCAGAGTATTGAAATTATTTTCAATTGAGTATGTAAACCTCAAATGGCCAAATGATGTGCTGTTTAATTCTCAGAAACTTGCGGGAATACTCATTGAGCTTCGCGGTAACGTAACAGGCCCCTGCTTCGCCATTATCGGTATTGGAATTAATTTTGAGCTCTCCGATAAAATAAAGGCAATTGTTAATCAGGATCAGAATATTACTGATTTATTCGCAATCACTGGCAAAAAGATTGATCGTAATATTTTTCTTGGCTTTCTGTTAGCTGAATTATATGGAATTCTGCAAGATTTCGAACAGAGTGGGTTTTCTTCTTTTAAGCAGGAATGGTTGAGTTATCAGTGTTATGACGGTAATTTTGTTAAATTAACACTTCCTGATTCAACAGTAATTGAAGGAATTGTTGCGGGTATTAATGATGATGGATCTATTAATTTAATAACTTCATCAGGGGAGAAATCTTTTAATGTTGGTGATATTTCCATTCGTTTGAAATAATTATGTCTTATTTACTTGCGATTGATTCAGGTAACTCCTTTCTAAAATGGGGGATTCATGACGGGAATCAGTGGTTGACTCAAGATAAGGTATCGCAAGATGAAATCCTTTTATTAAAAGATAATTGGTCTCATATTCCAAGCCCTACATCGATAATTGTTTCATGTGTCACACACACAATACTACGAGATAAATTATCCCTGTTGCTTTCTATCTGGCCGATTGAACCACGTTGGATTTCTGCGCTTCCACATCAATGTGGAGTATCTAACGGATATACTGATCCCTATCAACTGGGAAGTGATCGTTGGGCGGCACTTGTTGCTGCCTGGGCAATTCAGCGACAGTCGTGTTTGGTTATCAATGTAGGTACCGCAATGACAGTTGATGCGCTGTCAGTGCCGGGTAAATTCATCGGAGGAATTATTCTGCCGGGACAACAATTAATGTTTAAGAGTCTAAAAGCTAATACTCAATTAGATTCTTTCCAGAATGGATGTTATGAGGATTTTCCAAGTAATTCCGGTAATGCAATTTATAATGGTGTGATACATAGCCTGATCGGCGCGATTGAGCGTATGTATTCCTTATTGAGCCTGCATGCTGACCAGCCATTGGGAAACTGTATTATCAGTGGTGGTGGTGCAGTGATGCTATTACCCTATATAAAGCTGCCATATATGATTATTGATAATCTGGTTCTAGAAGGTCTTATGATTATTGCTTCTGATACCCAATAGCTATATTTTTTTCAAAAAGAATTAATTACCAGCTTCTAAATGAATATATCTCGATTTACACAAGCCACCTTCTATACAGCAGCTAGCCATACAAGTAATCTACCGCTTTTGTCCGGGATCGAAATAGCATTTGCCGGGCGCTCAAATGCTGGAAAATCAAGTGCCATTAATGCGCTTACGAATCGAAATCGCCTGGCTTTTGTAAGTAAAACACCTGGACGAACACAACAGATTAATTTCTTTCAACTGGGACCGAATCAATTTTTTGTTGATCTTCCCGGCTATGGATATGCTAAAGTTCCACACGCTGTTCGATTGCAATGGGAAGAATTCTTGAGTTCCTATTTACAGACTCGCGATTCGTTGTGTGGCTTGATATTGATTATGGATATTCGTCATCCACTAAAACCACTGGATATACAAATGTTGGACTGGTTTGCACCAACAGGAAAAGCAATCCATATTTTATTGACCAAATCGGACAAGCTTAGTCGACAACAGGCACTCGTCGCACTGAAAACTGTTACATTACATTTGCAAGAATATTATCCACAATGCAGTGTTCAGTTATTTTCTAGTTTCTCGATGCAGGGCGTTGAGGAAGCAACTTCTGTAATCAGAGGCTGGTTTGCTATGGACTAGTGTTCAGGGACTGGTCGATTTCCTGTCAAAAAAGACCCCCGGTTAAAGGGGAATAAAACCGGGGGGAACCGCCTTAATATCACATAAGGCCCCGCCTCAGGGAGGAAAGACGGGTGACATCAACATTGTCCTTTCTAAGACAAGCGAGTCATTGAGCAAGTTCCAGAATTAATTTAATTTTTTCAGATATATCTAACTAACTAAATAAACTATGATTTCTTTTGGCCAATTTCCCAAAAAAAGAATGCGACGGCTACGCCATGACAAGTTTTCTCGCCGACTTGTGCAGGAAACACACCTTAGAACAGACGACTTGATCTATCCGGTTTTTGTGCTGGATGGTAAGAATCGTATTGAGAATGTAGTTTCTATGCCGGGTGTTGTGCGACAAAGTGCTGATATGTTGATGAGTCAGGCAGAAAAGTGTTTGCAGCTGGGTATTCCTGCCCTTGCTATCTTTCCGGTAATTGATAACCATCTCAAGAATCTGACAGCTGATGAAGCATTTAATCCGGATGGGCTTGTGCCGAGAGTTGTAAAGCAGTTGAAAGAGAACTTTCCAGAGCTGGGTGTCATTACAGATATTGCATTAGATCCTTATACCAGTCATGGCCAGGATGGATTGATTGATGAAAACGGTTATGTCATGAATGATGAAACTGTTAGCGTACTTTGCCGGCAAGCGCTAATGCATGCGCAGGCCGGTGCCGATATTGTGGCACCATCAGACATGATGGATGGACGTATTGCTGCAATTCGTAATATTCTGGATAGCCAACAGCTGATTCATACACGTATTCTGGCTTATTCAGCAAAATACGCTTCGAGTTTTTACGGGCCTTTCCGTGATGCTGTGGGTTCCGCAGCAAATCTGGGCGCGAGCAACAAATATACTTATCAAATGGATCCTGCGAATTCAAATGAAGCAATATGGGAAGTTGGGCTTGATCTGGAAGAAGGCGCTGATATGGTGATGATTAAGCCCGGGATGCCCTATCTGGACATTGTTCGCCGCGTAAAGGATCAATATGGTGCTCCTACTTTTGTATATCAGGTCAGTGGTGAATATGCCATGCTGAAGGCGGCCGCAATCAATGGATGGTTGAATGAAGAAGCTTGTGTACTGGAAGCATTGCTTGCTTTTAAACGGGCGGGTGCCGATGGGATTTTAACGTACTATGCAATTGAAGCAGCTTCCTGGTTAAAGAGAAATTTATGAAAAAGAAATCGTAAGGCAAATGTTAAAATAATTGATCCTGAACGTCCTTTGTTGTCTTGGGAGTGTGTTCAACAATCGCTTCTGCTATCGGGGGCAGTTGCTCATGGAAGAAATACTCTGTGATCTGTCCGGTAGATTCTCGCAAACCTGTTTCTGGATTAATTCTTGCAGGAGTAATACCATCGGGTGGCAGATATTCTGCCATTGGTATGTCTTTTAGTGCCTGGGCCATGTAGTCTATCCACATGGGTAATGCGACGCGTCCTCCTGTTTCATTGTTGCCCAGCGATTTTGGATCGTCATATCCTGTCCAGGCAATTGTAACCAGATCTTTCTGGAATCCACAAAACCAGGCATCTACAAAATTACTGGTCGTTCCTGTTTTTCCAGCCAGATCAGTACGCCCCAGTTGCTTTGCTTTAACAGCAGTACCGTGTTTGATAACATCTTGCATCATGCTTGTCATAATGAATGCATTCCGTGGATCTATCACCCGCTTGGCACCTTTTTCGGCGACGACAGGCTGGATTTGTTCCAGCAGGTTTCCTTTGTCATCTTCTATCCGTTTTATAAAATAGGGTGAAACACGGAATCCACCGTTTGCAAACACAGCGTAACCAACAGCCATCTGCATAGGAGTGACTGAACCAGAGCCTAATGCCATTGGTAAGAAAGGAGGGTGTCGCTCTGCTTCAAAACCAAATCGGGTAATATAGTCTTGCGCATACTGAATCCCAATGGCCTGTAATATTCGAATGGATACCAGATTCTTTGATTTGGACAAGGCAGTGCGCATGCGCATTGGACCTTCAAATTTTCCATCAAAGTTTCTTGGTTCCCACAATTTGCTTCCTGTTTGCGTTGCACTGAACGATAAGGGCGCATCATTAATGATAGTAGCCGGTGTAAAGCCTTTTTCCAGTGATGCGGAATAAATAAATGGCTTAAAACTTGACCCTGGCTGACGCCATGCTTGTGTTACATGATTAAATTGATTTAGATGGAAATCATACCCTCCGACTAGTGCATGGATTGCACCATCCTGAGAATTCATGGAAACAATGGCAGCTTCCAGTTCGGGCAGTTGTACGACATGCCAGGCATTATTCGGATCTTTCTGGATTCGAATCAATGCACCAGGGCTTATAAATTTTTTATCGGTTGTTTTTTTATCAGTTATAAATTTCTGTACAAATTTAAGTCCATCGCCTTTAATTTCAATAATCTCTCCCCCTTTCCGATATGCCTGGATCGCATTGGGTTTGACAGTCAATACAATTGCAGCGTAAATATCATCACTATCATTTATTTCTTCAAGGGCTTCTTCGAGCGTTTTTTCCTGGTTAATACCATTTTTAAAGAGATCGATATGTACTTCTGGGCCACGGTAGCCATGCCGCCTATCGTACTCTATTATATTTTTGCGGAGCGCATGGTAAGCAGCTTCCTGGTCACGTTGACGGACAGTGGTATAGACGCTGATGCCTTTAGTGTAGGTTTCTTCTTGGTAGCGCTCATATATAACCTGACGGACCATTTCAGCAACATAATCAGCCGGCATTTCAAAAACTCTTGTTTGCTTTTTAACAGAGATAGGGCGTGCTTCCAGCTCTTTTAATTCTTTGCTGGTGATGTGATTGAGTTTATGGAGTCGGCCCAATACATAGAGTTGTCGTTCTTTTGCCCGTTTGGGATTAATAACGGGATTAAAAGTGGAAGGGGCCTTGGGCAGGCCGGCTAGAATGGCAGCTTCAGCTATGTTGATCTCGTTCAGGGACTTTCCAAAATAGGTCTGAGCTGCCGCCGCGAAACCATAGCTTCGTTGACCAAGATAGATCTGGTTGACATAAAGCTCAAGAATCTTGTCCTTACTGAGGTTATGCTCAATCTTGAATGCCAGTAGCGCTTCACTAAATTTCCGTGTCAGCGTTTTTTCTCTGGTCAGGAAGAAATTGCGTGCAACCTGCATGGTGATCGTGCTGGCTCCCTGGCGTACACTGCCCGCAGAGAAGTTTGAATAGGCTGCGCGCAACACACCCAGATAATCGACGCCACCATGTTCATAGAAACGGTCATCTTCCGCAGCCAGGATAGCCTGTTTGAGGTGTGCCGGCACTTCATCAATCCTCACTACGTTTCTTCGTTCTGATCCAAATTCCCCGATTAACAACCCTTCGTCGCTGTATACCCGCAATGGTATTTTTGGACGATAGTCGGTCAGTACATCCAACGAAGGCAGTGTGGAATAAGTGACCAGTGCAGCAAAGCCCGCTAATAGAATACCGATCAGGCCCAGTGCGAGTAATGTGATAAATGGGTAATACAACCAGCGGGTTAGCATGAATATAAAGCGTATCGGATAGAGTGATGGTTAATATAAACAGTTATAAGGGGTATATAGGCCGTTTTTCTTTAAATAGTACTTTTGTGAAGTCTGTCAGAATCGCCGCTAATGAATAAAAATGTTTCTTATCAGTAAATGATGGTTTTGGGTATTCAGACCAAATTTGACAATTAATATTACGAGTATCGCTTCTAATAGACCAATGTTCAAGGGAAATTTTGATATAAATTTAGACTTCCTTAAAATGAAGTCGCCCCCATTAATCGGTGTAGACATTAGTTCTTCATCGATAAAGATGGTTGAATTGTCTTTGGCTGATAAAGGAAAGAATATCTACCGTGTTGAGCGCTATGCGATAGAACCATTGCTGGCGGGCGCAATTCAGGATGGAGCGATTGTTAATATGGAAGCGGTCAGTCAAAGTATCCAGCGGGGATGGAGGCGCATGGGGACGCGACTTAAGGCTGTTGCGCTGGCGATGCCGGCGGCTGATGTGATTACCAAGAAAATTGTTGTTGCTGCCGGACAACGTGAAGACGATCTGGCGCTTCAGGTTGAGAACGAAGCCAGTCAATATATCCCTTTCTCCTTAGATGAAGTCGATCTAGATTTTCAGGTAACGAAACAGATACCGGACAATCCAAATGAAGTAGAGATCCTGATCGCAGCATCCCGTAAAGACAAGGTTGAAGATCGCGTGGCGGCTGCATTATCGGCTGGATTAAACGCAGTGGTTGTGGATGTTGAGCCATATGCCGCACAGGCAGCATTTGAATTAATCGAAAATCAGTTGCCAAATGGTGCAAAAGATCAAGTGATTGCATTGATTGATGTTGGTTCGGCCGTCATGAACATTAATGTGCTGCATAACGGCGAATCAGTTTATATGCGTGACCAACCGTTTGGTGGCAATCAGCTGACACAGGAAATTCGTAATCAATTCAATCTCTCGTTGGAAGAAGCCGAGCTTGCCAAACGCAAGGGAAATCTTCCCGATAACTATAAAACAGATGTTTTGCAGCCATTCTGCGAGACACTGGCGATTGAATTGATGCGCGCCATCCAGTTTTTTTATACATCCACGCAATATACTGAAGTTAACTATATTCTCGTTGCGGGTGGCTGCGCCATGATTCCCGATCTGGACAAGATAATTGCCGCGCGAACGCAAGTGAGTACGCTTGTCGTTAATCCCTTTTCTAGTATGGAACTTTCCAACCGGATCGTTCCAAGACAACTGGATGTTGATGCACCGGCCCTTTTAATTGCTTGTGGTTTAGCCTTACGTAGCTTTGACCCATCATGATTCGAATTAATTTACTTCCTCATCGAGAACTCAAACGAAAATTGCGGCAGCAGCAGATTGCTGTGTTCGCTGGTCTGACCTGTGCATTGGGTGCTGTGATTGTCTGGAGTGTCCATTCCGTTATCTCGGGAAAAATAGACTATCAGAACGGACGTAATCAGTATCTTATCGGACAGACTGCCATACTGGATAAGCAAATCGCAGAAATTAGAGACATCAAGACAAAAACCCAGGAACTTATTGCACGGAAGGGTGTTGTAGAAACGCTACAAACCAGCCGTTCTGAAGTTGTTCATTTATTGGATCAATTGGTTAAATTGCTGCCGGATGGTGTTCATTTACAGAGTATCAAGCAGGATGGCCATACTGTAAATTTGGTTGGTTACGCGCAATCGAATGCCTGGGTATCCACATTAATGCGCAAAATCGAATCTTCTCAATGGCTTGAATCTCCGCTTCTGGTAGAGATCAAGGCGATTACCGTCAACAACATTCGCCAGAATGAATTCAACTTGAAGATAAAGATTAAGCAGCCATCAACTGAAGTAGTTGGGGATCTGTCTGCTAAGAAGAACAGCTGAACTTAAGAGTACTCTGTCATGAATTTAATCGAAGAACTGAAACAGCTTAATATAAATGACGCAGGAAGCTGGCCGACCGTAATTAAAGTCGGCGCACTGATTATTTTATTGGTCGCTATCATTGCTGCAGGCCATTTTCTGATCTGGCAGGACCAACTGGATGCGCTGGAGAAAACGCGTGCCGAAGAAGGAGCATTAAAAGATACCTATCTGGCTAAGAAGAGGATTGCCGTTAATTTGCCAGCATTAAGGCAGCAATTTACAGATATTGAACACTCGTTAAGTGCTTTATTAAAGCAACTGCCCGATAAATCCGAGATGGAAGCGTTACTGGTCGATATCAACCAGGCAGGACTTGGTCGTGGTTTGCAATTTGAACTGTTTAAACCTGCCACAAAAGAAACGATCAATGCATTCTATGCGGAGTTGCCGGTAACTGTGCGGGTTACTGGCGGTTATCATGATATTGGTGCGTTTGCGAGTGATGTTGCGCAATTGCCGCGTATTGTTACATTAAATAATATCAGTATTGTACCGGGAGCTGACGGTAAGCTGGTATTTGATGGCATCGCCAAAACATTCCGCTATCTTGATGATAGTGAAGTCAGGAAATAGGGTGGAGGGCTAAGTGATAATGAAGAATACGGCTTATTTTCTGGTATTGCTACCGATCGTATTGGCATTGACTGCCTGTGCTCAGCAAGATTACAGCGATCTGGAAGCATTTGTGAGTAGCTCGGGGGAAGGTTTGCGGGGTCATGTTGATCCGGTGCCGGAGGTTAAGCCTTATCAGTTCTTTACTTACGAGGCATTTGATGTTCCTAATCCATTTGTGCCCCGTAAAAGCGGGCACGCTCCCAGTGTTACAAATGGCATTCAACCGGACTTAAACCGTCGTAAAGAAATACTGGAGACTTTTCCATTAGAAAGTCTGGCAATGGTTGGTACGTTGCAGAAGGACGAAGCAATTTTTGCTTTGATTAAATCGCCTGATGGCACATTGCATCGGGTAAAAGTAGGAAGTTATTTAGGCCAGGATTATGGAAAGATTGACTATATTTCCGAGTCTGAAATTAAACTGATGGAAATCGTGCAGGATGGTGTGAATGAATGGACTGAACGGATCAGCACGCTCATGCTTAAAGATTAGGAGTAGAAAAATGAGACTACCAATAATTAGAAAAAATATCATCAGTTTGGGATTGGCGGCTCTGATCCTGTCTTTTGCATTGCCGGTCACGGCTGAACAGACCGTTAATGAAGGGGTAGCGCAAAACAGTATCAAATCCATTGATGTATCGACCATCCAGAATGGAGATATCGTTGCTAAATTAACGCTGGAGCAACCATTAGACAAAGCGCCATTGGGTATCTCTTTAAATAATCCATCGCGCATATATTTTGATTTCCAGAATATTGCCAATGGAGTGGGTAAAAGCCTGCAGGAAACGAATGAAGGTGATTTGCGGAGTATTAATATTGTACAGGTTGGAGATCGTACCCGATTGGTGTTGAATCTTGCCAAACTGATGAGTCATGAAACACAACTGAATGATAATGTTCTATTAATAAAACTGAATCCCATGGCTGAGAGACCCAAAGCTGTAACGCCGGCACGTTTTATTGAAGATATGCCAAGAAAGGAAACAAATAGCTTGCGGGATATTGATTTTCGGCGCGGCGCAAGTGGAGAAGGACGTGTTGAAGTTGATTTGCTGCAGGCGGGCACTGGCATAGATGTGAGTCAACAAGGCGATAATCTGATTGTTGAATTTGCGAAAACGTCGTTACCGAATAATCTGCAGAGAAAGTTGGATGTTGTTGACTTTGCCACGCCGATCCATACGATCGAAACGATAACGCAAGGTGATAATGTCCGCATGATAGTTAAGGCCCATGGTCGATGGGAGCACTCAGCCCGGCAGGCGGATACCCGGTTTATTCTGGAAGTCAGAACACTTACTGACAACGAAGAAGAACTGGCGAAAAAGAGACGCGTGAATGGCGGCTATACGGGAGAAAGGCTTTCTCTCAATTTCCAGGATGTTGAGGTGAGGGCTGTTTTACAGGTAATCGCTGATTTTACAAACCTGAATATCATTGCGAGTGACTCGGTAAGCGGAAACCTTACCTTGCGACTGAAAGATGTTCCATGGGATCAGGCACTGGATATTGTGCTGCAGGCAAATGGGCTGGATAAGCGTAAAACTGGGAATGTCATTTTTGTCGCACCCCGTAAGGAAATGGCGGAAAGGGAATTGCTCGACTTGGAATCCCAGCTCCAGATCTCTGAAATGGAACAGCTGCAGACAGAAGTTTTCCATCTGAATCATCGCAGAGCTAATTCAATGTCGTTTGAAGGCATGCTCAGCAAGCGGGGAAAAATTAATCTGGATGAAATCAGCAACACGGTAACTGTAACCGATATTCCTTTTAATTTGGCTGAAGTTGGAAAAAGGATTCAGAAGCTGGATGTGTTTGAAAGGCAGGTGATGATTGAGGCGCGTATTGTTGAAGCGTCAGAAACTTTTAGTCGTAATCTGGGAGCACGTTTTGGTGTACAGAATGTATCGGGCGTTGGAAATAATAATTTAGGAATCTCAGGTAATCTGACGGGATCCAGTGGACTGGCGGGTGGTAATGCAGTCAGCAGAGGCCTGACGGATTTAAATGTGAATTTACCTGCTGCTGCTGGTATTGGTCTGGCAGGTGGACCGGCTGCACTGGGTTTAAGTCTGATGAAAATAAATAATGGCCGTATGATTAATCTTGAATTGTCTGCACTGGAAACAGATACCAAAGGCAGAGTGATTGCCACGCCGCGTGTTGTCACCGCGCATGGAGTTGAGGCACTCATCGAGCAAGGCGATCGGGTTCCCTATCAACAGGCAACCAGCAGCGGTGCAACCAGTATCCGTTTCATGGATGCCACGCTGAGCCTACGGGTCAAGCCACTGATTACGCATGACAATCAGATCGATATGGAACTGAATGTTAATCAGGACAAGATCGGAAAGGCCGTCAGTCAGTTCCTGCCACCGGCCATCAATACCAAGAAGGTGACTACGAAGGTGCTGGTTGATAACGGGGGTACGGTGGTGATTGGTGGTATTTTTGAACGTAATGAAGCGGAAGTTGTTAATAAACTGCCATTATTAGGCGATATACCGGTTCTTGGCCATATTTTCCGTAACACGGCGAAACAGGATGATAAACGGGAACTGCTGGTTTTTGTAACACCGCGTATCTTGAATGAGAAGCTTGACCTGCGCTAACAGGATTGTCATTGACCCATTGGGAAACCGGTTTGCCGCCAGGCTTCGTATGTAATGATCGCGACGGTATTTGATAGATTAAGACTGCGGCTTGTTGCCACCATTGGTACCCGGATGCGATTACCCTCAGGGAAGCTTTCCCTGAGCTGGACAGGTAGACCGCAGCTCTCCGCGCCAAACAGAAAAGCATCTCCCTCTGTATAACTGACCCTGTCATAACGCTGCTTTCCTTTTGTCGTGACGGCAAATATCCGTTGTCCTTGTAAGGTACTCATACAGTCAAGCCAGCTATCATGCACTTTAATCGGTGCAAATTCATGATAATCCAGCCCCGCACGCATTAATTGCTTATCGGTGAGGGCAAAACCCAATGGTTTTACAAGATGTAATTGCGAATGGGTGTTGGCACACAGGCGGATGATATTGCCGGTATTGGGTGGAATCTCGGGCTGGTACAGGATGATATGAAACATTGATGTAGTGTAATCGTCTGATTTTGTCTGGTTTGTAAAGTTTTCTGGCTGATTCTTCTCGCGCACCGCAGCAGCGACGGGTCGTTAGAATCGAGAATGAGGGTTTGTTTGATCAAGGTTTGGCCACGCCCTGGCGATAACCCAGTTACTGATCTCACCGGCTCCCTGTTTTTCCAGTACTTTTGCCAGTTCATTTAAAGTAGCCCCTGTCGTCATGACATCATCGATTAATGCGATATGTTGTCCAGATAGGTTCATTTTACAATCAAACGCATTGAGAATATTTTTCTGCCGCGCTTTCCAGGGCAATCCAGCCTGGGGAAGCGTATGTTTGATGCGTCGACAACTATCAATCAGCATAGGGATCCTCAGTTCCTGAGAGAGATGACGACCCATTTCCAGAGCCTGATTAAAGCCACGTTCGCGCAATCTGAGCGGATGCAGGGGCATGGGTATGATTAAATCGGGCAGATCGGATGTCCGCACTTGCTGGATGAGTCGATTGGTTAAAATGGGAATGATTGTCAGATTGGTCCGATACTTCACCGCGTGAATCATGGCATCAACCGGGAAAGCATACCGCAGTGCAGCGACGGTTCGTGTGAATGCAGGCGGTTTTGTTAAACAGGCGCCGCATTTCTGGGCAACGGGAACAGATTTCAGGCAGACAGGGCAATGGCTGGCCGGTAGTCGAGGTAAGTGCTTATCACACGATGAACACAAATCCTGATCGGTAGAAGTTCCGCAGAGCAAGCAATTTTTCTGGGAAAACATTAACATTGGACGTAACGCGTTCAAAAATATTTGTGGAAAAATTGACAACACTAAATGAATCCTCGATCATCCAGTACCGAATACTTTGAGACTGTGACAATTAAACAGTCTGCATGAATTTATTATAGGAAAACTGACATGGGTTCTGATTCACTGATGCCCAACGTAACACAAAAGCAAACGAACAACATCATCGATCGAGCGGATGATGCAGCGAGATGGACGGTTGATCAGGTTCAGGCGCTTCTGGACATGCCGTTTAATGACCTGATGTATCGCGCTCAGCTTATTCACCGGCAATATCATGATGCCAATGCAATTCAGCTATCAACACTCATTTCCATAAAGACGGGGGGATGCCCCGAGGATTGCGGGTATTGTCCGCAGGCGGCGCGTTATCATACCGGCGTGGATAATCAGGACATGCTGTCGCTTGAAGAAGTGGTGTCCGCTGCAACCGCCGCTAAAGCACAAGGGGCTTCGCGCTTCTGCATGGGTGCTGCCTGGCGTGGCCCCAAACAGCGTGACATGGATAAAATGACTGAATTGGTTGGTGCGGTCAAAGCGCTGGGACTGGAGACCTGCGCCACATTAGGCATGTTAAAGCCCGGGCAGGCGCAACAGCTGAAAGACGCAGGGCTGGATTATTACAATCACAATCTGGATACCGCCCCCGAGTTTTATGATGAAATCATTACAACGCGCCATTATCAGGATCGACTGGACACGCTTCAGGAGGTTCGTGGGGCAGGCATTAATGTGTGCTGTGGCGGTATTGTCGGTATGGGAGAAACCCGCCAATCCCGCGCAGGGTTGATCGCGCAACTGGCCAATCTTGACCCATACCCGGAATCTGTCCCGATCAATCATTTAGTGCAGGTTAAGGGCACTCCTCTGTATGGCACCGCAGCGCTTGATCCTCTGGAATTTGTGCGCACGATTGCTGCGGCACGGATAACTATGCCGAAAGCCATGATACGATTGTCTGCCGGCAGGCAGGAAATGTCTGAAACAGTGCAGGCGTTATGCTTTCTGGCAGGTGCCAATTCGATTTTTTATGGCGACAAGCTGTTAACGACGGGTAACCCGGAAACTGACCATGACCGAGGGTTAATGGATAAGCTGGGGCTTCGCGCATTGTAATGTACGCAGATTTAACTGAACAATTACGTGTTCGGGAGCAACAAGGATTACGGCGGCATCGGCTGGTACTGGAAAGCCCTCAGGCAACGCAGGTCACGATTGAAGGGCGCCAGTATCTTTCTTTTTGCAGCAACGATTATCTGGGGTTAGCCAATCATCCGGCGCTCATCAAATCAGCCTGTGAAGGTGCGCAGCGATACGGGGTCGGCGCAGGGGCCTCGCATCTGATCAATGGCCATTCTTCCGCGCATCATCAACTGGAAGACGCGCTGGCGCATTTTACGGCATTTCCAAAAGCCCTGTTATTTTCCACAGGCTATATGGCCAATATGGGAACCGTTACGGCGCTCATGGGACGTGGCGATGAGATTTTTGCGGATAAGCTGAATCATGCCTCGCTCAATGATGCGGCGCTGCTATCGCGGGCCAGGCTAATTCGCTTTCCTCACTTGAATCTGTCTGTGCTGGAACAACGTCTGGCATGCTCTAAAGCCAGGCGTAAACTGGTGGTGACGGATGCCGTATTCAGCATGGATGGCGACAGTGTGCCGATCAAGCCACTGGTCGCGCTATGTGAAACATATGATGCACTGCTGTTGCTGGATGATGCACATGGTTTTGGAGTGTCCGGAAGGCAGGGGCGGGGCAGCCTGTTTACATCGGAAACGGATGCCTGTCATTCGCCCAATGTGATTTATATGGCCACGCTTGGCAAATCAGCGGGTGTATCAGGTGCATTCGTTGCGGCCCAGGCTGAAATCATAGAAACATTGATTCAGACAGCCCGCAGTTATGTTTATACCACAGCCGCGCCACCCCTGTTATCGCATACCTTGCTGACCAGTTTAAAACTGATCGAGCAGGATGAATGGCGGCGTGAGAAATTAATCGCCTATATCGATCAACTGAAAAAAGGCCTGTCAGCGGCACGGTGGCGATTAATGCCTTCAGCATCGCCCATACAGCCCCTGTTGATCGGCAGCACGGAAGAAACCGTACAAATGAGCCGGACGTTACGTGAGCAAGGCATTCTGGTGCCTGCAATCCGTCCACCGACCATACCGCAGGGTACCGCACGGCTGCGTATTTCTTTGTCGGCGGTGCATCAGCCGGAAGATATTACACGCCTGACAGACGCGTTGCGGCAACTGGGCTAGAATCCATCGCACCATCACGATAAAACCGGGAAAAATTGTTATGAGTGCTATTCATGTCGAATCATTGGGAAATGGACCTGATCTCGTTTTATTGCATGGCTGGGCGATGCATAGTGGTATCTGGGGGGGGGTTCGCGATCAGCTGGCGCAACAGTATCGTCTGCATCTGGTTGATTTGCCCGGGCATGGATTGAGTTCTGCGTGTGAGCCGGGAACACTCGAACAGATCGTGGCGCTCATTTCAGATGTCCTGCCGGAGAACTGCATGATCGGCGGGTGGTCGCTGGGTGGGCAGATTGCTGTTGAACTGGCATTACGTGAGCCATCCCGCATCCATAAACTGATTCTGATTTCGACGACGCCTTGTTTTGCGGAACGTGACGATTGGGACTGGGGGATGGATCACAGGCTATTGTTGTTGTTTATGGAAAACCTGAAAAAAAATTATGCGACAACGATCAACCGGTTCCTGACGTTGCAGATGAGTGGTGATCGCGATATCACGGCCATACTGAAGCAACTTCGCCAGCATTTTTTTCAGCGGAATGAACCGGATCACGCCGCGTTAAAGAGAGGGCTGGAAATACTGCAAACCAATGATTTTCGGGAGAAGCTGAAGGAGATCAGACAGCCTGTTCTGTTATTACATGGCGATAATGATGTCATTACCGATCCGTCGGCAGCGCGCTGGATGCATCAACAATTGCCGCACTCCAGGCTGGTGATGTTTCCGCATTGTGGCCATGCACCATTTTTATCCGCACCGGATCAATTTATTACCTGCATCAATGAATTCTGAACATAACGAACATAACCTGGACAAGCGGCAACTGCGCACCGCTTTTGAGCGGGCTGCAAACAATTACGACCAGGCGGCCGTCCTGCAACATGAAGTGAGTAACCGCATGTTGTCGCGCCTTGAATACATCAAGTACTTGCCGGATGTCGTTCTTGATGCCGGCAGCGGCACCGGGTATGGCAGTCAGCAATTGTCCAGACGTTATCCATCCAGTCAATTGATTGCTGTGGATATCGCCTGGGCGATGTTATCGCACGCCCGCCCGAACATTGCCTGGTGGCAACGCGTGCTGCCATTCCGTCAGCAGCAGGCTGGCTATGTGTGTGCCGATATTGAGCAATTGCCTGTCAGAGACGGCAGCATCGGTATGGTATGGTCTAATCTGGCGCTGCAATGGTGTAATGATCTGGACCATACTTTTTCTGAAATGAGCCGTATCCTGCACACAGACGGGCTGTTCATGTTCAGTACATTCGGCCCGGATACGCTGAAGGAATTACGCCAGTCTTTTGCGCAAGCCGATGCGTTCAGTCATGTCAATCGCTTTATTGATATGCATGATATTGGCGATTTGCTGGTGCGCAATGGCTTTGCCACGCCAGTGATGGATATGGAATATATAACCTTGACCTATCCGGATGTCATGAGCGTAATGCGTGATCTGAAGGCCATTGGTGCGCATAATGTGACGCAAGGCAGGCGCCAGGGATTAACCGGAAAAAACATGTGGAAAAGGGCTATGGATCACTATGAAACATTACGCCAGGATGGCAGACTGCCGGCGACCTTTGAAGTGGTTTACGGCCACGCCTGGAAACCGCAATCGCGCGAATCGGTTTTAACGCCGGAAACCCGTCGGCAGTTGGGTTTAATTCCTTAATCGATGTACGCATGAGTACAGGTTTCTTTGTCACTGGAACGGATACCGGTATCGGTAAGACCACCGTCAGTTGCGCATTGCTCCATGCGTTTGCTGCAAAAGGCGATAAAGTGGTCGGCATGAAACCCATTGCAGCGGGGTGCGAGAATGGTCAATGGATGGATGTGGAGCATTTGCTGGCCGCGAGTAACGTGGCTGTTTCCCGTCAACAGATCAATCCCTATACCTTCGATCAACCACTCGCGCCGCATATTGCCGCACATCAGGCAGGCATGGAAATTAACCTGTCGGTGATCCATCGGGCTTATCTCGAATTAAGCACTCATGCGGATATTATCATCGTTGAAGGTGTCGGTGGATTTCTGGTACCGATCAATAATCATCAGACCGGCGTGGATCTGGCACAAACACTCAATCTTCCGGTGATCATGGTGGTCGGCATGCGCCTGGGTTGTTTGAATCATGCGCTGCTGACAGCCAAAGCCATACGGGATGAAGGTCTGGTATTGGCTGGCTGGGTGGCCAACTGCATCGACCCGCAGATGAGAACAATCGAGGAGAATATTGGTGCATTGGCACAACGACTGGATGCTACTTTGTTGGGTATAATGCCTTTTGATAAGAGGGCAGATAGTCGGCAAAAGTCACAATTACTGGATATTTCTAAATTTTTAACAAATCACTATAAAGAATAACAGAATATTCCTACAAATAGGACGTTAATATACTTTTTATTATTCCCTGCCAGTCTATAAAAAGAATTTATCCTATTTGCATGAATATCAAGAAATTCACATCCTTTTCTCTTACGTCGACACTCTTGTTGATTGTTATATTGTTAACCACAGTATTTCAATCACGTGACATGCAGAACGACATCCACGAGAAAGAACGCCAACGTTTCATTTCATTGCTGCTTGCACAAGAGTTGTTTCAGAGTTCTGAGGATCTTACGCGCATGGCGAGGGCTTATGTCGTGACAGGCGATCCGATTTACAAAGATTATTTTTTTAAGATACTTGCCATTCGCAATGGCGAGACGCCGCGTCCGTCAGATTACACAACGACTTACTGGCACCTTGAAGGCATCGGTAAGGCAACAGCAACAGCAACAGCAACAGCGACAGCAACAGCGCAAGGAGAGACTATCTCGTTAAAAAACTTGATGCGCAGAGTAGGGTTAAGCGCTGATGAAATAGCCTTGCTACGCGAATCCCAATTAAACTCAAATAAATTGGCTGCTCTGGAAAAGCAGGCTTTTGCTGCAGTAGATGGTTTGTTTGATAATGGGCGTGGGGAGTATATAACTCCCGGTGAACCGGATCGCGCGTTAGCGGAGCGTTTGTTGTGGGGCGATGAATATGACAATGAAAAAGCCAGGATCATGTTGCCGATCAGGAAATTCATGGTGATGCTTGATGTGCGGACACAAAATGATCTTGATGTTATACAGGAAAAATTAAGGCAGCAAATACTGATCGAGCTAGGCATCCTTGGGGTGCTGCTGGCGGGCAGTATTATCGTGGTTATTTACCTCAGACTACGCGTACTTCAGCCACTTGAACATTTGACCCGACAGGCCGGGGCTATTGCAAACGGCGATTATTCTGCCCGGTGTGAAAGCCTGGGATTAAATGAGATTGCGCTGCTTGGAAAAGATTTTAATCAGATGGCAGATGCAGTTCAGCAGGCTGTCATGCACTATGAACAGGCAAACGATTTACTGCAGTACAATGAATTGCGGCTCAAGGAAGCGCAATATCTGGCGCAAGTGGGTAACTGGGAATTGGATCTCGACAGCGGTGTATTGCATTGGTCAGATGAAATCTTTCGCATTTTTGAAATCGATCAGACAAAGTTTGGAGCATCTTATGAATCTTTCCTGAATGCCATTCACCCGGAGGATCGAGACAAGGTTAATCAGGCTTATGCCCATTCGCTGGCGACCCATGAACCCTATGAAATAGCGCATCGCCTGCTGATGCCGGATGGCCGTATAAAATGGGTGCTTGAACACTGCAAGACATTCTATGATGACCAGGGCAAACCGATCCGTTCGGTGGGGGCCGTACAGGATATTACGGAGAGCAAACAAGCTGAAGAAACCATCAACCTCTACGCCTCTGTTTTCAAGCAGAGTGGAGAAGCCATCGTTATTACCGATGCCAGGAACAAAATCCTCGCTGCCAATAAAGCGTTCCATAAACTGACGGGCTATTCTCAGGAAGAGGTGTTGGGTAAGAGTCCGGCCATACTGGTAGCCACAAAAAATGCGCCAGAAGAGCATCAGACGTTGTGGAATATCCTGGATGGGAAAGATTTCTGGCAGGGTGAAATAACCAATTGCCACAAAGACGGGCATACTTACACGATATGGTTAATCATTACGGCTATTCGCGATAACTGGGGTAAGGTTAGCTACTACATTTCCAGTTTTACAGATATTTCTGAACACAAAGCAACTACGGACAGGATTCACTATCTGGCCCACCACGATACCCTGACCGACCTACCCAATCGCCTCTCACTGATTGATCACCTCAGGCAGGCCATCCATTCCGCCCGACGGAATAAGGAAAGAATTGCCGTGATGTTTATCGATCTTGATCGGTTCAAGACTATCAACGACACATTGGGTCACCACGTCGGGGATCTGCTGCTCATCGAAGTGGCGCAACGACTGAAATCCTGTACCCGCAGCAACGATATTGTTGCCCGTTTAGGTGGAGACGAATTTGTAGTGGTCTTGCCAGAACTGGAAAGTATGGATACCACATTCCATGTGGCTGACAAGATACTATACACACTGGGGAAATCCTATTTACTCAGTGGGCATAATATTCATTCCAGCCCCAGTATCGGCATTGCTTTTTTTCCTGACGATGGCGATAACGTTGATGATGTCATGAAGAATGCGGATGTGGCGATGTATCATGCCAAATCCAAAGGGCGGAATAACTATCAGTTCTTTGAGTCGTCGATGAATCAAGCCACTCTGGAACGACTGGAACTGGAACATGACATGCGGATTGCTCTGGAACGAGAAGAATTTGTGCTGCATTACCAGCCCAAGATTGACGCAGGCACATTGCGCGTTTCCGGGGTGGAAGCTTTGGTAAGATGGCGGCATCCCAGGAAGGGATTAATTCCACCAATTACGTTTATTCCTCTGGCGGAAGAGTCAGGATTGATGCTGCCACTGGGTGAATGGGTGTTGCGTACGGCCTGTCACCAACTCAAACTGTGGCAAGGGCGAGGCATGGCAGATCTGCAAATCTCCGTGAACTTGTCCGCACGACAGTTCCGTCAGGAAAACCTGTCGATGATGGTGGCATCCGTCATCAACGAAGAGAATATAGACCCAATCCTGCTGGAGCTGGAAATTACCGAAAGCATGGCCATGGATAATCCTCAGAAAACGATCGAGAGCATGAATGAGCTGCGCAGAATCGGAGTAAAACTGGCAATCGACGATTTCGGTACAGGGTATTCCTCGATCAGTTATCTCAAGCAATTTCCGGTCGACGCATTAAAGCTGGATCGTTCCTACGTCAAGGATATCGAAACAGATTCGGGTGATGCGGCCATCTGTGCAGCTACCATATCCCTTGCACATGATCTGGAGCTGGAAGTTGTGGCAGAAGGTGTGGAGACGGCAAAACAGTACGAATATCTCAGGTTGCTCAACTGTGACAAGTTTCAGGGTTATTATTTCTGCAAACCGTTACCGGCGAGTGAAGCTGAAGCGTATATTCTGGCATACAACTCAAGCAACCTTTTCCAGACTTCGCCAGCACCTCCCATTGATATTCTGGTAATAGACGATGATAAGGTGACCTGCGAGTTCCACAAATATATTCTGGAGAGTCTGGGGCATAAACCGACGGCCGTGCTGGATCCAGTCGAAGGACTGGAAATGGTACGCAAGGATCCTGATTTTTTCAGACTGGTCATGCTGGATATGCTGATGCCCAATATGTCCGGTGTGGATCTGATCAAGGCTATCCGGAAAACCAATCCAGACGTGCCGGTTGTGGTGATTTCATCCTATGATGTAGAGTCCATGCGCAGAACATTGCGCCCACTGGAGAAAAAACATAATCTCCTTTATGAGATCAATTATTTTATTCTTGAAAAGCCGTTGATGGTTGAAAGTATAAAAGAGATTATCGGTAAAATTATTTAGATTCCAAACTGTATATTTCTCGCTGCTTCCCGCGTGACATTGATAGCATTGCTCAAGAGCGGGTAATGATGGATTTGAATTTTTCCGTGGTTCGGATCAATGCAGCCTGAATGCCCGGCTCCCAGACAGAATGTCCTGCATCATCAATAATAATATACTCCGCCTGTGGCCAGGCGTGATGCAGGTCATCGGCGCTGACAATCGGGCAGACTGCGTCATAGCGGCCTTGCACGATGGTGGCAGGGATGTTATGTAGTTTGTAGATGTTATCCAGTAATGAGTTTGCCGGTAAGAAGATGTCATGACTGAAGTAATGGGCTTCCATGCGCGCAAGTCCTAATGCAACCACATCGCTGGCAAAATAGCTGACTGTTGCAGGATTCGGCAGCAGGGTTGAGCAGGAGCCTTCATAAGTGCCCCAGGTACGTGCCGCAGGCATGTGAATGGCAGGATCTGGATTCATCAGGCGCCGATGATAGGCAGCAAGAATATCACCACGTTCCGAGACTGAAAGCGGTGCGACCAGCTCACGCCAGGCTTCCGGAAATAAATTGCGTAATCCATATAAAAACCAGTCAATTTCTTCCTTGCGGCAAAGAAATATACCGCGCAGAATAAAACCCAGGCAGCGTTCAGGGTGGGCTTCGCCATAGGCAAGCGCCAGTGTGCTGCCCCAGGAGCCGCCAAATACCAGCCATTTTTCTATGCCCAGATGCTGGCGTAGATGTTCCAGATCGTTGATCAGGTGGGGTGTCGTGTTATCACGGGTTTCACCGAGCGGTTTTGAGCGGCCGGCACCCCGTTGATCAAGAATGATAATACGGTAGTAAGCTGGATCAAAGAAGCGGCGATGCGTCGGCGATGCACCCGCACCCGGTCCGCCATGCAGAAAAACAACAGGGGTGCCGGACGGATTGCCGGATTGTTCCCAGTACATGCTATGGAGGCCGTCGAGCAGGAGGAAACCGTGCTGGAAAGGCTCTATTTCCGGAAATAGTTCAGGGTGATGATTATTCATGGTGTGTGATGTATTTAAAAATGATAGAAAAAGGCGATAAACAGCACTGAGTTCAAAATTTATATGAATTATAGTTCTGGTATATTGCACATTAGGTCATGGATTGTGTCAATGTTATAAGGATTAATGATATGCCGCATACTGTCATGAGAGAGCAGGAAATCTCCATGCTACGCAAGGAAATGGAAATATTGATGAGTGAACGCCAGAGTTTACTGGATGCTGCCGGTGCTGCGGCCGTGTTTGTTGCGAATTTAGATAGTACAATATTACCGGATGCAGCATGTCAGGCTGCGAAAGTGCTATCAAACTCATTGAATAAATTGCCCGAGGAAACCTTGCAGGACGCATTGGAAAAAGTAAAACCAGAGTTTGCTGACGGTGAGTGAGCAGAAAAGACACAGTATAAAGCCCAAGGTTGGCCTGGTGCTGACGGGTGGTGGTGCGCGTGCAGCCTACCAGGTAGGTGTATTGCGTGCGATTGTTGAAATAGTGCCGGATAATACACGCAATCCGTTTCCTATTATTTGCGGAACTTCGGCCGGTGCGATCAATGCCACCAGTATTGCAGTTTCTGCCGGTAATTTTGCGGAAGGGGTGCGACAACTGGAGAACGTCTGGACAAATTTTCATGTCAATCAGATTTATCGCTCTGATTTTATGGGGGTGATGCGCAACACGCTGCGGTGTATGGTCTCTCTGGTATCAACTAAATACGGCCAGCACAAAGCCATTTCATTACTGGATAATTCACCATTGGAAGCATTGCTGAGGGAGCGCATTCCATTTCGTGCGATTCAGCGATGCATCCAGTCGGGTTCGTTGCATGCGCTGGGACTGACGGCTTGGGGCTATACATCCGGGCAATCGGTTACGTTTTATCAGGCGGACAGTGGTGTCAAGCCCTGGAAAAGAGCGCAGAGAGTGGGTGTTGCTGCACAAATTGATGTGGGGCATTTGATGGCTTCTTCTTCGATACCTTTTATCTTTCCAGCCGTGAAGTTGAATCGCGAGTTTTTCGGGGATGGTTCAATGCGTCAGATGGCGCCGATCAGTCCGGCACTTCATCTGGGTGCCGACAAGGTGTTGATTATTGGTGTGCGTAAAGCGCCAAGTGCTGAGCCGGAACGTATCAGTGTTGATAGTTATCCGCCTTTTGCACAGATTGCAGGCCATGCGTTAAACAGTATATTTGTCGATAGCCTGGATGTGGATCTAGAGCGTCTGAGGCGCATCAATGATACGCTCAAGCTGATACCGCCGGAGATTCTCAAGGAAAACAGTATCCTGCTGAGGCCTGTCGAATCGATGATGATTTCTCCCAGTGAGGGAATTAACGAAATCGCGCAACGGTATGCGCAAACCATTCCAAAGCTGATGCATTATTTTTACCGTGCCATCGGCGCCATGGGCCCGAATGGGTCGACGTTATTAAGTTATGTTTTATTTGAAGAGCCATTTTGCCGGGCGCTGATAGAACTGGGTTATCAGGATACATTGCGGCAAAAAAATGAATTGTTGAAATTCATTGGCGTTGAATGAGCACAATCCGGAATACTGGATGCGGTGTGGTATTTTTTATTATTTGATTGATTTTTTGGGATAGATATATGGGTTTTGATAGTCCGCAGTTCTGGATTGCCGTATTGCAAATTATTGCGATTGATATTGTGCTGGGTGGGGATAATGCGGTAGTGATTGCGCTGGCTTGTCGCAGATTGCCTGAGCATCAGCGCAAGCTCGGGATTTTCTGGGGTGTTTTTGGTGCCATTGCATTGCGTGTGATATTGATCTTCTTTGCATTAAGTTTGCTGGCTATTCCATATTTAAAGATTGTGGGCGCTATTTTGCTGGTATGGATTGGCATAAAGCTACTTCAGCCGGAACCGACGGGTTCACATGAAATTGACGCCAGCACGACTTTGCTGGGCGCGATCAAGACTATTATTGTCGCTGACGCGGTCATGAGTCTGGATAATGTGATTGCAATTGCAGGGGCAGCAAAAGACGATATCAGTTTAGTCATTTTTGGTTTGGTGGTCAGTGTGCCGATCATTGTCTGGGGTAGCCAACTGGTTATGAAACTGATGGATCGTTACCCGGTCACCATTGCGATTGGTGCTGGATTATTGGGTTGGATCGCGGGGGATATGATGGTGACCGATGTTGTTACAAAAGAATGGGTGAGTGCTCAGGCTGGTTATCTGAAGTGGATTGCACCGGCTGGAGTGGCCCTGCTCGTGATAACCGTTGGCAAGGGACTGGCAGCCCGAGTACCGGTAAAAACGGAACCACTGGTTGACCTGATTGATGAAAAAGACCGCCCGCAGTAGTGACCGTATGTATCGATATAACCGATTGAGAGATTGAAAATGCTAAAAATCTTGTTGCCTGTAGATGGCTCTGAAAATTCCAGCCAGGTTGTAATGAATACTATTCAACGCCTGGGCTGGTATAAAGAAATACCGGAAATACACGTATTAAATGTCCAGCATCCACTGGATGGAAACGTGTCCCTGTTTATTAATCAGGCGGATATCAAGCAGTATCATCAGGAGGAAGGGATGAAGTGTCTGCAACCTGCCCGTGCATTACTGGATCAGGCGGGGATTGCCTATCAGCCGCACATTCTGGTGGGCGACCCGGCGGAAACGATTGTGCGATTTGCGACAGAGAAGCATTGCGACCAGATCGTACTGGGGCCGCGTGGTCAGGGAACACTGAAAGGATTATTGCTGGGATCTGTAGTCAATAAAGTGATGCAGTTATCCACTATACCGGTTTTATTGGTTAAGTAGCTTTTACTGCGAGGCGATCGATTGAAGCTCAAGGTATTAGGGTGCAGCGGAGGGATTGGCAGCGGATTGCAGACGACGGCGCTATTGCTCGATACGGATATTCTGATTGATGCAGGTACCGGCGTGAATGACCTGAGTATGGATGAACTGGTCAAGATTGACCATATCTTCGTCACCCATGCGCATCTGGATCATGTGACATCCATTCCCTTTCTGGTCGATACCGCTGGATCGATGCGGCATAAACCCGTTACAGTGCATGCGACCCAGCCGACATTGAATATATTGCGCCAGCATTTGTTTAACTGGTATATCTGGCCGGATTTCACGAGAATTCCAAGCCAGCAAATGCCTTACATGCGGTATGAAGAGATTGTGCTGGGAGAGACGGTTGATTTGAACGGGCGCCGTATTACGCCATTACCAGCCAATCATGTGGTGCCAGCGGTCGGCTACCAGCTGGATTCGGGTGACGCAAGCCTGGTATTTACGGGAGATACCACTACAAATGACGCATTGTGGATGGTTGTCAATAAAATCGAGAATTTAAAGTATCTGATTATTGAATCTGCTTTTTGCAATGAGAAGCAGGAGATTGCGATTCGTTCAAAACATCTTTGCCCCAGCTTACTGGCTGTGGAACTGGAAAAACTTGAACGCGCTGCTGAAATATTTATTACTCATTTGAAACCGGGTGAAGCAGATTTAACGATGCGTGAAATTCAGGCGTGCGTTGGAAAATATAACCCACGCAGGCTGATGGGAAATCAATTGTTTGAGTTTTAGAAGTTTTGGAGAGATGATGTTATGAGTACTGTTGCGCCACGACCCATTCCAAAAAATACTTCTGTAATAAGCAGTGAGTTGGATTTTTCCAAGAATCTGCACGCGGTTACAAACAAGATTTATGCGGCTGGTGATATCGACGAGATCATGCTGGAAGTCAGCAAGGATATCTGCGCGTTATTCACGGCAGATCGGCTGACGATTTACACGTTGAGTGAAGATAAATCATTCATCACTTCGAGAGTAAAAACCGGGTTGGATTCTTTTCAGGATTTGAAGTTGCCGGTGACTGAACACAGCATTGCGGGTTATGTGGGATTAAAGAAGGAAATCGTAAATCTTGAGGATGTTTACAACAAAAGCGAACTGAAGAAACTCAGCGCGCAGCTTACTTTCCTGCACGAAGTTGATAAACGCACCGGTTATCGCACCAAACAGATGCTGGTGGCGCCTATCCTGAATGCGGACAATAAAGAACTGATGGGTGTGGTTCAAGTCATCAACCATAAACTGGATCAACCTTTTTCAGAGACAGCGGTGAAGGGGGTGAGCGAAATATGCAAGACACTGGCAATCGCTTTCAGGCAACGGCAAAAATCCGCCCCGATCCTCAAATCAAAATATGATCACCTGATCCATGACGCGGTGATTTCTGCAGCCGAATTTGATCTGGCGACCCGTTCAGCGCGTAAGAAAAGCTGTGATCTGGAAGATATTCTGATTGATGAGTTTCAGATAAGTCTGTCAGTAATTGGCCAGGCCCTGGCTGTATTCTTTGATGTGAAGTATGAGCCTTATAAGTCAGACCGCGTCAGGCCGTTTGATTTGCTGAAGAACCTGAAAAAGGATTACATCGAGAGCAATGCCTGGTTGCCGATTGATGATACCAGGGATGGCCTGGTTGTCCTGACGCTGGATCCGGAACGAATCAGGTCTCAACGGATCGTTAACAATATTTTTCCCAAACAGAAGATCATCTATACGGTGACCACCAGGCGGGAATTCACTTCCACCATTGAGCTCTTCTACAGCGGCAACCAGAATGAGGTTGGCTCTGGCGACATTAATGAAATGTTGAACAGCCTCGAAGGAGAAGATGTTGAAAGTGTTCTGAATGAAGTGGAGGAATCGTCAGCTGCTTCGGATAATGAGCTGGTCAAGCTCGTCAACAAGATCATTATCGATGCCTACAAGATGGGCGTATCGGACATCCATGTAGAGCCTTATCCGGGCAAGGAGAAAACCAAAATACGCTTTCGTAAGGATGGCTCACTGATGCCCTACATCGAAATTCCTGCCAGTTACCGCAATCCTCTGGTGACGCGGATCAAGATCATGTGCGATCTGGATATTTCCGAGAAGCGCAGGCCACAGGATGGCAAAATCAAGTTTAAAAAATTTGCACCGCTGGATATCGAATTGAGGGTGGCTACCATTCCGTCTTCGGGTGGTCTTGAAGATGTGGTTATGCGTATTCTGGCCGCCGGGGAACCTATCCCGCTCGAAAAAATGGGTTTTACCGAGCACAACCTGGAAGAATTGAAAAGCATCATCAGCAAACCTTATGGGCTGTTTTTTGTCTGCGGCCCAACCGGTTCCGGTAAAACCACTACCCTGCATTCGATTCTCAAACACCTGAACCGCCCGGAAACCAAAATCTGGACAGCCGAAGATCCCGTGGAAATAACCCAGAAAGGACTCCGTCAGGTGCAGATGAATATCAAAGCGGGTTTGACTTTCCCGGTTGTGATGAAATCATTCCTGCGCGCGGATCCTGACATCATCATGGTGGGCGAGATGCGTGACAAGGAAACCACCTCAATTGGTATTGAGGCATCGCTCACGGGTCATCTGGTATTTGCCACGCTGCATACCAACAGCGCGCCTGAATCGATCATCCGGCTATTAGATATGGGCATGGATCCCTTTAACTTCTCCGATGCGTTATTGGGAATTCTGGCGCAGCGCCTGGCCAAGCGGTTGTGCAAATGCAAGGAATCCTACGTGGCCAGTGAGCACGAAATTGAAATGCTGCTGAAAGAATACTGCACGGAGCTGGATAATATCGACCGGTTTAAGGCCAATCCCGAGGCGGCCTACCAGGCTATACGGGATGGCTGGGTCAGGCAGTATGGCAATGATGAAGGTCAGATCGTTCTGTGTAAACCCGTTGGCTGCGATAGCTGTGCAGGAACGGGTTTTTCGGGCCGTGTGGGGCTGCATGAATTACTAACAGCCAGCGATGTGCTGAAAAAGAATATTCAGGAACATGCGCGTGTGGCGGAAATGCTGGTGACGGCATTGGATGACGGGATGCGCACGTTAAAGCAGGACGGGATCGAGAAGGTGTTGCAAGGGATTACGGACATTCATCAGGTACGGATTGTTTGTATCAAGTAAATGGTTTGGCTTGTACTGTGTTGTTTTGATTATTACGCTTGATGTGACAAAAATTGTCAGATTCTGACGGTATGTGTTATCTCATATAATTACGGGTAATAACAGTGAACAAAACAAAACACCCCATAAATGGGGTGTTTTGAAGGTAGAGCTTGTACTCCAGTTTTATTAGCAGATAGGACCGCCAGTAGAAGCGGAAGTTTTACAACCACCCGCAGCAAGCCATGTTACTCCACCTGTGGCGGTTATAGTAGGTGTGAGTTGGTAAGTATCGGCTGCTGTTATACCATTGATGGCAACGGGGGTAGCTAATACTACTCCAGCACCACCGATAGCTATTGAAGTCACATTTCCTGATAGACCTGCATCATTTGGCACATCGGCAGCAGCACGAGCAGCGGATCCAGTTGCAGGAACCAGAACAGCACCAGCATTATTGCAAGCGCCAGTTTGTACACATAATTCAACAGCTGTTTTGTATGGAGCTGTTGCATTGGTTATTTCAGTGAAACGTGCTTTTAAAGTATAAGTCTGATAAGCAGGTACCGCAATTGCAGCCAGAATACCAATAATTGCAACCACGATCATTAATTCTATCAGTGTGAAACCTTTTTGTCCTTGTTGCATGTGAATCTCCTTTGAGTTGAATAAAACACACCAAGTGTGTGTAATTTATTAGAAGCAGGATTCGTGCCAATATTTATTTCTCTGTAAAAAATGTGAAAAATTTTTATTGCGATGGCTGAATTCTGTTAACTGATTGATTAGATATTAATCAGTCCATTAAGTTTGCAGATAAATCCTGCATTGATAAATATCGACTGTATCAATTCCCGAATACTTCCTCCCACAGCGCCAGAACCGCCATGCGATCCTCGCTGAGGTGGCCTGCTTCCACGCGGGTGAATTTCTGCGCCTGTCCTTCCATGGGCACGACACCGACGGTATCGGAATCCCCTTTCAGGCGCTGGCGGTGCTGGACGCGGCGGTATTCTCGATAAGCAACGCGCGCCTTTTCTGCAGTATCCATGCGGATCAATCCCAGTTCTCCGGCCAGTTTCAGTAATGCGATATTACCAATATTGGCGGTGAGTTGCGGATATTTGCAGGCATAGCCCAGCACCAGATACTGCATCATGAATTCAACATCAATGATACCGCCACGGTCATGCTTGATGTCAAAGAGCACCGTTGGATTGGGGTGAATATCCAGCATCTTTTCCCGCATTTTCAGAATATCCTGTTTGAGTTTGATTAAGCTGCGCGGCTGGCAGAGGATCTCTTTGCGCGTATTTTCAAATGCTTCTGCCACCTGGTGATCGCCCGCCACAAAGCGTGCCCGGGTGAGTGCCTGATGCTCCCACACCCAGGCTTGTTGCCGTTGGTATTGTGCAAAGGCTTCCATCGAACATACCAGCAGACCGGTGGCGCCATTGGGGCGCAGGCGTAAATCGGTTTCGTACAGAAAGCCGGCCGAAGTGTGGCGGGTCAGCCAGGCGTTAATGCTTTGTCCCAGTTTGGTATAGATTTCTGCGGCATCGGGATGGTCATCTTCATAGAGAAAAACCATATCGAGATCGGAAACATAGCCCAGTTCCTTGCCGCCCAGCTTGCCATAGCCAATGATGGCAAAGGCAGGTTCTTCCCGATGGCGTTTTTTTAAGCCTGCCCAGGCCAGATTCAGTACTGTATCCAGCACCAGATCGGCCAATGCGGTTAAATGGTCGCTGAGTGTTTCAAGTAACAGAGAACCTTCCAGGTCGGTGACCAACAGCCGGAATACCTGTGCATGTTGAAAGTGCCGTAAAACGTCCATTTGCCACTCAATAATGTCATTTTTCGGACTGTTTACGTGATTCAGTTGATAAATCAGTTCATTTTTAAGTGCTGTCCAGTCCGGCATGGGGTGCGGTGCATCATGGCGGAGTAATTCATCCAGCAGGATGGGGTGTTTGCCCAGATAATCGCTTGCCCACTGACTGACGCTGATGAGTTTTGCAACGCGTTGCAGTGTATGCGGGTGCTCCAGCAGGAGTGCCAGATAGGATGCCTGCGGGCTGATTTTTTCCAGTAACTGCAGCATGCGCTCCAGTGTCGTTTCAACCGGCGGAAAAGCCGTAATCGCTTCAATCAGTATGGGAACCAGTGTGTTGATTTGTTGCTGGCTGGATTCGGGCAGTTGAGGATAGAAAGCGCGGTGGTAAAACTGTTGCAATCTGTCAGAAATTTTCCTGGGCTCGGCAAAGCCCATGGTGCTTAGTTGTATCGTGGCCGCTTCCGTTGGGTCGGTATCCTGCGTGTGTGTCTGCCACAAATAAGCCAGCATGTCATGGGTGGGTGATTTTCTGGGGGCGGCAAAAATTAATTCAAAATGGCGGGTGACATTCTGGCGATGAATGTCGAGTTGCTGCATGAATCGACCATAATCCGGAAAACCCATGGCGGTTGCAATGAGGGTTTGATCAGCCGGATTTTCGGGCAAGGTTTGTGTCTGCTGATCATCCAGATATTGCAGGCGATGTTCCAGTTTGCGCAGAAAGTGGTAGGCGTCGGTGAGTTCGGAGACGACTTCAGTTGGAAGTTGTTGTTTTTTTTGCAGGCGTTGCAGCACATTTAATGTGGGGCGAATGCACAGATCGACATCCCGGCCACCACGGATCAACTGGAAAACTTGCGTGATAAACTCAATTTCCCGAATCCCGCCAGGACCCAGTTTGATGTTGTCATGCATTTCCCGCCGTTCAACTTCCTTACGCAGTTGAGCATGCAGGCTGCGCATGGATTCATATGCACCGAAATCCAGATATTCCCGGAATACAAAAGGCCTGACAATCTGTTCCATCAATGCAGAGTCTGTTTCCTTATCGGATTGCCCCGTAATGACCCGGCCCTTGATCCAGGCATGCCGTTCCCATTCACGCCCCTGTGTGACAAAATATTCTTTCAGCATCGGGAAACTGATGGCCAGTGGACTGTTTTCTCCGTAAGGGCGTAAGCGCATATCCACCCGGAATACATATCCGTCGATTGTATAGTCATTAAGGCTGGCGATCAGTTTTCGCCCGAGACGTGCAAAAAATTCATGATTGGAGATGGATTTTGCGCCATTGGTTTCGCCGTCTTCCGGATACACAAAAATCAAGTCAACATCGGATGAAACATTGAGTTCACAGCCGCCGAGCTTGCCCATGGCAACGACGAGCAGATGTTGGGGTGCCTTGCTCAGATCTCCGATGGGCAAGCCAAAGCGGTCTGATTGAACCAGCCAGCTCTCATGGTATTTGAGCGCGAAGTTGATGGTGATTTCTGCCAGATCGGTCATGCACGACATGATCTCCGATAAATCAGCCATGCCGCTGATGTCACGCACCGCCAGGCAAAGCATGACCTGTTTGCGCAGATTGCGCAGGATGGAATGCAGGGTTTCTTCAGTATTGATATCGGCCGAATGCCTATCCAGAAAAGCTTGCATATCAGTACCACGGTAGGGATGTTGAAGGTTTTCCAGTAAGATACTTTTTTGTGTGGACTCGCTGTTCAGGATGCGTTGCACATAGCGGCTAAATGGCAACACGGAGTGGAGAATTGCCTCGGGATCTTGATGGATGGTATGCATGACGGGTATTTTTATATAAGATCCATAGCATAACAAAGTCAATGTCGACTGACATCCAATTAATAAAAGTAAATCAGCATAGAACCCTATCTAAGTAGATGTTAGAATCAAAATATAGATTTTGAGGTTACTGGCCGGATTTTATGTAAACATTCATAAAGATCAATTTGTTAGAATAATGTTAACTGCTACTACAATTCATCAACAGCCAACGTTGGAAAAAGAAAAGCACAGGAGCTTTCGTGTCGCGGCTATTCAGATGGCATCGGGTCCAAGTGTCGTGGCAAATCTGGAAGAGGCGGCCCGGTTAATAGAAGAAGCGGTCGCAAAGAAAGCCGAGCTTGTTGTGCTGCCGGAGTATTTCTGCCTGATGGGTATGAAAGAAACCGACAAGCTGGCGATTCGGGAGCAGCCTGGTGAAGGTCAGATTCAGTCGTTTCTGAGTGATACGGCAAAACGTCTGGGAATATGGCTGGTCGGTGGGTCGGTGCCATTGGCTTCTTCCGAGGATAATAAAGTCTATAATAGCTGTCTGGTCTATGCGGATAACGGGAAACAGGTTGCGCGGTATGACAAGATTCACTTGTTTGGCCTGAAGCTTGGTCATGAGCATTATGCCGAGGAAAGAACCATCAAGGCGGGTGAAAAGGTAGTGACCATAGACTCACCATTTGGTCGTATCGGTCTGGCGATATGCTACGATCTGCGGTTTCCTGAATTGTGCCGCATGATGACGGGTGTTGATATTATTCTGGCACCTGCTGCATTTACTGCAATTACCGGTAAGGCGCATTGGGAAGTGCTGGTCCGGGCGCGCGCGATTGAGAATCTGGCCTATGTGATTGCGCCCGCGCAGGGCGGTTATCATGTGAATGGCCGTGAAACCAATGGAGACAGCATGATTGTTGATCCCTGGGGCGTGGTAATGGAGCGCCTGCCGCGTGGTTCAGGTGCTGTGGTGGCAACGCTTGATCCAGACTACCAGGCCAGTTTGCGCGTCAATCTACCTGCATTAAATCATCGAAGCTTGCAAGCCTGTTAAGCTAATCGTTAGAGTGATGCATTGCATCAAATAGTTAAAGTTTCTGAATTACAAAAAACCGTTCATGATATGGTTAAGTGTAGATGTTTTGATAAGTTGTGTTCACTGGCAACATAACTTGTGTATGTTGTTTCTGGTGATATGGAAAGAAAATTAATCAAATATGATAATGACCGACCCCAAAGATTTTTATACCATTGCTGATAAATGCCTGCTATCTCCTTACGATATTGAGATATCTGGTCTGCAGCAGGTATTTGGTCAAATGCTGACGCATGAAATCGATTATGCGGATCTTTATTTTCAATATAATCGTTCTGAAGGCTGGATGCTGGAAGAAGGCATTGTCAAGTCGGGAAGCTTTAATATTGAACAGGGTGTTGGGGTTCGTGCGATCTGTGGGGAGAAGACCGGATTTGCCTATTCCGATGACATCAGTATGCCGGCGCTGGTGTCGGCTGCGAATGCAACCCGTGCGATTGCAGATCGGGGCGGCCAGTATTCCGTGCCATCCATCAGGCGAACTGAAATACACAGGCAGTCTCAACTGTATTTGCCGGAAGATCCGATTGCCAGCCTTAAAGATACGGAGAAGGTTGCGCTGTTGGAGAAACTGGAGCGGTATACGCGTCAGCTTGATCGACGGGTTACTCAGGTTGTTGCATCATTGGCCGGTGAATATGAAGTGGTGCTGGTGATTCGCAGTGATGGCGTGCTGGCAACTGATGTCAGACCGCTGGTGCGGCTATCCGTACAGGTGATTGCGGAAGAAAATGGTCGGCGTGAGCAAGGGGTTGCGGGCGGTGGCGGCCGGTTTAATTATGCCTATTTTACCGACGAAGTATTGCGCGATTATGCACAGAAAGCTGTTCATCAGGCAGTCGTTAATCTGGATGCGCGACCTGCACCGGCGGGCACCATGACGGTTGTTCTGGGCAGCGGGTGGCCGGGTATTTTGCTGCATGAAGCGATAGGCCATGGACTGGAAGGAGACTTTAACCGTAAGGGCAGTTCGGCTTTTTCGGGGCAGGTTGGTAAACGGGTTGCTGCGAAGGGTGTAACGGTTGTTGACGATGGCACCATTCCGCAAAGACGCGGGTCGCTGAATGTTGACGACGAAGGTAATCCGACGCAATGTACTGTATTGATAGAAGATGGCATACTAAAGGGCTATATGCAGGATAGTCTGAATGCAAGACTGATGAATTTACCGGTGACCGGTAATGGCCGTCGCGAATCTTTCGCACATATCCCCATGCCGCGTATGACTAATACGTATATGCTGAACGGTGACAAAGATCCGGAAGAAATCATCGCGTCGGTTAAACATGGATTATATGCCGCTAATTTTGGGGGCGGACAGGTTGACATTACCAGTGGAAAATTTGTTTTCTCCGCTGCGGAAGCCTATATGATCGAGGATGGGAAAATAACTTATCCGGTGAAAGGGGCAACCATAATCGGCAACGGCCCGGATGTGCTGACGCGTGTTTCCATGATCGGCAATGATATGTCGCTGGATCCCGGTGTTGGAACCTGTGGAAAGGAAGGCCAGAGCGTACCCGTTGGTGTAGGTCAGCCAACATTGCGAGTGGATGGATTGACAGTGGGTGGAACTGGAAGTTGATGATAACGTGACAAATCATAACAACTGATAGATTTTATTTATAACTTATTGACTGATATTGGGATGCAGAAAGCATGAGTGTGGAATTAACCGGCGCTGAAATTACAATACGTTGTTTGCAGGAAGAAGGAGTGAACTGTATTTTCGGCTATCCCGGTGGAGCGGTACTTTTTATTTACGATGAAATATTCAAACAGGATAAGGTCCGGCATATTTTAGTCCGGCATGAACAGGCGGCTGTGCATGCGGCAGATGGTTATGCCCGTTCAAGCAATAAGGTGGGCGTTGCCTTGGTGACATCAGGCCCGGGCCTGACCAATGCAGTGACTGGAATTGCGACTGCTTATATGGATTCAATCCCCATAGTCATCATCAGTGGGCAGGTGCCGACCAGTGCGATTGGCCTGGATGCGTTCCAGGAGGTTGATACCGTTGGCATAACACGCCCCTGCGTCAAGCATAATTTTCTGGTGAAGGATGTTGCTGAATTGGCGTTGACCATCAAGAAGGCATTCTATATCGCATCAACAGGTCGGCCAGGCCCTGTGCTGGTGGATATTCCCAAAGACATCAGCCAGCAGAAAACTCAATTTGTCTATCCCGATAAAGTGTCAATGCGGTCTTATAACCCGATTGTCAAAGGTCATTCGCGACAGATCAAGAAAGCCGCTGAATTGATACTCAGCGCCAAGCGACCCATGATCTACGCTGGTGGAGGCGTCATTCTAAGCAATGCCGCGCCGCAATTAACCGAATTAACGCAATTGCTGAATTTTCCCTGTACCAATACATTGATGGGCCTGGGAGGCTATCCGGCGACCGATAAGCGGTGTCTGGGCATGCTGGGCATGCATGGTACCTACGAAGCAAACATGGCGATGCAATATTGCGATGTTCTGGTTGCGGTGGGGGCGCGTTTTGATGATCGTGTGATTGGAAATCCCAAACATTTCTTCAATGAAAACAGAAAAATCATCCATATCGACATTGATCCATCATCGATTTCAAAGCGGGTTAAGGTCGACGTGCCTATTGTGGGGGATGTTCTGGATGTTCTGAAGGAACTGATTAAATTGCTTAAGGCTGGTAAGGAAAAGCCTGACCAGGCCGCCTTGAAGGACTGGTGGAAGCAGATTGAATTGTGGCGTGCACGGGATTGCCTCAAATATGATCGGGAAAGCAAAATAATTAAGCCGCAGATGGTGATTGAGAAATTATACAATATCACCAAAGGGGATGCATTTATTACCTCTGATGTGGGTCAACACCAGATGTGGGCAGCACAGTTTTATAAATTTGATAAACCGCGACGCTGGATTAATTCGGGTGGATTGGGCACGATGGGGTTTGGTCTGCCTGCTGCGATGGGCGTCCAATTAGCTAATCCTAAAGGTAAAGTTGCTTGTGTTACCGGTGAAGCCAGCATTCAGATGTGTATTCAGGAATTGTCAACGTGTAAACAATATAAATTGCCTATAAAAATTATTAATCTGAACAATCGTTATATGGGCATGGTGAGGCAATGGCAGGAGTTTTTCCACGGGAATCGCTACGCTGAGTCGTATATGAATGCGTTACCGGATTTTGTCAAATTGGCTGAGAGCTACGGGCATGTGGGGTTTAAAATTGAGAGCCCCGGCGATGTGGAAGATGCCCTGAAAGAAGCTTTTAAACGCAAGGATCAACTGGTCTTCTTGGATTTTATTACCGATCAGACTGAGAATGTTTTCCCGATGGTGCCAGGCGGTAAAGGGCTTTCTGAAATGATTCTGGTGTAAATGAAATGAGACATATTATTTCTCTGTTAATGGAAAATGAAGCAGGTGCCTTGTCTCGCGTGGCAGGCCTGTTTTCTGCGCGTGGCTATAATATTGAGTCACTGTCGGTAGCACCAACTGAAGACCCAACTTTGTCGCGCATGACATTGGTCACAGTGGGCTCGGATGAAGTGGTGGAGCAAGTGACGAAACAATTGAACAAGCTCATTGAAGTGGTGAAGGTTCTGGATCTTAATGAAGGAAACCACATAGAGCGTGAGTTGATGCTGGTCAAGGTTCGCGCTGTTGGCGCTGAGCGGGAAGAGGTTAAACGGCTGGCTGAAATATTCCGGGGCTGTATTATCGATGTAACCGATAAATCTTATACCATTGAGTTAACGGGTACCAGTTCAAAGCTGGATGCATTTCTTGAAACACTGGAACACAGCGCAGTGCTGGAGACCGTGCGTACGGGTGCTTCCGGTATAGGGCGCGGAGAATGGATTTTGAAGGTATAATTCTGTTTTTTTAAATTAATTCAAATATTGAGCGGCTGATTGTGAAGTAATTTAATGCTGCAATGCCATCTTCTGGAAATTACTGACCTGTCCGATCATACAATTACGCATAAAAGGAAAACAATGAAAGTCTATTACGATAAAGATGCAGATCTATCTTTGATTAAAGGAAAAAAAGTTACTATCGTCGGGTATGGCTCACAGGGGCATGCACATGCGAATAATCTGAAGGACTCAGGCGTTAAGGTAACAATAGGGTTACGCAAGGATGGCGTATCCTGGGGTAAGGCAGAAAAGGCCGGCTTAACTGTGATGGAAGTCTCCCAATCGGTTAAGAAGGCCGATGTGGTCATGATCCTGCTGCCGGATGAACAGATTGCGTCGGTTTATAAAACAGAGATCGAACCGAATCTCAAGAAGAATGCCACAATCGCCTTTGCACATGGTTTTAATATTCACTATGGCCAAGTAACTCCACGCGCTGATCTCGATGTAATTATGATTGCGCCCAAAGGACCGGGTCACCTGGTACGTGCCACCTATTTGCAGGGAGGAGGCGTACCTTCGCTGATCGCGGTATACCAGGATAAATCCGGTAAGGCACGTAACCTGGCATTATCCTATGCCGCAGCAAATGGTGGAACCCGTGGTGGTGTCATCGAAACAAATTTCCGTGAAGAAACAGAAACCGATTTGTTTGGCGAGCAGGTTGTCTTGTGTGGTGGCCTGACTGCATTGATTCAGGCTGGCTTTGAGACACTTGTGGAAGCAGGCTATGCACCGGAAATGGCTTATTTTGAGTGTCTGCACGAGGTTAAATTGATCGTCGACCTGATCTATGAGGGTGGTATCGCAAACATGCGCTATTCTATTTCCAATAATGCAGAATATGGCGATGTTTCTCGTGGACCTCGAATTATTACTGATGAAACGCGTGCAGAAATGCGCAAAATACTGCGTCAGATTCAAACAGGTGAGTATGCCCGCGAATTTATACTGGAGAATCAATCCGGTGCTCCTGTGCTTAAATCAAGCCGTCGAATCGCTTCAGAGCATCAGATTGAACAGGTGGGCGCCAAGTTGCGTGATATGATGCCATGGATCAAGAAGAATAAACTGGTTGATCAGGTCAAAAACTAGAATAGCGCTAACCGGTTATGTTAATAACAAGTTCAGTGCATATTTCTTAATCATTCACGTTATTGCCGCAAACAAATTTTATGTCGCATTATCCGCATCCATACATTGCCCGTGAGGGCTGGCTTTTTATTGCAATAGCATTTTCTGCGGCACTGGGCGTCACGCTATCGGCGGACGGGCTATGGGCAGTTCCACTCTGGGTAATTGCTTTTTTTATCCTGCAGTTTTTCCGTGACCCGCAACGTGAAGTACCGGCCATGCCGAATGCGGTATTGTCGCCTGCAGACGGGAAGATCGTTGCAGTGGAGAAAGTGCGGGATCCCTATCTGGAACGGGAAGCCGTCAAGATCAGCGTGTTCATGAATGTGTTTAATGTGCATTCTAACCGGAGTCCGGTGGATGGAGAAGTTCGGGATAAGTGGTATTTTCCCGGCAAATTCATTAATGCTGACTTACCCAAGGCATCGCTTGAGAATGAGCGTAATGCCTTGTGGATAAAGACGGATCATGGTGTTGATGTGACCTGTGTCCAGGTTGCCGGGTTGATCGCAAAACGTATCATTTGCCATGTTTCGCCAGGCGATCACCTGAAAAGGGGGCAGCGATTTGGTTTTATCCGGTTCGGTTCGCGTGTTGACGTATATTTGCCACCGGATACCAGAATCAACGTCAATATCGGTGATAAGGTCTATGCAACCGAGACGGTACTGGCTGAGTTTCGTGAGTAAGAAATTCTGTTTTTCTTTACCAACGCTGCATGTTGATTGCTTGTTAGCAGTACCGCTTATTATTTTCACAGCTGCCCATAATGCCTGATTCCCTTCCAGAGCGTACTGTACTCAAATCCAGACTGCGTCGGCGCGGTATTTATTTGTTGCCGAATCTGTTTACGACTGCTGCGCTATTTGCTGGTTTTTATGCGATTGTGCAGGCAATAAACGGGAATTTTGAGTATTCTGCAATTGCGGTATTTATAGCAATGGTACTGGATGGACTGGATGGGCGGGTGGCACGACTCACCGATACACAGAGTGAATTCGGTGCGGAATACGACAGCATGTCCGATATGGTTTCATTTGGAGTGGCGCCAGCGCTGATTGTGTATGAATGGGCGTTGAAAGATATGGAGCAGTGGGGCTGGATTGCTGCATTTATTTATTGTGCCTGCGCCGCCTTGCGTCTTGCACGGTTTAATACAAATATCGAGGTGATCGATAAACGATTTTTTCAAGGTCTGCCCAGTCCGGCCGCAGCGGCATTAATCGCCGGACTCGTATGGGTCATGTTGAATTTTCAGGTACAAGGCACCGATATCAAATGGCTGGCGTTTGGTATTACATTGTTTGCGGCTTTAACGATGGTCAGTAATATTCCTTACTATAGTGGCAAAGAAATTAATTTACGCAGAAGGGTTCCCTTTTTCACGGTGTTGCTGCTGGTGCTTTTCTTTTTTGTTCTGATTCCCAGTCATCCGCCCTTGGTATTATTCTGTCTGTTTGCGCTCTATGCCTGTTCAGGATATTTTATTAAGTTATGGCGGTTTGGCCGTGGCAGGAAAAATACTGAACCATCAGCTCCGCCAGCTCCCTAATTGGCTATTGCACAAAAAGTAAAAACTATTTATATTTCAACCCATGTCAGCAATACGCCTTTTTTTCTTATCTCATTCAATAGCAGTTCGATTACCTCGACTGGGATTGTTATTGCGCTTTGCGCGCTAAAAATCTTCTATCCCTTTTTCCTTTCTACCCGATAAAATTCGAGCAACGAGTTTTATGACAATTCAAATTTTCTTCCTGAAATGGAGAACACAATGCAAGAGCATTTAATTATATTTGATACAACCCTGCGCGATGGCGAGCAAAGTCCTGGTGCATCTATGACTAAAGAAGAAAAAGTTCGAATTGCGTGGCAACTTGAGCGGATGGGCGTGGATGTGATTGAGGCAGGTTTTCCAGCAGCATCCAATGGAGATTTTGACGCGGTAAAAGCAGTTGCTGAATCGGTTAAAGAGAGTGTTGTGTGTGGGCTGGCACGTGCTATCGAAACCGATATACGGCGGGCCGGTGAAGCCCTGAGAGGCGCCCAGTCGGCGCGTATCCATACTTTTATTGCAACATCACCGATTCATATGAAAAACAAGTTGCGCATGTCTCCGGATCAGGTGGTTGCGCAAGCCGTGAAAGCTGTAAAATGGGCGCGCCAATATACCGATAATATTGAATTCTCTCCAGAAGATGCGGGTCGCTCGGAAATAGATTTTTTATGTCAGATTCTTGAAGCCGTTATTGATGCCGGCGCAACCACATTAAATATCCCGGACACGGTCGGTTATACCATGCCTGATCAGTTTGGCAAACTTATCCGTAGTCTGCGGGAGCGTATTCCCAATTCCGATAAGGCGATTTTCTCGGTTCATTGTCATAATGATCTGGGACTCGCGGTGGCGAACTCTCTGACCGCAGTGATGAATGGCGCGCGACAGATTGAGTGTACGATTAATGGCCTAGGAGAAAGGGCGGGTAACGCGGCACTGGAAGAAGTTGTCATGGCGGTTCGCACACGCCAGGATTATTTTCCGTGCGATACAAAGATAGACACGACACAGATTGTGCCAGCCAGTAAACTGGTTTCCGGGATTACCGGTTTTCCTGTACAGCCCAATAAAGCCATTGTGGGCGCGAATGCTTTTGCCCATGAGTCAGGCATCCATCAGGATGGGGTATTAAAACACCGTGAAACGTATGAAATCATGCGTGCAGAAGATGTGGGCTGGGGGGCGAATAAATTATTGCTGGGCAAGCATTCCGGGCGAAATGCATTCAGAAGTCGCCTGCTGGAGCTGGGTATTGAGCTGGAATCAGAGGAAATGCTGAATAATACATTCATGCGTTTCAAGGATCTGGCTGATAAGAAGCATGAAATTTTTGATGAAGACCTGCACGCACTGGTTTCCGATGAAGTATTGGTATTACAGGAACGCTATCGGCTATTGTCGCTCACTATCCACTGCGAAACCGGTGAGATTCCTTATGCACGAATCATAATTGCTGATAACGGGATAGAACTGCAAGCCGAGTCACAGGGAGGCGGGCCGGTTGATGCGACATTCCGTGCGATCGAGAAGATATTATCCAGTGGTGCCGAGTTGCAGCTGTTTTCAGTGAACAATATTACCAGCGGAACAGATTCCCAGGGCGAGGTCACTGTACGGTTGCAGAAATCTGAACGCATTGTCAATGGACATGGTGCAGATACGGACATTGTTGTTGCATCGGCAAAAGCTTATCTGAGTGCCCTGAATAAACTGAATAACAAATTAGAGCGGGCGCATCCGCAGGTATGATTCTGATGACCGGTCAGATTTTCTGGAGAGTAATCTGTTCAAATGATACGACATAAGCTTGCAGTACTGGCCGGTTTGATCATGTTGCTGATGGTCATTGAAGTACAGGCCTTTCAGTTTCAGGATTCAACGGGGAAAATTCATAAACTGGATGACTATAAGGGTCGCTGGGTATTGGTTAATTTCTGGGCAACCTGGTGTCCCCCCTGTCTGGAAGAGATCCCTGACTTGATCGCGCTTCACAATGAACGGAAAGATATTATGGTGATCGGTGTTGCAATGGATTTTTCTGATCCGAATGAGGTGATGAAATTTGTGAAGAAAATGGCCATTTCATATCCAACAGTCCTGGGTAATCGGAAGATTGCAGCACAACTGGATGAGGTTTCAATGCTGCCCAGCACTTATTTTTATGATCCTGAGGGGAAACCGGCGGCACGCAAACTTGGATTAATCACGCGTGAAAGTATCGAGAAATTCATTGATTCAAAAGCACTGCAGAATTCCGGCGGTGCTGGCAGTCCTGCTGTGACGCCCTGAAATAGGGTGATTCAGTCCACGTCTTTTAATTCTGGGCGATCTGAACCGGTGAAAGGGAATAGTGCCAGCTGTCCAGCCATTTATTGAGCACTAACTGTGGGTAGGTGGCTTCTCCAAGGCTGCCATTGTATCGCCCAAGCGCACGAAAGTAGTTCCCTTTTTCGATATCAAGATAGTGTCGAAGGATCAGACAGCCATAACGTAAATTAACACGTAAATGAAAGAGGTTATGGTTTTGATTGCCACCAATGATACCAACCCAGAATGGCATGATTTGCATATAACCACGGGCGCCTACATGGGAAACTGCATATTTTTTGAAACTGCTTTCAACCTGTATGATACTTAAAACCAGTTGCGGATCAAGACCTGCCCGGGTTGCTTCATAATAGACTGTTCTAAGAAATTCTTCCCGTTCTGTCGGATCAGCCATAAACCTTTCCAATCGTTTGCTCATGGTGGAGAGCCAGATATCGCTTCCGGCCAGACTCGTATAGGTTGCGTGAGAAACTGCCAGATCGCTGATTTCATACGGTATGATTGTTTGGGTGCTGTGAGTCAGCAACTCGTATTGTTGATTATTGGCTTGTGTCAAACCTGAAAATACTGACAGTATGATTGTCCCAATTAATCTGTACATAATTTGGCGGTTATGAATGAGAAAATCTGATCCAGAGGAATCGCCTGTGAAGCTTGCTCACTGCGTCCCTGATATTCTATGACGGACTGTTTAAGGCCGCGCTCCCCGATCACAATTCGATGAGGGATTCCGATCAATTCCATATCGGCGAACATGACACCGGGACGCTCATCACGGTCATCCAGCAGCACTTCGATTCGGGCTTCCGAGAATTGTCTATACAATTTTTCCACTTCTGCTTTTACCGCAGGACTCTTGTTCATGCCGATCGGTATGATTACGAGTTGGAAGGGTGCAATGGAGACCGGGAAAATGATGCCGTGCTCATCATGATTCTGTTCAATGGCTGCCGCCACGATGCGTGAAATGCCAATGCCATAGCAACCCATTTCCATTATCTGTGATTGACCGGATTCATCAAGGAAACTGGCTTTCATGCTTTCAGAATATTTGGTACGTAATTTGAAGATGTGCCCCACTTCGATACCCCGACAGATTTCCAGTGCTCCTTTTCCATCGGGTGACGGGTCACCGGCAACAATGTTCCGGATATCGAAAATATAATCCGGAATCCTGAGATCACGATCAAAATTCACATGTGTAAGATGAAAACCTTCTTCATTAGCACCGCAAACAAAATTACTCATTTCCATCACCATTGGATCAGCAATAACCGTAGCTTTTAATCCAACAGGACCAATATATCCTGGTGGCGTTCCGGTTTCCTGCAGGATAACCGCTTCAGTTGCTAATTTAAAATCAGATAAGAAGGGTATTTTCCTGACTTTTAGTTCGTTTAGCTGATGATCACCACGCAATAACAACAGGAACATTTCATCATTGACGGTAACTGCCAGTGTTTTTACTGTTTTCTGTACAGGGATATTGAGAAAATCAGCAACATCCGCACAAGTCTTTTTGCCGGGTGTTGCGATTTTTTGCATGGCACCATTCGGTATATCACGGATCGGCTGTAATGGCAGAGAGCTGGCCAGTTCTATATTGGCTGCGTAATCAGACTGAGGGCAGAATGCAATGGCATCTTCGCCGGAGTCTGCCAGGACATGGAATTCATGTGATCCGCTGCCGCCGATTGCACCGGTGTCTGCGGCAACAGCACGAAAATTCAAGCCAAGGCGGGTGAAAATTTGACTGTATGTCTCATACATCAATTGATAGGTTTCATCGAGACTTTTTTCGTTGATGTGGAACGAATAAGCATCTTTCATCGTGAATTCACGGGCTCGCATGACCCCAAATCGCGGGCGGATTTCGTCACGGAATTTGGTTTGAATCTGATAAAAATTAATCGGTAACTGGCGATAGCTTTTAATATCCCGTCGCACAATGTCAGTAATAATTTCTTCGTGAGTCGGACCGAAGCAGTAATCATGGTCATGACGGTCTTTTATTTTGAGCATTTGTGGTCCGAATACTTCCCATCGACCGGTTTCCTGCCAAAGCTCGGCAGGCTGAACAGCAGGCATCAGCAGTTCTATAGCACCCCCGCGATTCATTTCTTCGCGTACGATATTTTCTATTTTGCGGAGTATTCTTAATCCGAGAGGCATCCAGGTATATAATCCACTCCAAAGACGTTTGATTAATCCGGCGCGTAACATTAATTTGTGGCTTATTAATTCTGCTTCAGTGGGTGCTTCTTTAAGTGTTGAAATAAAAAATTGCGAGACGCGCATGTTTGATCCATTATGATAATAAAGTCGGGGTAATTCTACCTTGAAATGCTTGGCTTGGTGTGGGTTCATCTGGATTTCACGCTTTAGTCATCTGCCGTGGCTGATGAAAACCGTAGGGAAGTATGGATTTTATTTTATGGACACTTTCAATCTGTAGTAAAGTATGAAAAAATCCATACATTTGATGGGTCAGATGGGTAATTTACATGATTGACCGTAACGGATACCGCCCCAATGTTGGTATTATCCTGCTGAATTCAAAGAATGAAGTGTTTTGGGGTAAACGGATTAGGCAGAATTCCTGGCAATTTCCACAAGGAGGCATCAAGCTGGGCGAAAGCCCAGAGCAGGCAATGTATCGGGAACTGACCGAGGAGATCGGGTTGCATCCCATTCATGTTGAAATTGTTGGGCGAACTCGGGATTGGTTGCGATATGAAGTACCAGATCGGTGGATAAGACGTGAATGGCGTGGGAATTATAAAGGCCAGAAGCAGATATGGTACTTGCTGCGTTTAATCGGACGTGATAGCGATGTATCGTTACGCAGAAGTTCTCACCCGGAATTCGATGCCTGGCGCTGGAATCAATACTGGGTTGAACTGGATACGGTTGTTGAGTTTAAGCGCAAAGTTTACATGCAGGCATTGACGGAACTATCCCGCTTGCTGAAGACAGATTCGTGTCAACAGACTGGTTACGGAAAAAATGATTTAGCCGGCGAGACAGGTGAGCTTGTAATCAATTCATTAAAAATAAATGAATAGCTACTTTATTGTAGGGATTTGTATTTTTTATCAGTACGTTATAAATAAGACTGAAAAGTGGCAAATCTACCTTGTTTTGAGTTTTTATAAGATTCCCGTTTGTGGGTGTCTCATCAGGCGTAATCGGCTGCGCCATTAACAGCCGCTTTTTAGGGAGAATACCGATGATGATACGTACACTGGTTGCGTCACTGCTATCGATTGGCGCACTTGTCACTTCGATTAATGTTTCAGCCAATGAGCCTATCCAACCCATTAAAGCTGTAAAAGCAAAAAATCCTGACATGGTTGAGTTAGGTAAGATGTTATTTTTTGATCCACGTTTATCAAAATCCGGTTTTATCTCCTGTAATTCATGCCATAACCTGAGTATGGGCGGTACTGATAATATTCCAACTTCTATTGGTCATGCATGGCAGCAGGGACCCATCAATGCACCAACTGTCTTGAATGCCAGCATGAATCTCGCTCAGTTCTGGGATGGCCGTGCGAAAGATTTGAAAGAACAGGCTGGTGGCCCTATCGCGAATCTGGGAGAAATGGCATCTACGCATAAGGTGGCCGTTGAAGTACTGAACTCTATGGCGCAATACCGTGCTCGTTTTGAGAAAGCATTCGGCTCCGATCTGGTTGATATCGACCGGGTTACAACTGCTATCGCAGCTTTCGAAGAGACGCTGGTAACACCCGGTTCACGTTTTGACAAGTGGCTGGAAGGTGATAAGAATGCCCTGAATAATCAGGAACTGGAAGGGTATAAGCTGTTTAAGAGTAGCGGTTGTGTTGGATGCCATAATGGTCCGGCCGTGGGCGGTGCGCTTTATCAGAAATTTGGAGTTTATCATCCCTATAAAACAACTAGTAAGGCTGAAGGTAGAAAAGCAGTGACAGGGAAAGACAGCGATTTGAATGTTTTTAAGGTCCCAACTTTACGGAATATTGAATTGACATATCCCTATTTTCATGACGGCGCAGTGGCAACATTGGAAGATGCTGTTAAAACAATGGGTAAATTACAGTTGGATCGTGATTTCAACAAGAAGGAAATTGACAGCATCGTGGCATTCCTGAAGACGTTAACAGGTGAGCAGCCTGATATAAAAATGCCGATTATGCCGCCTTCTAATAACAGTACACCAAGACCTGAACCATTTAACTAAACTGATTAAGTTTACTTAGAATCTGGGAAATTAAATCATATGGCACACTCATCGAGGTTTCTGATTAACTTCGGTGGGTGCTGCAAACGAAGATAGTTTTTTGCTTCGAATGAATTAATCAGAGCGGTTGATTGGCGTGATAAGCATTGCTGGTTTTATTATTTATAACCAGCCGATATAGATTTACATAAGAAAATAAAGTAGAGTCACTATTCCAATAACCAATAATTAGAATAGGGAGCTACCCATGGGTAACAAGGGGCAGTTATTGCAAGATCCGTTTCTAAATATCTTACGGAAAGAACGCATTCCAGTATCCATATATTTAGTGAACGGAATTAAATTGCAAGGACAGATTGATTCGTTTGATCAGTATGTTGTGTTGTTGAAGAACTCAGTTACGCAGATGGTGTATAAGCATGCAATTTCCACGGTTGTGCCGGCGAGAGCAGTAACCATTCCTATAGAATCGCCAGAGGCGCATGATACTTAATGCCTGATTTTCCAGGTACCTGTAAAGCTAAGAATATAAATACTGCCATTCTTGTAAGCCTTGATTTTGGTCATGGTGTACATTCAGAACGTTTGCAGGAGCTGCAACAACTGGCTGTAAGTGATCAACTTGAAATTCTTGGGGTTGTTGAAGGTAAACGTTCCCGCCCTGATGCAACGACATACGTCGGGAGTGGCAAGGTTGACGAAATCTCTCAATTGCTAAAAAGAACTGAGGCCGCGCTCGTTATTTTTAACCATGATTTATCCCCAGCGCAACAACGTAACTTGTCACTGCGGCTAGATTGCCAGATCATAGACCGTACAAGTCTTATTCTTGATATTTTTGCGCAGCGTGCAAAAAGCCATGAAGGAAAATTGCAGGTAGAGCTCGCGCAACTGGAACATTTGGTGACGCGGCTCGTTCGTGGCTGGACGCACCTTGAACGGCAGAAGGGAGGTATTGGCTTGCGGGGCCCTGGTGAAACCCAGTTAGAGACAGATCGTCGATTAATCAAGAAGCGAGTTAAATTACTCAAGGAAAGATTAGTTGGCCTTCAGAGACAACGTAAGGTTCAGAGCCGGTCAAGACGGCGGACACGGGTATTGTCTGTCTCGATTGTTGGTTATACCAATGCAGGCAAATCCACGCTTTTTAATAAATTAACCCATGCGAATTCTTATGCAGCTGATCAATTATTTGCTACGCTTGATACGACGACGCGAAAGTTATTTATATCAGAACGTATATCAGAACGCGATTCGGTGGTGATTTCAGATACCGTAGGGTTTATTCGTGAGTTACCCCATACACTTGTGGCTGCTTTTCGTGCTACGCTAGAAGAAGCTGTGCAGGCCGATATACTGCTTCATGTGATTGATGTCAGTAGTCCTGGCTGTGATGAACAGACGGATGAAGTGAATAAAATTTTAAAAGAGATCGGTGCTGATACGATCCCTCAAATTCTGATTTTAAATAAAATTGATCTGGGTGATCTGGCAACAAGTGGTGTGGGTTGCGCACGCGATGAATATGGTAGAATATCGCGTATTCGTTTAAGTGCAAAAACTGGCGAGGGCTTAGAGTTTGTTAGGCAGGCATTGGCAGAAGCAATTACAAAAAACTCCAGGGAATTGTACGAAGAATCCACAGATATTGAGCAGGTAGCTGACGGCAGTGCTACGGTACAAGTACATTTTTGAACGAACAAAACAGGAATAATTATGGGATTAAACGATCCTCAATGGGGAAAAAATAAAGGCGATTCCGGTCCACCTGATCTGGATGATGTATTGCGTAATGTCAATAAAAAGATTAATAGCATCTTCGGGCAAAAAAAAGGTAGCGGAGATGATGGAGGGTCTCGTGATAAAGAGCCTAAACCGCAGAGTGGTGGCAATATCGCTTTAATTCTGATGTTATTGCTGGTAGTTTGGGCAGCCAGCGGGTTTTATATTGTGGATGAAGGCCATCGGGGTGTGGTGTTGCGATTTGGTCAATATACAGATACCACGCCGGCAGGTTTGCGCTGGCATATGCCTTACCCTGTTGAGAAAGTGGAAATGGTAAACGTCAGCCAGGTTCGCACGGTTGAAATTGGCTATCGTAACAATGTGCGAAGCAAAGTGCTCAGAGAAGCATTAATGCTGACAGACGATGAGAACATCATCGATATCCAGTTCGCTGTGCAATATATTCTGAATAATCCGGAAAATTTTCTCTTTAAGAATAGAAATCCTGATGAAGCTGTTCTGCAGGCAGCTGAAACTGCAATTCGGCAGGTGATTGGTAAAAGTAAAATGGACTATGTTCTGTACGAAGGCCGTGAACAAGTGGCCGCCAATGCGACACAGTTAATGCAGAAGATTCTGGATCACTATGAAATTGGTATTTCTATCAGCCGGGTAACAATGCAGAATGCCCAGCCGCCCGAGCAGGTTCAGTCAGCATTCGATGATGCAGTAAAAGCCGGACAGGATAGAGAGCGCCAGAAGAATGAAGGCCAGGCCTATGCGAATGATGTGATTCCAAGAGCAGTCGGTAATGCCGCGCGACTGATAGAAGAATCTGAAGGCTATAAACAGCGAATAATCGTCAGTGCAGAGGGTGATGCCAGCCGTTTTGAAAAGATTCTTGCAGAATACAGTAAAGCGCCGAGTGTTACGCGTGAACGTCTGTATCTGGACATGATGCAGCAGGTGCTTTCTAATACCAGTAAAATCCTTGTTGATCAGAAGAATGGAAATAATTTATTGTATCTGCCGCTGGATAAGTTGATTAATACGAGTAATCCACCCACTTCTGCAATGTCATCAGCATCCGCACAACCATCTTTACAGGAAGCCGCTCCAGATAGCAGCATACGTTCTCGGGAAGCCTTTCGGGGTCGTGAAAGGGAGTCAAGATAAATGAAAAAATTTACATCGACGTTATCAGGAATTGTTATCGCACTATTTTTTCTGGGCAGTTCAGCCATCTATATCGTAGATGAGCGTCAGCAGGCAATTTTATTTCAGCTGGGGGAGGTTATCGATGTTAAAACGACCCCAGGACTGTATTTCAAGATTCCGGTTGCACAGAATGTACGATACTTTGAGAAAAGAATCCTGACGATGAATACCGAAGAACCGGAACGGTTTATTACTTCAGAAAAGAAGAACGTTCTGGTTGATCTGTTTGTTAAATGGCGTATTGTGGATGTAAAGCAATACTATATCAGTGTGCGTGGTGATGAAGGTTTAGCCCAGACACGGCTGGCTCAGACAATCAATGCCAGCTTGCGGGATGAATTTGGTAATCGGACCGTGCATGACGTGGTATCCGGGGAACGTGATGTCATCATGGAAATAATGCGTCAGAAAGCGGATGCGGATGCCCGCTCAATTGGTGTGGAAGTTGTGGATGTGCGTCTGAAGCGTGTTGATCTGCCACAGGAAGTGAGTGAGTCGGTTTATCGACGTATGGAAGCGGAACGTAAGCGAGTAGCGAATGAACTGCGCTCAACCGGCGCGGCTGAATCAGAAAAGATTCGTGCTGACGCGGATCGCCAGCGTGAAGTGATTCTGGCAGAAGCATATCGTGCTGCCCAGAAAACCATGGGTGATGGGGATAGTCAGGCAGCATCGACTTATGCCGCAGCTTTCCAGAAGGATGCTGAGTTTTATGCATTCTGGCGCAGTATGGATGCATATAAGCAGACATTCAAAAACAAGGGAGATATCATGGTGCTTGAACCGGCATCGGATTTCTTTAAATACTTGAAGCAGCCTGCGAATCCTGGCAAGAAATAAATAGGGTGCAATCTGATAGAAAATTAGTACCAGGGCCTGACTCTAGCCCGGTTTATAACGTCATCACTATTGGTTGATTTTATTGGACTGGATTTAGCAGGCAGGCTGTTGAAAAACGTTTTCGAGGCAACGAAGACAGTTTTTCAATGGCCTGTTAGAGTCTTCCTCGTCTGATAGCACTTTGTTGTATATCGATTTATCATTGTTTGGAGCATTGCAGTCTGCTTTAAACAAAACTAATACTGCTTACGACTCTTTCTACGGGTATTTTGCAAGCAATACAAATGCTTGAATAAGCAGGAGATATGGCTATATATGTGGGAAATTCTTTTAATGGCTATTGCATTGATGTTAATTCTGGAAGGTATGCTGCCGTTCCTGTCACCCCAAGTCTGGCGGGAAACCTTTAAAAAGTTAACTGAAATCAATGATGCTCAAATACGATTTATCGGTTTGAGTTCAATGCTGATAGGTCTGGCACTGCTTCTGATCGTGAGTTAGTACCTGTTATTTATCCTCCCTGTCCGCGCAATTTACTACTATAACCATGCGTAATTGGCTACTTCCCGAATACATCGAAGACATACTGCCTACCGAAGCATTACATATTGAAGTGCTCCGTCGCCAGATTATTGATCTTTTGCTGGTACATGGTTATCAGCAAGTTATACCACCGCTGCTGGAGTATATAGAATCCCTGTTATCAGGCAGCGGGAGCGATATGGACCTGCGCATGTTCAAGGTCATCGATCAGTTGAGTGGCCGGATGATGGGGCTACGAGCAGACATGACGCCGCAGGTTGCCAGAATTGACGCACATTTGTTGAATTGTGAGGGAGTTACGCGGCTGTGCTATGTTAATAGCGTGCTCCATACAACTCCTGCGGGATTGACGCAGACCCGGGAACCGCTGCAGATTGGCGCGGAGCTCTATGGGCATGCGGGTCTGGAAAGTGATCTGGAAATTCAGCGATTGATGCTACGTTGCCTGTCCATTTCCGGGGTACACCAGATCCATCTGGATCTGGGTCATGTTGCTGTCTTTCGAAGCCTGATTAAGGATGCAGGTATTCCACTCGCAATTGAAACTGAACTGTTCAGTGTTTTGCAGGCAAAAGATATTCCAGCTTTGAAAGCGCTTTGTGCAAAACTGGAGAAACGGACTCGAGATGCTTTATTGTTGCTGCCGGAGCTTTATGGCCAGAATATATTGGCCGATGCTTATAAATGGCTGCCTGATCAACCGGAAATCAGAATGGCACTGGACGAACTAGAGGCTGTTGCGCAGGAATTAAGGCCGGTAGTGGATTCCGTTGCATTTGACCTGGCAGATTTGCGGGGTTATCACTACCATACCGGAATGGTATTTGCAGCCTATGCCAGGAACTGTTCCAACGCGATTGCATTGGGTGGGCGTTATGATGAGATTGGTAAAGCGTTTGGCCGGGCCAGGCCCGCCACCGGTTTCAGTATGGATCTGCGGGGACTGTCCCGGCTGGTGAAACCGGGACCTTATCCTAAAGGCATCCGGGCGCCTTATCAAAAGGAAAATAAAGAACTGAACAATGCGATTGAGCAGTTGCGTCAGGGTGGTCATATTGTTGTAATGGAATTACCCGGACAGCATGGAGAAACTTCCAATTGTGACAGGCAGCTGGTATTGCGGAATGAACAATGGATTATTGAAGGGCTGTAACTCTTTTACAGAAACAAGGCATTATAGAGATCAGGGAATATGACTAAAAATGTAGTCGTCATTGGTACGCAGTGGGGTGATGAAGGCAAAGGAAAGGTTGTCGACTGGCTGACAGACCATGCCCAGGGGGTTGTACGGTTTCAGGGGGGGCATAATGCGGGTCATACACTCGTTATTAAAGATAAGAAAACCATCTTGCATCTCATTCCTTCCGGAATCTTGCGTGACAATGTGATTTGCTATATCGGCAACGGTGTCGTCATATCGCCCGAAGCATTGCTGAAAGAAATTGATACGCTGGAACAGAATGGTGTCAATGTCAGTGGCCGGTTACGCATCAGTGAAGCCTGTCCGCTTATTCTGCCCTGTCACAGTGCGCTGGACAATGCCCGTGAAACGGCCAGAGGTGTGGGGAAAATTGGAACAACCGGACGGGGGATCGGCCCTGCCTATGAAGATAAGGTTGCGCGGCGTGCTGTGCGCCTGCAGGACTTGTTCCACCGTGACCGGCTTGCCGCCAAGCTGGGTGAGATGCTGGATTACCATAATTTTGTTTTGAAAAACTACTTTAATGCGCCAATCGTAGATTTCCAGAAAACGATGGACGATGCATTGATGCAGGCGGAGCGGATCAGACCCATGATAGCCGACGTTCCACATCTTTTATTTCATGCAAATAAAGCGGGCCATAATTTGTTATTTGAAGGTGCGCAAGGTGCACTATTGGATATCGACCATGGCACCTATCCGTTTGTCACATCGAGTAACTGTGTTGCAGGTGCTGCTGCACCGGGCAGTGGCGTCGGGCCGCAAATGCTGCATTATGTACTGGGTATTACCAAAGCCTATACGACGCGCGTTGGTTCCGGGCCTTTTCCGACGGAACTGGATGATGAAGTCGGTAAACACCTGGCCACGCGGGGTCATGAGTTTGGTTCCACCACGGGGAGACCCCGTCGTTGTGGCTGGTTTGATGCGGTTGCATTGAAACGCTCCATTCAGATTAATGGAGTGACAGGTTTATGTATCACCAAACTGGATGTGCTGGATGGGGTGGAGAGTCTTAACCTCGGTGTGGGTTATAAGCTTAGTAATGGGAGTCGCAGCGATATTCTCCCGGTGGGTGCGGATGATCTGGATAATTGCGAACCCATCTATGAGGAAATTCCCGGATGGTCTGAGAGTACGGCCGGCATTAAGAATTTCGATCAATTGCCCCGCGCAGCCCAGAACTATTTGAGACGGATGGAAGAAGTCTGCGAAATACCCATAGACATGATCTCAACCGGACCTGATCGGGAAGATACGATCCTGTTACGGCATCCGTTTAAATAGCGTCAGAGAGCTCTCTCATTACGTGTCCATTTCTATTTGATTTGTCTCTGGAGTCTGACACGAGTCATCATGCATTCCAACTCGATACGGATCGTAAGCTGGCAGGGTGAAGCGCCCGCATTACGTCTGATCCGGGAAACGGTATTTATTCTTGAACAGCATGTGCCGGAAGAGTTGGAGTGGGATGCGTTTGATGACGTGAGCGTGCATGTGCTGGCGCTCAGCCCGGATGAGAAGCCAATCGGTACGGCACGATTGCTGCCGGATGGCCATATCGGGCGCATGGCGGTATTAAAGGAATGGCGCAGGATGGGGTTTGGCAGTGCCATGCTGCAACGATTGCTCGATGAAGCGCATATTCGAGGCATAAAAAAAGTAATTCTGAACGCACAAACAACGGCTATTCGGTTCTATGAAAGATTTGGCTTCCAACCCGTTGGTGAGGAATTTATGGACGCCGGTATTCCTCACGTGAAAATGACGCTGTCATTATAGAAAACCGAATTAACAGTTGTTATTTTCTTTCAGTCTGTCTCCATTCATTCGCCAGCGTATCGGATTCCTGCCGCCACTTGTTGGTTGCCTGTTCTACCCGCGCATTGGCTTGTGCCGATTTCCTTTTAATGGCTTCCATTTCCTGCTCGGCTGCTGACAATTTCTGTTTGAGGGAAGCCAGTTTCTTTTCTGCAATGGCGATGTCTTTTGTGAGAAGTTCCGCTTCCAGTTTGGCCTGCATCATTTGCTCATAGGCAAAGCTGGTACGTTGCTGAAGATGTTGAATCTTTTCAGCACTGACAGAGGCGGATAAGATGCTGAAAGAAAGAAATATGACGATTCCTGATAATTGTTTCATATTACTCAATTCCTTGATATTTAAGATAGTCTTCATAATTACCCTTGAAGTCGTTAATGCCATCCGGTTTCATTTCAAGAATTCGCGTGGCCAGTGACGAAACGAATTCCCGGTCATGTGAAATAAAAATCAAAGTACCCGTATATTTCTCAAGTGCGCTATTCAATGATTCGATGGATTCCATGTCCAGATGATTGGTGGGTTCATCCATCAGCAAAACATTCGGTTTCTGGAGAATCAGCTTGCCAAAGAGCATGCGACCCTGTTCTCCACCAGAAATCACGCGGGTGGATTTTTTGACATCATCGCCGGAGAATAATAGCCGACCCAATGTGCCGCGTATTGTTTGATCATCATCATTGCCTTGCCGCCACTGATCCATCCATTCGGTCAATGACTGAATCTCTGCAAAATCAGTCGCATGATCTTGTGGATAATAGCCGGGGCGCGCCTTCTCGGCCCATTTTATCTCGCCGGAATCCGGTGTCAGATCACCGACAAGGCAGCGCAGGAGCGTGGTTTTTCCGATCCCGTTGGGGCCGATGATGGCGACTTTCTCGCCGGCCTCGATGTCAACGCTGAAACGATCAAACAGCGGTTTATCCAATCCGGGGAAGCTCTTGCCGACTGCTTTGATGGAAACCGCCAGACGATGCAGCTTATCCCGGTCATCCACTTCAAACCGGATAAAAGGATATTGGCGGCTGGATGGCTTGACATCCTCCAGTTTTATTTTTTCAATCTGCCGTGCACGGCTGGTTGCCTGTTTGGCTTTTGACGCATTTGCAGAGAAACGGCTGACAAAAGACTGCAAATCGGCAATTTGCGTTTTCTTCTTGGCATTATTGGACAACATTTGCTCGCGCACCTGGGTAGAGGCGATCATGTATTCATCGTAGTTGCCGGGATAGATCCGCAGTTCACCGTAATCCAGATCGGCCATATGCGTGCAAACGCTGTTCAGAAAATGCCGGTCATGGGAGATGATGATGATGGTGTTTTTACTGGTATTGATGATATCTTCCAGCCAGCGGATAGTATTAATATCGAGGTTATTGGTCGGTTCATCCAGCAACAGGATATCCGGACTGGAGAATAAGGCCTGCGCCAACAACACGCGCAACTTGAATCCGGGCGCAATCGCGCTCATCAGCCCCTGATGCTGGGCAGACGGAATGCCCACGCCAAGCAGCAATTCTCCGGCACGCGCTTCTGCGGAATACCCATCCAGTTCGGCAAATTGAGACTCCAGTTCGGCGGCATGCATATAATCTGCTTCCGTAGCGTCCGGATTGGCATAAATGGTGTCACGCTCCTGTTTGACGTGCCATAACTCCGCGTGCCCCATCATGACCGTATCGATGACGAAATAATCTTCAAACGCGAATTGATCCTGACGTAGTTTTCCCACCCGCTCACCGCTGTCAACCGCGACATTACCGGCAGTGGGTTCAAGATCCCGGCCAAGAATCTTCATGAACGTTGACTTGCCGCAACCATTCGCACCAATCAAACCATAGCGATTACCTTCTCCAAATTTCACGGAAACATTTTCAAAGAGTGGTTTGGCACCAAATTGCATGGTGATATTGGCTGTTGTAATCAAAGTGTGTACCTAAAGGGTTATAATTTCAGGAAAAGGCTGACATTCTAAATGTTTTTTAGTGTTACGGTGAGCGTTAGAAGATCTTCTGACAAATATTATTGCAGATGGTGCGATGAAAAATATGGAAAAGGCAGGAATCCGGAATATTATTTGTGATTTTGTGAGTCAGGCTGGAAAATATCACCATTTTTGCATGATGAAAGAATTAATAAAAGGATAGAACAATGTTTTCAGGGCTCAAAAGAATTTCAAAGCTAATCATGGTAACGGCTATAAGTGTATGGCTTGGCATACTGACGCTGCCAGCCCAGGCAAGCTGCCAGGGCTGTTTATGTCCGGGAGACCCATGCGGATTATGTCCATTGCCACCCATGGAAGGTGCGCCGATTAAACCTGATGAATCTGAAACCTGTGCGAAGATCAGAGAACGAGTTCCGCCTACATCCGCACAGCCGGGCTCCAATGAATACTTTCCCAGCTTGGATAATTCCACAATGGCCTGTGTCAAGGAAGGCGGTGATGTCATTAGAAATAAACAACGCAGCGAAGAGTTTCCTTCCCGTTTTTATTGCAAGCCGCCGCGTAAACCAAATAAGGTGGAATAACGGAGTATGCCGATTTTCAGAAGAAATGAATTGCAGGTCAGGTTGGCAAGAACGTAATGCCATCTTCACCTGTTCGGCAGAATGCCATCGCCCCTTGCAGCAACATGGCAACCAATTCGGATTGCCGCCTGGCACCCGTCTTGGCGAAGATTGCCTTGAGATGGGTGAGCGCGGTATGAATAGAGATGCCGAGATATCCGGCTGCTTCCTTCAGGTTTCCACCACTGGCAAGCTGTGCAGTGAGCTTTGCTTCCGCCTGGGTGAGTCCATAGCAGGGCGCCAATGTAAATGAACATTGTGCCTGGTTGTGAAATAAAAATCATGGCGCAGGCGGAAGGGATTGCAGAGCCGGAAACAAGGTATTGCTGCGACAAGGGGGTCACGCAAAGATGAAGGAAAGCACCATTGCCGCAAGCAATGCGCATTTCGCCGAGACGTAATTGATGGAGTGCGGCTTCTGCCAGCGCCTGTCGGCTTGATTCTGCGGCGAGTGACTGGCGTATCTGCACAGCGCGCACCAGATGTGGCAATACTGTCTGCAAGAAACCGAACTCGTCCTGTCCGAAATCACTGGCGTGTTTGCTGCGATGGGCGCCGAACTGAACTGTCAAGTCATCATTCCGTACCAGTACGCTACCGCAAACATACTCCATGTCCTGAGGCTTCTGGTAATCGTTGAAGAATTCGGTTTTATGGCGCTTTTCATAGCCGGGAATCTGGTTGCTCTGCATGATTACACCGACTGGTGCGGTTTCAAATAAATCCCGGTATATATCGCATTCATATAGTGACGGGAATAGGCCAGGCGGTAAGCAGGATCGATGCCGACGGAGTCAAAGAAACCAATCTGGTTCCTGGTGTAATCCACCATGCGCAGCATTGAGGACTTCGCATCGATGCGGGCGGTAATCTGCTTGAGCACATCCGTCCAGTCATGTCCGCCCATAGCCGTGTCATAGGCCAGCCCGACAAGATTCAATGCATCCGCTTCACTTTTTTTCCGCATCTCAATTTTTTTAAAAATATTTTTCGTAATCTACCTCATTTGGGTGAAGCGGAGAAGTGTGGAATCTGGAATTATTGCATTTGGCGCTATACAGTGGCATAGCAATCCGGTATGGAATGATGGCGCGGAACTGAAAAACAATCAGGACAGTGCCAGATAAATCCAGGCAAACTGCAAGGCTTGCTTTGTCATGAGTGGTTTTAACGAGTGTGGCACCAATTTGTACATCGGTTCATGATGCTGTGGGAGTTTGTGAATGCTGCCATTTCTTTGAATGGTATCGATCTGACTTTATCAGATAATACCGATGCACCGGAATAAAAAGTCGGCGGGTAACAGAGTGAGTCAAATTATCGCTCAACTTAATGACCGAGGCTGAAATATGAGAATGCAGCAATACCTGTCGAGGAAGATGTCTTGTGTTTGATAGATTGATTGCGATAAGTAATCTGATGACGAGGCCTTCAACCCCTATTGCCTGCGATAGGGGTTCTTTTATCACTGGAAAATCCAGGAGGTACCCACGACTGCGGCTTTATTAATTGGCAGCATACCGCAATTTTCGTGCTTCTTCTTCCTTCAGGGTGTCATTGATTTCACGCATAACGCTGTTCAGATCGACGGGCTTCTCGGTTTGTTCGAAACGTCCAGTCAGAATGCTATCGGGATGTAGTTGACCGGTTTGATAGAGTGACCATATCTCCATGCCATAATCGGTGGTCAGCAAATCCGGGGCAAACTGGCCAAAGTAAGTAGCCAGGTTTGTAACATCCCGAAGGAGCATTTTGCGGGCCTGGTTGTTGGCGGCGGCGTCAATAGCCTGTGGCAGATCGATGATGACAGGCCCTGTGCTATCGACCAGGACGTTGTATTCAGAAAGATCGCCGTGGATAATCCCAGCGCAGAGCATGCGTACCACTTGGGTAATTAATGTGCGGTGATATTCACGGGATAATGCTTCAGTAAGCACGAGATCGTTGAGCCGCGAAGCTGCATTGCCGCTGCCGTCAACCAACAGTTCCATCAATAGCACGCCTTCGTGGAAGTTATATGGTTTTGGCACGCGTATACCAGCAGCAGCGAGTCGGTACAAAGCATCCACCTCGGCATTTTGCCAGGATTCCTCCTGTGCTTTTCGTCCATACTTGCTGCCTTTTTCCATGGCCCTTGCACGACGGCTATTTTTTACTTTGCGGCCTTCGGTGTAATCCGTATTCTGGCGAAAACTACGCTTATTGGCTTCTTTGTATACCTTGGCGCAGCGCATTTCTTCCCCGCAGCGAACTACATAAACAGAAGCTTCTTTGCCACTCATTAACTGACAAATAACTTCATCAACAAAGCCATCCTGGATCAGTGGTTCAATTCTTTTTGGAGTTTTCATCGGAGTAATACTATGCGTATATTTTTATATTGAATGCTGTACTTCGCTTCGCATAACAGAAGATAGTGGGTGTGCAATTACACATTCATTGGATTGCATGTAATGGAATTCCATGAATAGAGAGCATACCTTATGAGTTTTATCAGAGAAAATAGTGTCTTACCATTCTCGTGAGAAATTGTCGTGATTTTCTTGTTTGGTAACTTCCCACACAGGGGGTCGTTTGGCATAAAAAGAGCTTATCGGCTATTTTATGAGGCTATCCGTTGGCTTCTGGGAGCTTGGCCATAATTGCGTTTACTTGTAAATAACCCTGGATACCCAGGGCTATTTGTTGGTTCTGGCTCAGTTTTACTCGGGCCTAATATTTGATGCCTGCTTGCCTTTAGGCCCGTCAGTCACGTCAAAAGTGACGCGCTGTGTCTCGCGCAGTGACTTGAAACCGTCACTGTTAATTGCAGAAAAATGTGCGAACAAATCATCTCCGCCACCGTCCGGGGTAATAAAACCAAAACCTTTAGCGTCATTGAACCACTTAACAATTCCTGTTGCCATATTGTTTCCTTAAAAATATGTTAATACATGCAGTTATCTGTATGTAGCCTACGAATATCAAGGAAAAATAGGTCAACCATCTGTAACTTGAATCCAAAAGACATAAGTAAGAGACACAATAGCGGTTGAAGTTCAATTTATATACTAAATTCAGCGTTTAGGCTTGAGGTAGGAGAGTATAGCAATGCGATACCGTTGTCACGTTCCAGAAGAAAAACAAATCGGTGGGTAAGATAACGCATTGATCTCTTTGGCTCCCTGACCAGGGCTCGAACCTGTGACCTGCGGATTAACAGGTGTTATAACTAACTGTTTTTATTGATATTTATCTCGCCAGTGCTCGCCAACACTCGCCAATACTCATCAGATTTGTCACGTTCATCAGATAGAACGTGTAGTAAGCTCAACTGGTGGGTCAGTTGATTCATCTTGCTTGCTATCACTAATACAAAACAAGCCATTGACTCCTCATACATGACCCGCCTGAGATCGATACAGCCCGTTTAGGCTTAATCTTTCTCAGTTTTTAAGATTTTTCCGTAGGTATCCAATTCAAGTTCGAGTTCTTTTCCTTCTGTCTTGATTTCTACCTCGTAACCAGTAATCGTCCCATCATGCTTCATCACTTTTTTTGCCTCTTCGATGGTTGCTTTCGGGTGTTCCTGGGAAATGGCCTGGACTATTCCTTCGGGTAGTGCCTTGACATCAATGGCTTCTTCCTTCTGAAGAATTGCTCCATCGGAGTCATACAGAATTTCGTACTCTTTGCCGTTTTCTTTATATTCCACTTCATATACGGCTTTGCCTTCGATCATTTCCTTCTCGAATTCTACCTCTTTGGCATTTGGATAAGCCTTTTCAAAAGCTTCGAGTACCGTTTTTGGTACTTGATGTTTGCTTACTTCTTTTTCACTGGCATTCGCCTGACTGAATGCTATCAAAAAGGTTGCCAGAACCGTCGTAATCCAAAATTGCGTTTTCATAAGACCTCCTTTGGCAGTAGCCAAATATGTACTTATTAAAATCCGTCGATCTACTTACATTTTCTGAATGTGATCGAAAAGATCGTAACGAAAAAATTCGTTAATTTATGTCTACTCCCTGACTGAGTAATTGTCAATATTTGGAAGTATAAGAAGAAGCGTGACTTTCTTGAAATTTGCTATTTCTATAGCAACATGCATAATATACTATGCACTTAATGTATCGATAAGATAAAAAAAATAGAGAACAAATTGATTCAAACGATACAAATAAAACAAATCATTATCTATGCAGATGAAAACGGTCACGAACCTTTTCGCAATTGGATAGATAATTTAAAAGACAAGAAGAATCAACAACGAATCAGGGCGCGTATTCGGCGGTTGGGAGAAGGGCTCTATGGCGATTGTAATTCGGTAGGAGAAGGTATTTCAGAACTCCGAATGTTTTTTGGTCCTGGATATCGGGTTTATTTTGGTGAAGATGCCGACAATATTGTGATTCTATTATGTGGCGGTGACAAAGACAGCCAGAGTCGCGATATTAAAAATGCTAAGGAATATTGGAAGGATTATAAAAACAATGGCTAAAGAACGAACATACAAAACATTAGATGAAAGTGAGGAAGAGTATTACCGCAATCATCCTGACGAGATTGACGGATATCTCACTACGGCTTTCGAAGAGTACGCAAAGGATGGGTGCACTGCCGCCCTGCTCGCTCAATTGCGCATGATTGCTCGTGTCAAAGGTGTTACAGCGTTATCGCTGGAGACAGGAATTACGCGAAACGGCATACAAAAAGCATTATCTGAAAATGGCAATCCTAGATTTGAAAGTATTAATGCGATTATGAATGCTATGGGGTATCGTCTTACGCCGCAAAGGCTGGATGTTCATGCAAAGTAGTTTCTTGGAGAACTGTCCATTAAGCACTTCAACTGTAAGAAGCTCCTCATTATTTTTTCTGATTCACAATTAATCCCAATAACAATTAGTTGCTAAGATTCTAATAAAATTAGAATAGTTATTAATATCCCTCTTAACAAAAATTGTGATTTATCAGATCGAGTCAATTCATGGTTAAGATAATCATGATGTGCAAAGTAATTACGCGCTAATTCACAACAAAGAAAAGCTTGCAATATTTGATGCTCAGTGTCTGGTAATTTTTTTGGGATAGACTGAATATCACCGATAGGATCGCTTTGTTTAGCATGAAGGCGCGTTAACTCCCTTTTTGATTTTTGTGAATAGCAGTCTATCACTTTTTGTAAATGTTCTTGATTGCCGCCCAGTTGTTCGATATAGAAAACAAGGCCTGGATTCTTATTATTATTTTTATTTAGCGATTCAGATTTTCTGCGTAAACACCCTTCAGCATGTATAGCCAGCAGAGCGTAATGATCTAGGGGGCGAACTTCACGGAAATCCAGACCATGTTTATCAAAATTCTTATAGATAAGTTGTTCATGTAATTCATAAAATGCGGCCATGAAGCCAGAAAAAGGATAGTTGGTCTTACTCAATCGGAAAACAATTTCTGGAAGAACGTTTTTATCAAACTTTATTCGATTGTTACAGATTCTATTGAATGGTTCCAAGTATTCAGGGACGAGTAGGATGAATTTTTTTTGATGCTTGAGAAACTCATAGGGCAGAGCTTCATCAAGAGTCGCCCAGCTTCGACTTCCCATGAAAAGTGGCTGCCATTCAGCAACATATTTTTCAAGAGGCTGATTGGACAGAATCATTAACCAGCTTATCGCAAGTTGAATATCTTCTTGTAAGTAGGGCCATGCCCATTTTGTCCAAACTGAGCGCTTTTCAAATTTTTCGTTTAATTGAATCCATTCTTGAGCCAGTACAAGTAATTTGTTTTTTATAAAGTCGGTTAGAATTTCAGGAGTAATTGCAAAATATTGTGCCAGTAATTTAGCTCCCTTCTGGTAGGTATTATGTTTCTCGTCATCATTTTTCCTATGATCACTCATGCAGACAGAGCGAAATGATCTTAAATGTCCAAGCCAGGTCATAGGTAAAGCTAGTCCGCCCCACCGATTCGGCATGGTTAAAATTTCTTCAGGATTATTTAACTGTTCTGAACTAATAAACTGTGCAATACGCATAATCCCTTCTGCTCTCTTTACTACATCGGGTGTGGAAAAAATTGATTCTATGTTATCTGCCCAACGAATCACATCTACCAGAGCGTATCCCTGCCACCGGTAAAAGTAGTCTGCATATGGTGTAATTGTTTTTCCGCCTGCGTGTTCAAAAGATTCTGGTAAATTATTTTTACCAGCTTTGTAGGTATTATTACGTAGTAGTTGGTTTATTTCGTCATCAGGGTGAGAAATTGGATCAAGGTACCAAAGTGATGTAGATTCATCATCTAGCCTCCACGAATACTCCCAGAGTACAGCGTAATTCTTGAATTCTCTTGGGATATCTACGTCTGAATAGGGGTAGTTCCGCCAGCTATTAAAAAACTGTTTTGGAAAAATGACACGATGTTGAGGAACTACCCATCCCCACTCAACTAATTGTTTAAGAGGGTATCTCCCAAGGAAATCACGCAGACCTAGTTTCTCAAGCCACATAATAAATGGGCCGGTTTTTCCTTCATGTGCAGCAAGCAAGGTTGGGTCAGAGAACATTACTGATTTATGAATGCCAGGTTATTGATTAATTGAAAAATTAAATTATATTTAAAGCTTGGGCGCATCATAACTTCTGGCTTAACAGTCTGGCAAAGCCAGTCTGTTTTTCATAGTTTGCCACAATAGCAAAGCTGTTGTGCCTATGTAGATAGAATAATACAGAAAAATCAAATCCTGCCGTATTTACCAAAGGTTGCTTAATTTCGTTTAGATTTCATTTTAAAGGAATCAAACCATGTCTTTGATTGCCGATGAATTGACTGTTTGGGATATATCCTTTCGTTGGGCTGGTTACGATCCAAGCCAATTCTGGTTTCGTCTTCCTTTGGTTGTCAAAGATAATTCTCGTCTATTAATGCATGCGATTCTTCATGGTGAAATAATCTGCGAGACTCTGACGCTTGCTAAACGCCCGTCAGCTTCAAAAGCTGATCCTAAGTTTTATATTCGAACTTACATTGATGATGTACATGCCTGCATTCACGGTAAACGATATAACCGCAAATTATTGAAATGGGCAGCCTTGAATAGAATGGACTTTCATGAATGGTGTGAAAGGCGTGGCATCCCTTTTCCAGAGTTTTGGTTTCCACCAGGGTGGAAACTGGATTTTGAAATGCCAGAATTAGGTACTCTTGCAATGTGGGCAACTCACATTGAACCTAAAAATGAAGGTGAATATGCTATTTGCTACGATCATCCAGATTTTGTAAGTGATAGAGAAAACCGGGATAAGCAGGAGAGTTCAGTTGGTACTGAAAGTGAATCTGAAGTATCAAGTTCGAGCGAAACTCCAAGAAACGAAAAAACATTAAGAATAAATCAGCAAATAAGAATTGCCTGTCAGCAAATTGCTGGTGAAATCTGGAGAAATGAACCAAATCGAACAATTGCATCTATTGTCCAAGATGAGCTCATCCAGAAATATGGCGGTGCTGCTTATTATGAAGATGATACCGTGCGTGAGTGGATCAAGGAAATAGCCCCTGCTGAAGTCAAGAATCGACGAGGCCGCCCCCGTAAAAATAGGGATGAATAAAGCTAGATAAATATCTACTATATTTCTTTGCTAACCCTTTAATCAAGCCAGCTAAAAATACTGATATACCCCTTTTTCTATTTGTTGATTTTCCTGTAACCCGTTTTTCTGATTGTTGGTAGATCGCATTCTAGGAGCTTCTTTAACTTTTAAGGAGTTCCACTATGAAATCAGATAAAACCAGATCCGCCGAGCCAACGCAGAGAACGACGAGCGGAAGCGAGGAGGATCGATGCGAGGGCGAGGTGGAAAAGGATTTGACGGATGCATTGCATCAGTCTGAATCATCCCCACAGGGTACGCCCCCTAGTAACACAGTACCCAATAACTGCAATACTGAGTATTTTAAGCTTTTAAGATTTGGGGTTGATAGCCTTTATCTTTCTTATCCAGGTGAATTATTGTCGGATGTAGATGAGAAATTAAAAGAACTCAAACAAATCGCACAATCTCCAATGCCCTTTGAGCAAATCAAAGCGCAATATCCAGTTAATGGTCATATCTTTGAAGTAAAAAGCACTGGTAAGGGATTCTTTCCTTATGTGCTGAGAGACAATACTTTTCATATTCAGCTATCCCGTAGCCAATCCATTCCATTTGCCTATGTGCAGCTTTCCAGTGAGTATCTGACCTATAAGGCTCCAATGGATGCAGAAAGATCATTGCGCAGCATTCTGGAACGATTGGGTACTATTCAGCAGTCAGCCAATGTCAGCCGTATTGATCTGTTTGTCGATTTTGTCAGTTCAGAGAATATGGAAAGCTGGGATCGGCATGCCTGGGTTACCCGCGCCTCAGCGATTAACACTTATTCAGTAGAACGAAAGTTTTCCGGTTGGACGATTGGAGCGGGTGGCGTCATTAGTTGTCGTCTGTATAACAAAACTCTGGAAATCACCGAATCCAAAAAAACCTATTTATTGGAATTATGGAATAAAGCGGGATGGAATGGCGTTGATCCGGTATGGCGGCTTGAATTTCAATTGAAACGGGAAGTGCTGACACAGAAAGGACTGGGAAAGCTTGCTGAAGTGATTGATAACCTCAATGGCCTATGGAGCTATGCCACAACAGAATGGCTACGCCTGACCCTGCCTAATGGGGATGATCAAACCCGTTCACGCTGGCCGATTCATCCGCTGTGGGGCTATTTATCCTCGGTAGATTGGCAAACTGATAATAACCCCTTATCACCGCGTTTTAGTGCAGCCCGTGTGCCCAGCAATGAAATGCTCTTTCGTGGTGGATTTAGTTCTGTGGTTTCCTTTATGGCGCGTGAAGGAATTATGGATTTTGATCATGGATTCGCTGCCTATAAGTTAGCCTTCTGCCAGCATTTCGATGAAAAAAGCTTTAATTCTGGATTGTCTTTCGATGATTTCATCAAGGAAAAGGTAGCTATCAAAGCACGTCAGTTCAATACCATTCTGAATCGGGATATTGAAGCCGAGAAGAAAGCCAGTGTTGATAAAGATGCAGCTGCATATCGGAAACAGTCAGACGGCGAATAACGATGGAAAAAGTTAGCCTGCCACTGCCTGCCATTCGATGCTTATCCAAAGAGGAAGCGGCGCAATATCTCGGTATTGGGATAACGTTGCTCTCTAAATTGGAAATACCCGCTATCAAGTTGGGTCGCCGTTGTCTGTATGACAGGGTTGACCTGGATGCCTGGATAGAAGAATATAAGCAAGGCGAGCACGGGCGGGCTAAGAAGGAGGCAATATGGCCCAAACCCAAGAAGGTGTCTACCGAAGGCAGGATTCCCGCTTCTGGTGGATTGCAACAACGCTCCCAAACGGCAAAAGAATACGCCAAAGCGCTGGGACTGAAACCCGACAAGATGCTGAAGCACTGCTAGCCAAAATCAGGCTGGAAGCGTTCCGGGAACATCATTTCGGCATCAAGCCCCAACGCACATGGCAAGAAGCCGTAGTACGGTATCTCACAATCAAAGCCAGTTTGCGTAGTTTTCGCGACGTGAACCGGATTTGCAGGATGCTTGATCCCTATCTGAGAAGCCTGACATTGAATCAGATTAACGGTGACGTGATTTGGTCAGTAGTACAGGGGCAACTCAAGAAAGGCAATACACCGGCAACGGTGAATCGTTATCTGGCCTTGATTCGCAATTTGCTGAAGATGGCACGCGATGAATGGCAATGGATTGACAGCATCCCTAAAATCCGTTTGTTGTCGGGTGAAGTGGAACGGGATCGATGGTTGACCCGAGAGGAAGCAGATCGGCTCATTGAAGCTGCACCTGATCATCTGGCGGCATTGATCCGGTTTGCGCTGGCAACCGGCTGCCGGGCACGTGAGATTACCGGACTGGAGTGGAATCGCGTTGATTTGAATCGACACACGGCATGGCTGAATCAGACTAAGAATGGCTCACCGAGAGGTGTTCCGTTGAATGCAGATGCGGTAGCTGTGCTACAGGAACAAAAGGGAAAGCATGATCAGTTTTGTTTTACTTATCGTGGTCAGCCAATTCGTTGGGATTTAACCAATACGGCTTGGAAGAATGCGGTTAAGAAGGCAGGACTGGAAGATTTCCGCTTTCATGATTTACGGCATACCTGGGCTTCATGGCATCGACAGGCTGGAACAAGCTGTGATGAGCTGAAGGATTTAGGTGGCTGGAAATCACGCAAGATGGTGGATCGTTATGCCAAGTTTTCAACTGAGAATCTGGCTTTTGCAGCGTCCAGAATTGAGATGGGTCGAGACAGTAAAGTGATACCGCTGTCACGTTCTTGTCACGTTGCTAAAGTGAAGCGGAGTGATGAACCAGATAACTCATTGATCTCTATGGCTCCCTGACCAGGGCTCGAACCTGGGACCTGCGGATTAACAGTTCGAATATGTCCTCTTTTTTAAGTAATTTTACCCTATTTTAATAAACTTTAAGTTGTTTTAATATCTGTTAATTATTATAATTAACAAATACTTAGTAGATATATAAATCTTTGAATCTCCTATCACAGTTTTGACCCAGTTCTATTTTTCTGGTCTACTATAGGTCTACTAAATTAAGAAGTAGACTCTGAATCCTAAATTAGTAGACTGGAGATATGAGATGACTCAGAAGCTTACCAAAACAATTGTAGATTCCATTCCGTATCCTGAGAAAGGACAAACTTTTTATCGTGACAGCGAAATAAAAGGCTTTGGTTTACGTGTTGGTGCAACCACTAAAGTTTATATTGCAGAAAGCAAAGTCAACGGTAAAAGCATTCGCGTAACTATTGGCAAGCATGGCATTTATACGGCTGAACAAGCGAGGAATCAAGCTAAAGCAATACTGCTCATGATGTCAAAAGGCATTAACCCCAATGATGAAGCTCGAGAACAGAAAGCCCGTAGTATGACATTGCAGCATGTATTTCAAGACTTCCTGATTGCTCGCAAATCACTTAAACCACGCACCGTCTACGACTATAAACGTATTATGGGCACCTATCTATCCAGCTGGAACAACAAAGCTATTACCGATATCACTAAAGACATGATCGCCAAAAGACATGCTGAGCTTGGTGAAACCAGTCAGGCTCAAGCCAATCTAACCATGCGCTTTTTACGCGCACTGTTTAATTTTGCCGCTGGACAATATGAAGACAGTAAAGGGCAAGCACTGATTCCTGATAATCCGGTCAAACGCCTTTCACAAACACGCGCCTGGTATCGGGTGGAGCGTCGTCAAACGGTTATCAAGCCGCATGAACTTGAACCCTGGTTTAAGTCAATTATGAACTTAAAAAACGATCCGATCAGCCAGAACCGTGAAACCATCCGGGATTACTTATTGTTGGTACTTTTTACCGGATTAAGGCGCGAAGAAGCTGCCAGCATGACCTGGAATAATGTTGACCTGCAAGCCAGAATCCTGAAAGTGACCGACACCAAGAATCATCTGGATCATACCTTGCCATTATCTGATTTTCTCTATGACCTGTTACAGCGAAGAAAAAATAACGCAATCAATGAATATGTATTCCAGAGAGCCAGTGGAATCGGATATGTTTCTGAACAACGCAAACAAATGGCTAAAGTAATCCAAGAATCCGGCATATCATTCACGATTCATGATCTACGCCGTACCTTCCTAACAGTCGCTGAAAGTCTGGATATTCCAGCCTATGCCGTAAAACGCCTGGCCAATCATAAAATGAGCAATGACGTTACTGCTGGCTATATTGTGGCTGATGTGGAACGATTGCGGCAACCCATGCAGAAAATAACCGACTATATTCTCAAGTGTGCAGGTTATAAATCGTCATCAACAGTAACCGATTTTCCTATAAAGAATTTACACAGCAACACTTAGAAAATACGTCATTGACGGATCACTGAATTATGTTTACCATTATTGAAACTGAAGCTTTTGAGCACTTGTGGCCACATTACTGGACAGATCAGGTGCATGATGAATTTATAACATTCCTCACACAAAACCCGGAAGCCGGTGATGTTGTCAAAGGTTCTGGTGGTATGCGCAAAGTACGCTGGGGTCGAACAGGCTCCGGGAAATCCAGTGGTGTGCGCGTCATTTACTTTAACCGCCTGGCCAATGGTGAAATCTGGCTGGTCTTTATGTATGCAAAAAGCAAGCTGGATTCAATCAACGCAAAAACTTTAAAGGAAATAAAACATGAAATCGAGAAAACCATTGACTAATAAAGAACTGGAAGCATGGGAAAACAGTCGGGATCTGGGAGCAGAATTACTGGAATCTGTCTGTCAGATGAAAGCTGGAAAAGGTCGCGTTGTCATGTCGCCCGTCATATCTGCACGCAAAAAATCCGGTCTTTCACAAGCTGAATTTGCTAAACTGCTAGGCGTATCCCTTCGTACCCTGCAAGAATGGGAACAAGGCCGCCGTCAACCAAGTGGCGCCGCCAAGACACTGATTGCCATAGCCGAGCGTCGTCCCGATGTATTGAAGGAAATCGCTGCATAACTTCATTTTCATTGCCTCAGGATGAACGCAATTCCTCCCGGATTACTTGCCGTATTGTTTCCTCGATTGTCTTTTTCTGTATGGCCTCTCGCAGGGTAGCATTGATAAGCGTCTGATATCCGCGTCCCCCAGCTTGTTGTTTGAACCAGGCCACCACATCCGGGTCAAGTGTGATATTTATTTTCTGTTTCTTCTGCGGCAATGGCTTCAATCCAACTCGATGCACCGCATTCTTAAAATCATCGTCTGTCCAGACTGGTGCTTCATCCAAATCATCAGAGACTGGTAAAGTATTTTTTTTGTTCATGGCGTTCTGCTTTTCGCATGGAAATAATATGAATCTCGTCAGCGGTTTCGGTATGCGCAATAACCACTACTTCAACCCCCAGCAAACCTATCGTGGAAAATCTGTTTTCTGTGTAAGCAAAGCGCGTATCTGGTCTGGTTAGCGTGTAACCAGAGAAAACCATTTCAGCATCAGCAAAATCCAGTCCGTGCTTTTTAAAATTGGCTTTGCGCTTCGCTTCATTCCACGTAAAGTTCATGGCATAGATAGTATAGATTAATATCTATACTTTCAAGATACAACCCTCTCAAGTATGCAAGCTATAAGCCGTCAAATAAGATTACATCTTATAGAATTAGTTGTTATGCATGTAAAAAATAACCCCGACTTCAAAACTGTCTGGCAACTGGCACATGACTGGGCAGGAGAAAATCCTGACCAAACAAATCCCTCCGCCATTTCATTCGAACTAAGGCTTGCCATTGACCGTTTAATCCGTGCAATAGGCCGTGGTGAAATTTCAGCAAACTGGAAGGGCTATCGTATCTTAGAAAATAATTCATTCCTCACATTTGTTTTAGATTTTTGGCATTTCATAAAATTTTACCGATTACTCATGCATAACAAATTCAGCAAGGATTATCTGGATAATATTTATGTCAAACGAAATGAAATCATTACGTGGTGCGAAAATGTAGCCTTGCTTGATCCGCCGCCTTGTTGGTCGAATAAGAAAACAGCAGTGAATGGACTGTCCATCAGTAAATCGGTAGATCCCGATGATGAAAATAATAGCTGGTATGAAAAAATATCAGAACGGCGCAGGCAACGCGTGGTTTGTATTGAACTCGCCAAACAATTATGGGAAAAGAATCCAAACTTGAGCTATGAAGAAATGCAAAACCATCCCATCATGCAGCAATTTGGTTATTCGTCCACTTTCCCCTCCAAACCATTCAAAAATTTAGTGCGAATTGTTGCATCAGAATATGCCAAGCTACCTGGAGCACCAATAAATTCAGAGAAATAGAAAATTGTAATTATTCCTAAAAAAATAAATGTATTTCTATTTTTTTAGCATCTTTTTTTACACCATCATTTGATGCAAATTGATCTCGTATTCACTAACTTACGAGGTCAACCATGCAAAACCCATTACTCACTACTAAACAAGCGGCACAGATCTTAGGTGTCAGTACCGCCTTTCTGGAACGAGACCGCTGGGCAGGGGCGCGAGTGCCTTTCGTCAAAATAGGCAGCCGGGCAGTTCGCTATCGCCATAGCGATCTGCTCGCCTATATTGAATCTTGCACTTATTATTCAACCAGTCAGTACTGAGGTGTGCCATGCACACGTCAGAATATAGCAGCCAAGATCAGCGATTTACTTCCGGCGAACACATCGCCGAAAGCATTCTGAATTTACTCGATGAACCAGATAGCAGCGACAAGCAATGGCGCGCGCCCATATTTCGGCAACTCCCCGGGCGCTTAGCCGAGATTACCGCCTACCACTACAAGGAAATCTACATCTTTGAAGGCAGGCGTACTGCAAATCAAAGTTTGCTTAAAACCTATGGGCAGATTCACAAGCACAGTATTCCACTGAATGCCAGCGATGATGATCTAAAAGAATTGGCAAAACGTATTGTCAAAGAAATGCTGGAAATCAGTCGCATCTATCATAATCTGGAGCATGCTGTTTCCAGCATGTTGCAGCGTTCACAAAAGTACGCCATCAATCTGCCTTCTCTGGATAATCCCAATAACACAGTAAAGAGTATTTATACCCGCCTGACCGACGAAAACTGGTGGTTGCGTCGATTGCGTAAAGTCCACGCCAGAAAACTGGAACAACAAGCCAGAGACTCAGGTTTAGTGCATCAGCGCAAAGGCGCTTACGTCAGTGATGAAACCCTGCAACGGCGTAGAGAACAGAAAAAGCGCAACCAGCGCATCCTTGAGGGATTGCTGGCCATTAATGAACTGGGTGAAGATCTCACGCTCAGCGAACTGGCAGAGCACAGCCTGGCCAATCCACACGTTCGACGCAGTGAACTGATGGTACGTATTTTTGGTTTTGAATGCATTGCCAATGAACTGGGACATGCGAGTGAATTTTATACCATCACCTGTCCATCTCGAATGCACGCGCGTCTATCGGGTAGTTGCAAAGCCAATCCCAAATATGACGGCACCACACCAAAACAAGCCCAAAAATATCTAAACAAAGTCTGGTCAAGAATCCGCGCCAAACTGGATCGCGATGATCTGGACATCTATGGGTTCCGCATTGCTGAACCGCAG
>Ga0255338_1000729_pt1 | contig 84982 bp, 83 predicted proteins | sample MeOH1_35cm_T4_19_FD_203715 | JGI IMG/M metagenome (GOLD analysis project Ga0255338, IMG submission 203715) | Sandy soil microbial communities from University of British Columbia, Vancouver, Canada - MeOH1_35cm_T4_195 | ecosystem: Engineered > Artificial ecosystem > Sand microcosm > Unclassified ... | reverse complement strand
TGCAGGCGCGAGGCTACAAGGTCCGCCTTCGTAAGCTCGACCCGTATCTCAACGTGGATCCGGGGACGATGAGTCCGACCCAGCACGGCGAGGTGTTCGTCACCGACGACGGCGCCGAGACCGACCTCGACCTCGGCCACTACGAGCGGTTCACGGGCGTCAACGCCACGCGCGCCGACAACATCACCACCGGCCAGATCTACAAGACGATCATCGAGAAGGAGCGGCGCGGGGACTACCTCGGCGCCACCGTCCAGGTGATCCCGCACGTCACCGGCGAGATCAAGGACTTCGTGCTTTCCGATCCGGGCGAGGGCGTCGACTTCGTGCTGGTCGAGGTGGGCGGCACGGTCGGCGACATCGAGGGCCTGCCGTTCTTCGAAGCGATCCGCCAGCTGGGCCAGGAGCTGCCGCGCGGCCACGCCTGCTTCATCCACCTGACGTTGCTGCCCTATATCAAGACCGCCGGTGAGATGAAGACCAAGCCGACCCAGCACTCGGTGAAAGAGCTGCGGTCGATCGGCATCCAGCCCGACATCCTGCTCTGCCGCTGCGAGATGCCGATCCCGGAGAGCGAGCGGAAGAAGCTGGGCCTGTTCTGCAACGTGCGCCCGAGCGCCGTCATCCAGGCGATGGACAGCGACAACATCTACGCCGTGCCACTGGACTACCACCGGCAGGGCCTGGACGCCGAGGTGCTGGACGTCTTCGGCCTGACCGACAGCGCGCCCAAGCCCGATCTGACGCGCTGGGAGGAGATCTCCCACACGCTCAGCCATCCCGACGGCGAGGTGAACATCGCCATCGTCGGCAAGTACACGGCGCTCACCGACGCCTACAAATCCCTGATCGAGGCGCTGATCCACGGCGGCGTCGCCAACAACGTCCGGGTCAAGTTCGACTGGATCGAAGGCGAGGTCTTCGAGCGCGAAGAGGCGATGATCAGCGAGCGGCTGACCAACGTCCATGGCGTGCTGGTGCCCGGCGCCTTCGGCGAGCGCGGCTCGGAGGGGATGATCCAGTCGGTCCGCTTCGCCCGCGAGCATGCGATCCCGTATTTCGGCATCTGCTTCGGCATGCAGATGGCGATGATCGAGGCGGCGCGAAACCTGGCCGGGATCAAGAAGGCCTCGTCCACCGAGTTCGGCCCGACCTCGGAGCCGATCGTCGGCCTGATGACCGAGTGGGTGCGCGGCAACGAGAAGGAAATCCGCGGTGAGGGCGACAACCTCGGCGGCACCATGCGTTGCGGAGCCTACGAGGCGGTGCTGACGCCCGGCAGCCGGGTGGCGGAGATCTACGGAACCTCCACCATCTCCGAGCGTCACCGGCATCGCTACGAGGTGAATATCGGCTACCGCGACGCCATCGAGAAGACCGGGCTGAGGTTCTCCGGCCTCTCGCCGGACGGCGTGCTGCCCGAACTGTGCGAGCGTTCAGACCACCCGTGGTTCGTGGGCGTCCAGTTCCACCCGGAACTCAAGAGCCGCCCGTTCGATCCACACCCGCTGTTCGCCAGCTTCATCGGGGCGGCGCGCAACCGGAGCCGGCTGGTCTAGCTTTTTCCTCCCCTTCACGGGGTGGGACAGAGCTCAGACGAAGAACATCACCCAGAAGGCCATCAGCACGACGTTCGAGGTCGCATAGGCCACGAGGCGGTGCGTCACCTTGTTGTAGCTGAGGTGGATCACCGAATGGATCGCGCGCAGGCCCACATAGGCCCAGGCCAGCGCCAGCGCGGTCTGATCGACCCGGCCGACCACGTAGTACATCAGCCCCGCCACGTAGAAAAGCATCGGCAGCTCGAGCAGGTTCATGAAGTTGCGGTTGGTCACCGCCACGTGCGGCGGCACCCGCGGTGATTCGCCCAGCTTGAAGTCGTCGGGCGTCACCTGTCGGGCGAAGACGGCCCGGAACCGGGTCGCCGGGATGAATCCCAGCACGACGAAGGTGAGAAGCGCCATCGCGCCCATGGGCGCGAAGATCAATTCCTGCGGCATGATGGCCCCCTGGCGACCTGCTGACAGCGTAAGCTAACTCAGCCGGCTTGATCGCGCGTGGGGTTTCATGCATAAGCCCCCGCTCACGCAGGCGGCCTACCCCGGCCGCCGCAATCATTTTCCACGCCGGCGAGATACTCCGATGGCTGTTCCTAAACGCAAAACTTCGCCGTCGCGGCGGAACATGCGCCGTTCGCACCACGCGCTCGGCCCGAACTCGTTCCACGAGGACAAGGAAACGGGCGAGCTGAAGCGCCCGCACCATGTCGATCTGAAGACCGGCATGTACAAAGGCCGCCAGGTCCTGACGCCGAAGGAAGACTAGCCTCTTCCTCGCGGTCGAACGCGAATCCAGACGCCGGCCGCGAGGCCGGCGTTTTGCGTTGGGATGACTATTGGTTCCGACCCCGGGCCTGTACTGCGGCCCGGCGGTCGGCGACCATCTCGGGCGTGACCTCCCGGTTGTGAACCACGGAGCGGTCGTGCTCCAGCGCCAGGCCGGCGCTCAACGACAGGTCATAGCCGTCGTCGATCATGGCCTTGTAGGTGACCAGCATGTCGCCATTGATGTCGGCCATCTGGGCGGCGAGTTGCAGGGCGGCGGGCATGAGCTCGTCGGGCGCGACCACCCGGTTCACCAGGCCCCATTCGTAGGCTGTGGCGGCGTCCAGGAAGTTGCCCGTCAGGGACAGCTCCTTGGCCCGGTAGGGGCCGATGCAGCGCGAGAGCTTCTGCGACAGGCCCCAGCCGGGCGTGATGCCGACGCGGGCGTGGGTGTCGGCGAAGCGGGCGTTGGTCGAGCAGATCAGCACGTCGCAGGCCAGCGCCACCTCGAACCCGCCGGTGATGGCCACGCCGTTGATTGCCCCGATGATCGGCTTGGTGCAGCCCAGCACCGCGCGGGCTGGGTTCTGGGCGGGATCGACGGCGTTGGCCGCGCCCATGCCCAGCGGATCGGTGGAGAGCTCCTTCAGGTCCAGGCCGGCGGTGAACGCCCGCTCGCCCGCGCCGGTCAGCACGATGACCTTCACCTCGGGGTCGGCGTCCATCTCGCCGATGGCGGTCTGCAGTGCGGCCCGCAGCGCCTTGGAGAGCGCGTTCATCGCTTCGGGACGGTTCAGGGTGATGACGGCGACGCCGTCCAGGGGCTTCTCGACCAGCAGCATGACGGACTCCGTTTGAGCGCCCCGGGATGGGCCGCTGCCGCGGGGGGCGTCAAGGGCGAGACGTTGCCCGCGACGGAGAAGCTGGCTAAGCACCTGCCGCGCCCGCCCGCCAGAGGAAGACCATGACCGAGATCGTCGACATCACCGCCCGCGAGATCCTGGACAGCCGGGGCAACCCGACGGTCGAGGTGGATGTGATCCTCGAGGATGGCTCCATGGGCCGCGCGGCCGTCCCCTCCGGCGCCTCGACCGGCGCCCATGAGGCGGTGGAGAAGCGCGACGGCGACAAGAAGCGCTACGGCGGCAAGGGCGTGCTGAAGGCCGTCGAGGCCGTGAACGGCGAGATCTACGACGCCCTGTCGGGCTCGGACGCCGAGGACCAGCGCCGCATCGACCGGCTGCTGATCGAGCTGGACGGGACGAAGAACAAGGAACGCCTGGGGGCCAACGCCATCCTGGGGGTCAGCCTGGCCACGGCCAAGGCGGCGGCCAGCTCGGCCGCCCTGCCGCTCTACAAGTACGTGGGCGGCGTGTCGGCGCGCGTGCTGCCGGTGCCGATGATGAACATCATCAACGGCGGGGCCCATGCCGACAATCCGATCGACATCCAGGAATTCATGATCCTGCCGACCGGCGCGGAGACCTTCGCCGAAGGCCTGCGCATGGGCGCCGAGATCTTCCACGCCCTGAAGGCGCAACTGAAGGCGGCGGGCCACAACACCAACGTCGGCGACGAGGGCGGCTTCGCCCCCAACATCGGTTCGGCCGAAGAGGCCCTGGCCTTCATCGTCAAGGCGGGCGAGAGCGCCGGCTACAAGGCCGCCCGCGACTTCCACCTGGGCCTGGACGTCGCGTCGACCGAGTTCTTCAAGAACGGCAAGTACGTCATGGAGGGCGAGGGCAAGACCGTCGATCCCGCCGGCATGGTCGACTACCTGGCCGGCCTGGCGGCCAAGTTCCCGATCGTCACCATCGAGGACGGCTGCGGTGAGGACGATTTCGAAGGTTGGAAGCTGCTGACCGACAAGCTCGGCGGCAAGATCCAGCTGGTGGGCGACGACCTGTTCGTGACCAACCCGGAACGCCTGGGCATGGGTATTGGCAAGGGCCTGGCCAATTCGATCCTGGTGAAGGTCAACCAGATCGGCACCCTGTCGGAGACCCTGGACGCCGTCGATCTGGCGCACCGCAACAGCTACACCGCCGTCATGAGCCACCGCTCGGGCGAGACCGAGGACTCGACCATCGCCGACCTGGCCGTGGCCACCAACTGCGGGCAGATCAAGACCGGCTCGCTGGCTCGCTCGGACCGGACGGCGAAGTACAACCAGCTCCTGCGCATCGAGGAAGAGCTGGGCGACCAGGCGGTCTACGCCGGCAAGGGCGCGCTCAGGAACCTCTAGCGGGCGAGGGCGGCGACAAGGCCGACCAGCTCCGCCGTGCGGTGGGCCCCGGCCTTGTCCAGGACCCGCTTCAGGTGGGTCTTGGCCGTGGCCTCCGACATGCAAAGGTCGTAGGCGGCCTGCTTGGGCGCGGCGCCCTTGGCGAGCGCGGTCGTCAGCGCCGCCTCGCGGGGCGTGAGCCCGAAGGCGTCCACCAGGACCGTGGCGTCCAGCGCAAGCGCCGCGCCGGGGTCATCAATGAACACCCCCACGCTGGCGCCCGCCGTGCGCATCCCGGGCGTCTCCAGCCGTTCCACCTGCAGCAGCAGCGGGAAGGGCGATCCGTGGCGCGGAACCCTGAGGCGCTGGGCCTTTTCCGGCGGGGCGGTGTCGGCCGCCGCCGCGGTCATCAAAGCCTGAAGCTGGCGCGACAGGGCCGCGCCTGAGAGCCGGAAGCCCGCGCTGTCGAGGATCAAGGCGTCGGTCGACGCCGAGAGGCGCATGGCCGCCTGGTTGGCGAACAGGAACTTCAGGCGACGGTCGAAGAGCACGACGCCTGCCCGTAGCCGCTCAAGCATCCCCAAGGCCGCGCCCGCGCCGGCCTCCGCCGCCGAAAGCTGCCGGCGCAGGCGGAAGGCGCGGGCGACGTGCGGCCGCACGGCCTCGAGCAGGCCCATGGCCTCCGGGTCGTAGTCGCCCAGCCGTTGGGGCCGGAATACCGAGAGGAAGCTGCGGTTCTCGCCGACATCAAGGGCGGTAAGCGCGGCGTGGTGGCCGCCCAGGGGCCGCACGAAGTCGCAATAGAACTCGCTGTCGTAGAGCGCCCGGCTGAGCGGGGTGTCCACCGGCACCATCTGGCACATCCGCTCCCAGCCGCTGCGGGGGAAGCGGCTCAGCCAAACCCGCACGGCGTCACCGCCCAGCGAACCCAGCATCCGCCGACTGAGCGCAGGGTCGACATTGCCGGCCGCCGCGCCCCAGGTCCCGTCGATCAGCCGCCGCTCGGCGGTGACGGCGTGATGGCCGCCGGCGCTCAGCGCCAGCCGGGTCAACGCCTCGGGCATGGCCGAGGGGTCTTCGGCCGCTTCGTAGAACCGATCCGCCAGATCGAAGACCGCGCCTGCTGCGTCCAACTCACAGCCCTCCACATCCCCCGATTGGGGTACTCACAACCTTAGATCGAGTTTTAGGAATGGCGATGGGGGCGATGCGTCATCGCGCAAATGTGTACAGCAACGGAGACGACCCAAATGCCGACTTCAACAGTCCTGAAGGCGCCCATCAACACCGCCGCCGACGCGCCCGGCAGCAAGCCGCCCGTGGCGATCATCGATCCGCAGCCGCCGACCTCGCCGGAGGTGCGCGCCCTGCTGAACGACGTGGCCAATAAGCTGAAGCTCTCCTTCGCCATGGCCGCGGCCGGACACAAGCCCGCCGAGGCCGACGCGACGGACAAGCTGTTCCAATCCCTGATCGCCAGCCGGCCGCAAGCCGCGCGGACCCGCGCGCAGGCGAGGGCCAGCAGCATGCTGGCCGGCCCGGCCGCCACGCGTCAGAACTTCTTCGGCCGCTACGGCGCGGTGGAGGCCTCCAGCTTCCGCGGGGTCGACAAGGCCTCGGCCGGCCTGACGGCGATGAAGGTGGACGGCGCCAAGGTGCAAAAAGCCCTGCAGGCGTTCGGCGAGAACGAGACGGTGATCACCGAGGCGCCGCCGATCGCCTTCGCCGCCAAGACCCGCAAGCTCACGATCGACCTCAAGAAGATCCGCAAGCTGCCGCAGGCCGACCCGGACGTGGTGGCCGGGGCCAAGTTCAAGAAGCTGGGCCTCTTCATCAACGCCGTGCAGTGCCTGGAGGAGACGAACGAGATCGGCTCGGACGAGATCGCCATGGGCGGCACCGCCACGAACCCGAACGGGAAGACCGTGAAGGTCGGCCAGTTCATGATCCACGACGACTTCGACCAGGGCGAGAAGAAGAGCTACGGCGGCCGCGGCAAGCTGTTCCACGAATGGAACCTGGTCACCAGCAACACCTGGCCGCACACCTATGCGGCGATCATGGTCATGGCGGAGAAGGATGGCGGCGGCTTCGGCGACTTCCTGACCGACCTCTGGAACAAGGTCGATGACGAGGTGAAGAAGGCCGTGGCCGGCGCGGTCGGCGGCGCCATCGGCGGCGCGCTGGGCTCGTTCTTCGGCCCGCTGGGCACGGCGATCGGCGCCGCGGTCGGCTGGCTGCTGGGCCTGCTGGTGGACTGGATCCTCAGCCTGTTCGAGGACGACATCGTGGCCACCCGGACCGTCCTGCTGGTCCTGGGTGCGGCGACCAAGTCCTACTACGACTGGGCCGGTCTGACGAAGAACCCCGCCAACAAGTTCAGCATGAACTTCAACGGCGACGGCGGCCGCTACCGCGTGTGGTGCAGCCTGTCGGTCTACGCCTGACCTGACGGGCGGGGCGCGCCGGTTCCACGGGCCGGCGCGCCTTGGCCGCAACGCAAAATTAAGCATGCCCGGCGCAAGGATCGGACAATCAGAAACGATGTGATTCTCGTGCTCGCCCGCCTGCGTCCGTATTTCTCCACCGCCGCCCTCGCGCTCCTGATCTTCTATTTCGGGGTGCATGCCTTCACCGGCGAGGGCGGTTTGCTGCGTTCGACTCAGCGCGACGAGGCTTTGACGGCCAAGACCCAGGAGCTGGCCAAGCTGACCGTCCAGCGCCACGACCTGGAAGTTCGGGCTCAACTCCTGCGCGACACCAGCCTTTCCGCCGATCTCCTGGAGGAAAGGGCGCGCTCCCTGCTAGGCTTCGCCGACCCGAGGGATTATGTGATCCGACTGAAACCTTAGGACCGGTTCGTCGGTCCTAAGAGCCATCAAGAAGATCACGGAGTGACGCATGGCGCGCGGGCAGACCGGTGCGACCGGTCGGCGGAAAGCCAACGGCTCGGCTGACAAGCCCAAGACGGGCGGGGCCGAGGTCACCAAGGAGCAGCTCCTTGGCTACTATCGCGAGATGCTGATGATCCGCCGCTTCGAGGAGCGGGCGGGCCAGCTGTACGGCATGGGGCTGATCGGCGGCTTTTGCCACCTCTACATCGGCCAGGAAGCCATCGCGGTCGGCGTCGAGGCCGCCAAGCGGCCGGGCGACGAGATCATCACCGGCTATCGCGACCACGGCCACATGCTGACCTGCGGCATGGACCCCAAGGAGGTCATGGCCGAGCTGACCGGACGCAGCGGCGGCTCGTCCAAGGGCAAAGGCGGCTCGATGCACATGTTCTCGACCGAGGCGGCCTTCTACGGCGGCCACGGGATCGTGGGCGCCCAGGTGCCGTTGGGCACCGGCCTGGCGCTGGCCAACGCCTATCGCGGCGACGGCAAGGTCAGCTTCGCCTTCTTCGGCGACGGCGCGGCCAACCAGGGCCAGGTCTACGAGAGCTTCAACATGGCCGAGCTTTGGAAGCTGCCGGTCGTCTATGTGATCGAGAACAACCAGTACGCCATGGGCACGGCGATCCAGCGCTCGTCGTCAGAGACGCGGCTCTTCAAGCGCGGGGTGTCGTTCAACATCCCGGGCGAGGAGGTCGACGGCATGGACGTGCTGGCCGTGAAGGCCGCCACCGAGAAGGCCGCCGAACACGCCCGGTCGGGCAATGGGCCCTACATCCTCGAGATGAAGACCTACCGCTACCGCGGCCACTCCATGAGCGACCCGGCGAAGTACCGGACGCGGGAGGAGGTCGACGAGGTCCGCAAGACCCGCGATCCCATCGACCACGTCGAAGAGTTGCTGGAGAAGAACGGCTGGGCCGACGAGGCCACGCTGAAGGCCATCGACGCCGAGGTGAAGAAGATCGTGGCCGACGCGGCGGAATACGCCCGCACCAGCCCCGAGCCGGACCCCTCCGAGCTCTATACCGACGTCTATACGGAAGTTTCCGTCCAAGGGGGGCTCGCGTGACCGACATCCTGATGCCGGCGCTCTCTCCGACGATGGAGGAGGGCACCCTCGCCAAGTGGCACGTGAAGGTCGGCGACAACGTCCGCTCCGGCGACGTGATCGCCGAGATCGAGACCGACAAGGCGACCATGGAGGTCGAGGCGGTCGACGAGGGCGTGATCTCCGAGATCCTGGTGGCGGAAGGCTCCGAGGAGGTGAAGGTCAACACGCCCATCGCCCGCCTGGGCGGCGAGGGCGGGGCGGCGGCTGCGAAGCCCGAACCCAAGGCCGAGCCTGCGCCGACCGCCGATCCGCAGCCCGCCTCGCGGGCCGAGGCCACCGGCGACCCCGTGCGGGCTCCGGCCGAGGCTCCCAAGGCCGCGCCGGCTCCGAAGGCGGCGCTGAAGGATCCCGAACTCCCCGAGGGCGTGAACCTCGTGAAGGTGACCGTCCGCGACGCGCTGCGCGACGCCATGGCCGAGGAGATGCGCCGCGACGGCGACGTCTTCCTGATGGGCGAGGAGGTCGCGCAGTACCAGGGGGCCTACAAGGTCAGCCGCGGCCTGCTGGACGAGTTCGGCCCCAAGAGGGTCATCGACACCCCGATCACCGAGTACGGCTTCGCCGGCCTGGGCGTCGGCGCGGCGATGGCCGGCCTGAAGCCGATCGTCGAGTTCATGACCTTCAACTTCGCCATGCAGGCCATTGATCACATTATCAATTCGGCCGCGAAAACGCTCTATATGTCGGGTGGCCAGATCAAGACGTCGATCGTGTTCCGCGGCCCGAACGGCGCCGCGGCCCGCGTGGGCGCGCAGCACAGCCAGGACTACGCCGCCTGGTACGGCCACGTGCCGGGCCTGAAGGTGCTGGCCCCCTACGACGCCGCCGACGCCAAGGGCTTGCTTAAGGCCGCCATCCGCGACCCGAACCCCGTGGTCTTCCTGGAGCACGAGATGCTCTACGGCCAGGAGTTCGACGTGCCGGAGGGGATCGACTGGGTCGTGCCGATCGGCAAGGCCAAGGTCCGCCGCGAAGGCAAGGACGTCACACTCGTCGCGTACTCGCGGATGGTCGGCTTCTGCCTGCAGGCCGCCGAGGAACTGGCCAAGGATGGCATCGAGGCCGAAGTCGTCGACCTGCGCACGATCCGGCCCATGGACATCGAGACGGTGGTCGAGAGCGTGAAGAGGACCAACCGCCTTGTCACCGTCGAGGAAGGCTGGGGCCCGATGGGCATCGGCGCCGAGGTGGCGGCCAAGGTGACCGAGCTGGCCTTCGACTATCTCGACGCTCCGCCGGTCCGGGTCCATCAGGAGGACGTGCCGCTGCCCTACGCCGCCAACCTCGAGGCGCTGTCGATGCCCTCGGTGGAGCGGATCGTGAAGGCGGCGAAGGCCGTCTCGTACAAGTGATGCGTGAACTTGCGATTCCGGTCGCAGAGGATCGGCTCAACCCGGTCGAGATGGCGCGCATATGGGTCACGACCGAGGAGGGGCGTTCACACGTTTCCCTCCACTTCGGGATGTATGATGACGTCGAGCTCGAAATGTGGGGATCGCTGACCGCAGATCTTATCGCCCATGTCGTCCGCGCCTATCAGATGGAGGGCGGCGAGGAGCCGACCGAAGCTGTATTTGCGGCGATCGAGAAGGGGTTGCGCGCCCGGTTGAGCGACAATCCCACCATGCGCGGCGAGTTCAGCGGGCGGGCGCTGTCGTGAGTGACGCCTTCGCCTGGCGCGCGGGCGGCTGCCATTGCGGCGGCGTCCGCTTCGAGGTCGCCTTGCCGGACCGTGTCGAGGCGCAGAGCTGCAACTGCTCCATGTGCGCCAAGACCGGCTACGTCCACGTGATCGTGCCGGAGAGCCGGTTCCGCCTGACCAAGGGCGCGGACCGGCTGGCCGAGTACACCTTCAATACCCGCGTCGCGAAGCACCTGTTCTGCTCGGAATGCGGCATCAAGAGCTTCTACCGCCCGCGCTCCAACCCCGACGGCTGGAGCGTCAACGGCCGCTGCCTGGACACCGTGGACGGGCTGGAGCTCGTCATCGAGGCCTTCGACGGCCAGAACTGGGAGGCCAACGGGGCCGCCCTCGCGCATCTCTCCAAGGAACACGCATGACGGACATCCTCATGCCCGCCCTCTCGCCCACGATGGAAGAGGGCACGTTGGCCAAGTGGCACGTGAAGAAGGGCGACACCGTGAAGTCCGGCGACGTGATCGCCGAGATCGAGACCGACAAGGCGACCATGGAGGTCGAGGCGGTCGACGAAGGCGTCGTCGACGAGATCCTGATCGCCGAGGGCTCCGAGGGCGTGAAGGTCAACACCCCGATCGCCCGCCTGGCCGGGGAGGGCGACGCGCCGGCCCCCGCGCCCAAGGCGGAGGCTCCGAAGGCCGAGGCGCCCAAGGCCGAAGCCGCGCCCGCGAAGGCGCCCGAGCCCGCGAAGGCCGAGGCTCCGCCGAAGCCCGCTCCGGTCCCGGCTCCTGTCAAGGCCACTGACGGCGGCCGCATCTTCGCCTCGCCGCTGGCGCGCCGGCTGGCCGAGCAGAAGGGGATCGACCTCTCCGCGGTGACCGGTTCGGGCCCGCATGGCCGGATCGTGAAGCTGGATATCGAGCATGCTCGACCTGGGGCCCAGCCCGGCCAGCCGGCTTCGCCGCAGGCTTCGCAGACCAAGGGCCCGGCGGCCGCCACGTCTGCCCCGCGTCAGGCGCAGACCCTGGAACAGATGGGCATCGCGCCCGGCAGCTACGACCTGATCCCGCTGGATGGCATGCGCAAGACCGTGGCGCGGCGGATGACCGACAGCTTCCGCGACGTGCCGCACTTCCCGCTGACCATCGACCTGGAGCTCGACGAGCTGCTGGCCGCGCGAACCAAGATCAACGCCATGCTGGAGAAGCAGGGCGTGAAGGTCAGCGTCAACGACCTGGTGATCAAGGCCGCGGCCGTGGCCCTGATGCGCGTGCCGGAAGCCAACGCCTCCTACACGCCGGAAGGCATCGCCATGCACCACCACGCCGATATCGCCATGGCCGTGGCCGTGCGGGGCGGCCTGATCACCCCGATCATCCGCGCCGCGGAGACCAAGGGTCTGGCGCAGATCGCCACCGAGGCCAAGGACCTGGCCGAGCGGGCGCGGACCAAGAAGCTGAAGCCCGAGGAGTTCCAGGGCGGCACCTTCTCGGTCTCCAACCTGGGCATGTTCGGCATCAAGTCGTTCGCCTCGATCATCAACGAGCCGCAGGGCGCGATCCTGTCGGTGGGCGCCGGCGAGAAGCGGCCCGTGGTGCGCGGCAATGAACTGGCGATCGCCACGGTGATGTCCGTCACCCTGACCTGCGACCACCGGGTGGTCGACGGGGCGACGGGCGCCAAGTGGCTGGCGGCCTTCAAGCCGCTGATCGAAGACCCGCTCAACATGATCGTCTGAGGCAGACTTTGACCAGCATCTACGACTTCAGCGCCGAGACGCTCGACGGCCGGCCCGCGCCGCTGGCGGACTATCGGGGCAAGGTGGTGCTGATCGTGAACACCGCCAGCAAATGTGGCTTTACCGGCCAGTATGCGGGGCTGGAGAAGCTGTACAGACGCTTCCGCGACCGGGGCCTGGTGATCCTGGGCTTCCCCTGCAACCAGTTTGGATCGCAGGAGCCGGGGGACGCCGAGGAGATCGCGAACTTCTGCTCGCTGACCTACGACGTGCAGTTCCCGATGATGCGGAAGATCGACGTCAACGGCCCCGAGGCCCACCCGCTCTACGCCTACCTCAAGAAGGCGAAGAAGGGCCTTCTCGGGACGGAAGGCATCAAGTGGAACTTCACCAAGTTCCTCGTGGACCGGAACGGCCAGGTCACCGGCCGCTTCGCCCCCAATGTTGAACCCAGGGCGCTGGAAGGCGCGATCGAGGCTTTGCTCTGATGGCTGATGCGTTCGATGTCATCGTGATCGGTTCCGGTCCGGGCGGCTATGTCACCGCGATCCGGGCCTCGCAGCTGGGGATGAAGACCGCCATCGTGGAGCGGGCCGAGCTGGGCGGCATTTGCCTGAACTGGGGCTGCATCCCCACCAAGGCGCTGCTGAAGTCGGGCGAACTCTACGAGAGCCTGGACCACCTGAAGGACTACGGCCTGTCGGTGGAGAAGCGGGGTTTCGACTTCGGCGCCGTGGTGCAGCGCTCCCGCAAGGTCGCCGCGACGCTCAATTCCGGCGTCACCTTCCTGATGAAGAAGAACAAGATCGAGGTGGTGGTCGGCTCCGCCAAGCTCGAGAAGGGCCCCGACGCTTCAAAGGGGGGCGCCCCGACCGTCGTCGTCGGCGACCGCAAGCTGACCGCCAAGCACGTGATCCTCGCCACCGGCGCCCGGGCCCGGACCATCCCCGCCATTGGCCTGGAGCCAGATGGCGAGCGCATCTGGACCTATCGCGAGGCGCTCACGCCCAAGTTCGCGCCCAAGTCCCTGGTGGTCGTTGGCTCGGGCGCTATCGGCATGGAATTCGCCAGCTTCTACCGGGCGTTAGGATCGGACGTTACAGTTGTCGAGATGCTGCCGCGGATCCTGCCCGTCGAGGACGAGGAGGTTTCCAAGGCCGCGCACAAGGCGTTCGAGAAGCGCGGCATCAAGTTCCGCGTGCCGGCCAATGTGAAGAAGCTGACCAAGCTCAAGGCCGGCGTGCAGCTGGAAATCGAGATCGGCGGCAAGTCCGAGACCCTGGACGCCGATGTGGCCATCGTGGCGGTCGGCATCGTCGGCAACGTCGAGGACATGGGCCTGGAGGCCCTGGGCGTGAAGATCGACCGCACCCATGTGGTCACCGACAGCCATGGTGGCACGGGCGTGCCCGGTCTCTACGCCATCGGCGACGTGGCCGGCCCGCCCTGGCTGGCGCACAAGGCCAGCCACGAAGGCGTGCATTGCATCGAGCACATCGCCGGCCTGAAGCCCGCGAACCTGACCTCGCCGATTCCCGGCTGCACCTACACCACACCCCAGGTGGCGTCGGTGGGCCTCACCGAGGCCCAGGCCAAGGAGCAGGGGCTGGAGCCGAAGGTCGGTCGTTTCCCCTTCCGAGTGAACGGCAAGGCGATCGCCGCCGGGGAGTTGGACGGCTTCGTGAAGACCGTGTTCGACGGCAAGACCGGCGCCCTGATCGGCGCACACATGATCGGCCACGAGGTCACCGAGATGATCCAGGGCTTCGTCCTGGCCATGACCTTGGAGGCCACCGAGGCCGAACTCCAGGCCACCGTCTTCGCCCACCCGACCATGAGCGAGGCGATGCACGAGGCCTCGCTCGACGCCTACGGGATGGTCCTGCACATCTGAGGCTTCAGGTCCGCTTCCTGACCGCGGTGTCCAGGCTCCAGACGCCCGGGCCGGCGAAGACCAGGTAGAGGAAGATGAAACAGAACAGGATGGCCGCCTCGCCGCCGTTCAGCGCGGGCCAGAAACCCTGGCTGCCATGCGCCATGAAGTAGGCCACCGCCATCTGGCCGGAGCAGACGAAGGCCGCCGCGCGGGTGAACAGTCCCAGCGCGATCAGGGCGCCGCCCACCACCTCGATCGAGGCGGCGGCCAACAGGATCGTCGGCAGGGGATCGGGCGCGCCGGGCTGAGCCGCCGGGAAATGGAACAGCTTCATCAGGCCGTGCTCCATGAAGAGCAGGGCGGTGACGATCCGCAGAAGACTGAGCACGCGCGGCGCCCAGACGGCGAGGTTCGGCATGGAGTGTTCCTTCTCCTCAGGCGGCGCGGCGCATCTCCGCGTCGACGATACGCTGTAGCGCGACGTAGTCGGTCTTGCCGGTCCCCAGTACGGGGATCTCCTGGACCCGGATGATCTTGCGCGGAACCGTCAGCTCCGACGCGCCGGTCTGCTGGGCGTACTCGATCAGCGCGCCGGTGTCGGCGTCGCGGCGGTCGGTGACCAGGATCAGCCGCTCGCCCTTCTTCGGGTCGGGCAGAGCGACGACCGCATGCCGGCAGTCGGGCCAGACCGCGGCGGCCAGGTCCTCGGCCGCCATCAGCGAGACCATCTCGCCGCCGACCTTGGCGAAGCGCTTCACGCGCCCGAGGATCTTGATCCAGTCGTCGTCGCTGATCGAGACCACGTCGCCGGTGTCGTGCCAGCCGCCGGGCAGCGGTTCGATGCCGCCGCCGGGCGTCAGATAGCCGGACATGATGTTGGGGCCGCGCACCAGCAGCTTGCCACCGCCGGGGATCCCCTCCACCGGTTCCAGCCGGGTCTCGATGCCTGGCAGCAGGCCGCCGACGGTGCCGCGCCGGTTGTCCGGCGGCGTGTTCACCGCGATCACCGGCGAAGCTTCGGTGGCGCCATAGCCTTCCAGCAGCGGGATCGGGCCGAACTTCTCGGCGATGAGATTGTGGGTCTCCTCCCGCACCTTCTCGGCGCCGAGCACGACAAAGGTCAGGCCGCTCAGTTCGTCGGGCGCGGCCGAGCGGGCGTACTGATTGAGGAAGGTATCCGTCGCGAAGAGCACGTTCGCCTTGGTGTCCTTCACCAGCGCCGGGATCTGCTTGATGTGCAGCGGCGAGGGGTACTGGAACGCCTTCAGGCCGCTCAGGATCGGCAGCAGCGCGCCGCCGGTCAGGCCGAAGCAGTGGAAGATCGGCAGGGGGTTGAAGAACACCCAGTTGGTGTCGAGCGGGATGTGCTGGGAGATCTGGCGGCAGTTCGACACCAGGTTCGCGTGGCTGAGCACCACCCCGCGCGGGGCGCCGAAGCTTCCGGAGGTGAACAGGATCACGCCAGGGTCGGACGCGCTCACCGGCGCCCGGAACTGCATCGGCAGCGCGCCGGCGGCGGCGGCGAACAGCTTGTCGGGAAGGCCCACGGTCTTCCGGACATCTTCGAGATAGACGACCTTGGTCAGGGTCTCGAGCGCGTCGATCAGATCGTGCAGCTTGCCCTGCTCCACGAAGCGATGGGAGGTCAGCACGGTCTTCACACCGGCCAGCTCACAGGCGGCCTTCAGGTTCCGGATGCCGGCCGTGAAGTTCAGCATGGTGGGCACGCGGCCGAAGGCGTGCAGGGCGAAGAAGGTCACCACGCCGCCCGAGCTGGACGGCAGCATGACGCCGACACGCTCGCCCTTGCGGGTGAAGCCGGAGATCTTGCGGCCCAGGGCGAACGACGCACGGATGAGGTCGGTGTAGCTGAGGGGGTTGCGCTCCTGGTCCTCCAGGATGGGCTTCTTCGCCCCGTACTTGCGTGACGCCGCGATCAGGGCGTCGAACACGGAAACCTGCGCCGCGGCGGTGTCGAAGGCTCTCAAAGGCCATCGCCTCCCGTTGTTATCGTTAGCGCCAGCGTATCCGGCGGTCGCGCCCATGAAAAGATCGGTAACCGGGCGTGAACGCACGCTCAAGCTGGCCGCGACCGCACGCACGCTTGATCCCGAGGCCCGGAGAGACGATCTAGGGGCCATGGCCGTGGTCATCGACACCCTCACCCAACGCCCGCGTCACCCCGAGAAGCAGAACCGGCCGGATACGCCGCTCCTGCGCAAGCCGGAGTGGCTGCGCGTGCGCGCGCCCGGATCGCCTGGCTACAACGCCACCAAGGACATCGTGAAAGGCCACGGCCTGGTCACGGTGTGCGAGGAGGCGGCCTGTCCGAACATCGGCGAGTGCTGGTCCAAGAGCCACGCGACCATGATGATCATGGGCGAGATCTGCACGCGGGCCTGCTCGTTCTGCAACGTGGCCACCGGCAAGCCGAACGCGCTCGATCCCACCGAGCCCGCTCGGGTCGGCGACGCGGTGGCCAAGATGGGCCTGAAGCACGTGGTCATCACGTCGGTGGACCGCGACGACCTGGCCGACGGCGGCGGCGCCCACTTCGCCGCCGTGGTGCTGGCGATCCGCGCGGCGTCTCCGGAAACGACCGTCGAGATCCTGACGCCGGACTTCCTGCGCAAGCCGCTCGACGCCGTGCACCAGGTGATCGACAGCCGGCCGGACGTCTTCAACCACAACCTCGAGACCGTGCCTCGGCTCTACCTCTCGATCCGGCCCGGCGCGCGCTACTACAATTCGCTGCGCCTGCTGGAGCGGGTGAAGGAGCGGGATCCAACGCAGTTCACCAAGTCCGGCATCATGGTCGGGCTGGGCGAGGCGAAGGAGGAGGTGATGCAGGTGATGGACGACATGAGGTCGGCCGGCGTCGACTTCATCACCATCGGCCAGTATTTGCAGCCGACCCGGAAGCACGCGGCGATCGACCGGTTCGTGCATCCCGACGAGTTCAAGGCCTACGAAGAGATCGCCCGCGCCAAGGGCTTCCTGATGGTCTCGGCCAGTCCCCTAACCCGCTCGTCGCACCACGCCGGCGAGGACTTCGCCCGGCTGCAGGAGGCGCGTCGGGCCAAGGAAGCCGCAGCCTAAGTGCACCACCACGTCTCCCGCGTGCTGCCCTACACGCCGGACCAGCTGTTCGCGCTGGTGGGCGACGTGGACCGCTATCCCGAGTTCGTGCCCTGGATCAGCTCCATGCGCACCTGGAACGCGCGCACGCTCGCCGACGGCGTCGAGACGGTGGACGCCGAGGCCGGCGTCGGATTCTCGTTCCTGAGGGAGCGTTTCGCCACCCGGGTACGTCGCGACCGGGCCGAGCGGCAGATCGACGTCAGCCTGCTGTCGGGACCGTTCCGCAAGCTGAACAACACCTGGCGGTTCCTGGACGACGAGGGCGGGACGCGGGTCGAGTTCGATATCGACTTCCAGTTCAAGTCGCGCCTGCTGGAAGGCCTGCTGGCGGCGAACTTCCACCACGCGGTCGAGAAGCTAATGGGCTGCTTCGAGGACCGGGCGAAGGCGCTCTACGGCGCCTGACGCCGACGGCGAGTCAGGGCCAGCAGCACGAACCCGACGGCGAGGACCGCCGCCAGCGCGGGCAGTTCCTTGGTCGCCCCCAACGCCAGCACGCCAGTGAACAACGCCGCGGTGAACAATGCGATCGGGCCGCGGAAGGGCAGGGCGAACCGGGGCGGCGGCGCGTCTCCGCGGCGCGACATGTTCCACAGCGCGATGCAGCAGAGCACGTAGCCGGTGAGGCGCGCGGCGGTGGCGATGGTCAGCGCCGTGAGCACGTCGCTCATCATGGCGAAACCGAAGCCGAGCACGCTGGAGATCACGATGGCGATGTGCGGCGTGCGCCAGCGCGGGTGCACCCGGCCCAGCCATTGGGGAAGCTGGTCCTGTTCGGACAGGGCCAGCAGCATGCGGGGCATCGAGATGGTGATGACGAGGATGGTCCCGACGATCACCGCCAGCGCGCCCGCCGAAACCGCCACGGCGCCAACGGGCCCAAAGAGCTGGCGGCCCACCTCGGCCAGGGGACGATCGTTGGCGACGGGCTGGTCCAGGACACCCATGCAGACCAGCAGGACGGCGGCGTAGGCGAAGGTCACCGCCACCACCCCGCCGATCAGGGCGGCGGGCACGTCGCGCTGCGGATCGCGCGCCTCGCCGGCGACGACCGAGCCGCGCTCGAAGCCGGAGTAGGCGAAGAGATAGATCAGCATAGCCTGGGCGAAGGTGATCGCTCCCGGGACGGCGGTGTCGATCGTCAGGCGGTCGGCCTGCACGAACCAGGTCCCAGCCGCCGAGAAGGCGAGAACAAAACCCACCTTCAGCACGATCAGCAGATTGCTGGCCCGGGCCGACTGGCGGATGCCGACGAGCACGATGCCGGTCAGGCCCACGCCCAGCGCCGCAATGGTCAGGTAGCGCGGCGCGCCGGTCTCCAGCGCCGGTACGAAGCCCGCGAGATAGGTCACGAAGAGCGCCGACAGGGTCGCCACCGACATGGCCTGGCTGAACCACATCAACCAGCCCACGGCGAAGGCGGGCAGGGCGGGCAAGCCGGCCCGGGCGTAGAGGTAGGGGCCGCCGGTGCTGGAGAACCGGCTGGAGAGGTCGGCGAAACAGAGGATCAGCGGCGTGAGGGCCAACGCGGCCGCGCCCAGCACCACGAAGCTCCATCCGCCCGCCAGGGCATAGACCTTGGCCGGCGCAGCCAGCATCCCCGCGCCGATCATGGCGTTGAGGACGATGCCGGTGAGGTCGCGCCGCCGGAGCGCGCGAAGAAGGTGAGGCGGTTCGCTCAGACGAGTCGGTCCCGCATCATCTGCAGCGCCGCCTGCACCGCGGCCAGCTGGACCCCTTCGCGGGTGTCCTCCTCGAAGAAGTGCTCCTCGTGGATCAGCCGCTGATTGGTGCGTGCGGTGGCGATGTGGACGGTGCCCACGGGCTTCATCGGTGTGCCGCCGCCGGGGCCGGCCACGCCGGTGATCGCCACGGCCAGGTGGGCATTGGAGGCCTCCAGCGCGCCCTCGGCCATCATCCGCGCCACGGGTTCGGAGACCGCGCCCAGGTCGGCGATCAGGTCGCCCGGCACGCCCAGCAACTCTTGCTTGGCGCGGTTGGAATAGGTGACGAAGCCGCGCTCGAAGACGTCGGACGAACCGGGGATCGAGCAGATGGCGCCGGCTACGAGGCCGCCGGTGCAGCTCTCGGCGGTGACGATGCGCAGGGACCGTTCCCGCGCCTCGTCGATCAACAGGCGCGCCAGGGTGACGATCTCCAGGTTGAACATCGGCTTGAAGGTCCCTCTACTCGCGCGCCATCACTGAGCATCGCACGTCCCCTCCCATCAAGGCGATTCGACACCCGATGACCACGCTCGACGCCGGCGCCCCGGCCCGCACCGCGCCGCCGGCGCTCTTCGCGCTGACCGTCTTCACCAGCGCCGCGCTGGTGTTCCTGGTGCAGCCCATGGTGGCCAAGCTGGTCCTGCCGTTGCTGGGCGGTAGTCCGTCGGTATGGAACACCTCGATGGCGTTCTTCCAGCTCGCGCTGCTGGCCGGCTACTTCTACGCGCACCTTCTGCAGCGGATTCCGTCGGTGCGGAGCCAGGCGATCGCCCATATCGCGGCCCTGGTCGTCGCGGCCATCGCGTTGCCGCTTCGGGTGAACGGCCTGGCTGGGCCGCCGTCGTCGGACCATCCGAACCTGTGGCTGCTGGCGGTCCTGACGCTGTCCATCGGCGCGCCCTTCGCCGTGCTGTCGGCCACCGCACCCCTGGTCCAGGCCTGGCATGCGCGGACCATCGGGGCCGCGGAGGGCAAGGAGCCCTACGCCCTCTACGCCGCCAGCAACTTCGGCAGCCTGATCGCGTTGCTCGCCTATCCCATCGTGGTGGAGCCGCTGACGACGCTGGCCGGGCAGAGGCTCGGCTGGAGCGCGGGCTACGGGCTCTTCATCCTGGTGATCGGCGCGCTGGCCCTCGCGGTGATGCGCGTGCGGTCCGAGGCGGTGGAGCGGACGCCGGCGACGACGCCGGCGCCGAAATGGCGCGAGCGGCTGGCCTGGGTGGCGCTGGCGGCGATCCCTTCCAGCCTGATGTTGGGGGTGACCACCCACATCACCACGGACGTGGCTTCGGCGCCGTTCCTCTGGGTCGTACCCCTGGCCCTGTACCTGGTGACCTTCATCATCGCCTTCCAGGAAAAGCCGGCCGTCTCGCCGGAGCTGACCCTGACGCTGCAGGCCGCGGCCGTGGCGGCCTGCGTGGCGCTGTTGCCATTCAAGTCGACGGCTTTCGCGCTGCAGCTCTTCGTGCACCTGGCCGCGTTCTTCCTCACCGCGCTCATGTGCCACCAGCGGCTGGTGGCCCGCCGGCCGGATTCGGCGCACCTGACCGAGTTCTACCTCTGCCTGTCGCTGGGCGGAGTGGTCGGCGGTGCGTTCAACGCTTTCCTGGCGCCGGTGATCTTCGACGACGTCTGGGAGTACCCCCTCGTACTGGCGCTCTCGTGCCTGGCTCGCCCCTGGGGGAACTTGAACAAAATCCCCACCTGGAGCTGGGCGATGCTGACGGTGGGCGTCCTGGCCGCGGCGGCCACGCCTGTCGCCGTGACCTTCGCCTCGAGCCGCCTGACGACCGAGTCCGTGGTCGGCGCCTTCGACCAGTCCGAGCTGTTCGACATGGGCATGAGGACCCTGCTGGCCCTGGCGGTCGTGGCGGCGTTCATCGTCCGACGTCACGCGCTGCTGTTCTTCGCCATCCTGTCGGTGCTGTCCTACGCGGCCGAGGCGGCCGCCGACCGGACCGACACCCGGGAGAGCTGGCGCAGCTTCTTCGGGGTCCTCAAGCGCTCGGAGACCTATGTGCCCAGCATCGGGCGCGTGAAGATGCTGGCCCACGGCACCACCTTGCACGGGGCCCAGGCCCAGGACCCGCGCTACCGTTGCCGGCCGATGGTCTACTATACGCCCAACACGCCCATCGGGCAGGTGTTCGTCGCCAAGCAGAACGCGTCGCAGGCTCTGCGCATCGGGGCGGTCGGCCTGGGCACCGGTTCGGTGGCAGGCTACGTGCGGCCGGGCGATCGGCTGACCTTCTTCGAGATCGACCCCCTGGTGGTCGAGGTCGCCAGCGACCCGCGGAACTTCACCTACACGACCGAGTGCGCCAGGCGGCCCGTCGACTATGTGATCGGCGATGCGCGCCTGACGGTGGCCGAGCAGCCGGCTGGCAGCTTCGACATTCTGCTGATCGACGCCTTCTCGTCCGACGCCGTGCCGGCGCACCTGCTGACGGTGGAGGCCGTGCGCGGCTACCTGACCAAGCTGAAGCCGGACGGGATCCTGATCCTGCACCTGTCCAACCGGAACCTGGACCTGATGTATCCGGCCCAGGCCGTGGCGCGCGCCGCCGGCGGCTGGTCGCTGGCCCAGAACTACGTCGCCCCGGCCAAGGACCCGGACGGCACCTGGGAGTCCTCGGAAGACGCGATTATCGTGGCGAAGAACCGCGAGGCGCTGGCGGGCTATATGGCCACCGGCAAATGGCGCTGGGGCGACCCGTTCAAGGCGCGGCCCTGGACCGACGACTACACGAACCTCGCGGGCTCGCTCTACGCCAAGCTGGGCGAGCGCTGGACGTGGCTCCCTTAGAGGTCCGGCGCGCTAGATCGGCGTCTCCACCGCCACGACCGCCTGGGCCATCAGGCCTTCCTCGCGGCCGGTGAAGCCCATGCCTTCGGTCGTGGTGGCCTTGACGCTGACCCGGTCGATGGGAAGGCCCAGCAGTTCGGCGATGCGGGCGCGCATGGCGTCGCGGTGCGGCTTCACCTTGGGCCGTTCGCAGATCAGGGTCACGTCCGCGTTGAGGATCCGCCCGCCGCGGGCGGCGACGCGCTGGACCGCGTGCAGGAGGAAGCGGTCGGAGGACGCGCCCTTCCAGCGCGGGTCGGTCGGCGGGAAGTGCTCGCCGATGTCGCCGTCGGCGATGGCGCCCAGGACGGCGTCGGTCAGGGCGTGCAGGCCGCAGTCGGCGTCGGAGTGCCCGATGAGGCCCAGGTCGTGCTGGATGCGGATGCCGCACAGCCACACCACGTCGCCCGGACCGAAGCGATGGGCGTCGATGCCCTGGCCCATCCGTACGATCCGCCGGCCGGCCGAAAGCTGCTCGGCCAGCATGAAGTCCTCGGGATAAGTCAGCTTCATGAGCATCGGATCGCCCGGGACCATGGCCACGTGGCCGCCCGCACGCTCCATCACCGAAGCGTCGTCGGTGGGCTCCTCGCCCGCCGGCCAGCGGCGGTAGGCCGCCTTCAGCTTGCCGAACCGGAACGCCTGCGGGGTCTGGGCGCGCCACAGACCGTCGCGGGAGACGGTCTCGTCCACCAGGCCTTCGCCGCGCTTCAGCGTATCGGGGACGGGCAGGGTAGGGATCGCCCCGTCGGCCAGGTCCAGGGCGGCCAGCAACCGGTCCACGTGGGCGCGGCTGACGAACGGGCGGGCGGCGTCATGGATCAGGACCGGCTGCGCGGCCTTGGCCGTGATCGCCGCCAGCCCCGCCTGAACCGATTCCGCTCGGGTTTTGCCGCCGGTGACCGCCTTCCAACCGTCCAGGCCGACCAGGGCCTCGTCGGCATGCGCCAGGCGGTCGCGCGCGACCACGACGACGACTTCGCGGGCTCCGGCGGCCAGCAGGCCCTCGACCGACCAGCGCACGATGGGACGTCCGCCAAGGTCGCGCCAGGCCTTGGGTTCGCCGGGTCCAGCCCTCAGGCCTTCGCCAGCCGCCACGATCACCGCGGAAAAACTCATGTGGGGCTCTTACGGAACTGCGCTGCTTTGTTCCAGCTTTCGCGCTTTACGCGGCGGACACATCTGCCTAAAAAGGCAGCGGTGGGGATGACTACAAAATGAGCATTGAGCTCGACATCGGCGGAGTGAGGGTCGGGGGCCGCGTCTGGATCGCGCCGATGACCGGCGTGTCCGACCTCCCGTTTCGCCGCGCCGCCAGCCGGCTGGGCGCTTCCTACGTGGCCACCGAGATGGTCGCCTGCGCCGAATTCTCCCGAGGCCGGCCCGACGTGGTGCGTCGCGCCGCGGTGGGCGAGGGGCTGCCGCTGATGGTGGTCCAACTGGTCGGCCGCGATCCCGAGCATATGGCGCAGGGCGCGCGGCTGGCGGCTCAGGCGGGGGCGGAGATCATCGACCTGAACTTCGGCTGCCCGGCCCGGGAAGTGACCGGCGGCCACGGTGGCTCGGCTCTGATGCGCGAGCCGAGACTGGCCGCCGAGCTGATGGCCGCCGCGGTCGAGGCCGTCGATGTCCCGGTGACGGTGAAGATGCGCCTGGGCTGGGACGACGACGACCGCAACGCGCCCGAACTCGCCGCCGAGGCCGAGAAGATCGGCGTCCGCGCGGTGACGGTGCACGGCCGCACCCGCTGTCAGTTCTACAAGGGCGCCGCCGACTGGGCCGCCATCCGGCCGGTGAAGGACGCGGTGTCGATCCCAGTGATCGCCAACGGCGACATCATGGACGGGCCCAGCGCGCGGGCCGCCCTGGACGCCAGCGGCGCGGACGCGGTGATGGTCGGACGCGGCGTCTACGGCAAGCCGTGGATCGCGGCCCAGCTCGAAGCCGAGCTGGACGGCCGGACCTTCGAAGCCCCCGGCGCGGAGGCCCGGCTCGCCATCGCCGTCGCGCATCTGCGCGAGAGTCTCGAGTTCTACGGCGAACGCCTGGGCCTGCGGATCTTCCGCAAGCACCTGGCCGCCTATATCGAAAACGCCCCCTGGCCCGCGGACATGCAGGTCCGGAGAGAAGCAAGAGCGGCCCTATGCCGCCTGGAGGACGCCCGATCGGTCGAGAGGGGGCTGCGAGCCCTCTGGGGACCTCCAGACCACAGGCTGGCTGCATGAGCGGGAAGATCAAGTTTCAGGAGAAGGGCGTCGACATGGACGCCCTGAAGGCCGCGGCCTTCGAACTCAGTCCAGACCCCGCCCTGGTGGTGGATGCGGAAGGCTCGTTGGCGGCGGTCAATGAGGCGGCCGAGGCCTTGTTCGGCCAGGGGCTGGGCCTCCTGGCCCGCGGCCGGTTCCGCGCGGCGCTGCCGCACGGCTCGGCGTTGGTGTCGCTTCTGAACCGCGCCATCGAGGAGGACGCCCGAGTTCGGGAGCGCGGCATCCATATCAGCCTCTTCGGCCTGCCGCCGTTCGAGGCCGACGGCGCCGCGGCTCCGTTGGGCGACGGCTCGGTGCTGTTGACGCTCACGGTGAAGAACGGGCTCGGCAACGAGCGGGGCGCGCACGAGGCGGCGGGTCTGCGCTCGCTGGTGGGCCTGGGCCGCATGCTGGCCCACGAGATCAAGAATCCCCTGGCGGGCATCCGGGGCGCCGCCCAGTTGCTCAAGTCGGGAGCCAAGGCCGAGGACGTGCCGCTGGCGCAACTGATCGTCGACGAGACCGACCGCGTCCGCCGCCTGGTGGACCGGATGGAAGCCTTCTCGGACGACGCCCTGCCCAACCTCACGCCCATCAACATCCACCAGATCCTGGACCGGGTGCGCGCTCTGGCCACCAACGGCTTCGCCGAAGGCCTGGGCCTGAAGGAGAGCTACGACCCCTCGCTGCCCCCCGTGCCGGGCGACGAGGACCAGTTGATCCAGATTTTCCTGAACCTGGTGAAGAACGCCGCCGAAGCCGCCAACTCGCGCAACGACGGCCGGGGCGAGGTCTCGATCCACACGGCCTATCGCCACGGGGTTCGCGTGCGGTCGGCCAAGGGCCAGGCGCTGCGCGGCGCGCCGCTGGAAGTGCGGGTCGTCGACAATGGGCCGGGCGTGCCGGAGCACATTCGGGAAAGCCTGTTCCAGCCCTTCGTCACCTCCAAGAACAACGGCGCGGGCCTGGGCCTCGCGCTGGTCGCCAAGCTGGTCGCCGGTCACGGCGGCCTGATCGATTTCGAGTCGGAACCGGGCCGCACCGTCTTCCGGGTGCTGCTGCCAATCGCGGCACAAGAGGACGCCAACCAATGAACGCCGCCTCCAAGAAGATCCTGATCGCCGACGACGACAGCTCCATCCGCCTGGTGCTGTCCCAGGCCTTCACCCGCCTGGGCTACCAGGTCCGGGCCACCGGCAACGCCACCACCCTGCTGAAGTGGGTGACGGACGGCGAGGGCGACCTGGTGGTGACCGATGTGGTCATGCCCGACGAGAACGTTTTCGACGTGCTGCCGCGCATCAAGAAGCACCGGCCGAAGCTGCCAGTCATCGTGATGAGCGCCCAGAACAACCTGATCACCGCGGTCAACGCCGCCGAAGTGGGCGCGTTCGAATATGTGCCCAAGCCGTTCGACCTGGACGACATGACCTCGGCCGCGCGCCGGGCCCTGTCGCGGCCGGCCGACGCCGAGGCCTCCAAGGCCCAGGCCCGGGCCGTGCGCGACGACCGCCTGCCGCTGATCGGGCGCTCTGCGCCGATGCAGGACGTCTATCGCACGATCGCCCGCCTGGTGGGCGCGGACCTGACCGTGCTGATCACCGGCGAATCGGGCACGGGCAAGGAACTGGTCGCCCGCGCCCTGCACGACATGGGTCGGCGGCGCGACGGCAAGTTCGTGGTCATCAACCTGGCCGCCACCCCGCGCGAGCGGGTGGAAACCGAGCTGTTCGGCAAGGACGACAACGATCTCGGCAAGCTGATCGACGCCGACGGCGGCACCCTCTTCCTCGATGAGATCGGCGACATGCCGCTGGACGCACAGACGCGCCTGCTGCGGGTGATCGACGGCTCGGAGCCGACGCTGAACCCGAAGACCAACCGCCGGCCCAACGTTCGCATCATCGCAGCCACCAACCGCGACCTGCGGGCGCTGATCCAGCAGGGCCTGTTCCGCGAGGATCTGTTCTTCCGTCTCAATGTGGCGCCGCTGCGAATCCCGCCGCTGCGCGACCGCTCGGAAGACATCCCGGACCTGGCGCGCGCCTTCCTGCTGCGCGCCAACCGCGAGGGCCTGCCGGCCAAGACCATCGACGCCAACGCCCTGGAACGGCTGAAGCGTCACGCCTGGCCGGGCAATGTGCGGGAGCTGGAAAACCTGATCCGCCGGGTCTGCGCGCTCTACGGCGAGGACCTGATCAGCGCCCGGATCATCGAGAAGGAGCTGGCCGACCAGCAGCCCACCGTCCAGGGCCAGGAAGGCCCGGCGACCCTGTCGCAACTGGTGGAACAGAAGCTGGCTGGCTACTTCGCCGACCAGCCGGACGGCATTCCGCCCGCGGGTCTCTACGACCGGGTGCTGGAGGAGGTGGAGCGTCCGCTGATCCAGCTCACCTTGGCCGCCACGCGCGGGAATCAGGTCCGCGCCGCCGAGATTCTGGGCCTCAACCGCAACACCCTGCGCAAGAAGATCCATGATCTGGGGGTGGAGATGGCGCGCGGGCGTCGCTGACGACACCTTATGGGATAAGGGAACGGTGTTGGTTGGGCGGGTTCGCCCAACCGTCGCCGTGCAGCGCCGCAACATAGCTGTTGATTTTGGGGCACAGCCCCCTAGGCTCCCGCGCCTATGGCGTTGCTTACGCATCCCGCGTTCGGACATCCGGTCCTGGCCCGCATCCGGAACGCCCTCAGGTCCCGCGTTGTCCTCGGCGTCGGCTACGGGATCGCGGCCGTCCTGACGGGCGTCGCGATCGTGCTCGCCGCCTCGCCGCCCGAGACCGGGCCGCTGGGTCCTGCCAGCGAGATGATCCTCACGGTCCTGGGCTTCAACCTGATCCTGATCATCGCCCTGATGATCGCGGTCCTCATGCGGATCCTGGAGTTGCTGGACGCGCGGTCGCAGGACGCCGGCGCGCGGCTGCACGTGCGTTTCGTGCGCCTGTTCGCCCTCGCGGCCGTGGCGCCTGCGGCCGTGGTCTTCCTGTTCTACGGGGTCCTGGTCAGCCGGGGCGTCGAGAACTGGTTCAGCGAGCGCGTTCAGACCGTCGTCGAGAACTCCGCCACCGTCTTCCGCTCCTACATCGAGGAACAGACCCGCTACATCGAGGACCACGTCACCCCCATGGCGCTGGACCTCAACCGCGAAGCCGGCGCCTTGCAGAACGGGTCGGACGGCGTCACCCGCTATCTCGAGGCGTTGGCCACCTACCATGACTTCCCCGCGGCCTATCTGATCGACGGCAAGGGCGAGGTGCTGGCCCGCTTCGAGACCCCGGGCGCGCCGCCCTTCGTGCCGCCACCCACCGCGGCCTACGCCTCGGCCGACGCGGGCGAGATCTATGTGCCCGACTTCGCCGGCACGGACATCATGCGTGCGGTCTACCGCCTGCGCGGCTACGACGGGGTCTATCTCTATGTCGCCCGGCCCCTGGAGAAGGGGATCATGGCCCACCTTCGCGAGGCGGAGGGGTCGCTGGTCTCGTATCGGGAGGTGGCGCAGAACCGGGCGCGGATCCAGACGATCTTCGCCCTCAGCTACCTCGAGACGGCGCTGCTGGTGCTGGTGGGCGCGGTCTGGCTGGGCCTGGCGGCCGCCAACGCGATCTCCGCCCCCGTGGCCAGGCTGGTGCAGGCCGCCGGCCGCGTGGCAGGCGGCGATCTCAGCGCCCGGGTCGACGCCGACGCCGATCCGGACGAGATCGCCGTCTTGTCCCGCGCCTTCAACAGCATGACCGACGATCTTCAGGCGCAGCAGGAAGCCCTGCGGCGCGCCGGCGAGGAGGCCGAGGAGCGGCGCCAGTTCATCGAGACGGTGCTGGCCGAGGTCAGCGCCGGCGTGATCGGCCTGGACCCGGACGGCCGCATCTCGGTCGCCAACCGCCAGGCCGCCATCCTGCTGGCGTTGCCGGCCGACCAGGGGCATGGCCGCAGGCTGCCGGACGTCGTTCCCGAGTTCGCCGAACTGGCCGCCGCCGGGCGCAGCGGCGAAGCCGAGGAGGAGATCGATATCGTGCGCGGGCGCGACAACCGTCGCCTCCGCGTCCGGGCCAGCCAGAGCGAGGGCGGCCTGGTGCTGACCTTCGACGACGTCACCCGCCTGGTTGCCGCCCAGCGCAACGCCGCCTGGCGCGACGTGGCCCGCCGCATCGCCCACGAGATCAAGAACCCGCTGACCCCGATCCAGCTCTCGGCCGAGCGCCTGCGCCGCAAGTACCGCAAGGACATCGCCCCGTCCGAGCTGGAGACCTTCGACCGCTGCACCGACACCATCGTCCGCCAGGTCGGCGACATCGGTCGGATGGTGGACGAATTCTCGGCCTTCGCCCGGATGCCGGCGCCCAAGTTCGCCAAGCTGGAGGCGGGCGAGCTGGTCCGCGCCGCCGTCTTCGCCCAGCGGGTGGCGAGCCCCGATTTCACCGTCGAGCTGGAGGAGATGGCGGCGGACGCCACGCTCTACGCCGACGGCCGGATGATCGGCCAGGCGCTGACCAATGTGCTGAAGAACGCCGCCGAGGCGGTGGAGGCGCGCCGCGCCAAGTCGCCGAAGACCAAGGGCCGGATCACCGCCCGGCTGATCGTCGAGGACGCTTCGGTGGCGATCGAGGTCGAGGACAACGGGATCGGCTTGCCCGCGAAGGACCGCGACCGCTTGACCGAACCCTATGTAACGACGCGGGAGAAGGGCACCGGCCTGGGCCTCGCGATCGTCAAGCGCATCCTGGAAGACCATGGCGGCGAACTTGAACTGGCGGATGCGCGGCGTGGGCAGGGGGCGCTCGCGATCCTGCGCCTGCCGGCCGCGCCGGCGCCACGCGCGACCAAACCAACCGCGGCCGTGACGGCCAAGTGAGGAAGACCTGATGGCGGCTGACGTTCTGGTGGTCGACGACGAGGCGGATATCCGCGAGCTGGTCGCGGGGATCCTGACCGACGAGGGCTATGACGTTCGCACGGCGAACGACTCCGAGAGCGCGCTCGCCGCGGTCCGGGCCCGCAAGCCTGCGCTGCTCATCCTGGACATCTGGATGCAGGGTGGCGGCATGGACGGGCTGGAACTGCTCGACATGGTCAAGGCCCTGGACGCCGACCTGCCGGTGATCATGATCTCGGGCCACGGCAACATCGAGACGGCCGTCAGCTCGATCAAGCGCGGCGCCTACGAGTTCCTGGAAAAGCCGTTCAAGTCCGACCGGCTGCTGCTGGTGGTCGAGCGTGCCCTGGAAACCACCAACCTGCGCCGCGAGAACCGCCGGCTGCGCGCCCAGGCGATCACGCCGGAGGGCCTGATCGGCAAGTCCATGGCCGCCCAGCAGCTGCGCCAGATGATCGCCAAGCTGGCCGGCGCCAACAGCCGCGTGCTGATTTCCGGCCCCGCGGGCTCGGGCAAGGAGACCGTGGCGCGCCTGATCCACGACGCCAGCCACCGCGCCCGCAACGAGTTCGTACCGATCGGCGCGGCCGGCATGACGCCCGAGCGCATGGACGTCGAGCTGTTCGGCGAGGAGGGGGCCAGTGGACGCCCCGCCAAGATCGGTGTGTTCGAACGCGCCCACGGCGGCACGCTGTACCTGGACGAAGCGGCCGACATGCCGCGCGAGACGCAAGGGCGCATCCTGCGGGTGCTGGTCGAGCAGCGGTTCCGACGGGTCGGCGGCGACGCCGACGTCCAGGTGGATGTGCGCGTGATCTCCTCCACCTCGAAGGACCTACGCGAGGAGATCTCGGCCGGGCGGTTCCGCGAGGACCTGTTCCACCGCCTGAACGTCGTGCCCGTGAATGTGCCCGGCCTCTCAGAACGGCGAGAGGACATCCCGGAGCTGATCGACGACTTCATCGAGCGGATCTGCGAGGCGTCCGGCCTGCCGCGGCGCAAGCTGTCGGACGATGCGCTGGCCATGCTCCAGGTCCGCGCCTGGCCGGGCAACCTGCGCCAGCTCAAGAACAACGTGGAGCGGATGCTGATCCTGGCCTCGGGCGCCGCCTCGGACCCGATCACCGCCGACATGCTGCCGCCGGAGGCGTCGGTGAACGACCAGTCGACCTCGCTGGGCGCCGAACGGATCATCGCCTTGCCCCTGCGCGAGGCGCGGGAGGTGTTCGAGCGCGAGTATCTGAACGCCCAAATGCTTCGGTTCTCGGGCAATATTTCACGGACAGCGGCCTTCATCGGCATGGAACGCTCGGCGCTGCACCGTAAGCTGAAGTCGCTGGGCCTCTCGGGCGCCCGGGCGCTGGAAGCCGAGGAGGCCTAGGGTTTGACGCGTATCGCCTATGTGAACGGCCGCTTCGTCCGGAAGTCTGAGGCCGTCGTCCATATCGAGGACCGCGGCTATCAGCTCGCCGACGGGGTCTACGAGGTCTGGGCCCTGTTCGGTGGCAAGCTGGCGGATTCGGAGGGGCACTTCGTGCGCCTGGAGCGCAGCCTGTCGGAGCTGCGCATCGACATGCCGATGAGCCGCAAGGCGCTCACCGTCGTGCTGAGGGAGACGGTGCGCCGCAACCGCATCCGCGAGGGCCTGGTCTATCTGCAGGTCACCCGGGGCGTCGCGCCCCGCGACCATGCGTTCCCGAACCCGCCGGTGGCGCCGGCCATCGTCATCACGGTGAGCCGCGTCGATCGCGAGGCCTCCGAGGCCCGTGCCGCGAAGGGGATTTCGGTCGTCACCACGCCGGAAAATCGCTGGGGCCGCTGCGACATCAAGACGGTCGGCCTGCTGCCCAACGCCCTGGCCAAGCAGAAGGCGCGCGAGGTCGGCGCGGTCGAGGCCTGGTTCGTCGACGACCTGGGGCTGGTCACGGAGGGCGCGTCATCCAACGCGTGGATCGTGGACGGCGACGGCATCCTGCGCACGCGGGACACCAACGCCAACATCCTGCGCGGCGTCACGCGCCTCAGCCTGCTGGATCTGGCCCGCGAGGCTGGGCTGAAGGTGGAGGAACGGCCGTTCACCCCCGCCGAGGCCTGCGCCGCGAAGGAGGCGTTCATCACCGGCGCGGGCAGCCTGGTGCTGCCGGTGATCGCGGTCGACGGCAGGCCGGTCGGCGATGGCGCCCCAGGACCGGTGGCGTCGAGGCTCCGTCGCCTCTATATCGAGCGCGCGCAGGCGACGGCCATCTAAGGTCAGCCTGCGATTGCAACAGTCGCGGTTTGCGGCTTAGCGTGACCTTGTGTGTGGGCGGATCTTCCGTCCGATCAAAACGAAAAGGCGGAAAGCCGTGAGCGACAAGAAACAAAACCTGCAAGACACCTTCCTCAACAGCGTGCGGAAGTCCAAGACGCCGCTCACCATCTTCCTGGTGAACGGGGTCAAGCTGCAGGGCGTGGTGAGCTGGTTCGACAATTTCTGCGTGCTGCTCCGCAGGGACGGGCAATCCCAACTCGTCTATAAGCACGCCATCTCCACGATCATGCCGGCCCAACCCGTTCAACTTTACGAGCCGGCCGACGACGAGGCCGATTGAGCACTTCAAAATCCGTAGACCGTGAGGCGCCCGTCCAGGGCGCCTTGGTGATCCATCCGGACCGGGAGGGCCGCAGTTCCGCGCGCCATCCCGGGGCCCGGCTGGAGGAGGCCGCCGGTCTCGCCCTGGCCCTCGACCTCGAGGTCCGCGAGACCATGGTCGTGAACCTGCGCCAGCTCACGCCGGCCACCCTGTTCGGCAAGGGCAAGGTCGAGGAGATCCGCGTCCTGGTGGAGGTCGAGGAGATCGACGTCGTCGTCATCGACGACGCGCTGACCCCTGTCCAGCAGCGCAACCTCGAGAAGGCCTGGTCGGCCAAGGTCATCGACCGCACGGGCCTGATCCTCGAGATCTTCGCCCGCCGCGCCCGCACGCGGGAAGGCCGGCTGCAGGTCGAGCTGGCGCGCCTGACCTACGAGAGGTCGCGGCTGGTCCGCACCTGGACCCACCTGGAGCGCCAGCGCGGCGGTTTCGGGGTCATGGGCGGTCCCGGCGAAACCCAGATCGAGACCGACCGGCGCCTGATCGCCGAGAAGATCCGCAAGCTGAAAGCCGAGCTGGTCGAGGTGCGCCGCACGCGCACCCTGCAGCGGTCGCAGCGCCGGCGCGTGCCGTTCCCGACGGTGGCGCTGGTCGGTTATACCAACGCCGGCAAGTCGACGCTGTTCAACCGGCTGACCGACGCGACGGTCGTGGCCGAAGACATGCTGTTCGCCACCCTGGACCCGACCCTGCGTTCGCTGAAGCTGCCCGATGGCCGCCCGGCGATCCTGAGCGACACGGTGGGCTTCATCTCCGATCTGCCGCACGAGCTGGTGGAGGCGTTCCGCGCCACCCTCGAGGAGGTCAAGGAGGCCGACCTGGTCCTCCACGTCCGCGACATCGCCAGCGCGGAGACGAAGGCCCAGGCGGCCGACGTCCGCGCCGTGCTGAGCCGCCTGGGCGTCGACATGGAAGAGCGGCGCATCGTCGAGGTGTGGAACAAGGCCGACCTGCTGCCGGCCGATGGTCGCGACGAGGCCCTGGCCGACGCCCGCCGCGCGAAGCCGCCGGCCGTCCTGGTCTCCGCGGTGACCGGGCAGGGCTGCGACGACCTCTTGTCGATGATCGCGGGCCTGGTCGACGAGGCTCCGCCGGTGGACGTCTACGCCCCCGCCGGCGAGGGCGCCGCCATCGCCTGGCTCTACCGCCACGGCCGCGTCATCGAGCGCAACGAGGGCAAGGACGGCTCAGTCCGCCTCGCCGTCAGCCTGACCGCCCAGGCCATGGGCCAGTTCGAGCAGCTCTATCCGCAGGCCGAGATCCGAGCGCACTGACGGCCCATTCGTCGCGGTTTTTGTTTGTTTCGTCGCATCGACATGGCGACATGCGGCAGGCGACACGAGACCGGCCCGGGGGTTCCGGCCACGGGGAGGCGGGGTGACGGTGGATTCGAAGAGACGCTTCGCCGCGCTGGCGGCGGGCTTTGCCCTCCTGCTCTGGCTGGTCGCCCTGGCCTGCTACCTCGCGCCCAGCGTCGCCTCGGGCGTGACGAGGCCGAGGGAGGATGTCTACCACGCGCTGTCAGCCATGGTCGGCCTCGCGTTCTCGATCCTGCTCTACGGCCTGTTCGCGAGGCTTGGTCGTCTCCGGCGCGCTGCGACCGTGGGGATCGCCGGCGGGGCGCTGATCCTGGTGATCCTCGCCCACTCGCTCATCGACCTCTGGATGATCGAAAACTACCTCCGGGCGCGGGTGGTCCTCGGCCCCAAGGCTAGGCTCAGCGGTGAGGGCTTCCTCCTGCTCCACAACCTGCTGCTGCTGGCCCCCGTCCATCTGACCTACGCCATCGGGCTGGGGCTGGGGTTTTCGCTCCGCGCCATCCGCGAGCGGGAACAACGGCTGGCGGCCGCGCTGGCCGCCAAGCAGGAGGCGCAGCTCGCCGCCCTGCGGTTCCAGATCAACCCCCACTTCCTGTTCAACAGCCTGAACGCGGTGATGTCGCTGGTGGGGTCGGGCCGTAGCCGCGAGGCCGAGACCGTGGTCACCCGACTGGCCGAGTTCTTCCGCGCGACTTTGTCCAGCGAGCCCGACGCCATAGTGACGCTTGAGGAGGAATTGGACGTCCTGGGCGCCTACCTGGACATCGAGGCCGCCCGGTTCGGCGAGCGGCTGCGGGTGGTCATCGACCTGCCCGACGAGCTGGCGCGGGCCAGCGTGCCCCACTTCCTGCTGCAGCCGCTGGCGGAGAACGCGGTCAAGCACGGCGTGGCGCCCAGCAAGCGCGCGGTCACCTTGACGGTCAGCGCCCTGGCGCGCGACGGCCGGCTGGTCGTGCAGGTCCGAGACGACGGCGCCGGCGGGGCTGGGCCGAGCGCGCGGGGCGAGGGCGTCGGCCTGCGCAATATCGCGGCGCGGCTGAGGGCCCACTACGGCGACGGCGCCGCCCTGCGATCCGAGCGCCAGGCGAGGGGATTCCTGGCCGAGGTGGCGTTGCCGCTCAGCTTCACCCAGGCGGCCGCCTGATGCGGGTGTTCATCGTCGACGACGAGCCGCTGGCGCTGGAATGGCTGCGCGCCTGCCTGGGGCGGCTGGCGGGGATCGAGATCGTGGGCGAGGCGGCCGACGGCGACGCGGCGCTGGAACGGATCGCCGCCCTCGACCCGGACGTCGTGCTGCTGGACATCCAGATGCCGGGCCGGAGCGGCGTGGAGGTGGCGCGTGTCCTCGCCGGCCGCGCGCGCCCGGAGGTGGTCTTCGTCACCGCCTTCTCGCACTGGGCGGCCGAGGCGTTCGAACTGGACGCCGCCGACTACCTGCTGAAGCCCGTGCGGGCCGACCGGCTGGAAGAGGCGATGAACCGAGCGCGGCGCCGGCTGCTCGGAGCGCCGCCCGTCGCCTCATGTCCCGCGGCCTTCGAGGCCGGCTTCTGGGTGCGGCACAAGGAGGGGCTGGTCCGCGTCCTGGTGGCCGACATCCGGCGCATCGAGGCCGACAAGGACTACGCCCTGATCCACACCCATCTGCGGACGCATATCCTGCGGACGACGATGCGCGAGATGGAGGAGCGGCTGGACCCCAGGGAGATCGTCCGCGTGCACCGCAGCGCCTTCGTGCGCCTCTCGACGGTGCGCCGGGTCGAGCGCAACCGGCGCGGCCTCATGCGGCTCCACACGGAGGACGGCGCGGTCGTGGACGTGGGCGCCAGCTACGCCAAGCGCGTGGCGGCGGCCCTGGGGCTGCCGAACGTGGATCCCGACGACTTCTGAGATTCGCGTGCCGGGCGAAGTCCGGGGGCTTCGTCGCAGGCGTCCTCCGCCTCGTCGTGCCGGCTTTGACCCGCCGGCGGCTCCACCGGATTTCCGGACCTCCCAACGGAAATCCGAGAGGAAAACATGAAGCTGTTCACTCTGGCTGCAACCCTGTCCGCCGCCATCGGTCTGGCAGGCGCGGCCCAGGCGGGCGTCATCATCGCGCCCGCATTCGTCACCGTCGACTCGGGCGGCATCGCCTCGGGGCCGTACTCGGCCAACAACCTCATCGACCAGTCCGGGCTGGAGACGCAGTACACGCCCGGCGTCACCGACTTTGACGAGTTCATCGGGCTCTATCAGACCCATGGCTCAGATCTGTTCACACGCTGGCTCAGCAAGTCGAACATCAGCACGGCGAAGCTGACCTTCGATTTTGGCAAGGAGGTCACGCTCTCCAGGCTGGCGCTGTGGGATGACCGCAGCACGACGATCTCCAAGATCAAGCTGTCCACGCCAGCGCTCGGCGAATTCCGCGAACTTGGCGTCTATGATGTGATCCAGGGCACCTCCTATTCGCAGGTCTTCACCTTTCAGCCCGTCACGACGCGTTTTCTCAGCTTCGAGATTACCGGGTGCAACACCCCGGGCAGCCGGCAGAACTGGTCCGGTTGCGGGCTGAACGAGGTGATCTTCGGCGCAGGCGACGTCGCCGCCGTGCCCGAACCCGCCACCTGGGCGATGATGATCCTGGGTTTCGGCGCGGCCGGCTCGGTGCTGCGCCGCCGGCGGATGGTCCCGCAGGCCGCCTAGGCCCGCTCGGCGGTCTTGGCTTCGTCCCAGAGGCCGTCCATCTCGGCCAGGTCCGACTGGTCCGGCGTCTTGCCGCGCTCGGCGAGACGCCGTTCCACGTAGTTGAAGCGGCGGACGAACTTGGCGTTCGTGGCGCGGACCGCATCCTCGGGGTCGACGTCCAGGGTCCGGGCGAGGTTGGCGACCACGAACAGCACGTCGCCGATCTCGGCCTTGGCCTTCTCCAGGTCGCCGGCCTCGATCTCGACCAGCATCTCGCCGACCTCTTCGTGCAGTTTGGCGATCACGTCCTGCACCGTGGGCCAGACGAAGCCGACGGTGGCGGCGCGCTTGGAGAGCTTCACGGCCCGGGTCAGGCCCGGCATGCCCACGGGCACGTCGGCCAGCAGGCCGTCGGCCTTGCTCTTGCCCTCCCGCTCGGCGGCCTTCAGCTCCTCCCAGCCCTGCTTCTGGTCTGCCAGCGAGGCGTAGGTCTCGTCGGCGAACACATGCGGGTGCCGTCGGACCATCTTGTCGTTGATGGCGCGGGCGACGTCCTCGAAGCCGAACGCCCCCTGTTCCTCGGCCATCCGCGCATGGAACACCACCTGCAGCAGGAGGTCGCCCAGCTCTTCCTTCAGGTCGGACAGGTCGCCCCGCTCGATGGCGTCGGCGACCTCGTAGGCCTCCTCGACCGTATAGGGCGCGATGGTCGCGAAGGTCTGCTCCAGGTCCCACGGACAGCCGTCCTCCGGCGTGCGCAGGCGGGCCATGATCGCCAGCAGCCGGTCGATGGGCGCCAGGTCGGCGGGCGGGGCAGGGCGGGTCATGGGACGAGCTCAACAGGAAACGGCGCGCGGCGATCAGACCGCGCGCCGCATCCTGGCGCAAGCCGTGCGCAAGGCGTTCAGCGGCGAGCGACTTCCTGGCCGCGGGCCAGCCGCCGCGCGAAGCGGTCGAAGGTCCATTCCGCATCGCTCCAGACCCAGTTGAAGCGGGACTGGCGGATGTCGGTCTCGAACCACTTGTAGTCCACCGGGGTCACGGTCCCGTCGGCGGCTGTCACGCGGCCTTCGATGGCCGCGCCGCCGATGCCGAAGCTCTCGTAGGACAGTCCGGGGGTGTCGCCGAGTTGCTTAAAGGTCGGCCGGTTCGGCTTCGCATCGGTGAGGACCAATTCGACCCGGGCGCCGTCGAAGGCGGCCTTGTCGGCAAGGCGCCTCTCGACCGTAGCGCGCAGGTCCTTGGTGAGGAGATCGGCCTCGCGCACGCCGAGGGTCTTCTCGAACTTCTTCTGCAGTTCGGGCCCGACCGTGACGTTCACCGAGGCCGGGGCGGCGAGGGCGGTCGTGGCGCTGGCGAGCAGGGCGGCGGCCGCGAGGGCAAGGAGACGCATGGAAGGCTCCAATCCGGCAACAGTAATTACTGAACAAAGATAGGGCGGGCGCACATGCGGCACAAGGCGCCGCCTGAAAGGGCCGCAATTCGCCTGAGAGGCGAATCTGAGTATTATGGGCCCCTCGGACCTGGGAAGCGACGCCATGAGCGATGCGGTCTTCCAGCACAGCCCGGCGGTCAGCCGGATCGCGACCTCCAAGCGGCTCGCACGCCTGCCGCCCGGCTATGGCCTGGCGATCGGGGCCGTGGCCTCGATCAGCCTCTGGGGCGGCGTCTTCTGGCTCGCAGCCCGCGTCCTCGGCTAGGCTCGCCGGGACCGCCCAGCGAGGGCGGTAGGTGATCGTGGTCACCACGCGGACGCGCTTGATGTCGCTGACTCCAAATGATCCGACCGGATTCTCAGGGAAACCTGACTCCAAACCCGGTTGAAGACTCCAAAAATGGGCCAATCTGGTCGCAAATCGCGCGACTGGGTTTTCGTCTGGATATTGAGTCAGGGCGCTCGCCGGAGATAGCGCCGGCGTGATTATGATCTGGCCGCTGAGGCTGGCGACGAGCGGTCGATTGGCTGGCTGTCTACACCGGGCGCGCCTGCTGGTAGATTTGCGGGTACCCGCCGGTCATGAGCGCCTCTTACGCCTTGGCGGTATAGGTCCTGGCAGCCCCACCAGCACGCCCGTCCATCACAGACGCTGTCGGCCCTCGATAGGGGAAGTCGCCCTGCGCTCCCCGGCTGCTCTGCCTTGCGCACCGCTGGCCACGGCCGCCAATGAGCGCGGGGCGCCGAGTTGGCATAGGCTCGCGATGGCGTCGGCGGCGCGTACAGACGCTGGTGCTCCGGTGAGATCGAACGTCCGGTGGAACGCCGCCAACTGCGAGTGACGATAGGCCGGGTGTGTCCGCCGCGCCCTGTCGATCTGTCCGACGAGATCGTTTGGGGTCGTGGCGACCGGACCGGATTCCCAGTGCCGGAAGCTCTCGTCTCCGTCCCATACCGTGGCGTGCGGATCGAGGAACAGGCACGGCCGCGGCTCGCGCAGGAACTCGTAGACCTGGCTGCTGGCGTCGCCGACGTAGACGTCTGCGAGCCGGGTATAGGTCATGTCGATCGCCGCCGAGGTCCCACCCAGGTCCATGTGGATGCCGGAGTGACCGAGGAAGGGCGCCAGGCATGCGACCTTGGCTGGCGGCCGACTGTCGAAGAGTCGCAGGTGTGGCGCGAAGATCAGGTTGTAGCGCTGCTGGCCCGCGAACGCGCGCAACACCTCCAGACCCCAGAGCGGCCAGGAGCTGACCTTCGGGGAGAAGTGCGGGTTGTAAAGGACGATGGGCCGGTCGTTGGCGAACAGCTTCGGCAGGCCTGGGCGCAGGCGGTCCACCAGGTCGAACTTGGGATAGCCGACCACGGCGCATCGTTCCGGGGTTACCAGTCCCTCGGAAATCATCCGGTCGCGCTGCTTGGCCCCGGCGGCGAAGACCAGGTCGAACTGGCGCAGTCGAGGTTCGAACGGGCCCGCGCGGTCCCCGGCGCCGTGCTGGGTGTAGACCAGACTGGCGGAGACCCCCATCCGCCGGAGCGCCGCGGTGGTCCGCTCGGGCGCCACGATCACATCGTAGCGCGAGAGGATCCGGGCGTTGGCCGCTAGCATCGGCAATTTCGGCGGCACCCCATCCGCGCCGCCCAGAGCCCGCAACCACGCCGGACCCAGCAGCCGCCAGCCCAGCGGCGCGCCGCCCAGGAGGGCGACGACGACCTGGGCGTAGTCCAGGACATCGGCGCTGGCGGCCGCCACGTCCACCGCGATGTCCGGCCGCTGCCGGGCGAGTTCCACGGCGGCCGAGAGGCTGTGCAGGGTCTGATGCGCTTGGGCGATGTAGAGGAAGCAGACGCGCACGGTCGGCGGGCCGCACGAGGCGACCGCCTCGCCCACGACGACGGGACGATGGACATTCACGGACAGGACCTTTCGGGCGGCGCGATGACGCCGCTGGGGGGGATGCGGTGGGCTAGCCGCGCTTGGCGCGAACCTTGGCGAGCAGGGCGGCGGCCTCGGCGTGGCGGCCGCGGTCCGCGACCTCACGGCCGGGCCGTCCCGGCGCCGCGAGGGCCTTCTGCAAGGCGCGCTCGGCCTCCGCGTACTGGCCTTCGTGGAACAGGAAGTCGGCGTAGAAGTAGTTGGAATCGACGCCGCCTGGATTGGCCGCCAGCGCCTTCTTCAGATAGGCGCGCGCCTTGTCCTTGTCGCCGAAGCCCACGGGGAAGCCCGGGACCTGATAGTAGAGCGAGCCGAGGCTGGTGTAGACCGAGCCGTTCAGGGCGCCCGGGTCGATCTTCTCGGCCCGCTCCAGGTTCGCCTTGGCCTCCTTGGCGAGGCCCAGCGCCCCCATGCCGCCCTTCGCGCCGGCTTCCGTGCTGAGGGCGATCCCCTTCCAGATCAGCGGCTCGGCGCGCCCGGGATACTGCCTGGCCAACGCGTCGGCCTGGACGGCGATGGCAGCGAACTGGGCTACCTTGCTGGGTCCCTGCGTCTCGTAGTTCACGTGGTCCCAGGTGCGGGCGAGGGCGTCGATGCGTCCGTCCAGCCCGGCAGGCTGGGCAAGGGCCGAGCCGGACATCAGGGCCAGGGCGGCGAAGGCGATGAGCGTCTTGCGCATGAGGAAAAGTCCTTTGGGTCAGGCGAAGAGTTGGGCGACACGCCGGTCGGCGGCGGCCAGGGCGCGGTCGACCACAGCGGGGAAGAGGGCGTTGAGGCGGACGAACAGGGCCTCCGGGAAGCCCAGGTAGACATCGCGCCGGCGTCCGGCGACGCAGTCCACGATGCGGGCCGCGACCTGGTCCGGCGGGTCCATGGCCATCTTGGTGAGGGCCGCGAACTCCAGGACCTTGGCGCTGTTGAAGGCGGTCTTCACCGCGCGCGGGGCCACGTAGGTGACGTCCACGCCCGTCCCCGCCAGTTCCCGCCGAAGCGCCTGGCTGAAGGCTCGCAGCCCCGCCTTGGAACTGGAGTAGCTGGCGAAATGGGCGAAGTTGATCGAGCCGAAGATCGACCCGATGTTGACGATCTGGCCGCCGCCGCGCGCCCGCATCCCGGGCGTCACCGCCTGGGCCAGGCGCATGGGCGCCAAAAGGTTGATCGCCAGGGTCCGGCGGAGGCTGTCCGGCGCCTCGCCTTCCATCGGCCCGAAGTACTGGACGCCCGCCAGGTTGATCAGAACGTCCCACGGCTCCGCGGCCAGGGCGGCGGCCACGGCCTCCAGACCGGCCGGATCGGCCAGGTCGCAGGCGATGTGCCGGGGCTGGAGTCCCTGGGGCGGCAGGCGGTCCAGCACGGTGACAGCGGCGCCCTCGCGAAGCAGTTGCTCGACGATGCGGCCGCCGATCTCGCCGGCGCCGCCGGTGACGGCGATGCGTTGGCCCTCAAACCGCATGGGCGAGCCTCGTTTCGTGGGGGATGGAGCGGAACATGTCGGCGAAGAGCGCGAAGATCCGCCGGGCGACGTGCAGGATCGCAGCCTGATCCTCGGGGTCTTCGACGGTGTCCATGAGGCCCGCGAAGAACTTCATGTGCTCCTGGTCGAGGGACCCGTGCGAGCTCAGGTAGCTGAAGCACTCCGGGCCAAGGCCGAGCGCCTTGGACACCGCGCCGGCGCCGTGGGTGGCGAGCGCGATGCTCGTGCCTTCCAGCACATAGACCATGCCGAACATGCCCATCGGGTTGACCCGCGACACGTAGTCGTGGGCGTAGGCCACCATCAGCTCGGTGGCGGGGCGGGGAGCGCCGGCGCGGACCGCCTCGGCGTCGCCGCCGGCGCTGGCGATGTCGTTGAGCACCCAGGCTTCGTGGCCGGTCTCCTCGGCGATGTATTCGTCGAGGGCCGCGCGGAACGACGCGTGGGCGGCGTCCATGCGCTCGCGCGCCGCCGTCAACAGCGGCACCGTCTGGCTGACGTGATGATAGGCCTCCGCCAGGTAGGCCAGATAGGTTTCCCGGGTGATCCGGCCGGAGACGCCGTCCACCAGCTGCGGCACCGAATAGAGGGCCAGGCGCTCGGCGGAGGTTTCCCGCTCGAGCCGTTCGAAGAAGGACATCGGCATCGCCTCAGGTCTGTTGGTCGATGAAGGCTTGGTGGGTTTCGCGCAGGACGGTGCGCCGGGGTCGGCCGTTGCCGGTCAGCTCCCCGCGCCTGGGGTCGAAGGGCGTAGATCCCTGCCAGCGGCCGATGCGGGCATATGCTGGAAGGCCGTCGTTCGCGCGCGCCACGGCGGCCTGGAGGGCGGCGGGCGGGATGTCGGCTCGCGAGGGGACGACGACTGCGCAGAGTTCCGCCGCGCCTTCTCCGAACACCGCGGCCTGGGCGATCTCCGGCTGGGCCAGCAGTTCGCTCTCCACCCACTCCGGCGCGACGTTGCGGCCGAAGGCGGTGATGATCAGGTTCGATTTGCGGCCGGTGATGGACAGGAAGCCGTCGGCGTCCATCGCTCCGATGTCGCCGGTGTGGAGCGCGCCGGCCTGGGGCGGCCCGCCAACGTAGCCGAGGAAGGGCGCGGGGCCGACCATCACCTCGCCGTCGGCCGCGAGGCTCAGCGCCAGGTGCGGCAGGACCCGTCCTACGGCGCCGGGCCGGTCCGCGTGCGGCGTGTTCAGCGCCACCACAGACGCGCACTCGCTGAGGCCGTAGCCCTCGTAGGCGGGAATGCCGACCGCCCGCGCGGCGTCGATCAGCTGTCGGGCCACCTTGGCCCCGCCCACGGCGACGAGCTTCAAGGCCGGCAACCTGCGTCCAGTGACGGCCAGACACGCCGTCAGCGCACGCAGCAGTTCGGGCACCAGGATCAGACTGTTGGCGCCGCTGGCCTCGACCACCTCGGCGAGCCGGGCGATGTCGGGGCGCAGGCCATCGGCGAAGCCTAGGTCGGCGAGACCGCGCGCATCGTAGCAGCCGCCCGCCAGCAGGGTTGGGTACAGGCCGGCGACGTTCTCGAGCAGCACGCCCAGCGGCAGCACCGCCAGATGCCGGCCCGCGAATTCGCGCCCGATAACCTTGACCAGCGACGCGGCCACGGCCTCCATCTGGGCCAGCGAGAGGCAGACCCCCTTTGGCGCGCCGGTCGAGCCCGAGGTGTAGGTCACCTTCGCCGTCCCAGCGTGCAGCGGGCGGGATGGCAGGCCAAGGGCGTCCGCAGCGATGGCCGAGCCCGCCACGGCGAAGATGGGGGATATCGCCGTGGCGGGGGGCCGCACCAGCAGGCAGGCGCCTGCGTCGGTGAGGGCGTGAATGCGCTGGTCCGGGGTGAAGAAGGGCGGCAGGGGCACGCTGGGCCGGCCCAGCTCCATCAGCGCCAGGTCGACGACGACCCAAACGGGGCCATTGTCGAGCGCCACACCCACCGGAGCGCCCGGCGCCGATCCGGCGAGCCGCTCCCGCAGCCAGTCCTGCGTGCGCGAGATCTCACGCTCGAGCTCGACCCAGTTCAGCTGGACGCCCGCGCCAACGAGAGCCAGGGCGCCGGGCGATGTCCGGGCGTGGTCGGCGATCGCCGAAAGGACCCGGCTCACGACGCCGCCGCCCGCAGGCGGCGGATCGCGCGGGCCGTAGATCTGGCGCGCAGACGCTCGCGAAGCTGGGGCAGGGCGCTGGAGAGGCCGATTTCGCCGGCGAACACGCGCGGCGCGCGGTCGTAGTAGCTGCCCCAGTCATGGGCGCCTTCGCCGAGACGGGCGGGATCGGCGTCGCCCAGCGGTCGCAGGCCGAAGCCGGCCCGGCCCAGCAGCCGTTGCAGGTCGGGTCGGGCGGTGGCGACGGCGAAGCGGCGACCGCAGACCGAGGCCAGCCAGGCGGCGAGCGCGTTGAACAGCTGCAGCGAGGCGGCGGGGGAGTCAGACGCAAGGGAGCCGATCTCCACAATGCTTTCGCGCGCCACCGGCCGACCGAACGCCTCGGCGACGGCCTGTTCGACCGAAGTGTCCAGGTAACGCTCCAGGAACAGGGGCTCGGCCTCGGCGAACCGTACGCCGGCGGCGGCCAGAACCGTCCCGTCGGGTCCGCGCAGACCCGTCACCAGGGGATAGTGGCGGGGAACGCGGGCGCCGAAGGCCTGCTTGAACCGCGTCTCCACAAAGCGCTCGAAGTCAGGCCGCTGAGGATGGGATGGATCGGCGACCACCACGCGCGCCCTGGTCTGCGCAGGCGGGGCGACGGATGGCGGCGGCTCGAAGGTACGCAACGGTTCGCTCAAAGTTTGGCCTCCAGGCGTCGGCCCCCGATGAGCTGACGACGCCGCGCGCGGACCCCCTCAATCCTCGGCGGATCTTTTTTCAGCGGCGCGGCCAAGCGGTCGATTGCGCGGCCGGCGCAAATGGCCGAACAGTCGGGCTTCGCTGAACCAGGACGCCTTGCGACCACATGGCCGATCCGCCGCCGCTGATCGCCGCCTACCTGCGCAAGCGGCCGGACCTTGTGCGGTTCTTCACTTTGCGCACCGGTTCGGCGGCCATGGCGGAGGACGTGGTCCAGGATCTGTTCCTGAAGATCCGCGAGATGGATCCGCCGGAGGACCTGAGGAGCGCCGAGGCCTTCCTCTACCGCGTGGGGTCCAACCTCATGCTGGACCGGGTTAAGCAGCAGAAACGGCAGGCGGCCCGCGACGACACCTGGAACCGGGAGAGCGTCGGTGAGGGCCCCGAGCCCGCCGCACCCGATCCGCCCGCCGACGAGGCCATGGCCTCGCGCCAGCGCCTGCAACGCCTGCTGGCCGGCGTCGAGCGCCTTCCGCCGCAGGTGGCCGCCGCGTTCCGACTGCACAAGTTCGACGGGCTCAGCCACGCGGAGGTCGCCCAGCGCCTGGGAGTCTCCCGAAGCTCCGTGGAGAAGTACATCATGACCGCGCTCCGCACCCTGATGGCCGAGGTGGAGCGATGACTTGCGGACCCGCCTGCGCGGCGGCGTCTATGGCCCAGGAGATATCCGTCACGCCATGACCGCGCCATCCGACAACCTTCCGCCCGAGGCGACCGTGCGCGACCGCGCGGTGGCCTGGCATGTCCGGCTGTCGTCGGAGGCCGCGGAAGGTGACGACTGGCTGGCCTTCGAGGCCTGGCTGGCGGAATCGCCGGAGCACCTGCGGGCCTATGAGGCCGTGGAGCAGGTGTGGTCCGACCTTGACCAGGTGACGCCCGCCCCGACGGTGGTGGCCCTGCGGCCGCGCGCCGCGCGCCGGCCGCTCGCCTGGCTGGGCGCGATAGCCGCCAGCCTGATCGCCGTGATCTTCCTCGGGACGACGCTCTGGACGGGGATGCCCCGCACCCAGGGCTTCGAGACCGCGCCTGGCGAACGGCGGGTGATCGCGCTCTCGGACGGAAGTCGCATCACGCTCAACGGCGGATCGCGCCTGACCGCGCGGATGGGACGGAGCGAACGGCGGGTGGTCATGGCCGACGCCGAGGCGGTCTTCGACGTGGCCAAGGACCCGGGCCGGCCGTTCCTGATCCAGGCAGGCGACCGCGAGATCCGGGTGGTGGGCACCGAGTTCAACGTCCTGCGTTACGCCGGCGTCGTCCGGGTCACTGTCCGTCGGGGTGTGGTCGAAGTGCGCCCCGCCGGGACGCCGCAGGCGCCGCTGCTGGCCCGCCTGCACAAGGGCCAATCCCTGGCCCACCGGGAAGGCGGGGCGCGGGATATCGTCACCACGACCGACCCCGACGCCGTGCTGGCGTGGACGGACGGGAGGCTGGTGTTCCAGGGCGAAAGCCTGAGCGAGGTCGCGGTGACGCTGAACCGCTATCTGAAGACGCCGATCACCGTGGCGCCCGACGCGGCGTCCCTGCCGGTCGCGGCCACCCTGGTGGTGGGGTCCGACGACGAGATGGTGCGGACGCTGTCGGCGTTCCTGCCTGTGCAGGCCGAGCGGCTTCCCGATAGTGTGCGGCTGAGCCTGCGCCATCCGGCGCGCTGAGTCGGCAAGCCACCCATGCATAGACGCCGCCGGGCCGTGCGCCTGGCCGGATTGGTCGTCGCCTTCAACGCCGCGGCGGGAGCCGTTGAGGCGGGAGAGACCGTCTTGTCGATCGCCATCCCCGAACAGCCCCGCCAGGCGGCGCTGATGGCGTTGGGCCGGCAGGCCGGGATCTCGCTGGGCTTCGCGCCGGGCGCTCGTTGCAGCGGCCGGGCTGGGGCGTCGGGCCGCATGAACCTGGACCAGGCCCTGGCGCGATTGCTGGACGGCTCGGATTGCGTGGCCTCGCGCCCGGATCCCCGGACCGTGGTCGTCCGGGCTCGCCCGCCGTTCCGGCCGCGGCCGGTCCACCCGCCGCCGCCCCTGGCCCCGACCCTGACCGAGCTGGGCGAGGTGGTGGTGACCGCCGGCAAGATCGAGACCCTGCTCTCGGCCTCGCCCTACGGCCTCACCGCGACCACGGGCGCCGAGCTTGAGCGCAGGGGCGTGAGGGAGGTCGGTGATCTCACCTTGCTGGCCGCTGGGGTCACCGTGACCAACCTTGGCCCCGGACGAGACAAGGTCCTGCTGCGAGGCCTCTCGGACGGCCCCCTGACGGGCCACACCCAATCGACCGTGGGCCTCTACCTCGGCGACCTGCGGCTGACCTACAACGCGCCCGACCCCAACCTGCCGCTGATCGACGTGGCGCGCGTCGAGGTCCTGCGCGGGCCGCAGGGCTCGCTCTATGGCGCAGGCTCGATCGGCGGCATCCTGCAGGTGGTCCCGCAGGCGCCCGATACGGCCAGCGGGTCCGGCCGGGTCTCGCTCGGCGGGTCCGCAACCGCCCACGGGGCGCCCTCCAGCGCGGTCGAGGCCATGTGGAACCAGCCGTTCGCGGGCGGCGACGCCGCCGTCCGCGCGGTCGCCTGGTCCGAAATCGCCGGCGGCCACCTCGACAATCCCCGGCTGGGCCGGGCCAACGTGGATCGCTCCCGGCGTCGGGGCGTCCGCCTCTCGGGCCTCTGGCGAGCCAGCGACGAACTCACGCTGGAGGCGATCTTCGTCGACCAGGCGATCGCAACCCGTGACGCCCACTACGCCGAGGCCGCCGCGGGCCGGCGGGTGCGTACGACGGCGGTCGCGGAGCCGCATGACAACGATTTCCGGGCGCTGGTCGTGGCGGCCCACTGGACGCCGTCCTGGGGAAAGCTCACCGCGAGCCTCGGCGCGCTCGACCACGAAGTCACCACCACCTACGACGCGACCGCGGCGCCGGCGTCGCTCGCGGCGGGCGGCGGCCGTCCGCTGACCTTCGAGGACGGCAACGAGATCCGTGGCCTGGTCAGCGAGGTGCGCGTGGCCTCGATCGGCGGGGGGCGCCTGCGCTGGACGGCGGGGGTGTTCAACGCCATCGGCGACCAGCGCCTGGACGCCGATCTTGAGCCGGTCGAACCGGTGGCCGGCTATGCGGAGGTTCGCCGTGATCGCCTTTGGGAAGGCGCGGCCTTCGGGGAAGCATCCTACGACCTCACCCGGGACCTGACCCTGACGGTCGGCGGCCGGTTCTACGGTTCCCGCCTGCGCACCCGGTCCGACATCTCGCTCGGCGCCGCGATCCGCGGCTTCGCGGGGCGGACTCATGACGCGGGCTTCGCGCCGAAACTGCTGGCGGCCTATCGCCCGACGCCCGGTCTCACGGTCTACGCCCAGGCGGCCGAGGGCTATCGGACGGACGGCTTCAACACCAGCGGACCGGCCGGGCAAGGGTTTGGCGCGGGCTCCGGCGATCCACAGCCTCTGAGGCGTTACGCGGCCGATGAGCTCTGGAACTACGAGGCTGGTCTCCGATGGCGGTCTCCCGAGCGGGGGCTCGCCATTCGCGCGGCGGTGTTCCAGGCGGACTGGGCCGATATCCAGGCCGATCTGGTGCTGTCCTCCGGCCTGCCGTTCACGGCCAACCTCGGGGATGGACGCAGCCGCGGCGTCGAGATCGAGGGCGGCTATGAGCGGGGGCGCCTATCGCTATCCGCCAATCTGGTCTGGCAGGACCCCGACCTGGTCCATCCCGCGCCGGGGCTGCCGGCGCCGCCCGACGATGGGCTGCCGGGCGTGCCGGACCTGTCCTACGCCGTGGTGGCGATCTACCGCCTTCCGCTCGGTGTGGGCCGCGACCTCGATCTGGCCGCCAGCTACGCCTACATCGGTCGCTCACGCTTGAACCTGGACAGCGGGACGGCGCCCACCATGGGCGGCTATGGCGACCTGCGACTGTCCGCGACGTTACGGTCCGGCGAGGTTAGCCTCCGCCTGTCGCTCGAGAACGCTCTCGATAGCCATGGCGACACGCTGGCGTTCGGCAATCCGTTTTCGTTTCGTCTCTCGCCCCAACGCACCCCCCAACGTCCGCGCACCCTCGGCCTGCGCGTGAGCCGCGACTTCTGAGACCGCCGCCAGCGCTCCTCTGCCCCCACCGCCGCCGCGCTCTCGCTCAGTCGGGGTGGCGGCGAGCTTGTCGCGACGACTGGAGCGCAATTCGCCGAACCGGAAGCCGGTTCGGCGAAAAGATTGGCGTCGCATCAAAGAGATAGGGCTCTCTTATCCCCTTCAAGTGATTCCATCTGAAGGGGGAAGGACCCTAGGCCGCGATGTATCTGCGGCGACGGCGCAGGGATGCGCCGGCCAGTCCGAAGCCGCAAATCATCATCGCCCACGTGGCGGGTTCGGGCACGGCGCCGTTGCCGGGTCCAAGGTCGACCCCGAAATTGAGAGCCGCATTCTGGGCGCCGAGGAAGTTGCCGACGTCGTTCGGGCCCGGGTTCGAGTCGCCGAAGCCCACGTCGAACTTGGCTTCATGGCTCTCCGGATCGTAGAGGCCGGTGAACTCATAGAACTCATAGCGCCGCAGCACCGACTTGGCCGCGTTGCCAGCCTGAGCCCCATTCCCAAGACCGCCCAACGGCGAGTCGGGACGGCCGAACTCGGACTGCAGGAGCTGCCACTCGGTCTCGGTTTCCGCCTGCTGGACCATGGGGTTCTCGCCCACGAGGTCTTCGAGCTCCACCTCGTACTCGAACTCCGTCGTGAACACCTTCACCCACAACGCGTCGCCGAACTCTTGTCCGGGAAGGGCGTCGGGCGCTTCGATGAAAGCTTCAACGATGGGCGCGGGCGCCGGATCGGCGGGCGCTGGGGCCTGTGGCGTCACCGTCCAGGTCGGGGCCAGCAGGTTGGACAACTCGTTGACCAGGGTGGAGGACCCCGGCGTTTCCTCGACCAGCCAGCTGTAGGTGGTCTTGGTCGGATTGACGCTCAGGCCCACACCGAAGTGGTCGCATGGGGTGCTGGGGCCGTAGCCGGAGCCGCCGCCCGTCCAGCAGCTTTCTCCCGGCGTGCTGTAGACGCCGCTCGGGGTTCCGATCCAACCCGAAGGGTCGCCGCTGAGGTCGGCTCGATAGATGACCTTCACGCCGTGGGTGGCGCCGCTCGAATACTCGGTGATGGTCGGCGCGCCATAACGCTCCACGGTGGTTGGGAACCCGCGGCCGGCGCCGCCGAAGGTGTCCGTGACGTCGCTGGCATGGATGCCTTCAAGTTCAATCTCGAAGCCATGCGCCGTCTTTCCGGTGCCGTTCACGGCATCGAAGTTGCCGAGCGAGCCGAACACGGTCGCGGCGCTTGCGAGGTGCGGCGCTGACGCCAGCACTGCGGCGGCGGTAACGGAGAAGAGCAGTCGGTTCGCCATGGAGGTACTCCGTAGGGATTGACATTGAGGTGCGGCCTAAATCGGGCCCGCCGCGGCGCCGCTGCCCACGCCCCCGGCGAGCGCCGGGGCCAGAACGCTGGCGGCGAAGGTCAGAGCGGTCGTGGGTCTCGGCATGTCCCGACGCCTTCAGGTTTGAGGCGACGCGCCCCAGGACGCGGCTTGCCGCGCACAGGGTGACCTAGGCCCCCAACCTGAAATGAAGCTGATCAAAGTATGAATTCGCCGCCGTCATATCGAATTTTGGGTATGGCGGTGCTGTGGGGCTGGGCCATCACGCCCCTCGCGGCATCGGGTGGCAAACCCGAGGGCAGGCGTTAGCGGGTGGTGATCCCGTCGCGACCGTTCAGGTCGCGAAGATCGTCGTTGCGGTGTGGAAGCTGCAGGACCACGCGCGCGCCGCCGAGCTCACTGCGATCAAGTCGCACGGCGCCTCCATAGAGCTCGGCCAGATCGCGGACGATCGTCAGGCCCAGCCCACCGCCACCGACCCGCTCGTCCAGTCGCACGCCAAGCTGGAATGCGCTGTCCCAGTGGGCTTCGGGCACGCCCGGACCATCGTCTTCCACGATCAGCCGCACCCAGCCCTCCGATTGCTCGCTATGAAGTCGGACCTCGCTTCGCGCCCACTTGCGCGCATTGTCGGCGAGGTTGGCCAGCATCTCATAGAGGTCGTCCGGGTCGCAGGCGATGGCGAGATCCGGCGCTATGTCGTTGGTCAGCGTGAGGGATCGATCGGCGTGCAGCCGGCTCAACGCGGAGAGGATGTCTCCGGCCACGGCGGCTGGCGCGACCGTCGCGCCGATCACGGCGCGGGGGGCGGCCGCCCTGGCTCGCGCGACCTGGTAGTCGACCTGCCGCGACATTGCCTGGCATTCGGCGAGGAGGGCCTCGCCCGCCTCTGGCTGGCCGGTGTCGCTCAGCCGGCGCGCGCGCTCTGTCAGGATGGCCAGATGGGTTCGGAGCGCGTGGCTGAGGTTGCCGGCCTGGGCGCGGGCGCGCCGGATCATGTCGCTGTTGGCGCGGATGAGCGCATTGAGTTCGCTGGCGAGCGGTTGAACCTCCGTCGGAAAGTCTGTTGGAAGGCTGTCGGCCGCGCCGGACCGGACTCGCGACAGCGCTGTTTGCAGGCGACGCAGAGGACGCAGGCCGATCCGAATCTGGACGATCGCGGCCACGCCCAGTCCAAGCGCCACGATCGCCAGGGATGCGAACAGCAGCCGGTCAAAGGCGCCTATCGTGCGCCGGAGTTCGTTCTCGTCTCCGGCCACCATGAACCGGGCCGGCGACCCAGATCCCCCCAGCGTGGACACGCGCTCGATCAGGACCAAGCGGTCGCCAGATCCCTCGATGGCGCCCCGCAAAGGCTGTTTGCGCGAACCGGTCGGGCGCAGATTCCGGCCCTGGAGCGAAGGGGAGCGTAGCGCCGGCGCCCCCGGGCGGATCACCTCCCAGTAGTATCCCGACCCCGGAAGGCTGAATCTCGGATCGCTGACGGGCCGCAACACGGTGTCCGGGGCGCCCGGAACATAGAGGTTCTGCAACTCGGTCAGGTGGTCGTTGAGTTCGTGGACGAACTGGCTGGTCACATGTTCCCGGAAAAGCGCGGACACCGCGACGCCGGACCCCATCATGCCGGCCGCGACCCAGATGATGGCTCCCAGCAGCAGTCGGACCTGCAGGCTGCGCCAATGGATGAGGGTTCTCATTCGAAGCGGTAGCCCATGCCGCGATGGGTGGTGATCACGCCCTTGCCCAGCTTTCGGCGCAGGCGCCCGATGTAGACCTGCACGGAGTTGGACTGCCGCTCGGCGTCACTGGCGTAGATGTGGTCCGCGATCGCGGCCTCCGACGCCATCCGTCCGGGTCTCTGCATCAAATACATGAGGATCCGCCGTTCCTGAGCGGTCAGGTCGATGGTCTTTCCGGCCATCCTCACGACGCCCTCGGTCGGGCTGAGTTCGATGTCGCCGCGGCGCAGAACCGGGTCGGAACGGCCGGCGCCGCGGCGGGTCAGGGCGTGCAGTCGCGCGACGACCTCGGCGCTCTCGAAGGGCTTGGCCATGTAGTCGTCCGCGCCGGCGTTCAGGCCCTCCACCTTCTCCGTCCAGGCGCCGCGGGCGGTCAGGATCAGGACCGGATGCGTCCGGCCCGACGCGCGCCAGGCTTTGAGGATATCCAGGCCGCGAATGTCAGGCAGGCCGAGGTCCAGGATCGAGGCGTCGTAGGCCTGGGTCTCACCAAGATGCTGCCCATCCTGCCCTTCACGGGCCCAGTCGACCACGAAGCCCGCCTTCCGGAGCGCGAAACTCAGCGGTTCGCCGATCCGGGGGTCGTCCTCAATCAGCAGGATCTTCATGGCCGAGGCCCTCCGAAGGTCGCGCCGGGAAAGTGCAGGTGAAGACGGCGCCCCCGCCGGACGCATTGCCGGCTTCCACGGCGCCGCCATGCGCTTCGACGATGCTGCGCACGATGCCGAGCCCGAGACCCGCGCCGACGGGGCCTGAGCGCGACTTTCGCCAGAAGCGATCGAAGATCCTGTCGCGGTCTTCGACCGGAAGTCCGGGACCATGGTCGCGCACGGCAAGCCGAGTCCCCGGGCCGACGATCACCTCGATCGGAGCCCCGCCGGAGGTGTGATGAATGGCGTTCTCGATCAGGTTGCGCAGCGCGCGACCCAGCGCATCCGCATGCCCGCGGACCGGGCTGCCGCCCCGATCCACGAGTTCGATTTCGTGGCCGGATGAGAAGGCGTGCGGCGCGATCTGCGCGACCGTCGCCGAAGCCAGGTCGTACAGGTCAATCTCACCGGCCTCATCAAGGCGAAGCGCGTCAGCCTGCGCCAGGTCCAGCATCTGGTTGACCAACCGGGTCATCGCCTGGACGTCCTCGCCCAGTCGGGTCTTGGACGCCCCCTCCGGCAGGGACTCTATCCTCAGCCGCAGGACGGAAAGCGGTGTTCGCAGTTCATGGGCCGCGTCGGCCGTAAAGCTCTTCAGGGTGGTCATCGCCTGTTGCAGCCTGCCGAGCGCGCGGTTGACCGCGGTGACCAGCGCATACACCTCCCGCGACGCCGATGGCGTCGAGAGCCGGGCCTCCATGCGACTGGGATCGAGGGCGTCGACCTCGGCGGCCGCGGCTTCCAGCGGTGAGAGCATCCGTCGGACGACCTGGACGCTGAACACCAGCAAAAGAAGGGTCAGCGGCAGCAATGGAAGCGCGACATGCTCGAGCAGCTCCTGCCCGATCACCGGCCAGTAGGCGGCCCTCCCTGCGGGATGGGCGTGGATCAGCACCCAGTAGGTTCCGGCTTCGCCTTGGAAGCGCCGCACCCCAGAGATCCGGACACCTTCTTTGGTACTGTCGCGGCGGGTCCAGTCGAGGGTCGATAGGCTCGGCCAGCTCGCCGCGCCCGGCACGGCGCCTTCGTTCTGCCGATAGACAGGGTTCAAGGCTCCGTCGACGATCACGAAGCCCCACTCCGTGACGCCGAAGGGAGCGGGAACGGCCGCCAGGTTGAGGCCCTCGACCGGCGGCGCCGGAGGCGCATTACGCACCCGCGCGATCCGGCGGGCCTGCCGTCCGATGAAGTCCTCGGCGAGGGCCTGCTCGTCGAAGGCGTACATCGGCACCACGATGGCGACGTCGAGCACGGCGAAGATGGCCATCAGGATCGCCAGCCGCGTCGCGATCTGGCGAAAGAGGCTAGTCGGCAACAGGGGGGAGGGCGCCGATTCAACCATCGGCGCGGACCTTTGGCGCCGGCATGAGGGCGTATCCCACGCCGTGGGCGGTGCGCAGTGTCTGGTCGGCATTGGCGCCGGCCAATGATTTGCGCAGCCGCGACACCACCGCCTCGAGGGCGTTGGGCGTCACTTCGGCGTCCATCGCGTAGAGCTGGTCCTCCAGGGCGGACTTCGCGACCACCTGACCGGAACGACGAAGCAGATGCTCCAGCAGGGCAAGTTCCCGGGGCGACATTGTCACGGGCGCGCCGGCGATCTCCAGGCTGCGATGGGCGGTGTCGAGGGCGACGTTTCCGGCCTGCAGCACAACGCTAAGGCAGGACCCCGGGCGGCGCAGCAAGGCGCGACTGCGGGCGGCCAGTTCGGCGATGTCGAAGGGCTTGACCAAATAGTCGTCGGCGCCGGTGTCGAGACCCGCGATCCGATCGCCCAGTCCGCCGCGGGCGGTGAGGATCAGGATAGGCACGCTGTCGCGCGCCCGGCGAAGCCGCCGGACCAGGTCCAGACCATCACCATCGGGAAGGCCGAGGTCGAGCAGCACCAGATCGTAGGTCGCAAGGCCTCGCGCTTCATGGCCCTCTTCGAGCGTCTCGCGCCAATCGACGACGAAGCCATCCCGGGTCAGACCATCGACAATCAGTCCGCCGAGCTGCGGGTTATCCTCGATCAGCAGCAGGCGCATGGCAGACATCGTTTCCCTGAGGCGCCCGTTTCAGACCGGTCACCATGGAGAGGATCAGGTTTTCCCGGTGACGCCAGCTTTCGACAAGGGCCGCGAGGACGTGAACGATCGCCATGATCAAGATCATATTCGCCGCCCCTTCATGCAGGGCTTCGACCCAGCCCACACCCCAGAAGGCGTCCAGCCCCATCATCCACCCCGTGACGCCGCAAAGGCCGAGCAGACCGATCAAGGCCAGCATCATCACGGCGCCAGCCGGGTTGTGCCCGACGTAGCGCGGCTCGCAGCCTCGAACCAAGGATCCAAGGTATCCCACAAGGCGGCGTGGCGAAGGCGCAAAGTCGGCGAGCCGGGCGTGCCGCGTGCCCACGAAGGCCCAGACCACGCGGATCGCGACGGCGGCAAGGACAGCGTAGCCGACATAGCGGTGCGCCACCTTTACCTCGCGAAGGATCGTGAGGTTTGCGATGCAGCCCAGAGCCACGGTCCAGTGAAAGAGCCGGACAACAGGATCCCACACCTTGACGCGCGCGGGGGGGTGCGGCGTCAAGGTGTCCGACACAGGGCTGGGGGCAGCGCCTGAGGCGGGATGCGACATCCTCTAGTCCTCGTTGTTCTGGACGATCGCACCGGTAACGGGGTTGAAGTAGACCTCGGCCTTCTTGCCGGCCTTGGTGAAGGCGTAGATCTCGTAACAGCTGCCGCTGACCTGGAAGACCTTGACCTTGGTGTAGCCGAGGGCCGCGATCTTGGCCTTCATCTGGGCTTCGGTGAGCCACTTGGCCTTGGGCGCCGTGGTGCAGGCCGGCGCGGCCGCGGCGGCCCCGGCGATGGTCAGGGCGGCGGCGGCCACGGCGGCCGAAATCAAAAGCTTGCGCATGGCGTGCTCCGGTTGAGGGGTATGAAGCGGTTGCTCCATGACCTCAGGCTGCCGGGCCGACCTGACAGAAGCCTGACGGGCTCGATTTTCCCGTCGCCGGCCGCCGTCAGGCTTTCGTCAGGCGCCGGGTTCAGGTTCCGGTCAGCGCAAGCCGCGCGCCAACCGGAGTTTCTTCATGACTGTCATCAAGCTTCTGGCGGGCGCTGCGCTCGTCGCGTCGCTCAACGTCACGCCGGCGTTCGCCGCCGACGCGATCGCGCCCCAGACCCGCAAAAACCTGTTGGCCGCCATGCACGGCGAAGCCTTCGCCAACCTGAAGTACCGTCGCTTTGCCGAGGTGGCGCGCGAGAGCGGCAATGAGTCTCTGGCCAGGCTTTTCGAGGAGTCCGCCAACGTCGAAGCGAACGAACACTTCGACCGCGAGGCCGACGCCCTGAAGCTGGACGGCGCGAATGGGGCGAACCTGCTCGACGCCATGGCCGGCGAAAAATACGAGAACAAGACGATGTACATCACCTTCGCCGATCAGGCCGAGAAGGCTGGCGACGTGAAGACCGCCGCCATGTTCCGCCAGATCGCAGAGGACGAAGGCGACCACTACGCCCGCTACAAGGCCGCGCACGATCAACTCGTCGGGAAGTAGCGACCGCGCTGGCTTCGGCCTGGCGCCCCGCATAGCCAACGGCCCGCACTTCGGGAGGCTTCCCGTGTCGCCGCCCCCCGAGCGCCCAACACATGCACAAGCCATGCCGGACAATTCTTGAGGTGCGTGGCTAGCGGCGGCGTCTCCAAGACGAGGGGGGAGCGTGGGCTCCATATCATTCGAAAGTCGAAGGCAGAAAGCATGTCATCCACCACAGCAACCAAAGACGCCGATCTCAGCGATATTGAACGCGCTCGGCCAACCGGCGGCGTCCTTGCGTCGGCTATGCCTGGCGACGATCGGGCCGCCCCGGGGGCCCGCAGCGGCAACGAAGAAGACGACGACAATGACGACTCCCCGACCTCGGGCCATGACGGGGACGACAGCCTCTCTGGCGGCGAGGGCGACGACCACATCGACGGGGGCGACGGTGAGAACCACCTGAGCGGCAACGATGGCGACGACGATGTCCGGGGTGGCTCTGGCTCCGACGATATTGCCGGGGGAGCCGGCGATGACACAGTGCACGGCGGCGACGGCGACAACCACCTGCGCGGCGACGGCGGCGATGACGCCCTCGACGGCGGCTCCGGCTTTGACGACATCAACGGCAACACGGGCAACGACACCGAACATGGCGGCGGCGGCGGCGACTGGATCGTCGGCGGCAAGGACCACGACGCGATCTTCGGCGATGACGGCGACGATATCGTCTACGGCAACCTCGGCGAGGACACCGCGTCCGGCGGAGCCGGCGACGACCTGGTCCGCGGCGGACAGGACAACGATGTCCTTGCCGGCGGCAGCGGCGACGACTGGCTGTCCGGCGACCGGGGCAGTGATACGGTCAGCGGGGGTGAGGGGGCGGACACGTTCCACTTCTCGGCGGGCGCGGGCCTCGATGTGGTGAGCGACTTTTCCGCCGCCCAGGGCGACCACGTCCTGCTCGATCCGGGGAGCACCTTCACGGCTCGCCAGACCGGGGCCGACGTGACCATCGACATCGACGGCGGCGCCGATCACATGGTCCTGCTCAACACCCAGTTGTCCACCCTTCCGCCTGGTTGGATCACCGGCTGAGCGCGCAAGCGAAGGCCTAGCCTCGGCAGCCCCGCCTCAGTCGGTGGGGGCGGCCTTGGCCGGGTCGAGTCCGCGGGTTCCTCATCTTACCGTTCAAGCGCGAATGGCGGCGATCGCGGCGCTGCTGGCGCTTCCCTCGGCTGTTGAAACGGAAAGGGCAGGTCATGACGGTCATGTCGCGCCTTCGGGGCTATCACGCGCTGCTCGCCGTCCTGGTGATCGCAGCCTTCTTCGGCCCGGAATGGGGTCCTGCCCACGCCTGGCTGGGGTACGGCGTAGCCGGCGTCATTGTCTTGCGCCTGATCCTGGCGCTGACGGGCGCGCCTCAGCTCGGCCTGCGGCGATTCTATCCGCAGTTTCAGGGGCTGAAGCTGGACAATGTCTTCACGCATCCCGCGATCAGTCGGGTGCTGTTGATTGGCATCGCCGTGTGCCTGCTCGGGGTCACTGGCACAGGCATCGCCATGGACAGCGGGCGAACCTTCGGAGCCGCCCCGCCCCTTACGTCGCAACTGGCGCAGAGCAATCTGCACGACCTCGAAGGTGACGAACGCGGGGAAGGCGGCGAACGCGAAGGCGACGAGGATGGGGAGGGCGGACCGCTGGGCGAGCTTCACGACTTCTTCGGCAACAGCCTGATGCTGCTGGTCGCTTCCCACGTCGCCTACCTGCTGCTCTTCAAGCGCCCCCTGGCGCGCTTCATGCTGTTCGCCACGGTCAGACAACCGGCCAAGTAGGACACCGGGGCGCGCGACCGCTGGGCGGCGACCGTCGGGGCGTCTCGCGGCACGGCTCCGCCGCGTCGGCGGCCGCGCCCAACACTAGGCCCGCGTTCGTACTGTTGTTGGTACGCCGCGTTTCAAAGCGTGCCCAAGCGAGGGACAATCCTGGGTGATGATTGGCTCTTGGCGAGGTTTCGTCATTCACGAATCGCCCGGTGGACCCAAGCCTTCGACCATGCGGCGCGAGACCTGCTGTTCATTCTGACGATGGAGCTCCGGCGAGACACCGTTGGCGAGCTTAGCGAGCGCTCAATGGCTTGGCCGGAGGACCTGCGCAGACGCTGGACGTATGCCGCTGCAGTAGGGGCCATTGGCGGCTACGTGTTCTGAGTCCTTTGGGGGGGTGCGGTCGATGGGGGCTCGGGTGGTAGACGCCAACTTCAGTCGCGCCAATTGGAGTCAGAAGCGGGCCATTCTGGCCACCGGTGTCGCGGACTCCAAACAATTCGACTTCCGCTCGCGCGTCGCTGACTCAAAGGCCCGCGACCGACTCCAAATCCATCCGGAAATGATCCCAAACCCTGCACCGAGGATCGGAGGCTCGTATTGAGTCAAACCGGCCAAGGCCGGACTGCGGGCGCAGCGACGGAGCACCATGCAGAACGCTGCGCATAAGGGCGGCAGCGTCGCCCCACTTTAGGCCGATAGCGATCGCAAGCCAGCATCGGTCGACTCCGATGTTCGTGTTTTGTTCTTGACTCAAGCTAAACCTTGTGAGATGCTTCTCCTCTGATGCCGGTAGCGCGCTCGTCGGGCGCTAGGTGGCGTTCTCAGCAGGAAACGCGAGGCGGGATGGCTGGGTATCGGCAGGCGCGCGGCGGCGTGCTCGAAACGATGGCGGACTTTTATGACCGCCGTACGCGGGAAGTTGCGAGGCTCGGCCGTGAGGCGGAGGCGGTCGCACACAAGGCCTATGGCGATGCTCTGAGGTCGGGAACGGATTTGGTTCTTCGTACCCAGGAGGAGGTCAATCGCTTCGGTGCGAAGCTGCTCGATGATCGCAAGCCGGTCGTCAGGCGGTCTCCCCAGCCGGCCCACCCACCGCGCACCGCAGGCGGCGGTCAGGCGCCGAGGGTCAAGGTCGATCTGAATCGCAATCCTGTGGTGAAGGCGGTCGCCGGAGACCTTGCGGAGAAGGTCGGGAACGCTGCGGGCGTCGTGAGAGGCGGCGTCCATGCTGTGGAGGGTCTCGCCGATGGCGCGGTATTCCTCCAGCGTCTGACAAATCCATTGGACGTGTTGGTGAGCCCGCCTGGCCAATCGGCGGCTGGACAGCTGCTCGGAGCTGCGTCTGAGGGTGTGGACTATGTGCGAAGGGGCGTCGCTGACCCGCAAATCGTCATCCGCGACGTGCGCGACAAGGCGCATCAGATGCGGGTGGATCTGGATCCCACCGCAACTTCCGCGGCGCCGACGGTGAGCGAGGAAGTTCAACGCCGGCTGAACATCGGCATGAACCAAGGGGAACTTGCGTTCGACGTGGGATCATTCGCGGTTGGCGGCCCCCTAGCCAAGAGCGTGAAGGGCCTTGGGGCGGTTTCCAAGGCTTCCAACGCAGAGAAGTATCTGGCGCAGGGGTTCACGCCTGCTGAGGCGGCTCATTTGGCGGAGCCTTACCCGAAACGCGGCATGGGCCACCACTTCGGCCCGCGGCGAGCGGGCCTCCCGCGCAGTTACAGCGAGAGCGTCTTCAATCGTCTGAAGCCAGAGGGTATCACCCGAGGTGACATGAACGAGCTTCACTACAAGGTAGACCCCAAGTTCAAGGGAACTGGATTTCCTGCAAGGGTTGGCGGAGGCAAATGGAGTGGCGCAGATCTCGGATTGAAGAAATACGGCCTGGCGGGGCGGATCTGGCACGGTAGTCCGGCGCCGCTGAAGGCGCGCGTAGGAGGTCTGGGAGGCGGTGTCGGTGCGGTTGCGCACGGAATCATGGACGAGGAAGACTCCTGGTGAGCGTCAGACCGGAAGCAGAATTTCGAACCGAACTTCCCTATGACGCCATCGAAGACGAGATAGACTTCGTGGAGTTCCCGGGACGGAACGTGACCGAGGAGATCGCAGCGATGCTCGCATCTCTCGGCTACGAAGTGTCGGCTCCGATCCATGCGGCCGAGCACGGCTGGGAACTCGATATTCGCGCAAATGGTCGGCGCTTCTGGCTGCAGATCACTCGCATGGATGAGCAGAACTGCTACCTCACCACGCAGGACATGACGTGGCGGATCTGGCGCCTGCAGCCCAGCTTCGAAGAGTTTCTGACCCAACTAGATACGGCGCTTCGTGGGGATGGGCGTTTCAGCCAGATCGGTTGGTTCCGGGATTGGAAGGACGAGACCCGATCGCCACATCCCGTTGAGGCGTTGTGACGATGGGGCCGGACTAAGCGGTCCGACGACCGACGCCTTGCGGTACATCTCAAGCCAGCTGCGCATCTCGATTGCTGGCTTCGGTTCCAACGAGGCGAAGGGCCTGATCGAAGGCGACCTCCACCTCAAGGAGCGCTTCGAGGTCGTTGCGCTCCCAGGCTGGACGCGGAAGGACGGCTGGCCTCTCGACGTCGTCTCCAAGCGCCTCGCTTACATGCCGCTGCGCAAACCGACCGAAGTAGACCGCAAGCTGATAGAGATGCTCGAACGACACTCAGGACGAAACCCGGGTCGACTGGTCTCCTTGCTCGAGCGCTCTGCGGTCGCTGCCGTCGACAAGGAAGAGTGTCTATCGGCCGATCTCGTGGAGGCGGTGGCGGCGCGGCGCCGACGAGCGGAAGTTGGTTAGATTGCCGCCCATGATGCCGCCGATCAGGCTCGCCAGGCTCGCTCCTAAACGGCTCGCCGACGAAGCGATCTCTTCATGGCTGGTCAGGACGGCAGATGCGCATCTCCTCACCCTGGGCGAGTTGGAGACTGAACTTGGCTGCCAGCTATCGGCCGCAGACCGCGGGCAGGTGACCGATCTTGAACCTATAGCAGCGGCCATGGACATGCCGGTGTCAGCTCTGCTGGCGACCCTTTCTCCGGATCTGCTCGCGCATCCCCTCTCGGCAGGACCTGCGCCTCCAGACGCCTGGGCCGTGTGCCCGGCATGCCTAGCTCAAGATGTGGAGGAGGGCCGACCACCCTATGTCCGAGCCACCTGGACGCATCCGCTGACGACGCACTGCCAAGTTCACACGCGGCCGCTCATCTCCCATGCTGCGTCGTCGATCAAGGTGGCCGACGATGAGATGGTCTTCGATCGTCACCCGGAGCGTCCAGCACGCTGGGACGCCCTTGGAGAGCGTCCATTCGACAACCCTGGAGTGGTCGCGCGTGTCGCTAGCGGGCTCCGACAGCGAGAGAAGGGCCGGTCGGAGTGGCTCAAACTCCGCTTCGCCATTCGGGACATCGTCGATGGTCTCGGCACGCTCACCCGCGGCGTCCACCCCAGGGCGCTGATGAACCACTTCGAAGAACCTCTTTTCGGACGGCGATCTCTCATCGGCGCTCTCAGGCTGCCGGTTGGGTGGATGGCGGAAATGGACGCCACGACCAGGCTCCTCTACGTCCGGGTGGCCCTATTCGTCCTGGCGGAACCGCCTGATCCATCGAGCGCTGACGTCGGCCCATTGGGCGCGGTTTGGCTTCGCGACCTCTACGCGCATTCGCGGCCGCGCGGGTGGGAAGCTCGGTTCAAGCACGCCATTCGCGATCCGCTGCTGCTGTTCGCCACTCAGCTTCCGCGAGAAACCATCCTGGCGTTGGACGAGCGCTCGTTGGCGTGGCCAGCGGATTTGCGTCGACGCTGGACGTACGCCGCCGCAGCAGGCGCAATCGGGGGCTACGTCTTCTAGCGGTGAGCGGTCGTTCGAGTGGCGAGGTTTGGAGTCAGAATCGAGCCGGATCGGGGAACGAGAGGGGAACCTGCGGAAAATCGGCTGGAGTCTCGCGATATTGAGTCAACGACAACAGGCAGAATGCGGCATCACAATATCGCGCCTAAGGAAGATTATCGGAAATATTGTCTGGGCGGTCAGGGAGCGAGGCTATGTCGCCAGGCCGACGCCGCCCACTGGCCGGGTCTCGAACCGCTCGCCGAAGCCGGCGATCAACGGCCGCGCCTTGGCGATGGTCGCCTGGACGGCCGGCAGCTTCAGGGAGGCCTGGTGGCTTTCCGGGCCGTCCCAGACTTCGGTGATCCAGATCGCGTCCGGGTTCGCAGCGTCGGCAGCCACGACGTAGCTGAGGCAGCCCGGCATCCCGCCCGTGCCCGCAAGCAACAGAGCGATGAGCGCCTCGCGCTGGCCCGGCTGGGCCAGCATCTTGCCGATCAGTCCATACATGTTCGCTCCCTTGGCGGCCCTGACGGGTCCGCCGAGCGCGGCGGCGGCCGCGCCCGCGATCACCGTCCTGCGTTCAAACAGCATCCGGCAACTCCACCTCGCCAGCCGCTATCCGCTGCAGCGTCTCGAGGAAGAACGCCGGCTCCAACGCCTTCACCCGATCCTCCAGGCTCTGGGCCGTGTCGCTGGCCGACACCGGCACGCCGCGGCGCGCCAGCTCGGGCCCATGGTCGTATTCCTCGTCCACAAGGTGGATCACGATGGCGCTTTCGGCCAGTCCCGCCGCCAGCACCGCCTGGTGCACCCGCGCCCCGTACATGCCTTCGCCGCCGAACCGCGGCAGCGGTCCGGGATGGATGTTCAGGATGCGGCCCGCATAGCGGCCCAGGGTCAGCGGACCCAGGCGGCGCAGATAGCCCGACAGCACGATCAACTCGACGCCATGGGCGGTCATGGCCTCGGCCAGCGCTCTGTCGGCCACGTCCGGGTCGCCGACCGTCGGGATCGCCATCGCCGGCACGCCGCGCGCCTGAGCCCACGCCAGCGCCGGCGCGGTCTTCCTGTTGCTGACCAGCAGACGCGCTTCGGCGTCCAGGACGCCGCCGGCGATGGCGTCCACGATGGTCTGGGCGCTGGAGCCGTTTCCGGACGCGAGGAAACCGATCTTAAGCGGCCGGGAAATCACGTGTTTTGGGCCTTCAGTTCATGTTCCAGAACCATGCCGTCGTAGGCGGGTTCGACGCCCGGCGGGAGCTCGGCGCGAAGGTGTTCGTAGTCCAGGTCGATGTGCATGTTGGTGAGGATCGCCCGCTTCGGCTTCAGCCGCCCGATCCATTCCAGCGCCAGGTCCAGGTGCGCGTGGGTCGGGTGCGGCCGGCGGCGCAGGGCGTCGACGATCCAGATATCCAGGCCGGCCAGCGCCTCGAACGCCGCGTCGTCCAGGCCGACCACGTCGCTGGAATAGGCAATATCACCAAAGCGATATCCGACAGACCTCACACCGCCGTGGTCCTGGTCGAAGGTCGTCACCGGGATCGCGCCCGACGGTCCGTTCACCGCCCACGGCTGGCCATGCGCCGGGATGAGCCGCCGGTCGCAGATGGCGGGATAGCCGCCCTCGCCTTCGAAGATATAGCCGAAACGCCGCATCATCGTGGCGTCGGTGGCCGCGTCCATCCAGCACGGGATCCGCGCCTGCTGGCGCAGGTAGAAGGCCCGCACGTCGTCCAGTCCATGCACCTGGTCGGCGTGGTCGTGGGTTAGCAGCACGGCGTCGACGCGCTTCACGGCCGCCCTGGCCGTCTGGATCCGCAGCTCGGGCGAGGCGTCCACCAGCACCGTCGTCTGCGGCCCCTCCCCCAATCGCCGGACGAGGAGGGAGCAGCGCATGCGGAAGTTCTTGGGGTTCGCCGGATCGCAGACACCCCAGTCGCCGTCCGCCCGCGGCACGCCGCCGGAGGAGCCGCAACCCAGCACCGTGACCTCCAGCGTTCCGCTCATGGCCGCGGAATCCGGTCGAACAGATCAAAGAAGGCGTCCGTGGTCCGCGTCTCGGCCTCGTCCAGCGACCACCCGCGGACCTCCGCCAGCTTGGCCAGGATGTGGGGAATATAGGCCGGCTCGTTGCGGCGGCCCCGGTGCGGCACGGGCGCGAGATAGGGGCAGTCGGTCTCTACGATGATCCGGTCGGCCGGCATGTCGCGGATCACCGCGCGGACCTCCTCGGCGGCCTTGAAGGTGGCGATCCCCGAGACGGAGAACCATGCGCCCAGGGCCGCGCAGCGCCGGGCCAGCTCCGCCCCGGAGGTGTAGCAGTGCATCAGCAGCCGGAACGGGCCCTGGGCGTATTCGTCCTCCAGGATCTCGCCCATCGCCTCATCGGCCTCGCGCGTGTGTACCACCAGCGGCAGGCCGGTCTCGCGGGCCGCCGCCGCGTGGGCCCGGAACACCCTGGCCTGGACGTCGCGCGGGCTGAGGTCGTAGTGGAAGTCGAGGCCGCACTCGCCGATGCCGACCACGCGCGGGTCGGCGGCCAGCTCGACCAGGGTCGCGGCGGACAGCTCCGGGTTCTCCTTGGCTTCGTGGGGGTGGGTCCCCACGGTGCACCAGATGTCAGGCTGGTCGGCCAGGGCGCGGACGGCGGCGAAGTTCGAGACCCGGTCGGAGATATTGACCATCAGGGCCACGCCGGCGGCGCGCGCGCGGGCGATGACGGCGTCGCGATCCTCGTCGAATTGCGGGGCGTGCAGGTTGACGTGGCTGTCGATCAGCATGGTTGGAAGTCAGGCCTGCGCGGCCTGGCGCAGCTCCGTGAGCGCGGTGAACAGGGCGTCGGCGCGGTCGAGGTTCAGCGCCTCGACCTCGCGCGGCAGGCGGGTGAGCGTCTCCCACGCCTGCGCCCACCGATCAAGGCGGCCAAAGCCCTGCGCCGCCTGGTCGGTCGTGAGCCGGTGCACCCGGTCCGCCAGCCGATCGAACAGCAGGTTGAACTGGGCCTGCCCCTCCCCGCCCCGGAACTTCTCGGAGATCGAGAGCGCTCGGGTCTCGTCGATCCGCGGCAGTTCGGAGAGCAGGTCGCGGGCGGCGTCGTCCATGGCCAGCGCGCCTTGGGCGGCCAGCGACAGCGCCTGGCCCGGCGCGCCATCGGCCATGTGGGCCAGCCGCAAGGCCTCTTCCTCGTTCACGCCGGCCCGGGCGCTGACGAACTCCGCCGTCGCGTCGATCCCCAGCGGCTGGAAGGCCAGCCGGCGGCACCGCGAGCGGATGGTCGGCAACAGGCGGCCGGGCGAGTGCGAGATCATCAACAGCACGCCCCGCGGCGGCGGCTCCTCCAGGGTCTTGAGGATGGCGTTGGCGGCGTTGACGTTCAGGTCGTCGGCGGCGTCGACGATAGCCACGCGGTGCGGGGCGCTGGCCGGCGACTTGGAGAAGAACTCGGCCATGCGCCGGGCGTCATCCACCGGGATCACCTTGCGCGGCTTGCCGTCCGGCCCCTCGCGCTCCAGCACCAGCAGGTCGGGATGGCTGCGCGCGGCGACCTGGCGGCTCACGGGATGCTGGGGGTCGGCGCCCAGAACGCCATTGGCCGGGTAGGCCGGCGCGCCCAGCAGCCGGCGGGCGGCGCGGTAGGCGAAGGTAGCCTTGCCGACCCCTTCCGACCCGGTCAGCAGCCAGGCGTGGTGCAGGCGTCCACGGGCGCGTGCCGCCTCGAAGGCCGCCTCCGCCGCCTCCTGGCCCTGCAGCTCATGAACGTCGCGCGGGTGGGGAACCTCGAGGTCAGCCATGGACCGCCAGCCTGGCCTCGACCGCGGCCCAGACCGCGGCCTCGACGGCGTCCATGCTGGCGGTGGCGTCGATGACGGCGCAGCGATCCGGCTCGGCGGCGGCGATGACCTGGAAGCCCGCGCGCAGGCGCTCGTGGAACGCCATGCCCTTGGACTCGAACCGCATCTCCGCGCCCGCCCGCGCGTGGGCCCGCTCCAGACCCGTCTCGGCCGGCAGATCGAACACCAGGGTCAGGTCGGGGCGGGTGGCCTCCAGGATGTAGGTCTCCAGCGCGGTGATGAAGCCGGGGTCCACACCGCCCGCCGCGCCCTGGTAGGCCCGGGTGGAGTCGGCAAACCGGTCGCAGATCACCCAGGCGCCGCGCTCCAGAGCCGGCCGGATGATCCTCTCGATGTGGTCGCGCCGCGCGGCGTACATCAGCAGCGTCTCGGTGACCGGGCTCCACCGGTCGGCGTCGCCCCGCAGGACGATGTCGCGGATGCTCTCCGCGCCGGGCGAGCCGCCGGGCTCGCGGGTGGTGACCACCTCGTGGCCGCCGGCCTTCAGGCGCGCGGCGAGGCGCTGGACCTGGGTGGATTTCCCGGCGCCTTCGCCGCCTTCGAACGTGATGAACCGACCGCGTGCCACGCGGCCAAATTGGCGCGTTCGGCGCGGATGTCTAGCGCGCCATCGGGCGAACCGGTTTCCACGTTTGCCGGCAGCGCCCTAGAAGCTGCTGACCACCCGGGCGTCCGCGAAGCCGAAGTCGGCGATGCGATCGCGCAGCGCATAGGCCGCCGCCTCGTCGGCCGGCGCCGGCAGGACCACGCGGTAGAGCGTCAGGCCATCTCGCTGCAGGGGCTCGATCGACGCCAGTCCGGCCGGCGACAGCTGGGCCACGGCGCGCTGGGCGTTGGCCTGGCTGGAGAAGGCGCCGGCCTGGATGCGCAGCCCGGAGGTCGAGGCGGCCGACGCCGTGACGCCCTGGCCGGCGATCGGCGTGCTCGAGATCGCCGAACCGGTGATCGGCGGCAGCGACTGGACGCTGATATCGTCCGTGGGGGCGGAACGGACGGACATCGCGCGGGACGGCCCGCCCGCCGCGATCTCCATCGCCGGGTCCGAGGTCGACGAGGCGGCGGCCAGCGGCACGAGCGCGGCGGGCGCCATACGGGTGGGCAGCGGCTTGGCGCTCGCATAGCGCAGGCCGTCGGCGGGGCCGGTCAGCGGCGCCGGCCCCAGATAGCGGACACGGACGTTCGCCAGGCCGGCGCGGTCGTAGCCCAGCTGGCGCGCCGCCTCGCGGCTGAGGTCGATGATGCGGTTGTCGACGAAGGGGCCGCGGTCGTTCACCCGCACCACCAACTTCTTGCCGTTGTCGAGGTTGGTCACCTCCACCATGGACGGCAGCGGCAGCGTCGTGTGGGCCGCGGAAACGGTGTTCATGTCGAACACCTCGCCGTTGGCCGTGGCCTTCATGTGGAACTGGTCGCCGTACCAGGACGCCACGCCGCGGACATCGTAGCCCGGCTGCTCGCGCGGCACGTACCAGACCCCGGCCACCTGATAAGGCTTGCCGACCTTGTACTCGCCCCGGCCTATCGGCGGCGGGGCCCGGCCCGATCCGTCGGCGCGGCTGGGATAGCGCGGCGTCACGCAGGCGGTCAGCGACGCGCCCGCCAACAGGATCACCGCGATCCGGGCGCCCCGCCCGAAGTTCTGGGAATTCGTCATATCCGCCTCCGACTCACCGGGAATCCTCGGCGGGGAAGCTTGCGACAGGGTTAACCGGATCTTGCCGGGCAACCGTTCGGTGGTGGCGGTAATGGCGGACAGAGTGGGATTCGAACCCACGGTGGGCTCTCACCCACGGCGGTTTTCAAGACCGCTGCCTTAAACCACTCGGCCATCTGTCCAGCGGGCCGGCTTCTAGCAGGCGATTGGCCCGGGCTCCACTAGGCCTAGCTGACCTTCTCGACCTTTGCGGACAGGCGCGGCCGGACGTAGGCGTGGCGGGTCATGCGGATGGTGTCGGGCATGAAGAAGCCGAAGGTCGGCTCATAGTCATAGATCACGTCGGTGACGATGACGCTCTCGTTCGCGCGGAGGTAGCCGGTGGGCACGCTGGGGGCTTCCGCCTCGGTGTAGTCCTTCTTGGAGGTCCAGTCGGTGGCCACGGAGCCTTCGCTGTCGGCGCTGATGCTGGACACGCGCTGCTGCAGGCGCACGTTCGGGAACGGGTGCATCATCGAGACGCTGGCGCCCAGGATATCGTTGAGCTCGGCCGTGCTGACCGTCCGGTTGCGGGCGGTGATGTCGGCCATGGCGGTAGCGATGTGGGCCACGTTGCGCTGGGCCACATAGGCCTGCAGCGCCTCGGCCGCCGCGATGTGCAGCAGGAACAGCAGCGGGAAGACGATGGCGAACTCGATGGCCGAGGCGCCCTTCTGGTCGGCCGAGAGGCGGCGCAGGAGCGTGATCATTCGAACGGCTCGTTCTTGAAGGCGACGCGAGACGTGACCGTCACGTCCATCGGGCCGTCGCGGTTGTAGGCCGAGGCCAGGAAGGGCGTGATCAACGGCCACTTGTAGTTGGCCTTGACCAGGATGATGTCGCTGGGGCCGCCCTTGTCGAATTCCCCCGCGGGCTGGGCGTCGGCGGCGACGCCGGCGCTGGAGAAGGCCGAGAACTTCTGCACGCTGACCACCAGACGGTCACGGCACGAGGAGATCGCGCCGCCAAGGCGGCCGCAGATCTGGTCCTCGAAGGCGGACGCCGAGCTCGCCGCGTCGTCGCGGCCGGTGCGGATCCGGCGCGACGCTTCGATCACGGCGTTGTCCAGGCCGCTGGTCAGCATCCCCAGCACGCCGATCTCGATCAACGACAGCAGAGCGAAGAAGAGCACCGGCGCAATGATCGCGAATTCGATGGCGGCGGAGCCGCCTTCGTCCCGGCGGAAGGCTCCGGCGCGGGCGATATGGGCCTCGATCTTGAACATGGCCCCAGCTTGGCGGGGTTAGACCAACATCCGGTTGCAAAGGATGGTGAAGCGAACTTAACGGTCCCGGATAAGGAGAGGTTAGCCGTCCTGCGATATCCATGATCGCTCATAGAAATTGTTCGCAGGATACATCATGCGCAGGTCAAGCTTCGCCGGCATCGGGCAGCTGGTCCGTCGTTTCGACAATCGCGGAAACGTCGCGATCGTCGTGGCTCTGGCCATGGGACCGATGGTCATCGCCGGCATGGGCGCCGTCGATCTGGCCCGCGCCACGAACGCCAAGGCGGAACTGCAGGACGCGCTCGACGCCGCGGCCCTGGCGGCGGCGCGGACGCCGTCGACCACCGACGCCGAGCTGAAGATCGCGGGCGACCGCTTCCTGGCCCAGAACCTGTCGCTGGGCGAGGACTTCGAGCTGAACACCACCGACTTCAAGTTCGGCGAGAACGGCAACGTCATCGCCTCCGCGCGCGTCAACCTGCACCCCTATATCGCCGGCATGCTGAGCAACGGCGTCATGGCCCTCGAGGCCGAGACCGAGGTCGTGCGCGCGAGCGTGAAGGTCGAGATCGCCCTCGTGCTGGACACCACCGGCTCCATGAAGGAAGGCACGAAGCTGGCCGACATGAAGAAGGCGGCGAAGGACTTCGTCACCAAGATGGAGGACGCGTCCAAGAAGAGCGTCGAGCCCGACGCCGTGAAGATCTCGCTGGTGCCCTTCTCCAACACGGTGCGGGTTGACGGCACGACCTATCGCAACGCGACCTGGCTCGACCAGAATGGCGTGTCGCCGATCAACAACGAGATCTTCACGACCTCGACCGGCACCCAGCAGGGCAACCGCTTCACCCTGTTCTCGACCCTGGGCGCGACCTGGCGCGGCTGCGTCGAGATGCGCAAGGCGCCCTACGACGTGCAGGACGACGCCCCCAGCACGGGCACGCCGGCGACGCTCTACACGCCCTTCTTCGCGGTCGACGAGCCCGACAGCACGACGACCGGCTACGGCCAAGACTACCAGAACGACTACGTCAGCGACGGCACCAGCAGCACCAACTGGCGCGTGCGGCAGGGCTCGGTCACCAAGTACGGCGGCTCCAAGAAGGGCACGCTCAGCACCACGTTCGGTCCGAACCGCGGCTGCGGGCTCTCGATGATGCGGCGGCTCTCGACCTCGTTCCAGGCGATCCGCGACGACATCGAAGCCCTGCAAGCCGACGGCAACACCAATATCCCGATCGGAATGTCCTGGGGCTGGAACACCCTGTCGCCCAATGGCCCGTTCGCCGACGGCGTCGCCTACAACACCCCCAAGCACCAGAAGATCGTCGTGCTGATGACGGACGGCGAGAACACCATCGCCGACCGTGACACGCCCAACGACGGCACGTACGCGGGCACCGGCTATATCTGGCAGGGCCGGATCATCAAGTCGAACGGCCAGCCCCTGCTGAACGGCGCGTCGACCGAGACCCGGACGGCGGCGCTGGACTACCGCCTCAGCCTGCTGTGCACGAACATGAAGGCCAAGAACATCGAGATCTATACGATCCGCGTGGAGGACGGCTCCAGCACCCTGCTCGAGGCCTGCGCCAGCTCGCGCGACAACTTCTACAACGTGACCAACTCCACGACCCTGACGGCGGTGTTCGCCAGCATCGCCGGCCAGATCGCCGCGCTGCACCTGTCGCGCTAGACCGGTTTCGGCGATGGCTCAGAGCGGGCGGCTCCACGAGCGTGGAGCCGCCCGTTTTCTCATGTGGGTCCGGCCGCGTCGCTGGTGTATGGGCGCGCCATGGCTTCCGACGAGATCCTGGTGGACGCGCGTGGGCACCGCTGCCCGGTGCCGACCTTGAGGCTGCGCCGCGCGCTGGAAGCGGCGCCGACCGGGGCGCGGGTGCGACTGCTGGCCGATGACCCCCTCGCCCGCATCGACGTGCCCCACTTCGCCGCCCAGATCGGAGCCGAGGTGCTGGAACAGGCCGAGATCGAGGGCGCGCTGTGCTTCCTCGTGGCGAAGCCCTAGCCGCGCAGCCCGCCCAGCTCCGAGGCCAGCGGCACACGTCGGCGATGAAGGGCGAGTTCGACCTCGGTGGCCAGGGCCCCGCCGAAGAACACCGCGTTCACGTTCCACGACAGCCAGATCAGGAAGATCACCACGGTGGCGACCGAGCCGTAGGTGACCCCAAGCTCGGCGATGTCCTCGACGTAGAAGCCCAGCGCCCAGGAGGCGAAGATGCACAGCGCCGCCGCGGCCGCCCCGCCCAGCATCGAGGCCCGCCACTCCACCGGCTCGCGCGACATCGCCCAGCGATAGATCATCGCCATGCCCAGGGTCATGCCGACGCTGGCCCAGGTCCATTCGCTGTAGAGCCAGAGCGCGCCGCGCAGCGGCCGCAGGTCGAAGGTCTCGCCCAGGATCCGGAAGCCGAAGAACACCATCGACAGGATCGCCAGGCCGCCCAGGGCCGCTATCGTCACCGCCAGCGCCAGCAGGTTGAAGCCGACGAAGCCGCGTGGCCGGTCCTCGTCGTGAATGAACGACAGCCCCGCCAGCAACGCCTTGAAGCCGCGGTGCGAGGCATAGCCGCCGATGAGCAGGGCCATGCCGCTCTGCACCGACACGGTCTCGGTCGGCGCGCGCGACAGGCGCAGGAGTTCGCTCTGGAAAATCAGCCGCGCCGCATCGGGCATCACCCGGGCCATCGCCTCGCCCTGCGCGGCCACCTGCGCCGGGTCGGACAGCAGGCTGTAGAGGCCCATCATGATCGCCAGGGCCGGGAAGATCGCCAGCATGGCGAAGAACGAGACGCCGCCGTTATACAGCATCACGTCACGGCCCCAGAGGCGCGACAACGCCTTGCCCAGGACGGTCAGGCTGACCCGCAGTCCGTGGACGGCGTCGAAATCCCGCGCGCGGAGACGGCGGATCAGCTCGGGAAGTGTCATGCGCGGGGGAACTTGGGGCTCGACTCAGGTGGCGGCAAGCCTTGGCCCAAATGATAACGGCGCGCCACCCGGGTTAGGAGGTGGCGCGCCGCCGATGGGCGTGTCGTTCCATCCGGGCCGGCCGCCGCTTCGAGGGACGGGAGAGCGCGACAACCGATCCGAGCGCCAACCTGCGATTTGGCGGCTGAACCGAGCCTGAACGGCGCCTTCAGGTAACCTGTTAGGCGAGCGCGCCGGCGCTCTGCAGGGTCTCGATCTCGGCCTCCGAGAACCCCCAGTCGCTCAGGGCCTCCCGATCATGGGCGCCGATGGCGGGCGGCGGTCCCTGGATGGCGCCTGGCGTGGCGGAGAAGCGCGGCGCCGGGGCCGGCTGAACGACCCCTCCGATGTCGACGAAGGTCTGGCGTGCCGCGTTGTGCGGATGCCTTGGCGCCTCGTCCAGGTCCAGGACCGGGGCGAAACAGACGTCGGTGCCGCCCATGATCTCGGTCCACTCGGCCTGCGTCTTCCGGACGATCACGCCGGCCAGCTTCTGCCGCAGTTCCGGCCAGGCCGAGCGATCGTGTTGCTTCTGGAAGTCCGGATCAGTGATTCCCGTCTTCTCCAGCAGCAGGGCGTAGAATTGCGGCTCGATGGAGCCGATCGACACCCATTTGCCGTCGCTGCACTGGTAGGTGTCGTAGAAGTGGGCGCCGCCATCGAGCAGGTTGGAGCGCCGCTCTTCCTTCCACATGCCCGCGGCCTTGAAGCCGTAGAACATGGCCATCAGCGAGGCCGCGCCGTCGCTCATGGCGCAGTCGATTACCTGGCCCTTGCCGGTTTCGCGCGCCTGGATCACGCCGGCCAGCAGGCCGAAAGCCAGGTAGAGCGCGCCACCCCCGAAATCGCCCACGAGGTTCAACGGCGGGACGGGCTTGTCGCTGGTGCCGATGGCGTGCAGGGCGCCGGTGATGGCGATGTAGTTCATGTCATGGCCCGCGGCCATGGCGTAGGGGCCCGTCTGGCCCCAGCCCGTCATGCGGCCGAAGACCAGCTTGGGATTGCGCTTCAGCGCGACCTCGGGACCCAGGCCCAGCCGCTCCATCACGCCGGGGCGGAAGCCCTCGATGACCGCGTCGGCGCCGTCCATCAGCTTCAGGCAGGCCTCGACCGCCTCGGGCGTCTTCAGGTCCAGCGCCACCGAGCGGCGACCGCGCGAGGTGATGTCGGAGGGCGCGCCGCGCCCCTGCCCCTTGCGGTCGATCCGCACCACGTCGGCGCCCAGATCGGAGAGCAGCATGCCGCAGAACGGGCCCGGGCCGATGCCCGCGAACTCGACGATCTTCAGGCCGGTGAGCGGACCCTGGCGCATGCGGTTCTCCCTCGTCTTTGGGGCGGGACGCTAGACGCCCTGCCCTTCGGTCAGCCAAGCCATCAGCCGCCGCCGGGCAGCGATTGGCCGTCGTCCACGGTGATCAGGCTGCCGGTCATGGCCTTGGCGGCGGGACCGGCCAGCAGCAGGAAGGCCTCGTCCAGGTCCGCGGCGTCCATCAGGCGCCGACGCGGGAAACCCTTCAGCTGCTTCTGGCCGCCCTCCGTGGGCCACCAGGCGTCGTTGATCGCGGTCTCGATGTAGCCCGGAGCCAGCGCGTTCACCGCGATGCCGCGGCGCGCCCATTCCCGCGCCAGGCTGCGCGTCAGCATGGCCACCGCCGCCTTCGAGCCGCAGTACGCGGACAGGCCCGGCAGCACCGTGTGGCTGGCGATCGAGGCGATGTTGACGATCCGCCCCTCGACCTTGGCCGCGATCATCCGCCTGGCGGCCTCGCGGGCGGCGAAGAACGTGCCGCGGACGTTGACATCGAAGGTGGCGTCGAAGTCCTCCACCGAGATGTCCAGGGCCAGGCCCTCCCCCCCGACCCCGGCGTTGTTCACCAGGATACCGATCGGGCCGAGCGCAGCCTGGACGGCGTCCAGGGCGGGGCCGATTGCCGCAGCGTCGGCCACGTCCAGGGCCAGGGCCAGGGCGCGGCCGCCACCCGCGTTGATCTCGTCGGCGATGGCCTGGATCTTGTCCACCCGGCGCGCCGTCACGGCGACCGCGGCCCCGTGGCTCGCCAGCAGCCGGGCGAAATGCGCGCCCAGACCGCCGCTGGCCCCAGTGATGACCGCCACGCTTCCCGTCAAATCCACAGCCAAGACCCGCCTCCCTGCGACAATGAAACTCTTCCGCAACCTGCGCGCAGGTATGGGACAACTCTTCCGGCCCCGCGCGATTCCGTGCTTAGGACAGATCGGGGCGCGATTGGATGGGGATATGGCGGTAGGGGTCCAGGCGCGAGTGCTGATCGTCGCGCGCGACGATTCCACGGCCGGCCCCTTGGCCGAGGGGCTGGACCGGCTCGGCTGGCGCACGGTCACCGCCCGCAGCGAAGCCGCGGCCACTGCGGCGCTGGCCGACCTTCAGATCCAGGCCGCCATCGTCGACCTTGCCGAGATGGACGAGAGCGCCACGGGCCTGGCCGACCGCCTGCGCGCGGCGTGCGCGCCGCGACGCCTGCCGATCATGGCCATGGGCGCGCTGGACCCCTTCCAGCAGGACCACGGCTACGACCTGACTCTCGCCGCCCCCCTGCATCCGGCCCAGGCGGCCATGCGCCTCGAATCGCTGGTGCGAACCGCGGTGGCCGAGGAGGAGTTCGAGGTTCGGGTCGAGACCTTCTCCGAGCGCGGCCACAGCCTCGATTCGCCCGAGACCGACCCGACCCCGTTCCGCGTGCTGGCCATCGGCGAACCCGCCCCGCAGTTCCTGGCGCTGTCCAACGCCCTGTCGCGCAACGGCGCCGAGGTGGTGGGCGCGTTCACGGCCTTCACCGCCTTCGATTACCTGCATGAGCGGCCGTTCGACGCGGTGGTGCTCTGGGCCGGCGACAATCCGCACGAAGCGCTGTCGATCGCGGCGGGTCTGCGCCGCAACACCCGCCTCTACCACACGCCCGCCCTGCTCTACATGCGCGCCGAATCGGCCGTCACGGCGGCGGAGGCCTATCATCGCGGCATCTCCGACGTGGCCTCGCCCGAGACGCCCGAGAGCGAGACCGCCCTGCGCGTCGTCGAACTGGCCCGCGCCTTCCGCCGCCAGAAGTCCGTCCGCAGCGCGCTCGAGCAGGCGCGCGGCTCCGGCCTCATGGACGCCGCGACCGGCCTCTTCACCCGCGACCTCTTCGCCGGCCACCTGATGCGGCTTGCCCGCAGCGCCCGCGAACGCAACCGGCCCTTGAGCGTCTGCATGCTGAAGGTGGCCGAGAAGGCCGACCTCGCGGCCCCGCGCGCCGGCGGCTGGGTCGCCCGCGCCGTGCCGCAGATCGGCTCGATGATCGGCCGGCTGGTCCGCGTCGAGGACACAGCCGCCCGGCTTGCGCCGGAAGTCTTCGCCCTGGCCCTGCCCGCCACCGCGCTGCATGCCGCACGGTCGGCGGGTGAGCGGATCGCCGCGGTGATCGGCTGCACTGCCTTCGAGGCCGGCCAGGGCGCCACGCCCTTCGTCGTCGAGTTCGATCTCGGCGTCGCCGAGGTGGCCTCGCCCGAGAGCGTGGGTTACGCCCTGGAGCAGGCCGCCGCGATGGCGCACACGCTGAAGGCCAGCTGAGCGCGGCGGCCCGACTGCCGACCTGCGCGGCGCTCGCCGCCAATCGACGCTATTTCTTGGCAGGCGCGGCAGTGGGCGGCGAACCGAACTGCTTGGCCAGGCGCTGGTTCACGGCCTGAAGCTCGCCGCTGCGGGCGCTCAGCTCTCCGCCGCAGCGGGTGAGTTCGGCTTGCACCACCTGAGGGCTGTTCATCTTCTTGCCCTCAACCACCATGATCGCCTCCAGCCGGGGCAGTGCGCCGCGCGTGGCCAGCTTGCCCATGAAGTAGTAGACGCCCCGCGCGGCGTTCTCGCGCTGGTTCGGATCGCGGGCGACGGCCTGCAACACCATCACGCAGCGGGTGTCGGCGGTGTCCGCGGCCGTGGCCTGGGCGAACGCGGGCGACGCGAGGCCGGCCAGGGTGACGGCGGCGGCGAAAGCCAGGACGGCGTGGCGCATCGGTCTCTCCTTGGATCGTGCGCCAGGCGCCGATCCTTTCCAAATTCGCTAAGCCTGGGCGGCGAGCTTCGCCAGTTCGGCCAGCACCTTCTCGGCAGCGTCGAGACGCTGCTTCGGGGTCTCCCACTCGCCCTTGACCACGACCTTGTTGTCCGGACGCACGCGCCAGGCCACCGGGTTCTTGGCTACGAACTGGATCAGGCCCATCGGGTTCCTGAAGTCGTCGTTGCGGAACGTGACGACGGCGCCCTTCGGGCCCACGTCGATCTTCGAAACGTTGGCCTCGCGGCACAGGCCCTTGATGGCCACGACCTTGAGCAGCTGGCCGGCTTCCGCCGGCAGCGGCCCGAAGCGGTCGATGAGCTCGGCGGCCAGGGCCTCGCGGTCCTGCGCCTTCTCCGCCTCGGACAGCCGGCGGTACAGCGACAGGCGGACGTTGAGGTCCGGGACGTAATCCTCGGGGATCAGCACGGCGGCGCCGGTGTTGATCTGCGGCGACCAGCCCCGGTCGGCCACTTCCTCGGCGCCGGCGCGGGCGCGCAGTTCGTTCACCGCGTCCTCCAGCATCTGCTGGTAGAGCTCGACGCCGATCTCGCGGATGTGGCCGGACTGCTCGTCGCCCAGCAGATTGCCGCCGCCCCGGATGTCCAGGTCGTGACTGGCGAGCTGGAAACCGGCGCCCAGGCTGTCGAGGGATTGCAGCACCTTCAACCGCTTCTCGGCCGACAGTGTGATCTGCTTCTCCGCGGGCGTGGTCAGGTAGGCGTAGGCCCGGGCCTTGGAGCGCCCCACCCGGCCGCGCAGCTGATACATCTGGGCCAGGCCGAACATGTCGGCGCGGTGGATGATCATCGTGTTTGCGCTCGGGATATCGAGACCGCTCTCCACGATCGTGGTCGACAGCAGCACGTCGTACTGCCCGTCGTAGAAGGCGGTCATCACCTCCTCAAGCTGGGTGGGCGCCATCTGGCCGTGGCCGACGACGAACTTCACCTCGGGGACCTGTTCGCGCAGGAACCGCTCCAGCTGCGGCAGGTCGCTGACACGCGGCGCGACGAAATAGGCCTGGCCGCCTCGGTACTTCTCGCGCAGCAGGGCCTCGCGCACCACGACCGCATCCCAAGGCGTGATGTAGGTGCGGACCGCCAAGCGGTCGACCGGCGGGGTGGCGATGATCGACATCTCCCGGATGCCGCTCAGCGACATCTGCAGCGTCCGTGGGATCGGCGTCGCGGTAAGCGTCAGCATGTGCACGTCGGCGCGAAGCTCCTTGAGCTTCTCCTTGTGCTTGACCCCGAAGTGCTGCTCCTCGTCGACGATCACCAGGCCCAGGTTCTTGAAGCCGACCTGCTTGGACAGCACGGCGTGGGTGCCGATGACGATCTCGATCTCGCCGTTGGCCAGGCCCTCGCGGGTCTCAGCGGCCTCCTTGGCGGCGACCAGGCGCGACAGGCGGCTCACGCGCACCGGCCAGCCCTCGAAACGCTCGGAGAAGGTCTTGTAGTGCTGGCGGGCGAGCAGCGTGGTGGGCGCCACGACCGCGACCTGCTGGCCGCTCATGGCCACCACGAAGGCGGCGCGCAGCGCCACCTCGGTCTTCCCGAAGCCCACGTCGCCGCAGATCAGCCGGTCCATCGGACGGCCGGCGCCCAGGTCCTCGAGCACGTCGCCGATGGCGGCCAGCTGGTCGTCGGTCTCCTCGTAGGGGAAGCGCGCGCAGAACTCGTCGAACAGCCCCTGGGGCGGCTCCATCGGGTCGGTGTGCTTGGTGGCGCGCTCGGCGGCGATGCGGATGAGGCCGTCGGCCATCTCCCGCAGGCGCTCCTTGGCCTTGGCCTTGCGCGGCTGCCAGGCCGCCCCGCCCAGGCGATCAAGCTGCACGCCCTCGCTGTCGGCGCCATAGCGGGTCAGGAGGTCGATGTTCTCGACCGGCAGATAGAGCTTGGCCTCGCCGCCGTATTGGAGCTCCAGCGTGTCGTGGGGCGCGCCCTGGACCTCCAGGGTCTTCAGGCCCTCGTAGCGGGCGATGCCGTGGTCGATGTGGACGACCAGGTCGCCGGGGGTCAGGGCCGAGGCCTCGGCCAGGAAGTTGGCGGCGCGGCGGCGCTTGCGGGGCCGGGCCAGCCGGTCGCCCAGGATGTCGGTCTCGGAGATGACCGCCAGGCTGTCGGTCTCGAACCCGGCGTCCAGCGGCAGCACCACGCGCTGGGGCTTCTTCGGATCGGCCGCGCGCGCCGCGTCCCAGTAGGCCGCCAGCGGCAGGCTCGTCAGGCCATGGTCGGCCAGCATGTGCATCAGCCGGTCCGACGAGCCGTCCGACCAGGACGCGAACAGCACGCGCTTGCCCGCGGCGGACAGCTTGTTGGCGTGGTCGACCGTGGCCTCAAACAGGTTGACGCTGTCCAGCTTGCGTTCGGCCGAGAAGTTCCGCCCGGCGCGGGCGCCCATGTCGATGACCGCCTCGCCCTCGGCCTCGTTGAAGCTGGAGAACCGGCGCGTGGCGCGGACCTTCAGCGCCTCGTCCCACTCGGCCTCGTCCAGGTAGAGCCGGGTCGGCTCCAGCGGATGGTAGTGACTCTTGCGTTCGGTGTTGGCGCGAGCGTCGTAGGCGTCGCGCACCATGGCCAGCCGCTCGTCGCGGGCGTCCCGGGCGAGGTGGTCGAGGGCGATGGCCGTATTGTCGGGCAGGTAGTCGAAGAGCGTCGCCAGGTCCGGATAGAACAGGGCGAGGTAGTGCTCCATCCCGGCGCGGCGGCCGCCTTCCGAGATGGCGGCGTACAGCGGATCGTCGCCGGGATTGCCGAAGGTCTCCAGATAGCCCGTCCGGAACCGGCTGATCGCGGCCTTGTCCAGCAACGCCTCGCTGACCGGCAGCAGGGAGACGTCCCTGAGTTGCTTGGTCGAGCGCTGGGTCTCGGGATCGAACGCGCGGATGGACTCCAGGGTGTCGCCGAACAGGTCCAGCCGGACCGGCTCCTCGGCGTTGGAGGGGAAGACGTCGATCACCCCGCCGCGGATGGCGAACTCGCCCTTTTCCGAGACGGTAGAGGCGCGACTGTAGCCGTTGATCGCGAAATAGGCCTCGAGATCGGCGATCTCGACCACGTTGCCAACCCGGGCGGAGTAGCTGGCGCGCTTCACCGAGGCGATCGGCGGCGCCCGCTGGACCAGGGCCGGCACCGTGGTGACCAGCAGGCGCGGCTTGCCGTCCAGCCCCTCGGCCAGGCGGGAGAGCGTGGCCATCCGCTGCGCCGCGACGCCCGCCGACGGGCCCACCCGGTCGTAGGGCAGACAATCCCAGGCCGGGAAGGTGAGCACCTCGACGCCCTGGGCGAAGAAGGCGAAGGCGTCGATGAAGGCGGAAAGCCGGCCGGCGTCCCGCGCCACGAACACCGACAGGCCTTTGCGGGCCTTGACCAGGTCGGCCATGACCAGGGCGTCGAAACCCTCGGGGGCGCCCACCAGGTCCAGGCGGCCGGGATCGTCGGCGACCCGCCGCAGCTGGGCCGGGCCGGCCGGTCGCGCGTCGTCAGCCATCGATCTGACCTTTGAGGGCCTGACCCTTGGGCGAGATGCCAAGGTGAGCTTTGTCGCGGAACACCCGAAGTTTGCTCATCAACGGGCCGTCGAACTCGGCCGGCGGCGCGTTGCGCTCCAGGATCCAGTTGTAGATGTCGTGGTCCGGAATTTCGAGCAGCCGCTCGAACCAGTCGAGCTCGGCTTCCGAGAACGTCGAGACGTGCTCATCCGCGAACGGCCCCAGGATGAGGTCCGCTTCCCTGAAGCCTCTGCGCCAGGCGCGGAGCTTCAGCTTCTTGAGCCGGGCTTCGTCATTGATCATCGAGAGCGGCCGGATATAGAGCGGCGCGGCCCTCCGCGCCAGTCAGGTATGCTCCAAGGATGCGGCCGGAGATTCTGTTCCCGCTTTTCGCCTCGATCACGTCCCTCAAGGGCGTGGGTCCGCGCGTGGCTCCCTTGCTGGAGCGCGTGGCGGGTCCGCTCGTCCGCGACGTGCTGTGGCTGCAGCCCCATTCGCTGATCCGCCGCACGCCGGCGAAGCTGGGCGACGCGCTGGACGGCGAGATCATGACCTTCGAGGTGACGATCGAGGCCTACGAGCGCCCCAAGGGTCGAAACCAACCCTGGCGGATCCGGGTCAGTGACGAGACGGGTTTCCTGACCCTCGTCTTCTTCGGAGCCTATGGCGACCAGCTCGAGAAGCGTCACCCGGTCGGCCAGCGCCGGGTGGTCTCCGGCAGGGTCGAGGACGAGCGGTACGGCCGGCAGATGGTCCACCCGGACTATATCCAGGCGCCGGACAAGGCCGGCGACATCCCCGAGATCGAGCCGGTCTATCCCGCGACGGAGGGCCTGCCGGCGCGCAGGGTGAGGGCGTTCGTCGAGGAGGCGTTCGATCGGGCCCCCGAGATGCCGGAATGGCAGGATCCGGCGTGGCTCGAACGGGAGGGGCTGCCACCCTGGCGCGAAGCCCTGAACCGCCTGCATCACCCCACCGGCGAGGCCGACCTGTCTCCCCTCAGCCGACACCGACGGCGGCTGGCCTACGACGAGCTGCTGGCGCACCAGCTCGCGATGGCCCAGCGCAAGGCGGAACGTCGCCGCGAACCCGCCCCGAAGATTCCGGCCGGTCGCACGGCGGCTCGCTTGAGGGCGGACCTCCCCTTCGCCTTCACGGGGGCGCAGGAGCGCGCGCTGGCCGAGGTCCGCGCCGACTTTCAGGCCGGCGAACGGATGAGCCGCCTCGTCCAGGGCGACGTGGGCTCGGGCAAGACCGTGGTCGCGATGTGCGCCATGGCCGACGTCGCCGACGCCGGCGGCCAGAGCGCCCTGATGGCGCCGACCGAGATCCTGGCCCGACAGCACTTCGAGACCATCTCGGGTCCCCTCGCCGCCCATGGCGTCGGCGTCGTGCTGCTGACCGGACGCGACAAGGGCGCGGCCCGCCGGGACAAGCTGGCCGCCCTGGCCGATGGAACCGCCCAGGTGGCCGTCGGCACCCACGCCCTGTTCCAGGACGAGGTGGCCTTCCACAGGCTCCAGCTGGTGGTCATCGACGAGCAGCACCGGTTCGGCGTGGCCGAGCGACAGCGGCTGCAGGCCAAGGGCGCCGCGGTCCACCTGATCGCCATGTCGGCGACGCCGATCCCGCGGACCCTGGAGCTGACCATGTACGGCGACCTGGACGTCAGCCGCATCGACGAGAAGCCCCCCGGCCGCACGCCGGTGGCCACCCGGGCCGTGCCCATGGGGCGCCTGGACCAGATCGTGGACCGCCTGAAGGAGGCCGTGGCCGGAGGCGCTCAGGCCTTCTGGATCTGCCCGCTGGTCTCGGAGTCGGAGCTGAGCGACCTCGCCGCCGCCGAGATGCGGGCCGCCGCCCTGAGGAAGGTGCTGGGCTCGGGCGTCGGCCTGGTCCACGGCAAGCTTTCGGGCCCCGAGAAGGACGCCGTTATGGCCGACTTCGCCGACAACAGGCTGTCGGTGCTGGTGGCGACCACAGTCGTCGAGGTGGGGGTCAACGTGCCCAACGCCACCATCATGGTCATCGAGCAGGCCGAGCGGTTCGGCCTGGCCCAGCTGCACCAGCTCCGCGGCCGGGTCGGCCGGGGCAGCCGCGAGAGCGCCTGCGTGCTGCTCTACGACCCGCCCCTCTCCGACACCGCCCAGCAGCGCCTGGACATCCTGCGCCGCACCGACGACGGCTTCGTGATCGCCGAGAAGGACCTGGAGCTGCGGGGCGGCGGCGACGCGCTGGGCCTGCGCCAGAGCGGCCTGCCGGACTATGTCTTCGCCGACCCGTTCGCGCACCGCGACCTGATCGCGGTCGCCGGCGACGATGCGCGCCTGATCGTGAACCGCGATCCGGAGCTCACGAGTCCCCGCGGTCGCGCCTTGCAGGTCCTTCAGGAGCTGTTCGACTGGAAGGCGGGTCTCGCCCTGCGCGACGCCGGGTGACGAGAATGTCGGGTTCGGCGGTCGCCATTCGACCTTAGGCGGAACCTCGCTGGAAGGAGCCTGCCGTGAAATACATCTGCCTGGTCTACGCCGAACCGAACGCGCTCTCAGGCCTGAGCCCGGAGGAGAAGGACGCGCTGGACCGCGACTCCCTGGCCTATGACGAAAAGCTGGCCCGGGACGGCCACTTCCTGGCCGCCTCGGCGCTGCAGGGCGTGAAGACCGCCAGGACCATCCGGGTGCGCCGCGGCAAGCCGCTGATCACCGACGGCCCTTTCGCCGAGACCAAGGAAGCGCTCTGCGGCTTCATCTTCATCGAGGCCGCGGACGCCGACGAAGCCCTGCGGATCGCGCAGGGCATCCCGATGGCGCGCCACGGCACGATCGAGGTCCGGCCCGAGTTGGATCTGGGCTAGACCCGCACCATCCGTTTGCCGCGGTTCTCGCCGGCCAGCAGGCCGATCAGCGCGCTGGGCAGGTTCTCCAGGCCCTCGATGACGTCCTCCTGGACCTTGATCTGGCCGGACGCCACCCAGGCCTGCAGGTCGGCCAGCGCCCGGTCGTTCTGGTCGGCGAAATCCATCACCACGAAGCCGCGCAGGGTGAGCCGCTTGGTGACGATCAGGCCAGGCACGCCGCGCGGCCCATGCGGCGGCGCGGAGCCATCGTATTGCGAGACCGCCCCGCAGCAGGCGATGCGGCCGTGGTTCCTCATGGCGAACAGGCAGGCCTCGAGGATGTCGCCGCCGGTGTTGTCGAAATAGACGTCGATCCCGTCTGGGACCGCGGCGCGGAGCTGGCGCTTGAACTTCGGAGACTTGTAGTCGACCGCGGCGTCGAACCCGAGTTCGTCCACCAGCCATTGGCCCTTCTCGGCCCCGCCGGCGATCCCCACGACCCGGCAGCCCTTGAGCTTGGCGATCTGGCCGACGATCGAGCCCACCGACCCGGCGGCGGCCGAGACCACGACGGTCTCGCCCGTCTTGGGCTGGCCGCATTCCAGGAGGCCGAAATAGGCCGTCAGGCCCGCGACGCCATAGACGCTCAGCAGATGGGTCTCCGGCTTGAGCGCGGGCAGCGTCTTGAGGGTCTTGCCGGGCAGCACGGCGTATTCCTGCCAGCCGGTGTCGGCGAAGACGAGGTCGCCCGGCTTCAGGTGGGCCGCGTTGGACTCCACCACCTCAGCCAGCCCGCCGCCCGCCATCACCTGCCCCGCGCCCAGCGCCGCCCGATAGGTCGCGCCCTGCATCCAGGCCCGGTTGGCGGCGTCGAGCGAGATGTAGCGGGTCTTCAGCAGCACCTCGCCCTCGCCGGGCGTCGGACGCTCGCCGGCGTTCAGGGCGAAGTGCTCGGCCGCCAGCTTGTCGCCCTGCGGCAGCCGGTCCAGCACGATCTGGCGATTGGTCATGGCGTTCTTCCCGTTCTCGTTGGGAAGGACCTTACTCACCGCGCCTGCCAGGCCGCCAGCCGCTCTTTCGCGTCCGCCTCGAGGTCTGCGTAGAACAGGTTGAATCCCGGGACCTTGCGGCGGTCGGCCCAGTCGCCACCCTGCTTCAGCGACGAGGACTTCGGCCGCGTCACCACCAGCACCCCGCCCTCGCAACGGGCCGCCACCTGGCGGGCCATGAAGGCCGGGCGGGCGCCCCACTCCAGACCCGTGGCGTTGGCGGCGCCCAGGTGCAGCCGGGCGGGGGCCGGCTGGTCGGTGACCGCGCCCAACAGCGGATTGAAGCAGAGCGCGGGGCGCGGCGCGAGATTGGCCAGCTCGCCATGCTCGTTCCAGACCAGCGCGCGCTCCAGCAGGTGTTTCGGCGCGTCGAAGTCGCCTTCGTAGACACGCGCCCAGGCCGCCAGGCAGCCGGCCTGGGCCCTCTGGACGCAGGGGCTGAGCGGCGGGGAGTCGGCCGGGACCACGGTGTCGATCAGATAGGCGGCGACCAGCCGGCTCTGCAGCACGGGATCCTGCACAACCTCGTCGGCCAACAAGCGCGAGGCCAGGGTGCCGCCCTGCTCCACGCCCACGATGATGAACGGCCTGCCGCCGTTGTCCTGGTCCAGATACCAGCGGAAAGCGTCGCGGACGTCGCCATAGGCGAACTGGCGGGCCTCGCGCGCATCCTCGCGCAGGGTGGTGAGGCTGTACAGGCTGGCCTGGCGATAGCGGGGCGCGAAGACCCTGCCGACGCCGACGAAGGGACCCACGTAGTTGGGGGCCATCACGAACTGAAACTGGCGGTTGGCCTTGCGCGCGTTCAGCCGGGCGTTCCAGTTGCGGCCGCCGTCATAGGTGGTTGGGCCGACGAAGAAGACGTCCGCGGCCAGCGGACTGCCGGCCTGTGGCCGCAGATACCAGGCCGCCGACCTCGAATAGTCCGGCGCCTGCGGAGGATCGTAGGTCTGGAACGGCACCTTGGGGTCGAGAGCGGTGGAGACCAGATCGCCCCAGAACACCACCACGGCGATCGCCAGCACCAGGGCCGCGCCCAGCAGCGTGGCCAGCCACCAACGCGTGCGCCGTGGGGCCGGCTGCTCGGACATGGCTAGCGGTAAGGATCCGGCTGGCTGAGGAACCGGCCGACATAGTCGCCGATGCCCTCCTCCAGCGAGGTAAGCGGCTGGGCGTACCCGGCGGCGGCCAGACGCTCCATCTTCGCCTCGGTGAAATATTGGTACTTGTCCCGGATCGCCGGCGGCATCGGGGTGTACTCGATCTGGGCGTTCTTGCCGGCGGCGGAGAACACCTGCCGCGCCATGTCCTCGAAGCTGCGGGCCTGGCCGGAGCCCAGGTTGTAGATCCCGTTCGCGTCCGGGGTCTCGAACAGCCAGCGGGTGACGTCGGCCACGTCGCGCACATAGACGAAGTCGCGCTTCTGGCCGCCGTCGGGCACGTCCTTGCGATAGCTCTTGAACAGCTGCACCGCATGGCCCTCGCGCACCTTCGGCCAGATCTGCGAGGCCACCGACTTCATCGAGTGCTTATGCTCTTCGTTCGGCCCGTACACGTTGAAGAACTTCAGGCCGACCCATTGCGGCGGAGCATAGTCCCGGGCCGCCTGGCGGACCGCGAACAGGTCGAACAGCGCCTTGGACCAGCCGTAGGTGTTCAGCGGCCGCAGCGCGCTCAGCGCCTCGAAGCTGTTGTCGTCGTCGAAGCCGTGCTCGCCCGCGCCGTAGGTGGCCGCCGAGGAGGCATAGACCATCCGCCGCTGGCGGTCGGCGCACCAGCGGAACAGGTCGCGGCTGAGGGTGAAATTGGAATGGACGATCTTGTCCGCGTCCGGCTCGGTCGTCGACGAGACGGCGGCCATGTGGACCACCAGCTCGATGTCGCGCCAGCGCCTCTCCAGCCAGTCGAACATGTCCTCCGGCGCCACGAAGTCTCCGATCGGGGCCTTGGCGATGTTGCGCCACTTGCCCAGCTCGGCCTCGCGCAGGCGGTCGCAGACCACGACGTCCAGGTCGCGGTCCTCGGCCAGCCTGGCCACGATGTTCGAGCCGATGAAGCCCGCGCCGCCGGTGACGAAGACGATACGCCGGGTCATGCGCTCTGCTCCTTCTTGGCGATCCGCGCGATGGCCGCGGTGGTGGAATAGCCATCGACGATCTCGGCCAGCTTCACCTCGCCGCCCCACGATTTCACCAGGTCGCCGCCGACCACCTGGTCCTCGGAATAGTCGGCGCCCTTGATCAGCACGTCGGGGCGGGCGGCCTGGATCAGCTTGATCGGTGTGTCCTCGTCGAAGGGCGCCACCAGGTCGACGCTGCGCAGGCCCGCCAGCACCAGGGCCCGGCTCTCCAGGTCGTTGACCGGCCGCCCCTCCCCCTTCAGCGCGCGCACCGAGTCGTCGGAATTCACGCCCACGATCAGCCGGTCGCACCAGGTGCGGGCCTGGGCCAGATAGGCCACGTGGCCCTTGTGCAGGATGTCGAAGCAGCCGTTCGTGAAGCCGACCCGAAGCCCCTGGGCGCGCCAGCGCGCGACTTCCTCGCCCAGGCGCTGGATGGTGGCGACCTTGCCCTCCGCCACCGCCGTGTGCGCCGACAGCACGGCCTCGACCAGTTCGTCCGGCCCGACCGTGGCCGTCCCGGCCTTGCCGACCGCCACGCCCGAGGCCAGCTGGGCGAAGGCGATGGCGGTCTCCAGGTCGGCGCCCGCGGCGATGGACAGGCCCAGCGCGGCCAGGGCCGTGTCGCCGGCGCCCGAGGCGTCGAACACCTCCCGCGGCACCGTGCGGAAATGGCGGACCGGCTGGCCGCGCAGGCCCAGGGACACGCCCTTGGCGGCGCGGGTCACCAGCACGCCCTTGGTCGACCACAGCTCCAGGGCGCGGACGATCGCGGCCTCCAGCTCGGCGTCGGTCTCGGTGGGCAGGTCGGTGGCGTAGCCCAGCTCGGCGGCGTTGGGCTTCACCAGGTCGATGTCCCCGTAGCGGGCGAACGACCGGGCCTTGGAGTCGACGATCACCTTGGCCCCGGTCTCGGCGGCTGCCTCGTGGGCGGCGGCGATCACCGCGTCGGTCACCACCCCCTTGCCGTAGTCCGAGATCAGCACCACGCCGGCCCCGCGCGCGGCGTCCTTGAGCGTGCGGATCAGCCGCTGCTCGACCTCGCCGGTGACGGCGCGGCTCTCCTCAAGATCGACCCTCAGGAGCTGCTGGCCGCCGGAGATGAAGCGGGTCTTCAGCGTCGTCGGCCGATCCGCGTCGGTGACGAGGTAGCCTTCGATGGCCGGCTCCTCCTCGCCCACCAGGCGCGAAGCGTCGTGGCCCTCGGCGTCGCCGCCGACCAGGCCCACCAGGGCCACCGAGCCGCCCAGGGCGGCGATGTTCCGCGCGACGTTGCCGGCCCCGCCCAGCATCTTCAGCTCCCGCGAGCGGGCCAGGACCGGGATCGGCGCCTCGGGCGAGACGCGCGTCACCGTCCCGTAGACGAAGCGGTCGACCATCAGGTCGCCCACGCAGCAGACGCGTTTGCCGGGAAGTTCGCCGAGCAGGCTCTGGAGGGCGGCCAAATCCATGGCGCTAGCCTGTGCGGCGCGTTGGCGGGCCGGTCAAGCCGACGATGCGCGCCGCAGGCGTAAGCGGACCCGCCCAATGTCCGCGATGGGTGGAAAGGGGCCCTTCCTTTCCCGCGTAGCGGGAGAGCAACCATGTTCAGGTGGTGGGGTGTTTGAGCCATGGCTGGCCGCGCTGGAGGATGAGGTTTGCGGCCTCGATGAGCTTTCGCATGACGGCGACGATGAC
>Ga0255338_1000728_pt1 | contig 85090 bp, 75 predicted proteins | sample MeOH1_35cm_T4_19_FD_203715 | JGI IMG/M metagenome (GOLD analysis project Ga0255338, IMG submission 203715) | Sandy soil microbial communities from University of British Columbia, Vancouver, Canada - MeOH1_35cm_T4_195 | ecosystem: Engineered > Artificial ecosystem > Sand microcosm > Unclassified ... | reverse complement strand
CCGGGACCGAGATCATCGTCCGCGGCTACCAGTCCAAGGACAAGCTCTGCCGCCCGGCCTGCAAGGCCAACGGCCGCGACGTGACGTTCCCGGACGGCAAGAAGCTGTTCATGGGCTCGTCGGGCACCGGGGCTCCGGCCGACGGTTCGGACCCGACCGACAAGAAATAGCTCCACGCCACGAGCCGGATACGGAAAGGGGAGCCGCGAGGCTCCCCTTTTTCGTGTCCGGTGGCCGGTCGCTCAGCGCGTCTGCAGCTGGAGCAGGGAATCCCACATGTCCTGGGCGAACTTGATCACCGTGATGTTCGCCGAGTAGGCGGTCTTGGCCTGGATCATGTCCACCGTCTCCTTGGCCAGGTCGGTGTCGGGCGCACCTTCGACGCCCATGGTGGCGACGTTGACGGCCGAGGTCTCGAAGCGGCGCGAGGCCGCCATCAGGCCGTAGCGGGCGGTGGAGATCGGGTCCATGCGGATCAAGCTGCGCCGGGACCGGTTAATCCCGCGCTCAGGAACGTAGTGAACGGTTCCGAAAGGCGCGAGACGGATGGCGGGCGTCCGGCGTTATGCTGTCGCGATCACACGGAGGCCGCCATGCGCGCGCTCGCTCTTCTGATCCCGATAGCCCTGGCCGGCGGCGGCGTCGCGCAGCCGATCGGCGAGAGCCCTCCGACCAGGACCATCCAGTGCATCGAGGTCAGTGGCCAGTCGATCCCGCCGGTGTGCAAGGTCCCGGGCAGCCGCCTGGACCCGCGCGAGGACATCTGCACCTGCCCGAACGGCGGTCAACGGATCGAGGTGGCCATCTGCGCCAAGGGCCAGGCGCCGCCGCCGGAGGGCCGGGCGCTGAACCTCGCCCGCCGCGATGGCGCGCGCGACGGAACCCTGCTGGGCGACAAGCTGGGCGACCGGCCCATCTGCGTGGCGCCCCGGAACCGCTGACGGCCTGCGCCGTCGGCTCGGCGCGCGCGCCAGGCTGTCTTGAAGAACCACGGAAAACACAGAAAACACGGAAGAGATCGTGTCTGCTGAGCCTTCCGTGTCTTCTGTGTTTTCCGTGGTTTGAATCTTGTCGGCGCTGGCGCGCCATGCTCGGCCTACGCCAGGGCGGCGTAGACGATCTTCTGGAACATCGGGCAGCCGATGCGGCCGGTGGGGCGCTGGCCCTGCATGGCGGTGACGGCTTCGGGGCCGAGCGGCATGGAGTCCTGGATCAGGTAGATCAGGATCATGTCGTTGACCGGGTCGGCCTGCCACCAGGTGCCGAAGGCGCCGGGCCAGCCGAACGATCCCTCGCCCCCCGCGCCCATCCACTGGTGCTTCTCGGCGTCCATGACCATCGAGGTCCCCAGGCCGAAGCCCTGGGATAGCCAGAACGGCATGCCGAGGAAGGCGTGGCCGCGCTGCTCCTCGGTGAGCCGGTTGGAGGTCATCTGGGCGATGGTCTCGGGCTTCACCAGCCGCACCCCGTCCACCTCGCCGCCGCCCAGCATCAGGCGCGCGAACGTCAGGTAGTCGTCGGCCGTGGAGACCAGGCCGCCGCCGCCGCCTTCGAAGGCCGCCGGCGCGTCCCCGTCCGACCAGGAAACGTCCCTCAGCCCGCCCTCGGGCAGCGCCTGATATAGCTTGGCCATCCGGCCGCGCTTCTCGTGCGGCGTCCAGAAGCCGGTGTCGTTCATGCCCAGCGGGTCGAAGATCCGCGCCTTCAGCACTTGACCGATGGGCTTGCCCTCGACCCGGGCGACCAGGAAGCCCAGCACGTCGGTGGCGTGGCTGTAGTGGAAGCGCTCGCCCGGCTGGTAGCTGAGCGGCAGAGCGCCCAGGCGGGTCATCCATTCGTCGGGGGTGTGAGGATTGGCCAGGGCCGAGCCCAGCTTCTCCTCGTGGGCATGGGCGATCGGTCCCACGGACGTGAAGCCGTAGGCCAGGCCGGCGCGGTGGGTCATCAGGTCCTCGACCGTGATGTCGCGCGCGGCGGGGACGACGGCGTCCAGCGGACCGGTCGCGTCGGCCAGGACCTTCATGTCCTGCAGTTCCGGCAGCCACTTGGTGACCGGGTCGTCCAGCTTCAGCTTGCCTTCCTCGACCAGCATCAGGGCGGCGAGCGTGGTCACCGGCTTGGTCATGGAGGCGATGCGGAACAGGGTGTCGCGTTCCATCGGCAGGCCGCCGGCGATGTCGCGCTGACCGATGGTGTCCACCTGCACCACCTCGCCGCGCCGCCAGACGAGGGTCACGACCCCCGCCAGCGCGTTCTGGTCGACGAGCCCCTTCAGCGCCGGGGCGATGCCCGCCAGCATGTCGCGATTGAAGCCCGTCGGAGCCTGAGCGCCGTCCATGGTCGCCTCCCTTATCGTTGTTAACCTGCATTGCGCCGGGCGGGAGGCGCGGCGTCAAGCCCTACGGCGGGGAAGCGTGCATCTGCGGGGCGCCGACGCACGTAAAGCCTCATGAGGGCCGGCGAGAGTTGCGCGCCGGCCCTCGCGTACGTACGTGGGACCCCATGCCGCCGCTCGCCGTCATCATGCGCCTGACCCTGGCCGGCGCCGCCTTGGCCCTGACGGCCGCCTGCTCCCCGCTCAGCATGTTCGCCACGCTCTCGCCCAAGGACCCCGCGTCGCTCGTGGGCAAGGGCCAGGCCTATGGCGCCGGCCCCCGCCAACGGCTGGACGTCTATGCACCGCGCGGCGCCAAGGGCCAGGCGCCGGTGGCGGTGTTCTTCTATGGCGGGTCGTGGGACTCAGGCCGGCGGCAGGACTACGGCTGGGTCGGCCGGGCCATGGCCTCGCGCGGCTTCGTGACCGTGGTGGCCGACTATCGGATTTATCCCGAGGTCCGCTATCCCGGCTTCCTGGAGGATGGCGCCCAGGCGGTGAAGTGGGCCGTCGATCATGCGCGCGAGTACGGCGGCGATCCCGGTCGCGTCGTATTGGCCGGGCATTCCGCCGGCGCCTACAACGCGGTGATGCTGGGCCTGGACGGGCGCTACCTGAAGGCCGCCGGCGTCGACCCGCGCACGGTCAAGGCCGTCGCGGGCCTGGCCGGACCCTACGATTTCGTGCCCTTCGACGACCCGATCGCCAAACGGATCTTCGGCAAGACCGAGGATCCGCCCGCCACGCAGCCGATGGCCTATGTGACCAAGGACTCTCCAGCCGCCTTCCTGGCCACCGGCGACGCCGACAGGGTGGTCTATCCGCGCAACACCGTCGCGCTGGCGAAGAAGCTACGCGAGGCCGGGGTGGAGGTTGAGGAGCGCCACTACCCCCGCGTCGATCACGCCCGCATTCTGCTGGCGTTGTCGCGCCCGCTGCGGGGCGAGGCGCCCGTGCTGGATGAAATGACCGGATTCCTGCGCGAGCACGCCGACTGAAACCGATTGCTGCGGCGCCGTAGGGAACGATCCTTGCGCGCTGGGGCGCGACGGCGAAAAACCCTTCAATTCCATACGCCGTATGGCCTCGACGGCGGCGGTCCCCTAGCGTCACGCACGCTGCGATGCCGCATTGAACGCGGGCCCGCCCATGCGTATATGCGCGACGCCCATGAGGGGCGACCGGCCACAAGGACGCTAGACCGCCCATGTTGCTCACCCTGATGAAGGCCAAGCTGCACCGCGCCACGGTGACCCAGGCCGACCTGGACTATGAAGGCTCCATCGCCATCGACCGCGACCTGCTGGACGCGTCGGGCATCCTGCCGCACGAGCAGGTGGACGTGCTGAACATCACCAACGGCCAGCGCTTCACCACCTACGCCATCGAGGCGCCGCGCGGTTCGAAGGTGATCGGCGTGAACGGAGCGGCCGCCCGGCTCGTTCAGAAGGGCGACAAGGTCATCGTGGTGACCTATGGCATTCTGCCCGCCGAGGAAGCCCGCAACTATGCGCCCACCGTGGTCCTGCTGGACGACGCCAATGAGATCAAGAAGGCCGCTTGAGCTGGCTGGGGCCGCGCTCGCTGCCCCGTTGCTTGCCGTCCTGGCCCTCGCCGCCTGTTCCCCCACGGCGCCGCCCGGCGTGGACCGCGACCAGTTGGACGCGGCCGTGTCCAAGGCCGTGGGCGACCCCAACAGCTGCGTGCTGATCGGCAAGGCCGGGTCGGGCCGGACGCTCTACCGCTACAATTCCGCCACCGCCTGCGCGCGCGAGTTCCCCGCCTGCGACGGGCCGGGAACCCGCAAGCTCAGCAGCCTGCTGGAAGCGACCGCCAAGGACGGCCAGGCCCGCGAGCTCAGCTGCAACACCCTGGTCGACGCCTCGCGTGGGGTCGGCTGGGCGGCCGGCCCCATCGCTGGCACCGACCTGGTCTATGCGGCCATGATGGAAGGCGAGCGCGCCTTTCCGGGCCGGATGATGGCCGACCGCCTGGAGGGCGCCTTCCGGCGTGCGAAGGTCAGCAAGTAGCGGCGCGATGACGATCCTGGTCACCGGCAGCGCGGGCCATCTTGGCGAGGCCCTGGTGCGGACCCTGCGCGACGCGGGCCGCGGGGTGGTCGGCCTGGACGTCCTGGCCTCGCCCTACACCGACGCCGTGGCCTCGGTCGTCGATCGCGAGGCGGTGCGCAGGCACATGCGGGGCGTGGGCGCGGTGATCCATGCGGCCACCCTGCACAAGCCGCACGTGGCCACTCACAGCCGGCAGGACTTCGTCGACGTCAACGTCACCGGCACGCTGAACCTGCTGGAGGCGGCGGCCGAGGCCGGGGCGGGCGCGTTCGTCTTCACCAGCACCACCAGCGCGTTCGGCCGCGCCCTGGCGTCGCCGCCGGGCGCGCCGGCCGCCTGGATCGACGAGGACGTCCGCCCGATCCCGAAGAACATCTACGGCGTCACCAAGGTCGCGGCCGAGGACCTGTGCGAATTGCTGCACCGCCGGACCGGCCTGCCGGTCATCGTGCTGCGGACCTCGCGCTTCTTCCCCGAGCCGGACGACGACCGGGAGATGCGCGACGGCTACGCGGACGCCAACGCAAAGGCCAACGAGTTCCTGTTCCGCCGCCTGGATGTGGAGGACGCCGTCGGCGCCCACCTGGCGGCGCTGGAGGCGGCGCCGCGGCTGGGCTTCGGTCGCTATGTGGTCAGCGCGACCACGCCCTTCACGCGCGAGGACGTGGCCCGCCTGGGCGTGGACGCGCCCGCCGTGCTGGCCGAGCGGGTCCCGGCCTATGCGGAGGCCTATGCGCGCCTGGGCTGGCGGATGTTTCCCGCGATCGACCGGGTCTACGACAACACTCGGGCCCGGAGCGACCTGGGCTGGCGGCCGCGCTACGATTTCGCCCATGTGCTGGGTCGCGTCGCGGCCGGCGAGGCGCCGACCAGCCCGCTTGCGCAGGCGATCGGCGCCAAGGGCTATCACGCGGAGAGCTTCCGCGACGGCCCCTATCCGGTGGAGACCTAGAGCGCGTCAGGCGAAAGTGGATACCGGTTTCGCCGCCCGACGCGCTCTAAAGCTTTGAAGATAGAGCCTTCTTATCTGGATCAGGTGGGATCCACCTGATCCAGGAAGGCTCTAGCGGGTCAGCTCGTAGAGGCCGCTGATGTCGATGCGGACCTTGAGCTCGCCGCCCGAGACCGAGGTGCCGGCCGCGTCGGAGGCCATCTCGCGCTTGGCGTACATGGCTATCGGCATCGGCGGCTGGGGTGTGTAGCCGCCGCCTTCGCTCAATGAGACCAGGCGCGAGACCTTGTGGCCCGTGGCCTTGGCATAGAGGTCGGCCTTGGCCGCCAGGGCCTTCACGGCCGCCTCGCGCGCCGCGTTCTCGGCGGCGGTGGGGTCGTCCAGGCCGAAGCTGATCCCGTGCACCTGGTTGGCGCCGGCGGTCACCGAGGCGTCGACGGCGGCGCCCAGCTTTTTCAGGTCGTGGACCGTGATGGTGACGTTGTTGGAGGCCTGGTAGCCGATCAGCAGCGGCGGCTGGTTCTCCTGGTACTTGTACTGCGGGTTCAGGTTCAGGTTGGACGTCTGGATGTCCTTGTCGGCGATCCCGGCCTTGCGCAGGCTGGCCATCACCGCGCTCATCCGCGTGGCGTTGGCCTGCATGGCCTCGGCCGCGGTCTTGCCCTCGGTCATGACGCCCAGGGTGATCGTGGCCATGTCGGGGGCGACCTTGGTTTCGCCATAGGCCGACAGGTTGAGCGTCGTGGCGCGGAACATGGTGTCGGCGGCCGGCGGCGCGGCCTGGGCCAGGGCCGCGGGAGCAGCGGCGCCGGCGGTCAGCACCAGGCCGAGGGCCGCGGCGCGCATCAGGGTCTTCATCGAGAAAGTCTCCAGTCCGGGGGAACGAGCCCTACGGTCGCAATTCCTACCTGAACGCAAGCTTTAAGCGCCGTGCAGCCCATGGTAACGCGGCGTCTCGCGCTGCAGGGGCCTGTAGCTCAATGGTTAGAGCCGGCCGCTCATAACGGTCTGGTTGCAGGTTCGAGTCCTGCCGGGCCCACCAGCCGCCGGTTTCAACCGGTCTCGGAAAATCCGGTTGAGTCCCGCGACATGGGGCCTGCAAGCCCCACCAACGCCTTGAACACGGCCGACCGGCTAGTTCTCGATCTCGAACACCACAGTGATGTTCTGACTGTAGCCCACGGCGTTGGTGCCAAGGTCGGTCACCTTGCAACGCCAAGTGGACGTGTAGGTGTTGGTGTTCCCGGTCGGGCGGTTCCAGTTCGATGTGATGCTTGTCCCGCTGGCCACGCTGCTCGGCGAGACGACGGTGTTCTGGTCGCCGTCCACTCTCTCCCATTCGAGCCTATAGGAGCCCGAACCGCCGCTTGCCGTGACTTGTACGGGGCCGGTGGAATTCCAGGGCGTTCCGAACGTGCGACCGCCGTTCCAGTACGTCTTGTCCTGGCTGACCGAGAACACGCTCGGTGGGCTTATGGCGATCGTGACGGTCCCCGTCTGCTGGGCGCCGGCAGTGTCCTGGACGGTGTAGGTGAACGAGAAATTGCCCGACTGGCCGGTCGCGGGGGTGAAGCGCACCGAGGTTGCGCTGAGATGCTCGGCGAGCCCCTGCGACGGCTGGGTCACGGAGATCACGCTGACGGCCTGGCCATCCGCGTCGGTGGGGCTAAGCCGCGGGTCGAATGTCTGGGCCCCGGCGTTGTAGGGCAAGTTCAGGGGATAGGTGCCCTGATAAGGCGGCGTGTTGGTGATCGCCACGCTGACATTGCCGACGGAAGTCAGTCCGAAGCCGTCCTTCACCGTGTAGGTGAAGTATGCGGTCTGGCCTGCGGAGCCGGCGGCAGGCGTGAAGAAGAGTTGCGAACCGTTCCGGCCCACGCTGCCGAGCGATGAATTCGTCGGCTGAGTATGGGCCCACAGCGTCAAGCCCTGGTTCTCCGGGTCGCTGTCGTTCGTCAGCGGGTTGATCGTCACCATGTCCGCCTGAGGCGTGGACGCGGAGTCCGCATTGGCGACTGGAGGCTGGTTGGTCGGCGGGCTCACCGTGACGTACACGGTGGCGGTGTCCGTTCCGTCGTGGCCATCCGAGATCGTGTAAGTGAAGCTCGCCTGGCCGCTGAAGCCGTTGGGTGGCGCGTAGCTGACCAGATTGCTGACGTAGCTCGTCGATCCGCCGCTGGTCGGCGCCCCCACGCCGACGATCGTCAGCGTGTCGCCGCTGTTGGGGTCAGTGTCATTCCCGAGGGGGTTGAAGTTCAGCACCGTCTGGAATGGCGTGGTCCGGTTGTCGTCCACCGCGTCTGGCGGACTATTGACCGGGGCGGAAGCTGTCACGCTCACGGTCACCGTCGCCGTGTCGGAGCCGCCGAGGCCGTCCGTCATGGTGTAGTTGAAGCTTCCGCTACCCGTGAAGCCGGGGTTCGGCGTGAACGTGACGGATGTCGCCGTATAGGATGCGCTGCCCCCCGTCGCGGAACTCACGCCCGTGACCGTCAGTGTGCCGTTGTTCGGGTTGGTGTCGTTCAGCAGCGGGTTGAACGTGAGGGGCGTATTTTGAGGCGTGGAGCGGTCGTCATCCACGGCGTTCGGCGCCTGGCCGATCATGACGGTGACCGTCGCGGGGGCAGAGATGCCCAGCCGGGCGTCCCTTGCGATGTAGGTGAAGCTGTCCGCGCCGGTCTGTCCCGGCGTCGCCGTGTAGGAGACCATCGCGCCGGACGAGATGATCGCCACCGCGCCCTTTGAACCCTGGGTGACCTTGTGGACGGCTTTCGCGTCGTTGTCCGAGTCCGTATCGTTCGCCAGAACGTCGATGTTCGCGGACCCCGCGATCGGTACGATGACCGGCCCATCGGGGTTGGCGACGGGCGGATTGTTCGGCGTCAGCGACATGGCCAGGACGATCCGGTTCCCGGCGTCGTCGTAGGCGTAGGCGCTGTAGGCGCCCCCCGGGTACGTCACCCGGACCAGCCGGCCCAGGGCGTCGTAGGCGTAGGTCGCGGTGCTCTGCGCGAAGGCTGGGGCGACGACCAAATTTGACGCCGCCAGCGCAGCCAGAACCATGCAACTGCGGCGCGCAAGCATCAAATCACCCCCGTCAAACGGGCGGCAAGCTGGCATTGAAAAACAAGCTTGGCAATACCTTGACGGGTGGGCGAAGCCACCCCTAGGTTCGCGCAATACGTGTGCTTTGGGGGGCGGGCATGGCCGGGCTTGGCAGGTTGATTTCGGCTCTTGGCCTTGCGCTGCTGTTCATCGCGGGCGGCGCAGGCGAGTCCGCCGCCCAGAAGGCGGCGTCGGGCCCATTGCCCCCGACTTTCCAGACGATCGACGCCAATGGCGTGGACCTGATGTCCGGGCGCCTCGCCTTTTCGAAGGTTCAGGCCAGCGTCGGCCCTCCCGGCGAGGGCGGCCTGACCCAGGCGTTCAGCAGCCTTTCGCTTTGGGACAACCTGTCCGGCGGGATCTACGTCCCGTCAGGGGGAAGCAGTCCGACGACCGTGACTGTGGGCGAAGAGTCGATCCAGTTCCTTCCGGCGGCGGGTGGGACCTTTACGCCTGATGCTGGGGCGTCCGGCCAGACGCTGGTCTTCAGCAGCGGGGCGAACACCTACACGCTGACGTCAAAGGACGGCACGGTCTCGGTGTTCGCTGGCTCGCCCTCGGCCGCAGCGGACGGTCAGACAGCCATCGCCCGCCTGTCGACCGTCACGCGACCGAACGGCGAGGTTCTGACCTACACCTACAGGACGGACACCCCGACATGCCTTGGCGCCTGCGGGCTCCTGGCCGTGACCAGCAGTCTCGGCTACATGATCAAGTACGAGTACGCGTATTCAGGTCCCCTGCTGCAGATTTCGCGCATCAGGGCCATCAACTTGTCGGTTGAGTACTGCGACCCGAACGCAGCGACCTGTAACCTGATGGGCGCCTGGAGCGGGACGACCTTCACCGGCAGTCAGCTGGGCACCTGGGTGGCCACGGATTCCCTGGGACGCAGCACGTCGTATACGTACACGATCGGCCTCAACGCAGGCCTGACTCAAATCCAGCGCTCGAACGGCGCGACCACGACGATCACCTACGAGGCGATCAACGGCGCCGGCAGTCAGCCGCTCGTCAAGACAGTCTCGAATGGCGTCAACACCTGGACCTATGGGTTCGGCTTGAACAACTACAACCAGCTGTCATCGGCCACGGTGACCGACCAGCTCGGACACCAACGCACCCTGACGTTCGCCAACTACGCCGGTACTGGGTCTGCAACCACTGAGACCATTACCGACACGGACGCTCTGAACAACACCACAACCTATATCAAGAACCTCCAAACGGGTCTGATCACCAAGGTCACTCAGCCCGAAGGCAACTATACGACCTATCAGTACGACGGCCGCGGGAACGTCATCTCGATGACTCAGTACCCCAAGCTGGGGTCGCAACTGCCTCCCGTGGTGACCACGGCCGTCTACCCGTTGACCTGCACCAACACGAAGAAGTGCAACAAGCCCACGTCGATCACGGAACGGGGCGCCACCACCGACTTCACCTACGACGACAATCATGGAGGCGTGCTGACCGTTACGGGGCCGCCCGGTAGCACCGGGGTCAGCGACGGCGTCCGGCCCGAGAGCCGCTACTTCTATGGCGCGAAGTCGGCCACGGTCCTGAACGCGAGCGGCGCGCTGGTCGCGACGCCTGCCGTCCAGAAGCTTCTCTATATCAACCAGTGCCAGACGCTGGGCAGTTGCTACCTCGGCGCCGAGGAGTACCGGGTCGTATACGACTACCTGGGCACGACCGTGCCGAACAACCTGCAGCCGTCGGCGTCGCGTATCCACACCCAAGGCGGCGCGGTGCAGTCGATCACGTCGTACACCTACACCAAGGCCGGCGATGTCGCGACGGTGGACGGGCCGCTGGCGAGCCCCATCATCGATGTCAGCCTGAAGCGCTATGACTCAGAGCGCCAGCTCGTGGGCGAGGTGGGCGTCGATCCCGACGGCTATGACACCGGCCGTCCGGCGGTGGCCAAGAGCTACGCCTACCGCGGCGACGGCCAGCTCGATTGGATGGAGGTTGGAACCGTAACCTCGCAGTCGGATGCCGCCTGGGCCGGCTTCACGCCGTCGGAGCGCGTGACCTTTGGATACGACGTCGCCGGCCGCCCGACTCGCCAGACGCTGGCTGGCGGCGGCTCGGCCCAGGCGATGTCGCAGACCAGCTATGACCTGGCGGGTCGGGTGGAGTGCGTCGCGGTGCGCATGAACCCCGTGGCCTTCGGCTCCGCGCCGGCCTCGGCTTGCGCGCTGGGGACGACCGGAGCAAACGGCCCGGACCGGATCACCCGCTACACCTACGACAACGCTGATCGCCGCACGTCCGTCACCAACGCCTTCGGAACCGCCGACCAGATCGTGGACATGGTCACCACCTACCGGCCGAACGGCACGGTCCAGACCGTGGCCGACGCGAATGGCAACCTCACCACCTACGAGTATGACGACTTCGAGCGCCTGTCGAAGACCCGCTTCCCTTCCGCGGCGAACGGCAAGGTCAGTTCGACCACGGACTACACCGGGCTGACCTACGACAATGTCACGGGGCGGGTGAGCCAGGAGCTCCGGCGCGGTGGCACGCTGGTGACCTACAGCTACGACGCGCGCGGCAACCTGCTGACCCGCAGCGCGCCGGCGGCCTCCTACACCTATGACAACCTCGATGGGATGCGAACGGCGACCGAGAGCGGCCAGACGCTGACGATGGGCTATGACAACTTGCACCGGCTGACCACCGTCGCGGGCCCGCTCGGGACGGTCACCTACAGCTACGACCTAGCCTTCCAGCGTACGCGCATGCAGTGGCCCGACGTCTACTACGTCAACTACACCCGGGACTGGGCCGGAGCGCTGACGATGATCAGCCAGCAGTGGAACTACGACCCGCTGGTGAACTTCCAGTACGACAACCTGGGTCGGCGGATCGGGATCACGCGCAAGAATGGCGTCACCACCACCTACACCTACGACCCGGTCTCGCGGCTGGAGACGTTGACGAACAACCTGGGGGGAACCCAGACCAACCAAGACCAGCTGCTGACGTTCGGCTACAACGCGGCGAGCCAACTCACGAGCCGGACCAGCACCAACAGCGTCTACGCCTTCTCGAACCTCTACAACGTCACCCGGGAGTCGCCGGCCAACGGGCTGAACCAGTACACGGCCTGGGGACCTCAGGCGATGGCGCATGATCCGCGGGGCAACCTGCAGTCGGACGGGGTGACGACCTACAGCTACGACATCGCCAACCGCCTGACGGGGACGAGCAATGGGGCGGGCCTGAGCTACGACGCCCTGGGCCGACTCTACGAGGTGACATTGAGCGGCGCGGCCTCGACGCGGTTCCAGTACGACGGGCCCAATCTGATCACCGAGTACAGCAGCGGCGGGGCGGTGCTCCGGCGCTACGTCCACGGCCTCGGCTCCGACGAGCCGCTGGTCTGGATCGAAGGCGCGACCACCCAGCAGAACATCGACAACCGCAACTTCCTGGTGGCCGACCACCAGGGTTCGATCGTGGCGCTCACCAACGGCTCGGGCGTGGCGACGTACGTCAACACCTACGACGAGTACGGCATCCCGACCCTGGGGAACTTCGGCCGCTTCCAGTACACCGGCCAAGCCTGGATCACCGAGGCCAACGTCTACCACTACAAGGCCCGGGCCTATTCGCCCGTCCTGGGGAGGTTCCTTCAGACAGATCCGACCGGCTACGACGACGGGATGAACTTGTATGCGTATGTGGGGGATGATCCCATAAACGCCTCGGATCCCACGGGTACGTCCCTTTGGACCAAGGCCTTCAAGTTCGTACTCAAGGGAGGTGATCTCGCGGCTACTTTTGCCGGGGTTGTAACCGACGTGAAAACGTTGGCGTCTCCAACGGCTTCTGGGGTCGACAAGGCCGTTGCTGTCGTCAATCTGGCGTCAGAGGCTGCCCCGGTCAGTACACGCGACGTTGGCGAAGCCGCGAGCGTGGCCAAGCGCTTCTTAAAGCCGAGCCCGCGTGGCCCGGGGGCGGTTCCGCCTTCTCAGCGGGACCCCAAGAGGGTGTGGACCAAAGCTGAAAATGAGGCCCAGCGTGTTGCCCAGGACGGGACGTGTCCGCAGTGCCAGAAACCGGTAGCTCCCGGCGAGGGCGATGGGCATCACATAGTGAGACATGCCGATGGGGGCCCGACCGGTAAGAATGGCGAGAACCATGTCTACCTTTGCAAACCGTGCCACAAAGAAGTTCATGCTCCCGCACCGCCCCCTGCGCCTGCGCCTCCGCCGAAGAGCCCGATCCGTCCACCCAGGACCGAGGACTAGTAGCCGTCGTTCCGGCACGTGTGCAGCCTGTAGGGTCTTGACGCAGGATCATTCATCCGACCCGTCGTGGGAGATGGCTGATCGCGCGCAGAATGCCAGCAAGGAACACTTCGGTGCCTATGCCTCCGCTGTCGGAATACGAGAACTGGCTCTTTCGCTTTGGGCGACCTGCCACGATTGCGGAGGCCTGAGATGACCGACCGAGGCGAGTTTCTGTCTCAGATCAGGGCCAATATCGCCCGCTCGGGCGTGCATTTCACGCATGTGCAGGCCGACGTCTGCCCGCAGTTTGGATATTCGCTTGGCCTGCATCAGGCGGGCTGCCCGGAATGCATTATCGCCGGCGCGATCTTCTATGATCTGGAGGCGCGAGAGCGGATCGTGGATGCGGCGGCTAAGGCGATCATTCGCGGCGACCTCGCGTTCGACGTGACAGGCGACGGGCGCTTTTTCCTGCGGCCGGTCGATACCTCCTGGATCGATCTGTTGATGCTCGGGGCCAAGGATATCTATGGCGGCGAGGCGGTTGCGGCGCTTCAGATTGTCCCCGGCGACGAGGGATGGACGATCGACATACCCGACATGTCCAGGCCCTGGTCGCCAAATGCGGAGCCGATCTGGAAGTGGCTCAAGGAGCCGTGGCCGTACAGCGTCTCGTCCGAGTCGACCGCAACGACGAACATGGCGGCCATGCGCGGCGAGGCCGTTACGGAAGTCGGCCGCTGGGAGGTCGACCAGTGGGAGCTGTTTGCTGGATCCGGCCCGGATACGCCGACCGACCTGGTCAGGGTCGTTCCGCTCGCGACCTTGCTAGCCTTCGACGAGACTCTGAAGCCGGTCGTCGATCTCCCGGTCGGTAGCGCCCTCTGGCGGGAAGGGGCCGGGGCACCGTGGAATGACTGGGGCTGAGTCGCCTTCGAGAGCGCCGCCGGCAGTTTCAGGGGGCGCAGAGAATTCCGGATGAATAGAAGCCGCCAGATCGATTCAGGCGATCACTCTGGCGCTCCGAGAGCGATTTTGTCGTTCCCGGGATTACGGTGGATTACGGTGACAGTGCACTAAATAGCCCGAGCGGCGGCCTCTTATACCTACGACAACATGGATGCGGTGCGGACGGCGACCGAGAACGGCCAGACGCTCACGATGGGGTATGACAACCTGCATCGGCTGGCCACCGTCGCGGGCCCGCTGGGGACGGTCACCTACAGCTACGACCTGGCATTCCAGCGCACCCGGATGCAGTGGCCCGACGTCTACTACGTCAACTACCACCGGGATTGGGCCGGGGCGCTGACGATGATCAGCCAGCAGTGGAACTCCGATCCGCTGGTGAGCTTCCAATACGACAACCTGGGCCGGCGGATCGGGATCACGCGCAAGAACGGGGTCGCGACCAGCTACACCTACGATCCGGTCTCGCGGCTGGAGACGCTGACGAACGACCTGGCGGGGACCGACAAGGACCAGCAGCTGACGTTCGGCTACAACGCGGCGGGCCAGGTGACCAGCCGCACCAGCACCAACAACAGCGCCTATGCCTTCTCGAACCTCTACAACGTCGCGCGGGAGTCGCCGGCCAACGGGCTGAACCAGTACACGGCCTGGGGACCCCAGGCGGTGACGCACGATCCGCGCGGCAACATGACGTCGGACGGCGTGAGCACCTACACCTACGACATCGCCAACCGCCTGACGGGGGTGAGCAATGGGGCGGGCCTGAGCTACGACGCCCTGGGCCGGCTCTACGAGGTGACATTGAGCGGCGCGGCCTCGACGCGGTTCCAGTACGACGGCTCGGACCTGATCACCGAGTACGACAGCAGCGGGGCGGTGCTCCGCCGCTTTGTCCACGGCCCCGGCGAGGACGAGCCGCTGGTCTGGATCGAAGGGGCGACCACCCAGCAGAACATCGCCAACCGCAACTTCCTGGTGGCCGACCACCAGGGGTCGATCGTGGCGCTCACCAACGGCTCGGGCGTGGCGACGCACGTCAACACCTACGACGAGTACGGCATCCCCGGCGCGACGAACTTCGGCCGCTTCCAGTACACCGGCCAAGCCTGGATCCCCGAGGCCAACATCTACCACTACAAGGCCCGGGCCTATTCGCCCGTCTTGGGACGGTTCCTGCAGACGGACCCGATCGGCTACGGCGACGGTATGAATATGTACGCCTACGTCGGCGGAGACCCGGTGAACTTCAGAGATCCGTTGGGTCTGGACCGCAGCGGATGCCAGCAATCGAGCCTCACGATACTTGTTGTCTGCGGCTCGCCTCCAAGCGCGCCTCCGGGGGCTGTGGTGGGCGTGAGCGCGGGACTATCGACCGGCAGCCTGAACACGCTCAGGTTCACTGGCTCGCCCATCGACAGCGTCGGCACTTCTGTTGCCACGGGTGTTGACGAGGTAGTTGTGACCGGCAAGCGGCGCCGTCAGGTCACGTGCGACGCCGCCTGTCGATACGAGCAAGCGGCATTCACCAGCCATCTACGGTCGATCGGCGATCAGAACCCCCTTTTCTATCCTGCCCACGTGCTTATCGCGATCATGCCGGCTGGAGAGCTTGGCATGCTCGGCAGGGGGATCGGCGTCGCTCGGGCCACCCGCATTCCGTGCAACTGCTTCGAGGCGGGGACGCCCGTTGCCACGCCTGACGGCCTCAAGACAATCGAGGCGGTCAAGATTGGCGATCGCGTCCTCGCCCGCAACGAACTGACCGGTGCAACGGAAGCCAAGGAGGTCACGGCCCTGATCCCGGGCGGGGCCCGCCCGATCTATGACGTGACGGTCGAGATCGCGCAGGCGGACGGGAAGCGCACCCGCGAAGTTATACACACCACAGAGGAACACCCGTTCCGCACGGCAGACGGGCTTTGGACGGAAGCAGCCAAGCTCAATCCCGGCGCGCAGGTCGTCACGGCGCACTCGGCCCTCGCCACTGTCGTTTCCGTAGTTAATTCCGGTCGGATCGCGAGGACTTACAACTTCGAGGTCGAGGGATTCCACACCTACTTCGTGGGGCAAGCTAGGCTTTGGGTGCATAACTCGTGTGACAAGACGATCACCGGCTTGTTCAAGCAGCTCCAGAAGCACTATGCGAAGCTGAATAAGTTCAAGGCGAATCCTACCGTTCACCCAGCTATGAGGGGGATGTCACAGGAGGCCATTCAGGCGCAGCAAGCGCGTCGGATCGAGCTTTTGGGAGACCAAATTAAGAGCTTCCAGAACGAGATCGTCAAGAGAATGCAGATGTGGTGATATGCCTGATCCTGAACAATTCAGCCTGCTGACTGTAAAGGGCTTAGCCCAAAAGACTCCTGATCGCTTGACGTGTCTTGTGTTGGACCAAGCTATTTTCACTCAGATTAAGGGTCATCTGGAGAAGATGATCTCGGAAGACCGCATCTGGCATCTGATTGCTGTGGGAGATCGCTCCTCCGATATTGAGGACGAGCTTGACGACCTTATCGTCTCGTCAACTCCACACTTGGTGATGACCAGCAGCGTCGAGTCCTATGATTTCGACGAGATATTTTCGCTGGCGACCATGATGCCAGAGGGGAGCGAGCAACCCCGAAAAATTGCTTACGTCTACGATGATGCACAGCCTGAACTTCGCGAAATCGCGGAGAGGTTTGCTCGGGAGGCCACCGCGTTACCTGGCTAAAGACAGGCTTTCCAACGCGGCGAACTCTCCACCTCAATGATGTCGGGATCATCCGCCCCTTCCCCTCCGCGGCGGACGGGACGGTCAGCTCGACCACGGACTACACCGAGCTGACCTAAGACACCGTCACGGGCCGGGTGAGCCAAGATCGCCGGCGCGACGGCACGCTGGTGAGCTATGGCTACGACGCCCGGGGCAATCTGCTGAGCCGCAGCGCGCCGGCGGCCTCCTACACCTACGACAACATGGACGCGGTGCGGACGGCGACCGAGAACGGCCAGACCCTGACGATGGGGTACCTACAGCTACGACATCGCCAACCGCCTGACGGGGATGAGCAATGGGGCGGGCCTGAGCTACGACGCCCTGGGCCGGCTCTACGAGGTGACATCCAGCGGCGCGGCCTCGACCCGGTTCCAGTACGACGGCTCGGACCTGATCACCGAGTACGACAGCAGCGGGGCGGTGCTCCGCCGCTATATCCACGGCCTGGGCGACGACGAGCCGCTGGTCATGCTGGAAGGGGCGGGCGTCTGGCAGAGCATCAACAACCGCAACTTCCTGGTGACCGACCAGCAGGGCTCGGTGGTGGCGGTGACCAACGGCTCGGGCGTGGCGACGCAGGTCGGGGCCTATGACGAGTACGGCGTCCAGAGTGGGGCGGGCACGGGACGCTTCCAGTACACCGGCCAGGCCTGGCTCCCCGAGGCCGACGTCTACTACTACAAGGCGCGGGTCTACTCCCCCACCCTGGGACGGTTCCTGCAGGCCGATCCGATCGGCTACGGGGCGGGGATGAACATGTACGCCTACGTCGGCGGGGATCCGGTGAACCTGAACGATCCGAGCGGCCTTGATGGCTGCGCTCCGGGCCCCGGCAACTGCATAGGCGAAGCTGTGTCAACGGGGACACGCCTAACTATAATTTCGGGCCTCGCCTTCAATAATCTCGGCCCCAGCGGTGCGCTTACGAGAATCTCCAATGTCGACACAGTCGTTGCCGAGCTTGTCGTCACCAGCCCCAAGAAGAAATGCACGGCGGATAAGGCCGACTTCTTCGATGCGCAGATGGGGCCTGCGTCGGCGGTCGCGCAAAAGCGCGGCGTAGATGTAGCGCATCTGCTTGGGCTGTCCGCTCACGAGTCCAATTGGGGCAGGAGCCGGATGGCGCGGACTCTCAACAACCCGTTTGGTGCAACCCCCGGCGGCGACGCGACGGCGGGGATCGGCTACAAGAGCTTCGGTCACGCATGGGCCCAATGGGACCGGGAATGGGGTGCTCGGGTGCAGGGCACAGGCAGCGATATGAGCAAGTTCACGAGCCAGCTGTTGCTCGACAACCGAAAATCACCTCCCGGCGCGGCAGATTCGCGGGGTGCGTACAACCCGCTCGTCGCGCCAGCGGGAGATCCAGCTTGGGAAAGCAAAATTCACGGCACCATCAAGTCCGTGAACAAGCGCCTCCCTGCGTACAAGGACTGCAAATGAGCAAGTGCGGAAGGACCACCGTCTTGGCCATCGTCGGCCTATTGACTGTCGCAAGTTCCGCCAGCGCGCGAACTGGGGAGAGGTTCTCTAATGATGAGTTCGGGTTCAGCGGAATCTTGCCATCGGGCCGCGTCAAGTGCTTCGGCACGACCAACACCCATATCCATGGTGTGGGTACGGTGCTCGTGGGTCGTGACTGCGAGAATCGAACCCGCAATCCTACGCTTGGTATTTGGGCGGACTATAACACGCTGTCGAGCATCAGCGCGGTCGAGGTGCTCGCTGGCGATCCTCGGTGCGGCGGCAAGCCGCCTCGCGTCGCCAGCGGGATCTGGGCCGATGCGATTGATGGTCTTGAAACCGCAGTTTGCGAGTCTGAAGGTCCTGAAGGGCAACGCGTGCTCGTCCTAGCGGCGCAGTCTGGTGCGTCGGACGACGGCGAGAAGAAACCTGAGATCAACTACGTTGTTTACCTTGAGACCAACAAAGGAAGGCACTCCGAGGATCTTTCTGTGTTCCGCAATTTCCTCGCTACACTCAAAATTCGAAAGTAGCGGTGGAGGTGCACTCAGCCGGTTAACGGGTTGCACTCAATCGGACTCTTCGACCGCCTGTCGAAGACGCGCTTCCCCTCGGCGGCGAACGGCGCGGTCAGTTCGACCACGGACTACACCGAGCTAACGTACGACAATGTCACGGGGCGAGTGAGCCAGGATCGGCGGCGCGACGGCACGCTGGTGGCCTATACCTACGACGCCCGCGGTAACCTGCTGAGCCGCAGCGCGCCGGCGGCCTCCTATACCTACGACAACCTCGACGCGGTGCTGACGGCGACCGAGAACGGCCAGACGCTGACGATGGGCTACGACGCCCTGCATCGGTTGACCACGGTTGCGGGCCCGCTGGGCACGGTCACCTACAGCTACGACGCGGCCTTCCAGCGCACGCGGATGCAGTGGCCCGACGTCTACTACGTCAACTACACCCGGGACTGGGCCGGGGCTGTGACCATGATCAGCCAGCAGTGGAACTACGACCCGCTGGTGAACTTCCAGTACGACAACCTGGGCCGCCGGACGGGGATGACGCGGAAGAACGGGGTCGCGACCAGCTACACCTACGATCCGGTCTCGCGGCTGGAGACGCTGACGAACGACCTGGCGGGGACCGACAAGGACCAGCAGCTGACGTTCGGCTACAACGCGGCGGGCCAAGTGACCAGCCGCACCAGCACCAACAGCGCCTATGCCTTCTCGAACCTCTACAACGTCACCCGGGAGTCGCCGGCCAACGGGCTGAACCAGTACACGGCCTGGGGACCCCAGGCGGTGACGCACGATCCGCGCGGCAATATGACGTCGGACGGGGTGACCACCTACAGCTACGACATCGCCAACCGCCTGACGGGGACGGGCGATGGGGCGGGCCTGAGCTACGACGCCCTGGGCCGGCTCTACGAGGTGACATCCAGCGGCGCGGCCTCGACCCGGTTCCAGTACGACGGCTCGGACCTGATGACCGAGTACAGCAGCAGCGGGACGGTGCTGCGCCGCTTTATCCACGGCCCTGGCGAGGACGATCCGCTGGTCTGGATCGAAGGCTCGAGCACCCAGCAAAACGTCGCCACCCTCAACTTCCTGGTGGCCGACCATCAGGGCTCGGTGGTGGCGGTCACCAACGGCTCGGGCGTGGCCACGTACGTCAACACCTACGACGAGTACGGCATTCCCGGCGCGACGAACTTCGGCCGCTTCCAGTACACCGGCCAAGCCTGGATACCCGAGGCCAACGTCTACCACTACAAGGCCCGGGCCTATTCGCCGGTTCTGGGGCGGTTCCTGCAGACCGATCCGATTGGTTACGAGGCAGGGATGAACATGTACGCCTACGTCGGCGGGGATCCAGTGAATTTCAGGGATCCGTTGGGCCTGGATCGCAGCGGATGCCAGCAATCGAGCCTCACGATACTTGTTGTCTGCGGCCTGCCTCCAGGCGCCCCTCCGGGGGCTGTGGTGGGCGTGAGCGCGGGACTATCGACCGGGCCGCTCAACAGGCTGAATGTTGGCCTCTTGGAGATGGCTCCGGGGGCTAGGGACAGGAAGAGTGACGCGAAGAAGGGGAAGAAGGACTCATGGCGGTGCAAGATGTGGCGTGCCGGCGATGGCGCGGGCAAGGGCTCCGATGCCTTTAAGGGCCTAGGCATGGTCCAGGTCGGGTCGGCGATTGCCTTGTACACTGCGGCCGCGGCGACCGACACTAACTTGCCCGAACTCCTCGGCCACACGATGATGATGGGGTCGATTGTGTCGTTCGGCGTGTCGGGAGCCTTGGGCGCGGGTGAAACGGCGTTGAAGCTCGCTGCTGGCGATATTGCGTCCGCCGGTGCCCACGCCAACAATAAGATGGTTGGGGGACGACTGCCCAAGAGCACGCCGAAAGCCGTCAAGGAAGGTGTCGATGGGGCCACAGGAGCTGCACAAGACAAGCTGGGCGTCGAGCAAAATCCCTGCAAGTAGAGATTGTATTCGATGAATAAAAAGAATCTATCTCGAGCAACTATTTTGCGATCTGCAATGGTTGTTGGATTTTTGTGCGCGGCCGCCGTCTGGTCAGTCGAATTTACAGGCGATCTCGGTGCGAAATTGTATCTAAATATACTTGGGGTATACCTCTCATTCATCGCGCTTGCGATGTGGATGCTTTACTTCAAGTCAACAGAGAAGGGTGTTAGTCGTGCCTTTCTGCGGGAAATCGTGCGGCGGCCATTTGCGAAAGCTGGGGCTTTCCTATCCGTCGCCTTCCTATGCTCAATGGCTGGGTATCTGTCCACGATGCACCTATTTAGTTACCCGTCATATGTTCCTCTCGGCTCCGCGGTTGGCGGCATTGGCGGCGTTGTCTTGTTGGCACCGTCCGTGATCTCATCCATCCGAGGGGCTCGGGCTTAGCGGGAATGCGGTAACGGTGCACAAAATCGGCCTTGATAGCCGGCGGACGGGCATCACGCGCAAGAACGGCGTCACGGCCACCTGTAAGATTGCTGCAAGATTACGGTGACAGTGCATTAAATTGACGGAGAGATTGGTTCGTGTGACGGTCGTGCATGGCTCGTCTGGCGCGCGCGGTCTTCGAGGGCCTTCCGCGTCATGTCACCCAGCGTGGCGATCGTCCTGAGCAAGCCTTTACCGGCTCCCGTCACGGAAATTATCCCCCGCATTCCTAGAGTTGCGGCCAAGTTGCATCTTGAAGCTGTGTGACTGAGGCTGCCATACTCAAGCTGAGGTGCGCCACAGCGCCCTCGGGGGAGGGGCGCTTGTTTCAGTTTCGCGGCCTCGGCCGCCGGCGCCTAGAACGCGGCGCGCGGAAGATCATGTTCGCCGGTTCGGCCGACGGCTACGCCGCCGTCGACGCCCTGGTCGCCCTGACGGTTCTCGCCAGCACCCTGGTCTTCGCCATCGCCGCGGGTCACACCGGGCGTCACGCCGCGACGGCCGCGCTGGAGGCGCGGCGCGCGCAGGCAGTGCTGACGGCGGCCATGGAGCGGGCGCCGAACGCGCCCGGCGCGATCCAGGGCCAGGCCGGCGGCTTCGCCTGGCGGCTGGACGTGAGGGATCCGGTGCTGGTGGCCGGCGCGATCGCGCTCTGCCGGCGTGACGCCCGGGCCACGGCGATCGCGACCGCCCGGCGCTACGATCTTTCGACGGCGGTGATCTGCGCCTCGGGTGACGCATGAGCGGGCAGGATGGCTATGTGGCCGCCGACGCCCTGGCGGCGCTGGCCATCCTGGGCCTGGCTGTGAGCGGGCTGGCCGCCGGCCTCTTCACCCTGGGCCGCGGAGAACTGGCCACCACCAACACGGTGGCGCGGGCGGTCTCCCTGCGCTCGGCGGCCGGAGAGTTCGCCCGCCTGCTGCGCGACGAGGGGCCGTTCCGGTCGGACGCCTCCGCCGCAGAGGGCCTGCTGGGGACGTCGGGCCGATTGGAGTTCCCGTGCGACGCCGGCCGCTGTGCCGCCCGCGCCGAAGATGGCCGGCTGGTGCTGGTCGACGCCCTGGGCGTGGCGCGAGCGATCCGCCTGCCGGGCGTCGGGCCGGTGCGCTTCGCCTACGTCGGATCCCAGGGGAGCAGCGATCACTGGCCGCCGCCCGCCGCGCCGCCGCCGGCGCCGTCGTGGCAGCCGCTGCAGGCCATTGTGGTCGAGGACGAAGCCACCGGACGCGCGCTGTTCGTCGGCCGGGTGGCGGTGCAGCAAGCATTCGACTGCGAGTTCGACACCCTGACCCAGGACTGCCGGAGGACCGGATCATGATCCCGTCGCTCAGCCTGCGGTTCATGGACGAGCAGCCCGCGACAGCGGAGGCGGACGTCGAGGTCGAGCGCCCCGAGGCCGCCGAGCCCAAGGTCTTCGTCCGCACCATTTCCACCCCGCCGGGCCTGCCGTGGGAGCAGGGCCGCGTCGCGGACCTGGAGGCGCGGCATGGCTCGCCCCTGCCGATCGGCGAGGTGCTCTATCGGGTGCGCCGCCTGGAGGGCTGGCGGCCAGGGTCACCGGGCCGGTTCGCCGCCTTCTACGTCCTGGCGGGCGAGGTGGGCGGACGCCTCGACGCCAGCGCCGAGGTCGATGGGCAGGCGCTCACTGTGACCTTCGTGACGGGGAGCGCGCACGTCGCCGAAGCCGGCCTGGCCGCGGCGCGCACCGTTGTGATCGGTGTTCTGGCCGTGCTGCTGATCGCCGCCGTCGCCGCCGCCGTGAACCGCCGCGCCGAGACGACCGGCGCGCTGCAGGTCGTCGAACTCAGGGCGGACGGCAAGCTGAAGCGGGCCGAAACCGCGCGGCGCGGCCGCGATCTGGACCGGCTGCTCGGTTTGGAGCTGGAGCGGGGCGTGCGCTTGCGCGACGCGCTGGGGGACATCGCCTGGGCGTCGAACGCCAGGGCTCCGGACGCGCGGATCGAGGCGCTCCACTGGGAGCCGGGCTTCCTGGCCGTGACGGTCAAGGGCGAGGGCTCGCCGTTCCAGGCGGTGACCGACCGCGAGATCCGCCGCGCCGACCGGCCCGTCCGGCCGGGGACCTGGCTCTGGGGCGTGACGGAGTCGCAGCCGCGGGGCGCCGGCGCGCCGCTCGCCGCCGAGGTGCGACCATGACCGCGCGCCCGTCACCCGCGACACTTACCCTGGCGGTGTTGGCCGCGGCGCTCGGCGGCGCGGCGGCGTGGTTTGCGCTGGGCGCCATCGCCACGCCGAGCGGGTTTGCGCCCCGGCGCACCGCGCTGGAGACCAAGGTTGCGCGGCTGGAGCAGACGGCCGAGGCGGCGCGAAAGACGCCCCGGCTTGGCCCCAACGCCGCGTGTCCTGGCCTCGGCGACGCTGACCTGGCCACCGTCAAGCAAGGCGTGGTGGTCGTGGCCGACCGGTCCGGCGCCAGCCTCACGGACCTGGTCCTGACGCCCGGGCCGGACGCGGCCACGCGGACCCGGCTGGCGCCGCTGGTGCTGCGGCTGCAGGCGACCGGCCCCTACGAGACGATCCTCCAATTCCTGGAGGGCCTCGGGGATTCCCAGCCCGACATCTTCGTCGATGCGATCGACCTGACGTCGGCGGCGCCGAACGTGAAACTCAAGCTTACGGGCAAGGTGTTCTGTTGGACCTCCGCGAAACTCTAGGGCTGGCCGCGGCGGGCGGTCTCGCGATCGCCTGTGTCGCCAGCCTGGCGCTGGCCGGGCGGGGCGAGGCCGCGTCGATCGATCGCCTGGACGCGCGCGTGGCCGCCGTGGCGGTGAGGACGACGCGCCAGGCGACCGCGCCATCGGTGCATCTGTTGGGCAAGGCGCCGCCGCTGTTTCCGATCCTCAGCGGCAGCGCGGCGGCGCCGGAGGCCGTGATCCGGCTAGAAGGCCTTGCCCGCTCGCCGCAGCGGGTGGCCGCCCTGGTGGCAGTGAACGGGGCGCCGGCCGCCTGGCTGTCGGTGGGCGAGACCCGTGATGGCGTGACCTTGGAAGAGGTGGCCGCCGCCAGCGTGACGGTCGCCACCGAGCGCGGACCGCGCACCCTGGTGCTGGGGCAGGGCGGACCGGCGCCGGCCGCGCCCTCCGACGCTCCGCCCGCGGGCCTCCGCGCCCCGGCCGAACCCGCGAGCGCGCCCCCGGTCAAGCCGTGATGCACCGCCCAGTCCGGTCTGCCTTCCGCGCCATCCTGGCGCTCGTCTTCGCACTTGTCGCCGGCGCGGCCACGATGGCGCACGCCGCGCCACCCGAAGCGGGCCGCGAGGCGCCCTACACCTTCGCGTTCGACAATGCGGAGGTCGCCCTGGTCGCCCAGGAGATCTTCGGCGCGCTCGGCGTGCGCTACACCCTGGACCCGTCGGTGACGGGCCGGATCAGCTTCCGCATCGACCAGCGGCTGACGAGGGCGCAGCTGCTGCAGGCCTTCGAAACGGCGCTGGCGAGCAGCGACATCGCCGTCGTACCGAACGGCGACAGCCTGGTGCTCACGTCGCAGGCCAAGGCGCGGACCTCGGCCAGCGTGCGGCGGGCGTCGGACGGCGTGCGTCGCGCCGGATACGAGGTGGTGGCGGTGCCGCTTTCCTTCGCCATGCCCACGGAAGTGGCGAAGGCGCTGGAGGCCATCACCGGGCCGGGCGTGGTCCTGCATGCGAACGATCGCCTGGGCATGCTGGTGCTGGGCGGCTCGGGCTCGCAGCTCCAGTCGGCGCTGGAGAGCCTCAAGATCTTCGACCAGAACGGCCTCGAAGCCACCCGCATCCGCTGGTTCGAACTGTCCCAGGCGCCGGCGGCGCAGGTCGCCACCGAAATCGAGGCCCTGCTCAAGGCGGCCGGCGTGGTCGGCGTTCGGGTCGTGCCACTGCGCCGCCTGAACGGTCTCATCCTGTTCGGCAACACGACCCAGGCGCTCGACCAGGTCGTGCAGTGGCTGCCCCGGCTGGACGCGCCCACCAAGGACACCGCCTCGTCCCTGTGGGTCTACCGGCCGCGCAACACCTCCGCCGAGGCGCTTGCGCGCACGCTCAACAGCATCTCCGGGACGCAGAGCCTGGGCGAGGCGCCCTCCACGCGCGCGCAAATGTCATCTCCGACCGCCGCGCGGCCGAGCGGCGAAGCGGCCGCGCCAATTGAGTCGACGGCTGGAAACGGCGTCGCCGCGGAAGAGGCGATCCGAGCGGCTGTCGACAAGGAAACCAATGCGCTGCTCATCTCCGCCCCGGCTTGGCGGTGGGTGCAGCTGCAGCGCATCCTGGCGGAGCTGGATCGCCCGCAGGCGCAGGTGGCGATCGAGGCCACGGTGCTGGAGGTCAGCCTGCGCAATGAGTTCCGGCTGGGCGTCGACTGGTCCGTCTTCGCGGACGATGATCGGCTGAACGTCCGCCTGTCGGGCGCGGACAACGGCATCATCGCGCCTGTCAATCCAGGCTTCTCGGTGACCTTTCTCGGCAGCGACATCCAGGCCGCCGTGTCGGCCCTGGGTTCGCGTACCAACGTGGAGGTTGTTTCCGCCCCGAAGATCGTGGCGCTCGACAACCGTCCGGCGCGCCTCCAGGTCGGCGACGAGGTGCCCATCATCACTCAGGCGTCGCGGTCCACCGCGGACGACAATGCGCCCATTGTGAACTCGGTCGCCTACCGCAACAGCGGCGTGATCCTCAGCGTCACACCGCGCATCAGCGGCGAGGACCGCGTCACCGTCGAGGTGTCGCAGGAGGTCAGCTCCGTCGTGCAGACTCGTAGCTCGGGCATCGACTCCCCGACGATCCAGCAGCGGCGATTGGAGAGCACCCTGACCTTATGGGATGGCGGCGTGGTGGCGCTCGGTGGCCTGATGAGCCGGACTCGCGATCGCGGCAATTCCGGCATCCCGGGGCTCAAGGACGTGCCGGGCCTCGGCCACCTGTTCCGCACCAGTTCGCGCAACGAGGGTCGGACGGAACTTATCGTCCTCCTGAAGGTCCGGATCATCCGCGACCAGGCCGGCGCCGCGGCCTCGATGACCGACCTGGCGTCCGATCTGCGCGAAATCCGCGCCCGGGGGATGCTCGATGGCCGATAACCGCCAAGATGGGTACGCGACGCCCGCGGCGGCGGTGATCAGTTTCGCGATCGCGGTGGTCGTCGCGGCGGTGACCACGCGCGCCGCCGGGGAGCTGCGCCTCGCGAAGGCCGAGGTCGCCAGCCTGCAGACCGACTACGCCCTGGCCGGGGCGCAGAGCGCCGCGATGGCCGTCATCGCCACCAGCAGCCGCCCGCCGCCCTATCATTGGACGGTCCCCAGCCTCGGGGAGGCCGTCGATGTGCTGGCGGAACCCGAGCGCGACAAACTCAGCCTCTCCGCGGCGGCGACGCTCGACAACGAAACCCTAGGCTGGCTCGGCAGCGACCAACCGACCGCCACGCGTGACCGGCTCGCCGCCGCCCAGGGCGCCAAGCGGTTGGTGTGGATCGCCGAGCAGTCCGAAGGCCAGCGCTGGGGACAGTGCGCGGCGTCTTATGTCTCGCCGTACGGCGTAGGGGCGCAGCTGTCGGCCTTGTCCTACGGCGAGCCTGCGCCAGCGCAACAGCCAGGCCGCTGGCGGGCCGGCGAGGTGTGGCGGATCCAGGTGACCTTGCCCTCCGGCTGGCGCGACGAACGGATCGTCCGCTTCACCGGCGACGGCGTACGGCCAGCCATCGTGCTCGGCCGCAGACTCATTCGTGTCATGAAAGGACAGCAGACGTGCGAAGCGCAGTTCGAGCCCGCCTCCGGCGCCTGAGGCGCCAAGACGGCTACACCCTGACGGAGATGCTGGTGGTGATCGCCATCATCGCGCTGATCGCCGCGGTGCTGACCCCGCAGCTGCTCGGACAGCTCTCCCGCGCTCGGGCGAAGACCGCCCAGCTGCAGCTGGACACGGTGGCGTCCGCGGTGGAGCTCTTCCGGACCGACGTGGGCCGCTATCCCAGCCAGGGCGAGGGCCTGAACGCCCTTCTGCAGGATCCCGGAAACGCCGAAGGGTGGACCGGGCCCTATCTCAAGGACGGGAAGATCACTCGCGACCCCTGGAACCGGCCGATCACCTACCAGCTCGACGCAACGGCCGACCGGTTCACCGTCACCAGCCTGGGTTCCGACGGGAAAGAGGGTGGGGCTAGCGGGGCGCGGGATCTGCGTTCGCCCGCGCCGGTCACCCTCGCCACCACGCCATGATCCTGGCCGGCATGCTCCTTACCGGGGCCGCCGGGGCGGCCATCGGGAGCTATGTAACCACAGCGGCGTTGCGGGCCAGCGTGGGCGAAGGGGCGGCGGCGGGTCGGTCGCGCTGCGATGGGTGCCGGCGCCCGCTGCGCAGTTGGGAGACCGTGCCGGTCGTGTCCTATGCGGTGGCGCGCGGCGGGTGCCGCGCCTGCGGCGCGGCGATTTCCCCGCTGCATCCGCTCGGTGAGGTCTCGGGCGCCGCCGTAGGCGTCGCGCTGTGGGCGCTCCCGGCGTGGCCGACGGCGGCCGCGATGGCGGCGATGGGCGCGGCGCTGCTCGCCGCCTCGGTGATCGACGTGCGGACGATGAAGCTGCCGGACGCGCTCACGGCCATTGTCGCGGTCTCGGCGGCGATCTTGGCCGCGAGCCGCGGCCTGCCGGCGCTCGCTGCGGGAACCATCGCCGCCGCCATCGCCGTCGCCTTGCTTGGGGGGCTCCGGTGGGCGTTCGCGCGTCGCGGACGCGATCCGGGCCTCGGTTTCGGCGACGTCAAGCTAATCGCCGCGCTGGCGCTCTGGCTTGGCGCGCTCACGCCCTGGATGGTGGCGGCCGCCGCCTTCCTGGGTCTGATCGCCGCCGGCGTGGTGGGCGCACAGCGGCGAACGAAGCTTCCGTTCGGACCCATGCTCGCTGCGTCGGGGTGGATCTGCGGTCTTGGTCTGGAGGCGGGCTGGTGGCGCGTATAGCGGTGAAGGCCCAGGTGCTCGAGCCGGTGCGGCGCAAGCGCGCCGCGGTGCTCGACCATCTGCGCGCCAAGGGTCTCGTCGACGCCGGGGCGATAACCCGGGCGGAGCTCGTGGCCAATCGCACCCAACAGGCCGTGGAGCACGTCCTCAACCAGCTCGGCAGCCTCAGCGACGACGACTTGGTGCGAGCTTATGCAGAGGTGGCCCGCTGCGAGATTTGGTCGCCCGAGGCGAATCCGCCGCTTCTGGATTTGGCCGGCCTGGGCGTCTCCGCCGACGTGCTACGCCGGGCTCAGGTCGTACCGATCCGCGCCGACGGAAAGCGTCTGGTCTGCGCCGCCCAGGATCCGTTGGATGATCAAGCGCTCAGCGGGCTGGCCTTCGCCTCTGGCCTGGAGATCATGGTGCTGGCCGCCCGCCCGGCCGACTTCCGGCGCGCTCAGGACGCCGTGTTCGGCGCGGCGGCGCCGCAGGCGGTGGAAGCCGACACTCAGCGGCTCGACCGAGAAGTCGACCTGGTCAAGGACGGCGCCATGGAAGGCGGCGGCGCCCGCCTGGTCAGCGAGGTCTTCGAGGCCGCGATCGCGGCCGGCGCCTCGGACATTCACTTTGAACCGCGTCGCCACGAGCTGCGGGTCCGACTGCGCATCGACGGCCGGATGGTGGATCACCTCACGGTGGCTGCGGATCTCGCCGCGCCTGCGGTCTCGCGGGTCAAGGTGTTAGCCAACCTGAATCTCGGCGAGCGGCGGCTCCCGCAGGACGGCCGGACGACCATCGTGGCCCGCGGCCGGCCCGTCGACGTGCGGGTCGCGACCTCGCCCACGGTCTTTGGCGAAGCGGCAGTGCTGCGCATCCTCGACCGGACCGCGGTGCCCCTCGACCTGTCGGCGATGGGCTTGACCCCAGGCATCGCCGATCTGCTACGCCGAGCGTCCAGGTCGCCCCACGGCATTTTCCTGGTGACGGGTCCTACCGGCAGCGGCAAGACCACCACGCTCTATGCCCTGCTGCAGACCTTTGCCGGTTCGGACCGCAAGGTGCTGAGCGTCGAGGACCCGGTCGAATATCACTTCGAGCACGTGACCCAGACGCAAGTGGCTCCGCAACTGGGCCTGACCTTCGCCGCGGCCCTGCGCTCCTTCCTGCGCCAGGATCCCGACGTGATCCTGGTCGGCGAGATCCGCGACCCGGAGACCGCCGCCGTCGCGATCCAGGCGGCGATGACCGGGCATTTCGTGCTGGCCTCAGTCCACGCCAACAGCGCGCTCTCGGTGATCCCGCGCCTGCAGGACATGGGGGTCGAGCCGTTCCAGCTGGCGGCCTCGCTGCGCGGCGTGGTCGCCCAGCGTCTGGTCCGCCGCCTCTGCCCGACCTGCTGCAGCCCTGTGGCGGAGGACCATGGTCAGCTGGTTCGGCCGAGGTTCGGCAAGAGTCCCGGGGCGCAAGGGTGTCCCACCTGCGCGGGCGTCGGCTTCAAGGGCCGCGTTCCAATCGCCGAGGGCTTTCTGGCCGACGAAGCCATCCTCCGCGCGATCGCAGAACATCGGCCGCCGACGGAACTGGCTGAGCTCGCACGCCGCGCAGGCCTGGACAGCATGCAGGCTGACGGCGCCGCGAAGGTGGCGGAAGGGCTCACGCTCGAGGCCGAGGTGAGGGCCGCGGTGGATGCCTGACGATGCGCAGCACTTTCGCTACGTGGCCGTGGCGGCGACCGGCCGTCGCGTGACGGGAGTCCTCGCCGCCACGGCAGAGGCGGCGGCGTACGAGACCCTGCGGGCGCAGGGCTGCTCGCCCGTCTCCATCGACCCAGTCCGTCGTTCGCTGAGCGTGCGTAGCACAGGTGCTCTCAAGGACCGCGAGGTGGTCGATATCGTCGGCAATCTGGGACATCTGCTGCGGGCGGGCGCGGACATGCGCACGGCGCTGGGCATCCTGGGCGCCCGGACGTCGCGCCGTCCCACGCAAGCGACGTGCGCCAAACTCCTGGAAGACATCGCCGGCGGCGCGGCCCTGGACACTACCTTCTCGAAGCACCTTGGACGTCATGGCCCCTTTGTCGGTGCGATGGTGGCGGCGGGTGAGGCATCCGGCGACATCGGTTCGGGCCTGACCCGAGCGGCCGAGTCCATCGAGGGACGCGCAAAGATCCGCGCAAAGCTCGGCTCAATCATGGCCTACCCGTTGTTCGTCCTGGTCAGCACGATCGCGGCCGTGCTTGCGCTGCTGTTGTTCGTCGTGCCCGCCCTGGCTCCGCTCATTCAGGACGCGCAGGCTGACCCGCCGGTCGTTCTCGGCGTCATGGTCGCCGCGAGCGAGGCGATCCGGGGCCATTTCGTCGCAATCAGCGTGGCGTTCGTAACCGTGCTCGCGGGTGGCCTCGTGGCGCAAAAGGCCGGCTTGCTCCACGGCGTGGTCGACCGCTTCCTCCACACCGGACCGGTCGGAGGGACCGCCCGAGGCCTAACGTTCGGCGCCTTCGCCGGTGACCTTGGCGGAATGCTCGCGGCGGGCGCGCCAATGGCCGACGCCTTAAGGCTTTCGGTGCGCACGCTTCGATCACCCACCGCCCGCGAACGCCTCGACACCGTGCTGCACGCGGTGCGGCAGGGGCGCTCGCTGTCCAGCAGTCTGGAGGAGGTGCGCGGCTTCCCGGGGTCGATCGCCCGGTTGGCCGCGGTCGGGGAGGCCACGGGGTCGCTCGGCCCGATGTTGCAGCGTGGCGGCGCGCTCGAGGAGGAGGCGGCCATGGCGCGCATCGAACGCATCGGGCAACTGCTGGGGCCGATGCTGATCGTCGCCCTCGGCGCGCTTGTCGGGCTTCTGATGGCGGGACTGCTGTCGGGGGTCAGCCAACTGGGCCAATCCGCGCTTCAGTAGGCTGCGCCGCGAACCTCGATCCGATAGGTCAGGCTGGTGCTGGCGCCGAGAGCCAAGGTGTAGGGCGCGCACTGGGCCACGGCCTGAATGGCCCGGAGCTCCGTGTCCGTCCGGGCCTGCGAAAGCGCGCCTCCGGGCGAGATGATCTGGGCAGACCGCGCAAGCCGCCCGTCACGCCGAAGCCGAACCTCCAACCGCACAGGGTCGCCTTGACCTGTCCGGGCCAAGCAACGTGAGGCCTGAAGCATGATCCGATCGCGAGCTGCCCGGCTCGATGCCGCGGCCTTGTCGAACGACACTCGACCGTAGGGGTCGCCGGCGTCCTCGCCTCCGGCCCGGTCGCCGCGCGCTGCAGGCGCATCGGCGGCGGCGCCCTCGCTGAGGTCGGCGAGTTCATTGGCCGACATCTCGGCCGGGCGAACCTCAGGGGCCGACCCGGGCGCTTCAAGGCGGCGCTGAAGGTCGTCGAGACGCGACGTTCGTGAAACCTGTTGTCCTCCCTGGGCGCTGCTGCCTTGATCATCGGCGGGAAGGCCGGTCAGCCTGATGGCTACGCTTTGCACCACGCCCGGGCTGGGCGGAGGCTGAAGCCAGAACAGATAGGCGGCGAGCAGGAGGAGCACGTGCAGGAGGGCGGCGGCCGCGAACGCGACCCGGCCTTGCCGCCCCTTCGGTTTGCCCGCCTCAGCTCGCTCCATGCGCCCCGACGTTGGCGTGGATTGCCGCGCTGTTCAAAGAAAAGAATTGCGAGGCGGTTTGGTCTCGATCGAGCCCTTGTCCGTCTCGACCGTGGCCAGTTTGTCGGGTCTCAGAAGCTTGTTGGTACATCTGTTGGTATCAGCTGTCTCAGAGCTGCCCATCCCCCTCAGAGGTTCGAGTCCCGCCGGGCCCACCAGCAGCGCTCCTTTCCTTTATTTTCATTGATTTTCCGAAGATGCAGTGGAGTGGCGGTTGGCGTCGTGCGCCTCCATCGCCTGAAGCGCAAAGGACAGGGTGGCCGCCTCGACGGGGCCAGCATCCGGCAGCTGGCTTTGATCTGCGAGATCCTGGGCGCGGCCTACGCCGTCCATGGGTTCTTCGGCGATCTCTCCGTCGAAGCGATGGCGCACCGGAGCGGATCGCGCGACTTGGCAGTGGGGCAACGGCAAGGCGACGCATCTCGCATTTCATAAGCGTCTGCGCGGCGCCGCCCTCATCGTGCGTGTCCATCGTTCGTCACGGGCCATCTCGCCTGCGATCCGCCGTGGGTCCGCGCGCAAGCGGAACGCCGGCGCGGTTCGGGCCGGCCGTCAACCGGCCGCCAGGAGCCGACGGGGATCATATCTGCTCGCTCGGGAGCGTGGGCGCTGCCAGCCCCACCAGCACGGCTTCTCCCGGTCAGTAGCGATTGGCCTGACATTTCTCGTCTCGGTGGACGGGGACCGGATGCGCGGCTAATCGCGTCCTGGTGGCGGATGAACTGACCGAACTGCTTATGCATGGGCGACAACTGGTCGACCAGGAGCGCTACGACGACGCGCTGGCGGTCTTCGACCGGTTGATCCGATTGGAGCCCGGCATCGCGGTGGGTCACACTTGGAGGGCGCGCGCTCTCGCCGCCCTCGGTCGCTCCGCGCAAGCGCTGGAGAGCGCGGACCGGGCGCTGGAACTCGACCCCGCCGGCCGGGACGCATGGAGGTGGAAAGGGCGCGCGCTCCTGGCGATGGACCAAGCGGCGCCAGCTCTCCGGGCCCTGCGCCTCGCGGAGCCGGGCGAGACGCCGACCGAACAGGCGGACCACCTTGCTGACATCGGGTATGCCCTCGGGGCGCTCGGCCGGCGCGACGAGGCGCTGGCGGCCTACGATGCGGCCGTCGCACGCGCGCCAGGTGCGCCGCTCGCGCGTTACCGTCGTGGGTTCATGCGGCTCCTGGCGGGTGACTTTTCCAACGGATGGGGGGATCACGAGGCCCGCTGGGCGCGTCGGACCACCCAGACGACGTCGCCTCGGATGACGCCGGCGATGCGCAAGAGGCTCACGCTCTCGCCCACCGTCGACGACCTCCGGGGCCAGCGGGTGCTGGTTGTCGACGAGCAAGGTGTCGGCGACGTGATCATGTTCGCCAGCGTCTTGCCCGACCTGGCGGACGTGGCGGCGAGCGTGACCTGTCTCGTTGAATCTCGCCTGCTTCAGCTCTTCGCGATTTCGTTCCCCGACCTCAAGGTGGTGGCTGGACAGGGGCCCGCCCTGGTCGATCTCGAAGAGTTCGACCGGGTGGTCGCCATCGGCAGCCTTCCGCACGCGTTCCGCCGCCACCTGGGAGACTTCCCCGGCCGACCGTATCTCGCCCCGCGAGCGTCGGTGACCGAAACCTGGAGGTCGCGCCTCGGGCACGCCCGCGGAAAGCTGCGGGTGGGATTTTCCTGGCGGGGCGGACTTGCGACGACTCGGGCCCAGGCGCGGTCGATGAGTCTGGAGACATTGCGCCCACTCATCGAGCGTGAGGACGTCGAGGCGGTGAGCCTGCAGTACGGTGACGTCCAAGAGGAAGTCGCCGTGTTCAACCACTCGCTGGGGCGCCCGATGGTTTCGTTTCCGCGCCGGCAGATCGAGGACTTCGAACAGCTGGCGGGCCTTGTTTGCGCATTGGATGTCATCGTCACCGTCCAGACGGCGCTGGCGCATTTGACCGGCGCCGTGGGCGCGCGAGGCATCGTGATGATTCCGGCCGAGCCTGAATGGAGGTACCTGGCTGCAGGCGATCGCCTGCCCTGGTACCAGTCCGTCCGGCTCGTGCGTCAGACCGCGGCCGGCGACTGGGGCGGGGTTATCGATAGGGTCGGCGCCGAGTTTTGAGATCGGCCGCCGCTCGGGCCCACCAGCGGCGCCGCTGACATCACGCCCAGCGCCGGGTCGGCTCGGCGCATCTGGCGCGACGCCGGAGCTCCGGCGGGCGTTCAGTCCTCCGCGATCTCGCTCGCTTCCCGGGTCTCGGGCATCCGCAGGTAGGCCAGCAGCGAGAGCGCGATCATCGCGGTCACGTACCAGTAGAAGCCGCGTTCCAGGCCGACGCTCTTGAACCACAGGGCGACGTATTCGGCCGTGCCGCCGAACAGCGCGTTGGCGAGCGCATAGGGCAGGGCGACGCCCAGGGCGCGGATGTGGGCCGGGAACAGCTCGGCCTTCACCACGGCGTTGATGGCCGTGTAGCCGGTGACGATCACCAGGGCGGCGAGGGCCAGCAGGAAGGCCGTGAACGAGTGGTTCGCCTCTTCCAGCAGCCGGAAGATCGGATAGGTCAAGAGCGTCCCGCAGACGCCAAATGCGATCAGCAGCGGCCGGCGGCCGACGGTGTCCGACAACCAGCCCGCCAGGGGCTGCAGCAGCATGAACACGAACAAGGCCGCCGCAGTGATCTCGGTGGCCGCCTCGCGGCTGAAGCCGGAGGTGTTGACCAGGAATTTCTGCATGTAGGTCGAGTAGGCGTAGAAGGCGAGCGTGCCGCCGGCGGTGAGCGCGATCACCAGGAACGCCTGCCGCGGATAGTGGCGGAACAGGATCCAGCCGCTGGAGCCCAGGCTGGCGGTCGCCTTGACGTTCTGGAAGCTCTCGGTCTCCACCAGGCCGCGCCGGATGTAGAACACGGCGATGGCCAGGACCCCGCCGATGGCGAAGGGGATGCGCCAGCCCCAGGCCTCCAGGTCGGCCGGCGGCAGGATCGACTGCAGCAGCAGGAGTACGCAGAGCGCCACGAGCTGGCCGGAGATCAGCGTCACGTACTGGAAGCTGGAGAAGAACCCGCGCCGCCGGCGGCCGGCCATCTCCGACAGGTAGGTGGCCGAGGCGCCGTACTCGCCGCCCACCGACAGGCCCTGCAGCAGGCGCGCGCACAACAGGATCAGCGGCGAGAACTGGCCGACTTGGGCATAGGTGGGCGCAACTGCGATCATCAGCGAGCCCAGGCACATCAGGGTGACCGACAGGGTGAGCCCGGCCTTGCGGCCCTTTCGGTCGGCGTAGACGCCCATGATCCAGGCGCCCAGCGGCCGCACGACGAACCCCACGGCGAACACTGCCGCGGCGCTGAGCAACTGGGCCGTCGGGTCGTCGGAAGGAAAGAACGACGGCGCGAAATAGAGCGTGAAGGCGGAATAGACGTACCAGTCGTACCACTCGACGAGGTTGCCCGTGGACCCGCCGACGATCGACTTCAGGCGACGACCGCCCCCCAAGGATTCCGACACCCGCACCTTGCCAAACCGTTCCGGGCGACTGCCCTTCGCGATCCTGAACGAACCGGCGCCCGACTTTCCGCCATGTGCTGTCGCCTTCCGCACAACTCTTAGACCTCGCAGGTTTTCTGAGCCCGCCGGGACTGGACGCCGTCGCCCAAGCATGCGCCGACTGTCACCTCACTGTCGTGGAAGCGCGGGCCGGGGGGCGCGGCATGAGCGAACTGCTCGTTCGGCTGGAATGGTTCAAGGCGGTCGTGCTGCCGCACGAGGCGGCCGTCCGCGGTCGCCTGCGCCGGATCTGCCCGCCGGGCTTCGACGTGGACAACTTGGTAGCCGAGAGCCTGGCGCGCGCCTACCAGGTCCAGGAGTTTTCCCGGATCACCGCCGGCCGCTCCTACCTGCTGGCGATCGCCCGAAACCTGCTGATCGACGCCCTGCGCCGCGAGCGGATCGTGTCGCTGGACTTCGTCGCCGACCTCGACGTCCTGCGCTCGGACGAGGCGGCGGTGGAGCGGCAGATCCAGGCCCGGGACGAGTTGCGCTGGCTCCAGGGCCTGGTCGAGCGGCTGCCGCCGCAAGCGCGCAAGGTCTTCCTGCTGCGGCGCGTGCATGATCTTTCTCTCGCCACCATAGCGGCACAGATGGGCCTGTCCGTTTCCACCGTTGAGAAACACCTGGTCAAAGCGCTGAAGCTCGTGGCGCAGGCGCGAGCCGAACGTGAGGATGACGAGTTTGGGCGAGCCGCCCCCCAAGACGTGCGACTGGCAGGCGATCGACGATCAGGCGGCCGCCTACGTCGCTAGATTGGCCTGCGGCGTCAGTCCCGCAGAGCGCCAGGAGATCTATGCTTGGGTCGGCGCCGATCCGCGCCACGCCGTGGCCTTCGCGCGCATGGAGGCGGCATGGGAATCGGCCGAACGGTTGCGCGCCGCCCCGCCGCCCCTGGAACCGGACGCGAAGGCGGACTTAGGGGCCCCGCCTGCCGGAGCCAGCCGACGACGGCTGATGTTCGGGGCGCTGGCCGCGGCCAGCACGGCCGTGGCGGCCACCGTGGGCTGGCGGCTGCTCGACAACGTCGAACTGCATCGCACCGGCGTGGGCGAGCGCCGCGTGGTCGCGCTCGCGGACGGATCCCGGGTCACCCTCAACACTGCTTCCACCGTCGAGCTGGCCTTCAGCGCCAACGAGCGGCGCGTGCGCCTGGTGCGCGGCGAGGCCCTGTTCGAGGTCGCCCATGACGCCAGCCGCCCCTTCCTGGTGGACGCCGGCTCGGCCCGATTTCGCGCGCTCGGCACCGCCTTCAACGTGCGCTTGCGACCGGACGTGGTGGAGCTGACCGTCACCCAGGGCGTCGTGGGCGTGGTGGCCGAGGACGGCGGCGCGGCGACGACCGTCTCGGCGAAGATCGCCGCCGGCGGCGGCGCGGTCGTGCGGTCCGGCGCCGTGGCGCCCACCGCCCTCGACGGACAGCACCTGCGCCAGCGCACGGCCTGGCAGGAGGGGGTGCTGGAGTTCGATGGGGAGTCCCTCGCTCAGGTGGTGGGCGAGTTCAACCGCTATCGCCAGCAGCCCATCGTGATCGGCGACGCCCGGCTCGAGGCCCTGCGCATCGGCGGGCGGTTCGAGGTGGACGAGGCCGACAAGTTCCTGGCGGCGCTGACCAGCAGCTTCCCGATCGAGGCGATCGCCACGGACGATGGCGGCGTGCTCCTGGTGGAGCGGCCGTGACCTGACTTTTTTCGCCCTGGGATAGCGGTGGCGCGACCGCGATCCGTTCGGAGGGACAAGGGCGTCGCATAGGGGGCTTTGCTACATGCCGCGGAATTTCCACCGTCTCTTCTGGGCGTCTTCGATGACCGCCGCCGTCGCCGCCGCCGCGCCGGCCGCCGCCCAGGGCCGGGTCGCGAACTTCGACATCGCCGCCCAGCCGATGCAGGGCGCGCTGAACGCGCTGTCCGCCCAGTCGGGCGTGCGGCTGCTCTATCCCTACGACCGGGTGACCGGCCTGACCTCGCCCCCGGTGCGGGGGCGGATGCCGACGCGGGCGGCGCTGGACCAGATCATCGCCGGCACGCCGCTGCGCGTGGCGATGGCCCAGAAGGACCTGATCGCGCTCTCCGCCTCCGGGCCGCCGGCGCAGTTGATCCGTACCGCGACCGCCGGGCCCGTCTATGCCGCCGCCGTGCAGGACCAGGTGGCCGCCGCGCCGGCAAGGCCGCCGGAGCCGCAGGACGTGGAGACCGTGGTCGTCACCGGGATCCGCGGCGCGCCGCGCACCATTATCGACAGCCCCACGCCGATCGACTCCTTCACGGCGGCCGACCTCGAGAAGTCCGGCCGGGCCGGGGTCTTCCAGGCGCTGCAGACGCTCGCGCCCTCTTTCAACCTGCCGTTCCGCGCCGGCGGCGGCACCTCGACCATCATCGCGACCGGCGGCCTGCGGGGCCTCAACCCCGACCAGACCCTGGTGCTGGTCAACGGCAAGCGGCGGCACAAGACCTCGCTGATCAACGCGGTGTCGTCGCTGTACAACGGTTCGGTCCCGGCCGACCTCGACATGATCCCGACCGCCTCAATCGAGCGGATCGAGGTGCTGCGCGACGGCGCGGCCGCCCAGTATGGTTCCGACGCCATCGCCGGCGTCATCAACATCATCCTGAAGGGGGAGACGAACGCCGGCCTGCTCAGCGCGACCTACGGCCTGAACTTCGACCGCAAGGACGGCGACCTGACACAATACGCCTTCAACAAGGGCTTCACGTTCGGCGAGGCCGGCTTCGTCAACGTGTCGGTGAACTACAAGGACCAGCGGTTGTCCAACCGCGCCTATCCGATCAGTCCCAGCATCCAGCTGTTCCCGCTGGTGGGCGGCGCGCGCGATCCGCGCGAGGCCACCATCGACCGGCTGGTCACCAAGAACTTCGGCCAGCTGCCGCAGACCAACACCACCATCGGCGTCAATGCCGGCTACGACTTCGGCAAGATCGCACTCTATGGGTTCGGCACCTGGTCGAAGCGCGAGTCCGACCTGCCGTTCACCTACCGCACGCCCAACAATGTCAACACGACGCCGGCGCTCTATCCGCTGGGCTATCGGCCGAACGAGGTGGTCAACGAGGACGACTTCGAATTCACCGGCGGCATGAAAGGCGCGCTGGGCGGCTGGGACTGGGACCTGTCCACCGGCTACGGCAAGAACAAGGCCGTACTGCACACCTCCAACACCGAGAACGCCAGCCTCGGCCCGGCCAGCCCCAAGACCTTCTACGTCGGCACGCTGCAGTCCGACGAGGTGACCAGCAACCTCGACGTGACCCGCGGCTTCGACCTCGGCGCCTCACGGCTCCAGGTGTCGTTCGGCGCCCAGTACCGCCGGGAAGGCTACAAGATCCTGGCCGGCGAGCCGGCGAGCTACGCCGAAGGCCTCTACCGCGCCCCGCCCGGCCAGCCGTTCGCCGGCGTGGCGCCGCAGACCGGCGCCCAGGCGACGCCCGGCTTCCGTCCCGCCGACGCCAGCACCAGCCACCGCGACTCCAAGGCCGCCTATGGCGAACTGGGCTGGGACGCGACCGAACGGCTCTTCATCGGCGCGGCCGCCCGCTACGAGGACTACAGCGACTCCTCCGGCGACACCCTGACGGGCAAGCTGACCGGCCGTTATGAGGTGAGCGACTGGCTGTCGATCCGCGGCGCCGTCAGCAACGGCTTCCGCGCGCCGGGCCTGGCCCAGCAGCACTATGCGGCCACCTCCAGTCAGTTCCGGACCGTCAACGGCGTGCCCAACCAGCTTCTGCTGATCAAGACCCTGCCCGTCAGCGCGCCCGAAGCGATCGCGCTGGGCGCCGAACCGCTGACGCCGGAGAAGTCGAAGAACATCAGCGCCGGCGTCACCCTGCAGCCGATGTCCGGCCTGGACATCACCATCGACGGCTACCAGATCGAGGTGGAAGACCGGATCGCCATCACCAGCACCCTGACCGGGACGGCGGTGAGCAACATCCTGATTTCGAAGGGCCTGTCCGGCGACCTGTCGGCCCAGTACTACACCAACGCCATCGACACCCGGACCCGCGGCATCGACGTGGTGGCGACCTACCGCTACGACCTCGGCGACTGGGGCCGCCTGCGCGCCAACGCCGGGTTCAACTACGGCAAGACCAAGATCACCGACATCATTCCCAACCCGCCGGAGCTGACGGCGCTGGGCTCCGGGTTCGTGCTGTTCGCCCGCGGCAGCCAGGGCTTCCTGACCACCTCGTTCCCCCGGAGCAAGGTGGCGCTGGGCCTGAACTGGGACTGGAACAAGCTGAACGTGAACCTGCGCTCGACACGCTACGGCAAGTTCACCGTGATCGCCGACCTGCCGATCAACGACCGCAGCTATGGCGCCAAGTGGATCACCGACCTGGAGGTCAGCTACAAGGTGCTGGACAACGTGACCCTGGCCGCGGGGGCGAACAACCTCTTCAACGAGTACCCGGACAAGAACGGCCAGTACAACGCCGCACTGGGCAGCGGACACTTCCCCGGCACCTCTCCGTTCGGGTTCACCGGCGGCTCCTGGTACGCCCGGGCGCAGTACAACTTCTGAACCGTAGCCGCTTAGGGAGGCGCGCCGTGTACTTGGCCAGGAATCTCATGGTCGCCGCCGCGCTGGCGGCGGGCGTCATCGCGGCCCCGGCGGCCGTCCAGGCGGCGCCCAAGGGCGAGATCCTGTACGACACCTACGGCGTGCCGCACATCTACGGGAAGGACGAGGCCTCGGTCTTCTACGGCTTCGGCTACGCCACGGCGCAGAACCACGGCGACGTTGTGGTGAAGCTGTACGGCCAGGCCCGCGGGCGGGCCGCTGAGTACTGGGGCCCGGCCGAGATCGAGTCCGACAAGTGGGTGATCGCCAACGACATCTATGTGCGGGCCGAGGCCTGGTACGCCCAGGAGCCGGCCAGCTTCCGCGCCAACCTGGACGCCTTCGCCGCGGGCATGAACGCCTACGCCAAGGCCCATCCCGAGAAGCTGGACCCGTCGGTCCTGCAGGTCTTCCCGATCACCGGCGTGGACGTCATGGCCCACGCCCACCGGCTGATGAACTATGTCTATGTGGCGCCCCAGGCCCGCACGATGGGCGCCAACGCCGACGCGGGCTCCAACGCCTGGGCGGTGATGCCGAAGAAGTCGGCCAGCGGGAACACCTTGCTGCTGGCCAATCCGCACCTGCCTTGGGCGCCCAGCCAGCTGACCTATTTCGAGGCCGACCTGAACGGGCCGGGCTTCAAGATGTACGGCGCCACCCAGGTCGGCCTGCCGGTGCTGCGCTTCGCCTTCAACGACCGGATGGGCTTCACCAACACCGTCAACGGCATCCTGGGCGCCACCAACTACGAGCTGAAGCTGGCGGACGGCGGCTACCTCTACGACGGCAAGGTGCGCCCGTTCGAGACCCGGACGGCTAGCCTCAAGGTGAAGCAGCCCGACGGCTCGCTGAAAACCGAGACCCTGGAGCTGCGCTCGTCGGTCCACGGCCCGGTGTTCGCCCGGGCGGACGGGAAGACCGTGGCGGTCCGTGTCGCTGGTCTCGACCGGCCGGGCGGCGTCCGTCAGTACTGGGACATGGGCAAGGCGAAGAGCTTCGCCGAGTACCAGGCGATCATGGAGCGCCTGCAGGTGCCGTCCTTCAACATCGTCTACGGCGACAAGGAAGGGCACGTTCAGTACCTGCACAACGGCATCCTGCCCAAGCACGCCGACGGCGACGTGACCAAATGGGGCGGGCTGGTTCCGGGCGATACCTCGGCGACGCTGTGGACCGAGACCCACCCCTACGAGGACTTGCCGAAGGTCGTCGACCCGGCCAGCGGCTACGTCCAGAACACCAACGACCCGCCGTGGGTGGCCACCTGGCCGCAGGCGATCTTCCCCAAGGACTATCCGGCCTATGTGGCCCGGCCCGGCCCGATGTCGCTGCGGGCGCAGCAGTCGTCGCACCTGATGGCCGATCCCCCGAAGATCACTTTCGACGACTTCGTGGCCCGCAAGCTGACCAACCACGTCCTGATGACCGACCGGGTGCTGGACGAGCTGCTGGCGGCGGCAGCGCAGAGCACGGACCCCGAGGTCACTGAGGCCGCGGCGGTGCTGAAGGCCTGGGACCGCACGGTCGACGCCGACGCCAAGGGCGCGCTGCTGTTCGAGGCCTGGGCGCGGAAGTTCGCCGGCCCGAACTACATCAGCGACACCAACTACCGGGTGCGCTGGGATCCGGCCAAGCCGATCGACACGCCCGTCGGCCTGAAGGATCCCGCCCAGGCCGTGGAGATGCTCAAGGCCGCGGCCGTCGAGGCCAAGACGTCCTATGGCGCCCTGGACCGCCCGTTCGGCGAGGTGTCGCGGTTCGCGCTGGGCAAGGTCGACTTGCCGGGCAACGGCGGCTTCGGCAACACCGGTGTCTTCCACGTCATGACCTGGAGCCCGCTCAAGGACGGCAAGCGCACGCCGCTCCACGGGGAGACCTGGATGTCGATGGTGGAGTTCTCGACGCCCATCAAGGCGCTGGGGCTGATGAGCTACGGCAACTCGACCCAGCCTGGCTCGCCGCACCGCAGCGACCAGCTCGACCACCTGTCGAAGAAGACCTTCCGCACCCTCTGGACCACGCGCGCCGAGGTCGAGAAGCACGTCGAAGAACGGGTCGCCTATTGAGCACCAGGAGATGACGATGCCCCGACGCACGAAGCTTTTGCTGCTGGTGGGCGCGGCCCTCATGCTGGCCGCCGGCGCGCCGCCCGAGCCGGCGTTCGCCCCGGTGCAGCGCGACCTGCTGGCCATGCCGGGGTCACTGTCCAACGCCTGGGCGGATTACGACAACGATGGCGACCTCGACCTGGCGGTCTCGCTGAAGAGCGGGGAGATCCGCCTCTACCGCAACGACAAGGGTGTCCTGGCCAGCGTCGGTGGCGACCTGGGCCTGCCGACCGCGGGCTACGAGTTCCGGGCCCTGGACTGGGGCGACTACGACGGCGACGGCTGGGTCGACCTGCTGGCCGGCGCGACCGCGCCCGACAAGCTCAGCGCGGTGTTCCATAATCTGGGCGGCAAGTCGTTCGTCGACGTCGCTCGCGAGGTCGGCCTGACACTGCCGGGTCGCTCGTCACGCCAGAACAACTGGATCGACTACGACAACGACGGCGACCTCGACCTCTACGCCACCGACCGGATGGGCGCGAACAAGCTCTACCGCAACGATGGCGGCCGGTTCGTGCAGGCGTTCGCGGGCATGGGACCGACCGACGCCCGCTCTACGGTCGGGGCCTGCTGGCTGGACTATGACAAGGACGGCGACCTCGACGTGTTCCTCGCCAATCAGTCCGGCAAGACCGACGCCCTGTGGCGCAACGACGGGACGGCCTTCGTGGACGTGGCCCCGCAACTCGGCATGGAGAACGCCGGCCGCACCAAGGACCAGGGCGGCGTCGGCTGCGCCGTCGGCGACTACGACAACGACGGCAACCTGGACATCTTCGTCCCCAACTACGGCCACAACACCCTCTGGCGCGGCGACGGAAAGGGCGGCTTCACCAACACCGCCCAGGCCACCGGTGTCGGCGTCGAGAACCATGCGGTCGGCGCCGCCTGGGGCGACTACGACAACGACGGCTACCTCGATCTGGCGGTGATGTCCTACGAGGGGCCCACCGGCCAGCAGACGCCGAAGGACAGCCTGTTCCACAACGAGGGCGGCAAGGGCTTCGTCAACGTCCTGAAGGCGGGCGGGCCGCTGGACGCCGGCGACCACGGCGTGGTCTGGGTCGACTACGATCAGGACGGCGCGGTCGACCTGTCGGTGACCCGTGGCTACAGCCCGGTGGGCGGGCACTTCCTGTTCCGCAACCTGCTTCCGAAGGCGAAGGCGCGGCAGAGCCTGCAGGTGACCGTGCTGGACGCGAAGGGCCATTTCACCCAGCAGGGCGCCGAGGTGCGCGTCTATGCGCCCGGCGGCAAGCTGCTGGGGACGGGGCAGGTGTCCACCGGTGGCGGCTATGGCTCGCAGGGCGCCACGCCCGTGCACTTCGGACTGCCCGGCGCCTCGCGCGTTACCGTCGAGGTGACGTTCATGAGCGCCACGGGCCGCAAGGCGCAGCGGATAGAGAAGGTCGACGTGAAGGCTTATGCGGGCAAGGCGCTGATCGTCCGGCGCGCGTCCTGACGACGCCGAAACCCAGGACGTAGCTCGCACCGGGGCGCGGAAATGGGCCTGTAGGCGCTTCTTAAGAGGCGCGCTATAGGTTGAGGCGTCGTGGGAAAGCCATTGAACAGCCTCCGCCTTCCAGCCGCCGTCGCGGTCGCGACGCTGTTCGCGGCCGGCGCCGCCGAGGCCAGGATTTTCTACATCACCCAGTCGGGCGCCGACGCCTGGACGGTGATGGACTCCGGTGGGATCGAGCGCACGCCCGGCTCGCCGGTGCGCAAGGCCTGGGCCGTGCGGGTCCAGCGCAACATCCTGAGCGGCGACCCGCCCCAGCCGGGCTATGTGCGCACGCTCACCGAATACGATTGCGACGCCCAGCGCACGCGCTGGCGCGAGTTCACCGCGTTTTCGCGGGCCGGCGGGTTGCTGGTCAGCAAGGTGAACCCGCAACCTGAGTGGGGGCCGGCGGACGAGGCTCCCGACACCTATGCGGCTTACCGCGTCGTCTGCCAGGGCGTCGGTGAAGGCTCGGTGGTCTCGGCGGACAGTGTGGCCAAGGTGGTCATCAGCCTGATGAGCTCGTGGGACCCGCCGCCGGAACCGTTCGCCCCGATCGCGCCCACGGTCGCGCCTGTGGCCAAGGGCGCCACGCCAGCCAAGCCCGCGACGCCGGCCGTGAAGCCGGCGCCCAAGCGCTAACGCCTACTTCGAGAGCTGGCCGCGGACGGCGCCGCCGGGGAACTCGGCGTTGTGGACGTTGACGTAATAGCCGGCGGGGTTGGCCAGGACGTCCTTCACCACCGCCGCATCGACCGTCGCGCAGCCCGAGCTCTTGCCGGCCGCGTCCGGCTTGGTCATCGGGACCACCGGTGGGCCGGAAGCGCCGGCGGCGCCCTTGTGGACGTGCGCCGCGGTGGCGGCGCCGATCTTCTCCACCATGAGGGTGTAGCAGACCTCGTTCTTGGCGGTGTCGATCTTGAAGGTGGCGTGGCCCGCGCCGTCGGTGTCGGGCGAACCCGCGCCACCCAGATGGGCCGACAGGTCGTCGGCCAGGGCCGGCGTGGCGGTCAGGCCGACCACGGCGAGCGCGGCGATAAAGGCGGACTTGTTCATTGGCGTCGTCTCCCAAGCCCCCCGGCTCCAGGGGGCGAAAGGGAGCCTAGTGGCGCGAGGCCGTCAACCGGCCTCGCGCCGCCAACTAGTTCCGGGTCGGGATCACGACCGGCAGATATTCGTAGCCCTTCACGAAGCACGACGGCACGCGGCGCGGCGGCCCCACGACGTCGATCTTCGGGAAGCGGGCCAGGATCTCTTCCCAGATGATCTTGAGTTGCAGCTCGGCCAGACGGTTGCCCACGCAGCGGTGGATGCCGAAGCCGAACGACAGGTGCTGGCGCACCCGGGGCCGCTCGATCCAGTAGTCGTTTGGCCGCTCGATGACCTCTTCGTCGCGGTTGCCCGAGACGTACCACATGGCGACCTTGTCGCCCTTCTTGATGGTCTTGCCGGAGAGCTCGAAGTCCTCCAGCGCCGTGCGGCGCATGTAGGCCAGCGGGGTCTGCCAGCGGATGGTCTCGGAGACCATGCTGGGGATCAGGCTGTGGTCGGCGCGGAGCAGGCGCTCCTGGTCGGGGTTCTGGCTGAGCGCCAGGATCGAGCCGGTGATCGTGTTGCGGGTCGTGTCGTTGCCGCCCACGATCAGCAGGATCAGGTTCCCGAGGTATTCCATGCGGTCCATGTTCCGCGTGGATTCCCCATGGGCCAGCATCGAGATCAGGTCGCCCTTCGGCGGCGCGTTCACCCGCTCGTTCCACAGCCGCATGAAGTAGTCGACGCACTCGAACAGCTCGCCGCGGCGCTCCATCTCGATCTCGTCGGGGGTCGTGCCCTTGAACAGGCCGCTGTCCGGGGCCGCGGTGGCCACGTCGGACCAGCGGGTCAGCTTGCGGCGGTCTTCCCAGGGGAAATCGAACAGGGTGGCCAGCGTCATGGTGGTCAACTCGATGGAGACCTTGTCCACCCAGTCGAACTGTTCGCCGATCGGCAGGCTGTCGAGAATCTTGGCCGCCCGCTCGCGGATGATCGGCTCCATGGCCGCCAGGTTCGGTGGCGCGACGACAGGGCTGACCGTCTTGCGCTGCACGTCGTGCTTGGGCTGATCCATGGCGATGAACATCGGCAGGGTGAAGTCTTCGGCCGGATCCGGCAGCACGATGGTCGGCTCGGACGAGAACACCTGATGGTTCGTGTCCACGGCCATGATGTCGTTGTACTTGGTGATCGACCAGTACCCGCCGACGTCCTCCTCGGGGGAGACCGACCAGTGGACTGGGTCTTCCTTCCGCAGGCGTTCGAAATAGGGCCAGTGGGTGTCGGTGCGGAACAGCTCGTTGTCGCCCGGATTGATCTGGTCCAGGGGCATCGCATAGGCCGCATCGCGCGCCGCGCGCTTCACGTCGATCGAAGCGTCGTCCATGAGTTACCTCCAGGTTACGGGTCTGCAGCGCCCGCATTCGGTCGGACGAACGATGATCCCGGCCGGCCGGCGAGTCAAGAAAGGTGACGCTGGCGTCAACTTTTCAAAGCTGGAAAATGCGCTGGACCGGTCGCGGAGGAAAGATGAGCGGGCTTGAGGGCGGATGTGCGTGCGGCGCGGTGCGCTATCGGCTGAAGTCGGGGCCGATGTTCGTCCATTGCTGCCACTGCAGCGACTGCCAGCGGCAGGTGGGCAGCGCTTTCGTGATCAACGCCCTGATCGAGACCGACCGGATCGAGGTGTTGTCCGGCGACATTCGGCCCACGGTCATGCCCACCGATTCCGGCCGACCGCATCTGGTCTACCGTTGCACGGGGTGCGGGACGACGATCTGGTCCGACTACGGCGACCGCAAGGTGATGAGCTTCCTGCGCGCCACGACCCTGGACGACCGGGGCGCCCTGCCGCCGGACGTGCACATCTTCACCCGGTCCAAACTGCCGTGGGTGCAACTGCCGGACGGGGTGCGGTCCTACGAGATCTACTACGACATGCAGAAGGAATGGCCGGCCGAGAGCCTGGCGCGGCGCGAGGCGCTGCTGGGGGCGGGGCGATAGCCCAGGGCGCGGGGCCCTCAGCTTTTCTCCATGGCGCGCCGGCCGGGTTCGGATAAACAAGCGTTTGAACTCTCTGCGCAGGGGATCGCATGGCTTCCGACGTTCTGTTCACGCCCTTCACCTTCAAGGGGCTGACGCTCCCCAACCGCATCGTCATGGCGCCGATGACCCGCTCGTTCTCGCCGGGTGGCGTGGCGACGGAAGAGGTGGCCGCCTACTACCGCCGCCGCGCCGAGAACCAGGTGGGCCTGATCGTCACCGAGGGCACCGGCGTCGATCGCCCGGCCTCGCTGAACGACCCGAACATCCCGCGCTTCCATGGCGACAAGGAGCTGGCCGCCTGGGGCAAGGTCTCCGATGACGTGCATAAGGCCGGCGGGCTGATCGCGCCCCAGCTCTGGCATGTGGGCGCGGTGCGCAGCCGCAGCGAGGACTGGACCCCGCCCGGCCCGTACGACAGCCCCTCCGGCCTCTCGCGTCCCGAAAAGCCGTTCGGCCAGCCGATGACCGACGCCGAGGTGGCCGACGCCATCCGCGCCTTCGCCGAGGCCGCCGCCAGCGCCAAGGCCCTGGGCTTCGACGCCATCGAACTGCACGGCGCGCACGGGTACCTGATCGACCAGTTCTTCTGGGAAGGCACCAACGTCCGCGAGGACGCCTATGGCTCCAAGGACCTGCCCGGCCGCGCCCGCTTCGCCGCCGACATCCTGCGCGCCGTGCGCAAGGCGGTCGGCCCGGACTATCCGGTGATCATCCGCATCAGCCAGTGGAAGCAGCAGGACTACGAGGTGAAGCTGGCCCAGACCCCGAAGGCGCTGGAAGCCTGGCTGGGCGCCCTGGTCGAGGCCGGCGCCGACGTGCTGCACTGCTCGCAGCGGCGGTTCTGGGAGCCGGAGTTCGAGGGCTCGGACCTCAACTTCGCCGGCTGGGCCAAGAAGGTCACCGGCGTCCCGACGATCACGGTGGGTTCGGTGGGCCTGTCGGGCGAGTTCATCGCCGGGTTCGCCGGCGAGAAATCCGAGCCCGCATCGATCGAGCGTCTGGAACAGATGCTGGACCGCGGCGACTTCGACATGGTCGCCGTCGGCCGCGCCCTGCTGCAGGACCCCGAGTGGGTCGTGAAGATCCGCGACGGCCGCCATGCCGAACTGTCGCCCTTCGACCGCAGCGTGATGGCAAAGCTGTACTAGCAATCGCTCCTCCCTCGCACCGAAGAGTGCGGGGGAGCGGGACCGCGAAGCGGTGGAGGGGGCGCGAAGCCCCAGTCGCGGCGCTTGAGGCTTAGCGCCCCCTCCGTCGCCCCGGATCAAGTCCGGGGCGCCACCTCCCCCGTCGTCTTCGCGACAGGGGAGGAGCGGAGATCACGCGTTGAAGTTCAGCTTCAACCCCGGCCGCGGCCACTTGGCCCGGTAGAGCTTGCCCGTCGACGAGGCGGTAATCCACGCCGTCCGCATGTCCGGCCCGCCGAAGCAGATGTTCGTCACCACTAGGTCGGGCACCGGGTAGTGCTCGGTGGTCCCGTTCGGATCGAAGGCGGTGATGCCCCCGTTGATGATCGTCGCCACGCAGACCTTGCCGCCGGCCTCGACCGCCAGGCTGTCGAGCAGCTGGTAGTCCGGCAGATTGCAGATCACCCGGCCGGGTGCGAAGCCCTGGCCGGGCGCCAGCACCCCGGTCTCGGCGACGTCGAAGCCCCACAGGCGGCCCAGCATGGTGTCGGCGACATAGACCACCGTCTCGTCCGGCGAGAGGCCGATGCCGTTGGGCGAGATCAGGTGGCCGCGCTGCTGGCTGATGTGGCTGCCGTCGGGCCTGGCGTAATAGACCGCGCCGTTCTTGCGGCCCTCGGGCGTGGAACAGCCGTGGTCGGTGAACCAGAGGCCCCCGGACTTGTCGAACACCAGGTCGTTGGGCCCGACCAGCCGCTTGCCGTCGCAGCTGTCGTAGACGGTCGTGAGCTTGCCGCTCTTCAGGTCGTAGCGCTGGATCATCCCGCCGGTGTGCGAGGGCGGGGTCGGGCCGGGGATGGTCAGGCCGCCGGTGTCCAGCCACTCGAAGCTGCCGCCGTTGTTGGTGATCCAGATGGCGCCGTCCGGGCCGATGGCCGCGCCGTTCGGGCCGCCGCCGGTCTCGACGACCGTCTCCTTGGAGCCATCGGGCTTCACGCGGGTCAGCCGTTGGCCCTTGATCTCGGTCAGGATCACCGAGCCGTCGGCCATGGCGATCGGGCCTTCCGGAAACTCCAGCCCTTCGCAGATCAGGTCGATGTCCATGGTGCGCGCTCCCTCCGTTCTTCGTTGGGAGCGACCATAGCGCGGCTTCGATGACGCGCTAGCGATGACGCCGCGTCAGCTTCAGCGCCGCTCCAGCACCCGGACCGTGAAGGCGTATTCGTCGACGTCCGACGCCTCGTGGCGCTCGGAGCGGACCTCGGTCCAGCGGCTCTCGTCGATGGGGCTGAGCACCACGTCGCCCTCGACCTCGGCGTCCACCTCGGTGAGGTAGAGCCGGCGGGCCTTTGGCAGGGCCAGTTCGAACAGCGAGGCGCCGCCGATCACGCAGACCTCGCGCGCGCCGTCCTCCTCCGCCTGTTCCTTGGCGATCGAGACCGCCTCGCTGAACTCCTCGCAGACCACGGCGCCGTGCGGCTCGAACGACCCGTCGCGGCTGAGCACGATGTTCATGCGGCCGACCAGCGGCTTCTTCGGCAGGCTCTCCCAGGTCTTTCGGCCCATGATCACCGGCTTGCCCATGGTCGTGGCGCGGAAGATCGCCAGGTCGGACTTCAGCCGCCAGGGCAACTCGCCCTCGCGGCCGATGACGCCATTGCGGGCGCGAGCGATAGGGCCTGCGGCGAGGATGACTTGGGACATGATCCCGCCTTAGCAGAGACGCCCGCGCAGCGCTGCAATCTCTGATCGATAAAATCTATAGGCGTGTGCTATTGACTATACACGCCATGGGTGTCTTCAATGGAAGCGCCGGAAGCCTTGCGGGTAAGTTGATCTCGCCGCGGATGGTGGATCGTCATCGAATTGGCGTCCAATCGGTGTTTCATCGTCGACAGTTGTATCTGAGCCGAAAACTCAAAGTCTGAAGTCGGTAAGTGGCACGGTTGCGCCAGTCTGCTTCGTGGCGTGTTTATATACCAGAATTCATGGTCAAGTTTGAAGCCTCCGTTGCGAAACGGGGCGCGATGACTGACGCCTTTCGCGCAAGGAAGGATGCTCAATGCTGCTCTCTCTCGGTCACGGACAAAAGATCGTCAAGCTCACCCCGACGCCGCCGGCCGCGCTCGCGCCGCCCGCCGCCCTGTCGCCGGACAGTGTCCCGTCGAACAAGGTGACGGGTCACGCCGCGCCGCCCACGCTCGGCGCCGGCCAGGGCCGTTTCGGCTATCTGTTCGGCAGCGCGGTCGGTCCGTCCCACGCCATCGACGCCGAGGTCCTGGATCGGCTGGCCGACGCGATGATCGACCAGGGCGCCAGGCCCGATATCCGGGCGATCGCCCCGATCTTCACCTACTTCGGCCAGTTCATCGATCACGACATCACCGCCAACACGGACGGCGACCTCCAGGGCGTGGCCGGCATGCTGAAGATCGACCAGCCGGTCCTGCGGCCCGTCGACCGCAGCCTGGTGGTGAGCGCTGTCACCAACCTGCGCAACGCCACGCTCCAGCTCGACAGCCTGTACGGCGATGGGCCCGTACCCACCGGCCTGGAGGCCGCGCTGCGGGACGGCGCGAAGATGAGGCTGGGCGGCCTCACGCCGGTCCCGCCCCCCGAGCAGCACCAGAAGCCGCCGAACGATGGCCTGGCCGATCTGCCGAGAGTGGGGACATTGGTCACAGCCGGGGTGATCAACGCGGCCGACGTGCCCGCGGAGCTGTTGTCCGGCGGCCCTGCGAAGGACAGCCGCAAGGCGCTGATCGGCGACAATCGCAACGACGAGAACCTCATCGTCGCCCAGCTCCACGTCGCCTTCCTGCGGTTCCACAACGCCGTCCTGGCCGCCCAGGGCGGCGGGACGACGGAGGCGGCGTTCAAGAAGGCCCAGGCGCTGGTGCGGCACACCTACCAATGGCTGGTGATCAACGCCTACCTCCCCGCCGTCGCCGACCAGGCGGTGATCAACGACGTGATCGCTGGCAAGGCGCCGCTCTACGCCGAATTCTACGAGGCCCGGAAAGCCCAGATCGCGGCCGGCGAACTGCCCATGCCGCTGGAGTTCTCGGTCGCGGCGTTCCGCTATGGCCACTCGCTGATCCGCGCGCGGTATGACTACAACGTCAACTTCACCGGTCCCCGGGCGGCGACGTTCGAGCAGCTCTTCGCCTTCACCGGCAACGCGGCCACCGCGCCGATCGGCGGCTTCAACCTGCCCACCTTGCCCAACAACTGGCCGATCGACTGGAGCCGGTTCCTCGGCCGGGCCACCGATCCGGACTTCCGCTTCGCCCGGGCCATCGACACGGCGCTGGCGCCGCCGCTGTCGCAGATGGTCAACCAGGGCGCGGGGGTCTTCCAGCACCTGGCCCGGCGCAACCTGCGGCGCGGCTGGATTCTGAACCTGCCCACGGCCCAGACCGTCGGCGCATCGATGACCGCCAAGGGACACCCGCCGGCGCGCATGCTGAGCGAGGCCGAGATCGTGGATGGACCCATCACCGCCTCGACCTTGCCCGCGGACCTGAAGGTCGAGTTCGGCAAGGCCACGCCGCTATGGTTCTACGTGCTGCGGGAGGCCGAGGTGATCAACGGCGGCGCCCGCCTGGGCCCGATCGGCAGCCGCATCGTCGCCGAGACGCTGGTCGGCCTGGTGATCAACGATCCGAAGTCCTACTGGCATGAGGGCGCCGGCGACGGGGTCTGGAAGCCCAGCGTCGGCGGGACGTCCGTCGAGAGCATGGAGGCATTCCTGCAGGTGGCGGGGGTGCTCTAGCGCCAGGGTCGCCAGACCGCCATTCTCCCCGCGAGTTGGATCGCGGGGAGACCGGGATGATCGCCTATTCGACGGTCGGCGTGAACGACATGGATCGCGCCATCCGGTTCTACGACGCCGTCTTCGCGCCGCTGGACGCCCAGCGCACGACCACCAGCCCCACCTGGACAGGTTACGTCCGCGAGGGTGACCCTGCGCCGTTCTTCCTGACGCGGCCCTTCGACCAGGGGGAGGCCACTGGCGGCAATGGGACGATGCTGGCCTTCCGCACCAAGGACCGCGCCGCTGTCGACGCTTTCCACGCCGCGGCGTTGGCGAACGGCGGCGCGTGCGAAGGACCGCCGGGCGTACGCGAGGGGATGGATCCGGTGTTCTACGCCGCCTACGTCCGCGATCCGGATGGCGCGAAGCTCTGCGCCTTCGTGCGGAAATAGAGGCTCAGGCCGCCGGCTCCAGCCACTGGAGCCACTTGCGGCGGACGGCGGCGTCCGGGTCGATGCCGAAGCGGCGGCAGTAGAGCAGCAGCATGCACAGGACGTCGGCGGCCTCATCGGCCCGGTCGTGCTCGCAGGCCTCTCCCCGGCCGCGGCTGGAGAGCCGCAGGTGCGCCTGGGCCAGCTCGCCAAGCTCCTCCTGGAGCTTCAGCAGGTACCAGTCGTCGTCGCGCGCGATCGCGTACTTCCCGGCGTAGATGTCTGAGATCTGCGCTGCGGACTCGGTGACTTCCCTGAGCGTCAGCGGCGGCTTCATCGCTAGACCGCGATCGGGGCCGCGATGGCCGGATGGGCCGAGTAGCCCTCGAGCTTGAAGTCCTCGAAGTCGAAGGCGAACAGGTCGGTCTTGTCGGCGATGTGCATCACCGGAAGGGGAAGCGGGTCTCGTGACAGTTGTAACCGCGCCTGGTCGAGATGGTTGAGATAGAGGTGCGCGTCGCCCAGGGTGTGGACGAATTCGCCGGGCTGCAGGCCGCAGACCTTGGCCACCATCAGGGTCAGCAGGGCGTAGCTGGCGATGTTGAACGGCACGCCCAGGAACACATCGGCCGAGCGCTGGTAGAGCTGGCAGGAGAGCTTTCCCTCCGCCACGAAGAACTGGAACAGGCAGTGGCAGGGCGGCAGCGCCATGTCCTCCACTTCGGCCGGGTTCCAGGCCGAGACGATGTGGCGGCGGCTGTTGGGGTTGGTTTTCAAGCCCTCGACCAGGGCGGTGATCTGGTCGATCACCCGGCCGTCGGGCGCGGTCCAGGAGCGCCACTGCTTGCCGTAGACGGGGCCCAGTTCGCCCTCGGCGTCGGCCCACTCGTTCCAGATGCTGACGCCGCGTTCCTGCAGCCAGCGGACGTTGGTGTCGCCGCGCAGGAACCAGAGCAGCTCCAGGATGATCGACTTGCGGTGCAGCTTCTTGGTGGTGAGGAGCGGGAAGCCCTTGGCCAGGTCGAACCGCATCTGGCGGCCGAACACGCCCAGGGTGCCGGTGCCCGTGCGGTCGCCGCGCTCAATCCCGTTGGCCAGGATGTCGGCGAGCAGGTCGAGGTACTGGCGCTCCGGGTGGTCCGGGTCGGCCTGGTACGGCGCGGCGATAGCGACATGGGCGTTCATCCTGGAACCTAGGGTCGCCTGAGCGGGATGATTCGGGAATCAGCGATTCGCGTCGATACAGCCTCATCCACAAGCAGGCATGACAGCTGGGGATGACCGTTCGCAGATTCCAGGCTTGGCCAATGCGTTAACGGCCGTTAAGGGGCCTGCTACAGTTTTTACGTATGATGGATCTCCGCATGCTGATTTCCGCTTTCGCCGCGCTGGTGATGTTCGCCGCGCCCGAGACCACCCAGGCCGCCGCGACCACCGACGCCAAGCCGGCGAAGTCGGCCGAGGCCTCGGCGCCGAAGAAGACCTGCTACACGGCCACGCCCAGCGGCTCGCGCATGCCGCGCAAGGTTTGCGTGACCACCGCCGCCAAGGGCGAAGACAAGGCCGAGAAGGACATCAAGTCCGAAGCCAAGCCCGACTAGGGCTGGTCAGCCGGCGAAGCCGCCGTCGTCGAGGAACGCCTGTTCCTCGTCGGTGGTGGTGCGCCCCAGCGCCGGGTTGCGGTGCGGGAAGCGGCCGAAACGGACGATGATGTCGCGGTGGATGTTCATCCACTTCAGCACCTCAGGGTCGCCGACCTCCTCGGCGAGGATCAGGCCGTAGTCCTGGTCGGCGATATCCTCGGAATGCTCGAACGGCAGGATCATGAACTGCCGCATCTCGGGCTCGACCTCCAGGTGCCAGCCGCGTTCGGCCGCCTGCCGCGCGATGGCGCGGGCCTTGGGGTCGGTGGCGAAGGCGTGGCCGGACTGGCGGTACAGGTTGCGCGGGAACTGATCGAGCAGGATCAGCAGGGCCAGCGTCCCTTCGGGCGTCTCCGTCCACTTGTCGTATTCGCCCCGGGCCGCGGCGTGATGCACCGGCTCGAACTTCAGCCGGATCGCGGCGTCGAAGCGCGGGTTCGCGGCGTACCACTGCCTGGCGCCGGCGTTCTTCCAGAATCCCAGGATGTCGTAGGGCGTCGCGGCCAAGCGGAACTCCTCCATCGCCGGTCCTGACTACCCGCGCGCGGCATAGCCGTTCAAGCGCGGTTCACGGAGACGCTGCGCATGCTCATATCCAAGGGACTCCCGGACCGCGTCCCGCGGTCCAGCATGGATTGACGGTGATGAAGATTGCGATGGCGGCCCTGGCCGTCGTGTTCCTGGCCCAAGCGGCGCCTGCGATGGCGCAGCGGGAGGAGCGCGGCGACCGGGTGGATCGGGGCGACCGGCAGGAGCGCCTGGAACGGCGCGACCAGCCGCAACGCGACGGCTCGGACGGCGACCGCCCACAGCGCGACGCCGGCCAGGGCCGCCCTGTGCGTCCGGCCGAGGCCGTGCCGGCGCCCCAGGCTCCGCAGGCCCAGGCGCCCGCTCAGGCTCCGCAGGCCGGCGAGCGCGCGAGGTTCCGCGGCGACGGCCGCTACGGCCAGCCGGGCGTCGATCGGCGAGACGACGGCCGGCGTGACGATGGGCAACGTCGCGATGGGGCCGGACGTGGCGACGGCGACCGCCGGGACTGGAGCGGACGCGGCGACGATCGGCGGGGCGATGGCGTCCGCGGCGATGGCCGCCGCGACGACCGTCGCGACTGGGACCGCCGGGGCGACAACGACCGCCGCGATTGGGACCGGCGCGGCGACAACCGCCGCGACCATCATCGGTGGGAGCGAGGCCGCTATCCGTCCTCCTATTTCAGCTCGCACCGCTACCGTTACGCCTGGCGCCCGCCGAGCGGCTTCTACCTGCGCACCTGGGGCTTCGGGGACTTCTATCCCCGGAGTTGGTACGGCCCGGGCTACTGGATCGTCGACCCGTGGCAGTACGACCTGCCTCTGCCGCCGCCAGGGTATGAGTGGGTGCGGTCCGGGCCTGACGCGCTGCTGATCGACGAGTTCAGCGGCCGCATCGTCCAGGTCGTCCGGAACGTGTTCTGGTACTAGTCGATATAGCCAAGCGCCCGCAGCGCCCCGATGGAGCTGCGGGCGTCCTTGTGATGGACGAAGACGCCGCCGGCCTGTTGCCACAGGTGGCGATACTGGTCCCGGTCGTCGACCAGCACGTCGCCGGGATGGCAGTGCTCCCGCTTCAGCGCCGCCGAGGTGGTGATCACGGGAACGCCCGGGAAATGCCGCTCGACCCAGGCGCGCTTCTGCGGCTCGGCCCAGCGGCCGAGCGGCAGGCCGGTGAGGATGATCGGGTTCCGGTCGCGCACGGCCTCATAGAGCGTCATGGCGCCGGGCAGCAGGTCGAGGTTCGAGAAGAACCCAGGCGCCCTGGCCAGTCGGCTCCAGAAGGCCTTGAGGCCGAACCGCTTCTCGAAGGCCCTGGGGTGCATTCCCAGCACCGCCTCGGCGCCGCGGTCGAAGTCCGCCAGCACGCCGTCGCAGTCGAGGTAGATCTGCCTGCGCATCGGAGCTCAGGAACGCCCGCGCGGGGTCAATGCTCCCGGCAGCCCGAGCAGAGGCCGCGGGCCTCCAGCGTCACCTGGCGCACCTCGTAGCCGGCGGCGTTGGCCGCGGCGATCTGCGGGCCGAAGTCCGGTTCGAACTCGGCCGCCTCGCCGCAGCAGTCGCAGATCAGGAAGGCCGCCACATGCCCGCCCTGGATACGGCAGGGTACATAGGCGTTCAGGCTCTCGATGCGGTGCGCAAAACCGAGGCGTTCCAGGAATTCCAGCGCCCGGTAGACGGTCGGCGGCTTGGCCGGCTCCCCGCTCTCGCCATAGCTTGCGATCAGGTCGTAGGCCTTCAACGGCGCATCGGCCGCCAGCAGGAGCTCCAGCACCCGGCGGCGCGGCGCGGTCAGACGCTCCTGCGTCTCGGCGCAACGGTCCTCGGCCGCCGCCAGGGCGCGCGCCAGCGACGGGCCGTGCAGCCCATGGTGCTCGTGCTCTTCGTGGTGATGACAGGCGTCGGCCATGGCCTCCAGCTAACCCAGTTCACCGCTCTGCGGCAACGCGCTTGACGAGCGGTTATGTTATTTCATAACACTCACATCATTCTTCAAGTCCGACCTCCCCAAAGGCGTTCCATGTCCCGTGTCACCTTCTTTGCCGCCGCCGGCGCCCTGGCGCTGCTCGCTCCCCCCGCGTATGCGGCCGACGACGCCGGCGGCGGCAAGGACCTGGCCGAAGTGGTGGTCACCGCCGCGCCCTATGTGGTCTCGATCGACTCCACCACCACCAGCGTCAACGTCATGAAGCGCGAGGACCTGGACCTGGCGCCCTCGGCCGGCCTGGGCGACGTCCTGGCGAACCTGCCTGGTGTGCGCTCGTCCTTCTTCGGCCCGGGCGCCAGCCGGCCGGTGATCCGGGGCCTGTCCGGCCCGCGAGTGCTGGTGCTGACCAACGGCATCGGCCTGATCGACGCCTCCGGCCTGTCGCCCGACCACCAGGTGGCCAGCGACCCGCAGGAGGCCGAGCGGATCGAGGTGCTGCGCGGACCCTCGGCGCTGGCCTACGGCGGCTCGGCGATCGGCGGCATCGTCAACGTCATCGACAACCGGATCCCGTCGAAACCCGTCGAGGGCGTCCACGGCCGGGCGCTGGGCTCGTATTCCACGGGCGACGACGGCCGGGCGGTCTCGGGCGCGCTGTCGGCCGGCGTCGGGAACGGCTTCTCCGTGACCTTGGACGGCGCCCACCGCCGCAGCGGGGACTATGAGGTCCCGGTCGACCCGATGTCGCGCGAACTGGCCGCCCAGCTCGGCCTGCCCACGCCCTCGCGCAAGGACACCAAGGTCCCGAACACCTACGTCGACCTCGACGCCTTCGGCGCAGGCCTGTCGTACGCGGGCGAGCAGGGCTGGGGCGGCCTGGCGGTCAAGCGCACCGAGAGCGAATACGGCAGCGCGGCCGAAGACACCGTCCACATCGGCCTGAAACAGACCCGGGTCGACGCCCGGGGCGGCCTGAACTTCGGCCTCGGCCCTTTCGACAGCATCAAGTTCGCCGGCGGCTATTCCGACTACAAGCACACCGAGTTCGAGGGCGACGAGGTCGGCACCACCTTCCTGTCCAAGGGCTACGAGGGCCGCGTCGAACTGGTCCAGCCCAATCGTGGCGGCTGGCAGGGCGCGGTGGGTTTCCAGGGCCTGCATCGCGACTTCGACGCCATCGGCGAGGAGGCGCTGATCCCCGCCACCAAGATCGACGAACTGGGCGTCTTCACCCTGCAGCGCCTGGACAAGGACAGCTGGGGCATAGAGGGCGGCCTCCGCGTCGACACCCGCTCGATCAAGAACATCCGCGCCGATCGCGACTTCACGAACCTCTCTGGCTCCGTCGGTATTTTCGCACGGCCCGCCGAGGGCTGGTTCTTCGGCCTGTCGCTGTCGCGCACCAGCCGCGGCCTGACGGAGGAAGAACTGTCGTCCTTCGGCGCCCACCCGGCCACCGGCGCCTTCGAGGTCGGCGACCCCACGCTCGACAGGGAGGTCTCCTACTCGGCCGACGCCACCGCCCACTACAGCAACGACCGTTGGACGCTGGACCTGCACGGCTTCTACGCCGACTACGATAACTTCATCGACCTGGTCCCCACCGGCGCGGTCGATCCGGACTCCGGCTTCGCCGTCTTCAACTTCGTCCAGGGCGGGGCGAAGTTCTACGGGACCGAGGCGGAGATCGGCTTGAAGGCCTGGCAGTCCGGCGAGAAGAGCCTGCGGTTCGAGGCCACTGGCGACTATGTCCACGGCGAGACCGACGCCGGCCCCGCCGTGCGCATCCCGCCGTGGTCGCTGACCGGCCGGGCGGTGTTCCAGGACGCCTGGTGGACCGGGACGCTCGAGGTCCACACCGTGGGCGACCAGAACCGGACGGCGAGCTTCGAACTGCCCACCGACGGCTACACGATGCTGAACGCGTCGCTGGTGGTGCGGCCGATCGAGAGCCAGCCCGACCTCAAGCTGTTCCTCGACGCCCGCAACCTGACCAACGTCGAAGCCCGCGAGCACGCCTCGTTCCTGAAGGACGTCGCGCCCCTGCCGGGCCGCAGCTTCCGCATGGGCGTGGGGTATCGCTTCTAGCGTCGCACCACCCTAGACTGCGGGCGCCTATTCTGTGGTTCTAAGGTAGCGTGATGGCCGAGGACGCGTTGCGGTTCTGGGAACGAGCGGTCGAGCCGACCCCCAAAGTCAATCTGAACAAGATGCCGCTCTATCGCGCACGGCGCTTTCCGGCCAGCGGCGGCCCCGGCCCTTGGCTGGACCGCACGGACCCTGAGGCGGAGATCGCAAGTCGCGCCGCCGCCGGCGAGATCACCGTCGCGGAGGCGGAACTTTGCCGCAAATGGGCGCGTGACGGCTACCTGATCCTCACAGGATTCTATTCCGCCGATCAGCTCGATGATACGTGGGCCGCCTACGAGGCCGCTATCGCCGCCGGCGACGTCGTGCCGCCGGACGAGCCGCTCTATGATGGCGACCCGTTGCCGGGGCGCACTTCTAACGTCCATTTCGGCGTGCCAGCCATGGACGAGATGCTGTTCGAGCCGCGCATGGCGCATCTCGTAAGCGTCCTGTTGGGCGCTGCGGCCAAGCCCTTCCAGACCATTGTCGGGCATAAAAGCAGCCAGCAGCTTGAACATTCCGACTCAATTCACATGAGCACCTATCCGCCGGGTCACTTGGTGGCGAACTGGATCGCCTACGAACACATCGACGCGGACGCCGGGCCGCTGGTCTACTATCCCGGCAGCCATAAGCTGCCCTATCTGCTGTCCGAAGATCTCGGCATCCCGCCGGACGCCGGTTACGCGCACTACCACACGCGCTATGAGCCCGCGATCCAGGCGTTGATCGCCGAGCACGGCCTGCAGCCAGAATATTTCGTGCCGAAAAAGGGCGACGTGCTGCTGTGGCACGCCAACCTGCTGCATGGCGGCAGCAAGGTCCGTGACGTGCGCCTGAGCCGCAAGGCTCTCGTGTGCCACTTCTTCGCAGAAGGCTGCGTCTGCTATCACGACCTGACCGGGCAGTTGGCGCACACGGAGCGCGACCTCAACCTCTATCGCTACGACCGCGCGGAGAGGCCGGACGGCGCGCGGCCCGCCGTTTCGCCGACCTTGATGACGCGGGTCTTGCGCGTGGCGCGGACTTCCGGCCTGAAGGCACTGGTGGCGAAGGCGGTCGGTCGCCTGACGCGAGTCTAGGAGTTGGGGATGTCGCAGGGCTGGCGACGTGCGGCGATCGGCGCAGTGGTTGCGGCCCTGTCCCTCGGCAGCGCGGTCGCCGCGCCGGAGCCGACGGCCCACGACTACGTCATCAGGGACTTCAAATTCCGCTCGGGCGAGGCGCTGCCGGAGCTGAAGATCCGCTACCACACGCTCGGAACGCCGAAGACGGACGCGGCGGGCAAGGTCACCAACGCGGTGCTGATCCTGCACGGCACCGGCGGCACGGGGCGGCAGTTCCTCTCGCCGCAGTTCGCCGACGTACTGTTCGCGCCGGGCGGCCTGCTGGATCCGGCGACGCACTATATCATCCTGCCGGATGGCATCGGCCATGGCGGCTCGTCCAAGCCGTCGGACGGACTGCGCCAGAAATTCCCGAAGTACGACTACGCCGACATGGTCGAGGCCCAGCACGAGCTGGTGACCAAGGGGCTGAAGGTCGAGAAGCTGCGCCTGCTGATGGGCACGTCCATGGGCTGTATGCACGGCTTCATGTGGGCGGAGACCTGGCCGGACGCCGCACGGGCCCTGATGCCGCTGGCCTGCCTGCCGGTGGAGATCGCCGGCCGCAACCGGCTGTGGCGGAAGATGGCGATCGACGCGGTGAAGGCCGATCCGGCGTTCGGCGGCGGCGATTACGCGGCCCAGCCGGCGCAGGGGCTGCGAACGGCCCAGGACCTGCTGATACTGGTGGGCGCCTCGCCGCTCCCGATGCAGAACCAGCTGCCGACCCGCCAGGCGGCGGACGATTGGCTGGCGACCGAACTGCCGCGCCGCTTGGGCCCGGTGGACGCCAACGACATGATCTACCAGTTGGAGGCCTCGCGGACCTACGATCCGTCGAGGGACCTGGAGAAGATCTCCGCGCCCATGACCTGGGTGAACTCGGCCGACGACTTCATCAATCCGCCCGAGCTGGGCATCGCCGAGCGCGAGGCCAGGCGGCTCAAGACCACGACGTTCGTGCTGATCCCGGCCAGCGCCCGGACGCGCGGCCACGGCACGCACACCTGGGCGGCGATGTGGAAGGACGAGCTGGCGGCGCTGTTGAAGCGGTCGGAATAGGTTGCGCGCATCCTTCTCCCCTTGCGGGAGAAGGTGACCTGCGTAGCAGGCCGGATGAGGGGTTGCGCTGACCTCTCCGCTCAAACGAAACTGGGGCCGCCCGATTGCTCGGTGCGACCCCTCATCCGTCACCCTGCGGGCGACACCTTCTCCCGCAAGGGGAGAAGGACCCTAGTCTTCCGAGGACTCCGCCGGAGCCGGAACGGCGTCGCCCTCAAAGCTGCGCGGGGCGCGGCGGCGGCGGGCCTTGGGCTTCTCTTCGCCGGCGTCGGCGGCAGGGACCGGGCGTGGTGCGGCGGCCTGCAGGAAGGCCGGGGCGTGGCTGGCGCCGCCCTCGGCGTCACGCAGCATGTGGCCACGTTCCTCGGGCGCCGGATCGCCTTGCGGCTGGACCACGGCCAGCGGGTCGCGGGCGGGACGGTCGCGGTCCCGATCGCGCGGACGCTCGTCGCGGTCCTGGCGGCTGGGGCGTTCACGACGGCCTTCGCCCTCGGCGCGAGGAGCCTCGACGCTGGGGCGTTCGTCACGCGGCGGCCGGTCGTCACGGGGCTGTTCGTCCCGGGGGCGATCATCACGAGGACGCTCGTCACGGGGCCGGTCATCGCGCGCACGGTCGTCCCGGGGGCGGTCGCGGTTGCGGTCGCGGTTCTCGCGGGGCTGCCATTCGGCGCGGTCGCGCGGGCGATCTCGGTTGGGGCCGTCGGGGCCGCGGTCGCGGTCGCGCGGACGGTCGTCGCGGTCGCGGCCTTGCCATTCGCGCTCGCGGGGCCGGTTCTGATTCTGGCTCTGGTCGCCGTTCTGCGCGCCGTCCTCGCGAGGCTCGCGGGCTTCGCCGCTGGCCTCGGCGTTCGCGGCGGCTTCGTCCGCGGCGATCGACTGGGCCCGGCCGGTCTCGTCCTCGAAGTCGATATCATAGCCGGACGCGAACTGGTCGCGGCCGATGATCTCGCTGGCGGGGCGGGTGGGCTGCAGGGCGCGCAGCAGGCGGAAATAGTGCTCGGCGTGCTGAAGGTAGTTCTCGGCGAGGACCCGATCCCCGGCGGAGCCCGCGTCGCGGGCCAGTTGCTGGTACTTCTCGAAGACGTGCTGGGCGTTGCCGCGCACCTTCACGCCATCGGGGCCGTTCGAATCGAACGCGCGGTTGGCGTTGTGGGGCTGGGGCTTGCCGCCACCGCCGCCGCCACTCGAGCCGCCACCACCCCGATTGCGCCCGCGCTGGCGCTTCATACCCTTGAAATCTCTCATAATTCGGAAACCGTTCGGTCTTTCCCTAGCGCCCCTATCGACGCCTTGGTCTTCAGCGTGGTCGGGCCTCGGCCCGGTCAATCATGTGAAGACGTGTGTTTTCCCCGTCTTCCGCCCGGAAGCTCATCAGCGTGAGGCTATGGAAGCGTCGCGCCTTGTCGGGCCGGGCGGGCGTCCTTCATGGGGACGCATCTACCTGCAACACCGACGAATTTGGGTGGAGACGTGATCTGATGTAGCGAGTCAGCCCGGGGTTTCCAAGGTCTTTTTCTCACCGACCACCACACGGTCGCGGTCGGAGAGGTCGCGGATGGTCTCCACGAACACCGCGCCGGCCTCTTTGAACAACGCCTCGACCGCCGCTTTCTGGTCGTAGCCGATCTCCACCGCGAAGCGGCCGCCGGGCTTCAGGACCCGCAGGATCTCCGGGGCCAGGATGCGATAGTGATCCAGGCCGTCGGGGCCGCCTTCCAACGCCAGCCGCGGCTCGTGGTCGCGGACCTCAGGCTCCAGGGTCTCGATCACATGGGTGGCGATGTAGGGCGGGTTGGAGACCACCAGGTCGAACTCGTTCCCCTCCAGGCCGGTGGTCCAGTCGCCCCGCAGCAGGGCCAGGCGGTCGGCCAGGCCCAGCGAGGCGGCGTTGTCGCGCGCCACGGCCAGGGCCTCTTCCGAGACGTCGACCCCCAGCCCCTTGGCCGCCGGCCGCTCGGCCAGCAGGGCCAGCAGGATGGCGCCGGACCCGACCCCCAGGTCCAGGATCCGCCAGGGCGCGTGCTCGGGGAACTCGCGCAGCGAATATTCCACCACCGTCTCGGTGTCGGGCCGCGGCGTCAGCACGTCCTTGGTGACGCCCAGCATGATCTTCCAGAAGCCCTTGCGGCCCAGGATGTGGCTGACCGGCTCGCGGTTCTCGCGGCGGGTCAGGTAGTCCTCCAGCGTGGCTTCCTGCGCCGGCGTCAGGTCGCGGTAGGGATCGGTGACGATATCCATGCGCGTCGCGTCGGCCGCGGCTTCCACCAGCAGGCGTGCGTCGATGACCGGCCCGCCGACGCCAGCCGCTTGCAGACGCGCCTTGGCCCCCTGCCAGGCCTTGAGGAGGTTCACCGTCATTGGGGCGCCGTCACCGCGTCGCCCAGGCCTACCCGGCCGGTCGATGTCATCTGGATGTAGATCCCACAGAACATGTGGCCGTAGTTGTCGAACAACGCCTTCACCACCTCGAGGTCGCGCACCGCCGTCGTGGGGTCAACCTCGGTGGCGGCGCAGCGGACGATGGGCTTGAACACCATGGCCCGCGCCCAGCCGACCATCAACTCGCGGCCGCTCCATTCGTTCTCGGCCCAGGCGGGCCAGCCCTCGACGTAGAGGTTGCCGCGGAAGCGCAGGGGATCCAGCTCGACGCCCATCTTCTGCGACAGGTCGCGGACGCTGGCCATGTTGATCACCGAGACCTGGCCCAGCGGGTGGTCCGTGAACCGGAAGGCGCCGCGGGCGTCCACCACCTTCAGCGGCCCGCGGATGTCGTCGCGGTCCAGGAAGGCGGTCAGCCAGGCGGCGAAGGCCTCGCGGGCGTCCCCCTCGTCCAGCCGCCCGGCAAAAGCGGGCGCGCCCGGCGCCTCGGCGCTCAGCACGCCGGTGGCGTCGTCGTAGCGCGTCCGCGCCGCCGCGACCTTGGGGATCGCGGCCAGCACCGTGAACTTCTGCTTCGGCGTGAAGGTCGGCGCATCGGGGTCGTAGCCGGACGGCCCGTTCTCGACAGCCCAGACGCGATCGTGCGGGAAACCCTCGCCGGGTGCGAGGTCCACATGGGTCAGAGGCTCGGGCGTGAAGCCCTTCACCGGATGCCGATAGATCGCCGCGACGTGGCCGTTCATGGGCGGCTTCTGACCGAAAGCCCGCCAATGCTCAAGATCGGACGGGAACGGAGCGCAGGCCTGAGGGTTAGCGCAAGCGTCGCAGGGGAGCGCCGCGTGACCGCCACCCATCCACCGCCGCAGCCGCGCCGACGGAGCTCCCCGTCGGTGGCGTCGCTCGCGCCGTGGGCCCTGACCGTCGCCCTGGCGGCCGCCTGGTGGAACGCCACCCGCGGCCGGCCCGCGCCCCAGCCGCTGCGCATCGAGCCCAAGCCGCAGCCGGGCCTGAGCCGCCAGACCCAGGCCGAACCCGAGCACTTCGAGCTGCAGGAGCCCGGCCGGGGCCGGATCGCCGAGCGGCCCCACCACATCCCCTGGCGCGGCTGGAAGGACATCCTGTGGCGAACCTGGCGCGAGATAACCCATGATCGGCTGACGGTCGTCGCCGGCAGCGTCACCTACTACACCCTGCTGGCGATCTTCCCCGCGCTGGGGGTGTTCGTCTCGCTCTATGGCCTGATCGCCGACGTGCGGCTGGTCGAGCAGCAACTGGTCCAGCTCTCCACGATCTTCCCGCCCGAGGCCGTGCGGTTGCTGGGCGAGCAGATGCTCAGGCTCGCCACCGGGAAGGCGGCGGGGCTGTCGGCGGCGTTCATCGTCAGCCTGTTGCTGTCGATCTGGAGCGCCAGCGCCGGGATGAAGTCGCTCTTCGACGGCTTGAACATCGCCTATGACGAGACCGAGAAGCGCAACTACGTCCTGCGCACAGCCCTGACCTACGGCTTCACCGGGGCGCTGCTGGTGTTCCTGACCCTGGTCAGCGGCATCCTGGTGGCCTTGCCCATGGTGTTGGAGTCGCTCCGGATCCGCGAGGACTGGATCATCGCGGCGCGCTGGCCGCTGGTCTACGGCGTGGCCGCCGGCGCGTTCTGCATCGCCTACCGCTACGGGCCCAGCCGCAGGCTTGCGCGGTGGCGCTGGCTGATCCCGGGCAGCGCGACGGCCGCCTTTCTGTGGATGGCCGGGTCGGCGGTGTTCTCCTGGTACCTCAACAACGTGGCCCGTCTGGACGTCACCTACGGCTCCTTGGGCACTGTCATCGGCTTCATGCTCTGGGTGTGGTTCTCGGTGATGGTGGTCCTGATCGGCGCCGAGCTGAACGCCGAGATCGAGCACCAGACCGCTATCGACTCCACCACCGGCCCGCCCAAGCCGATGGGCCAGCGCGGCGCGGCCATGGCCGACACCGTGGGCCTGCGGTTCGTGGGCTTCCGCAAGGGGACCAGCCAGCTGCTGGACATCGCCCGCCGGCAGGTGCGGAACCTGCGCCGCAAGCCGCCGCCCGTTGCTCCCCCCTTGGGGGAGCTGTCGGCAAAGCCGACTGAGGGGGTCCGCTCAGAACGTGGATGACTCCCTCCGGCGGCTTCGCCGCCACCTCCCCCAACGGGGGAGGAATGGGTTCAGCCGAACTCATCCTCCAGCGCCGCCAGCCGCGCGGCCTGGTCTTCGGCGATCAGGGGGTTGATCACGTCGTCGAGGGACTCGCCCTCCATGATCTTGGGCAGGTTGTAGAGGGTCAGGTTGATGCGGTGGTCGGTGACCCGGCCTTGCGGGAAGTTGTAGGTGCGGATGCGCTCGGACCGGTCGCCGGAGCCCACCTGGCTCTTGCGGGCGTCGGCGCGGGCGGTGTCCAGGGCCTCGCGCTGCTGGTCGTACAGCTTGACCTTCAGGGCCTTCATGGCCCGCGCGCGGTTCTGGTGCTGCGACTTCTCCGAGCTGGTCACCACGATGCCCGTGGGCAGGTGGGTGATGCGGACGGCGGAGTCGGTCTTGTTCACGTGCTGGCCGCCGGCGCCGGACGAGCGGTAGGTGTCGATGCGCAGGTCCTGGTCGCGGATCTCGATCTCCACGTCCTCGGGCTCGGGCAGGATCGCCACCGTCGCCGCCGAGGTGTGGATGCGGCCCTGGGCCTCGGTGGCTGGCACGCGCTGCACCCGGTGGACGCCGCTCTCGAACTTCAATCGGCCGAACACGCCGTCGCCGGTGATCGCCGCGACCACTTCCTTGTAGCCGCCCATCTCACCCTCGGTGACCGAGTCGATCTCCACCCGCCAGCCCTGGAGCTGGGCGTAGCGCGAGTACATGCGGAAGAGGTCGCCGGCGAACAGGGCGGCCTCGTCGCCCCCCGTGCCGGCGCGGACTTCCAGGATGGCGGAGGCGTTCTCGTCCCGGTCCTTAGGCGCGAGCAGCAGGGCGACGTCGTGCTCGAGGGCCGGCAGCTTGTCCTTCAGCACCTCCAGCTCGTCGCGGGCCATGGCGGCCATCTCGGCGTCGCCGGACGCGGCCATCTCCTCCAGCTCGGGCGCCTCGGCCTTGACGCGCTCCAGCGCCTGTACGGCGTCGGCCACGGGCTTGAGCTCGGCGTGCTCCTTGGAGAGGCGGACGATCTCGGCGCCGTCCGTGGCCGCGCCCATGCGCGCCTCGATCTCGCGGAAGCGGTCGAGCACCTGGTCGAGCCTGGCCTGGGGAAGTCGCACGGGTTCAGTCCTTTGAAGGGCGCTTCCTCTAGCCGGAACAAGGCCGGGCGCCAATTCCGCGCTATGGTTCGTGCGGGAGGATCGCCATGTACCACGAAGGCAACCGGGCGCTGCAGGACGCCTTCGGCAGCCGCGCGCTGGCCGATCGCCTGGACGAGAAGCTGCGCCACGACCGGTTCACCGACGGCGATGCGGCGTTCGTCCAGGCCCAGAGCTTCTTCTTCCTGGCCACCGCCGACGCGGAAGGCCGGCCCGACTGCTCGTTCAAGGGCGGCCCTCCGGGGTTCGCCCGGGTCGTGGCGCCCGACCTGCTGGTGTTTCCCGACTACGACGGCAACGGCATGTTCAAGAGCCTGGGCAACGTCGCCGCCAATCCACACGTCGGCCTGCTGTTCATCGCGATGGGCGAGAAGGCGGGGCGCCTGCGGGTGAACGGCCGCGCGGAGGTGGTCGCCGACGATCCGGCCATGGCCGACATTCCGGGCGCCCAGCTGCTGGTGAAGGTGACGCCGGTCGACATTTTCCCGAATTGCCCACGCTACATCCCGCGGATGACGATCGACGAGGCCTCGCCCTACGCCCCGGCCGCCGGCGCCGAGCCGCTCGAACCCAAGTGGAAGGCGTTCCCCGACTTTGCCGAGGTTGTCCCGCCGCGCCGCCGCTAGCGGACTTTGCAGGCGTAGGGCAGCGGCGCGGGCCGCGGCCGCTTGACGCCGTCGCGGGCCAGCAGCGCGCTCAGCACCGGGAACGGTCGCGCGTCGAAGCTCGGGAAGACCATGAACTGCATCAGGCTGGAGAGGTCCTCCGGCCGGTCGTAGGGGCGCAGCAGCGCCTCGGCCCCCTGGGTGTCGCCCAGGGTCTGGGCGGCATGCCAGCGCGGCGCCAGACCGCCGGTGGCGTCGATGCTCCGGCGCAGCGCTACGGCGTCGGCGACGCGGCCCTCGGCGCAGGCCTGCCGCAGCTCCGCCAGCTCGCGGGCGTCGGCCTTCATCCGCGAGGCCCGGATACGCGCCAGCACCGTTCGGGCCTCGTCCAGCCGGCCGGCGGCCAGGAACGCGCGGTGGGCCTGGTACTGGATGGTGGCGCCTTCAGGCCGCACGGCCAGCTGCTCGCGGGCTCGTCGGACGCCGGCCTCGGTCTCCAGCGCCAGGACCGAGGCGGTGATGGCCCGCGACTGCGGCAGGCCGTCCTGCATCGAGATCGCGTGCATCCGTTCGGCCGCCTTGGCCACCCACCGGCGGTCGCCGACGTAGCTCGCCAGGTCGGTCATCTCGTCCAGGGCTTCGAGATCCCGAGGGCGCTGTTCGAGGTAGCGGGCCATCAGCCGGTAGGCGAGTTGGAAGCGCAGCCGGATCACCGCCGCCGCCGAGGCGTATTTCAGCTTCTCGACGTCGTCGCGGCTGGTGGCGACCGCGGTGTCCAGGCGCTTCAGGAATTCGGCCTTGCGCGCCGCCTCGCTCACCTCGCTCCGCGCCCCCGCGTCGAGGCGGGTGGTGGCGCCATACCAGCTCTGCGCGGCGCGCCAGTGGGCGGCGGCGAACCCGGGATCGAGGGCGCGCGCCTGGTCGTAGGCCTCGCCGGCCGCGCGGGTCAGGGCGACGTCACCCTCGGCCAGGTGCCGCTGCTCGAGGGCCAGGCCGCGCAGGTAGGCCTCATAGGCGTCGACCGAGCGCGTGCCGGCCTCGACCATGGCCCGCAGCTTGGCCGGCTCCATGACGGTCTTGAGCGCCCTGGCGATGTCGAAGGCGATGTCCTCCTGGATGGAGATCATGTCCTGGCCCCGCTCGTCGTAGACCTTCGACCAGATATGCGCCTGGTCCGCGGCGCGGATCAGGGTGACGGCCACGCGCAGCCGGTCGCCGGCGCGGCGAACCGTCCCTTCCAGGAGGTGGGCGACCGACAGCCGCCGGGCGATCTCGCGAAGGTCGGCGCCGCTGCCACGGAACTGGGCCGAGGCCTCACGCGACACCACCCGCAGATCGGGGGTCCGGGCCAGGCTGCTCAGCACCTCTTCGGTGAGGCCGTCGGCGAACCAGGTCTGGTCGCGGCCTTCGGACAGGTCTTTGAACGGCAGAACCGCCAGCGACTTCTCCGCGGGGCGCGGCGCGCCGGGCCGGTTCGCCACGAACAGGCCGGCGCCCACTGCGGCGGCCACACCGACGGCGGCGAGGCTTCCTGCGAGGATCGCGCGGCGTGACGGCGGGGCGCGGCGCGCCTCGTCCGGGCCCCTCGCCACGGCGGCCCCGGTGGGGTCGTCCACCGCCTCGACGGGCAGCATGAAGCGGTAGCCCTGGCCGTGCGCGGTGCGGATGATCGTCGGGTTGCGCGCGTCGTCGCCCAGGGCCCGGCGCAGGTCCTTGATCGCCGTCGTCAGCACGGACTCGCTCACCTCCAGATCGCTCCACACCTGGTCGATCAGCTGGTCCTTGGTCAGCAAGGTCTGCGGCGCCTGCATGAAGGCGCGCAGCAGCGCGAAGGCCTTGGCGCCCAGCGGGATCAACTGGCCGTCGCGCCAGAGGCTCTCGTCCACCGTGTCCAGCCGGAACGGGCCGCTGATCAGGAACCGCGGGGTCACGTGGCGGGCACGCAAGAGAACGGGATCGCCACCGGCCGCCGGACCGGGATGCCTTCGCGCTTGAGGTGCGTGGCCAGCGTCGGGTAGGCGGCCACGTCGAAGCTGGGATAGATCATGAACTGCATCAGCGTCGGCAGGCCGGTCGGGGTGTCGAGCGGTTTGAGCAGGGCGTCGGCCTCCGCGTTGTCGCCCATCATCTGCATCGATATCCAGCGCGCGCCAAATTCGCCGGTGGCGTCGATCTTCGCTCGCAGGGCGGCGGCGTCGGCGGTGCGCCCTTCCGCACAGGCCTGACGCTGCTCGGCCAGCAGGCGGCTCGACAGGGGGATGCGGGAGCTCGAGATCCGCTTGAGCAGGTCGCGGGCCTCGGCGATCCGGTTCGCGCCGATGTAGGCCCGGTGCGCCTGGTAATAGGTCATCACGTCGCCGGGCTGGCTGGCCAGGTGCTGCCGCGCCCGCTGATAGGCCATCCGGTAGTCCTCGTACATGAACGGCGCGGCCAGCGCGCGGGACCGGGGCAGGCCGTCCAGCATCGACAGCGTGTGGATGCGCTCGCTGGACCGCTTGAACCACTCCCACTCGCCGGCGTAGGCCGACAGGTCGGCCATCATGGTCCAGGCGTCCAGATCGCGCGGCCGGGCCTCGAGATAGCGGGCCATCAGCCGCTGTGCCGGCCGGAGGCGGAGGCGCATCCAGGCGGCCATGGACGCATATTTGAGGCGATCGACCTCGTTGGGGCTGCTGGCGATCGCCTGGTCCAGCCGTTCGAGGGCGGCGGCCAGCCGCTGGGCCTGGCCGATCTCCGGATATCCGGTCGGATTGATCGAGGTGCCGTTGCCGAACCAGATCTGCGCGGCCCGCCAATGGGCGTCGGCGAACCGCGGGTCCAGCCTGCGGGCCTGCTCATAGGCTTCGCCGGCCGCCCGAAGGAACCGGCCGTCGCCGTCCACGCTCTCGCGCCGCTCCAGGGCCAGCCCGCGCAGATAGGCCTCGTAGGCGTCCACCGATCGCGTTCCCGCCTCGACCATGGCTCGCAGCTTGGTGGGCTCGATGACCGTCTTGAGCGCCCGGGCGATGTCGAAGGCGATGTCCGCCTGGATCGAGATCACGTCCTGGCCCTGGCGGTCGTACGTCTGGGTCCAGACGTGGGCGCCGTCGGAGACTCGGACCAGCTTGACCGTCACGCGCACCCGCTCGCCCGATCGCCGCACCGAGCCCTCCAGCAGGTTCGCGACCCCGATCTCGCGTGCGACCCGGCGGGGATCGCGATCGCCTTCCCGGAAGCGAGTGGCGGCTTGCTGCGAGGTCACCCGCAGATCGCTGGTGCGGGCCAGGCCGTTGATCACTTCCTCCGTCAGGCCCTCGGCGAACCAGCCCTGGTCACCTCCCTGGGACAGGTCCGTGAAGGGCAGCACGGCGACGGACTTCCCCCCGCCGGCGGCCACGGGCTCGCGCCGGCGCAGTGTCGCCACGCCCAGGACGGAGATGGCGGCCAGGCCGGTCAGGGCGCCGCCGACGACCCATCGCCGTGACGCCTTACGGCTGGCGGACGAGGTTCCGGCCGACTCCGGGTCCTCGGCCTCGACCGGCAGCATGAACCGATATCCGCGCCCATGGACGGTGCCGATGATGGCCGGGTGACGCGCGTCGTCGCCCAGGGCGCGGCGCAGATCCTTGATCGCCGTGGTCAGGATGGACTCGCTGACCGCCAGGCCGGGCCAGACCCGGGCGGTAAGCTCGTCCTTGGTCAGCAGGGTCCGCGGCCGCTCCATGAAGGCGCGCAGCAGCGCCAGGGGCCGGCTGCCGAGGGGCACGGCTTCGCCGTCGCGGGTGAGGCGTTCGTCGACCAGATCGAGCCGGAACGGCCCGCTCAACAGATATCGCCGGCTCATCACTATTCGTCGTGCCGGAGGATGGCGGTCGGCTCAAGAGCCAGTCTGCGAGCGGTCCCTCATGCGATTTCAGAAGATTTCAGAACCTGAACAGGACTTGGGCGGCGGTTACGGCGAGGTTTCGCGTCCTGCCGGGCGGTCAGCTCGTGCGGGAAACGCATGGTGCGCCTGCGCGCCAGTCTATCCGGAGGGCGAGCGCGCCAATGATCAGAGTGACGATTTCCTATCCCAGGGTCGCCGACGCGGCCTTCGACCACGGCTACTACTTCAATCACCACCTTCCGCTGATGATGGAGCGCGTGGGATCGGCCGCGGTCCGCCTGACGGTGGATCGGGCCATCTCCGCGCCGCCCTGGCCGGAGGCGTTGTACGAGGTGGTCTGCACCTTCGTCTGCGCCTCGCGCGAAGCCTTTGAGGCGGCCTTCTTCCCGCACATGGAGGAACTGCAGGACGACATGGACCGCTGCGGTGGCGCGCCCCCGCTGATCCACATCAGCGATATCGTGTTCGACCAGCCGTGCGCCGGCGCCATGGTCGCGTCGCCCAGGCCTTCGGCGGTCGTGCGGCCGCTCCGCCGCGCCCGGGCCTCGGGCCGGGACGCGATGGCGAGCTGCTGAGGAACGCTCCGCCCATCCGGGTGTCACGCGCCCCGGTGGCGCCGAAGTGGTACGAAAAAGGGCCCCTGCCGTTTCCGGCAGGGGCCCCTTCTCGCCGCGAGGCGCGGATAGCTTACGCGCGTTCGCCGGTCAGGGCGGCGTTGCCGAACATGCCCAGCTTGCAGTTGCCGGTCATCTTGTCGCCGTCGACCTTGGCCGTGAATTCGAGCTTCATCGGCATCGGGTTGGTGATGTCGCTGCTCCAGGTGAGCGTGTCGCCGTCAACCTTGCCGGTGACTTCCTGCGCGCCCATTTCCGAGTCCACCTTGCCGGTGAACGTGTCGCCGGCCGTGGCGATCGAGACCGCCATGGTGCGCGCGCCCATGGGCGTGTTGATGGTGACTTTCCAGTTGCCGTCCGCGGACATTCGTCCCTCCCAAGAATTGGATCGCCACCTAAGCCCGGAAGGGCGGGCTGTGCAAGAGTGACGCGGGCGTCACTTTTGCGTCTTCGTCCTGTTACTCCGCTGCCTCGAGCAGCTTCGCCGCCGCGAGTTCGGCGGCGCGCGCTTCGACCAGCGACACGATGTGGTCCACCATGCCCTCGTTGTCCTGTTTGTGGTCGGGCTTGCCGGCGACATAGACCATGCCCGCGCCCTTGCCGCCGCCGGTGAAGCCGAGGTCGGTCATCAGCGCCTCGCCGGGCCCGTTCACCACGCAGCCGATGATCGACAGGCTCATGGGCTGGGAGATGTGAGCCAGCCGCGCCTCCAGCGCCTCTACGGTCTTGATCACGTTGAAACCCTGCCGCGCGCAGGAGGGGCAGGCGATGATGTTCACGCCGCGGTGGCGCAGGCCCAGTGACTTCAGGATATCGAAGCCGACCTTGATCTCCTCGACCGGATCGGCGGCCAGGCTGACCCGGATGGTGTCGCCGATCCCGGCCCACAGCATCGCGCCGATGCCGATGGACGACTTCACGGTGCCGGTTCTGAGCGCTCCGGCCTCGGTGACGCCCAGGTGCAGCGGGCAGTCGATAGCCTCCGCCAGCTGCTGATAGGCGGCCACCGTCATGAAGGGGTCGGACGCCTTCACACTGATCTTGAACTCGTGGAAGTCGTGGTCCTGCAGGATGCGGGCGTGGCGCAACGCGCTCTCCACCATCGCGTCGGGGCAGGGCTCGCCATACTGCTCCAGCAGGTCGCGTTCGAGCGAGCCGGCGTTCACGCCGATGCGCATGGAGCAGCCGTGGTCGCGGGCGGCCTGGATCACGTCGCGGACCCGCTGGGCGTTGCCGATGTTGCCGGGATTGATCCGCAGGCAGGAGGCGCCGGCCTCCGCCGCCTCGATGCCGCGCTTGTAGTGGAAGTGGATGTCCGCCACGAGCGGGACCTTGGCCGCCTTGGCGATCTCCTTGAACGCCGCCGTAGACCCTTCGTCCGGGCACGAAACGCGGACGATGTCGGCGCCGGCCTCTTCCAGCTCGCGGATCTGCGCGATGGTCGCCTTGGCGTCGGCCGTCAGCGTGTTGGTCATCGACTGGACGGTGATCGGCGCGTCGCCGCCCACCTCGACGTTCCCGACGCGGATCTTGCGGCTCTTGCGGCGGTCGATGGCGCGCCAGGGGCGGACGCTGGTGTGGGCTTCGGCGGTCATGGCGTCTCGAAAATAGTCCGTCCGGAGGGGAAACCCAACCTATTGAGGCCGTGGCGCCGGCGGCGGCGGTCGGATCAGCGGTGGTGCGGCGGCGGGCGCGGCGGGCGTGGTCGCCGCCGGACGCGGGGCCGTCGGCGCGGTGGGCGTGCTGCCGAGCTTGGAGGCCAGCACCTGCTGGGCGGGCAGGACCCCCTTGGACTGCCCGGCCACGAAGACCTGGAAATCCTGGGGCGACGAGACGTCCAGCGTCAGGCCGGCGAGCTGCGGCACGCGGTAGGCTTCGCCCTTGGCGAGCTGGCGGGCGAAATAGACTGAGCCGTCGGGGCCGCGCACGATCAGGGCGCCGGCCTTGATCGCCTGGACCGTGACCACCGAGACCTGCCGCGGATTGCCGGAATCGTAGACCCTGCCCTTGGGGACGAACGTGGTCGGCAACGAGGCTAGGTCGACCGGCGGCGGTTCGCCCACCCGGGTCGGCGGCGCGGCCACGGCGGCGGGGGCGTTCGGGTCGAGCCTCACCCCGGTCGCCGCGGCCAGGCCAGGCGTCTCGTAGGGCGGCGGGGTGGTGGATTCGACCGGCGCCGGCAGGGGATAGCCCAGCTCCATCGTCCCGCCCTTGATCTGGGCCAGCGCCTTGGCGGTCTGGGCCTCGGGCGCCAGCGGCGGCGGCGGGGCGGCGGCCATCATCGCCCGCTGGGCCACGTTCCACAGCACGATGGCGGCGATGATCACCAGGGCCCCGATCACGAAGGCGGCGACGCGGGGGTCCTTCTCCTCGACCAGGCCGACCGGCGCTCGCAGGGCCTCCTCCAGCACCGGCTCGTCGATCTTGAACCGCTCCACCGCCAGGTCGGGATTTAGGCCGAGCGCGGTGGCGTAGGCGCGGATGTAGCCGATCGTGAACGGTCGCGAGGGCAGGGCGTCCAGCCGCATCTCCTCGATGGCCTCGAGGTAGCTGCGCCGCACGCGGGTCCTTTCCGCTACGTCGATCAGGGTCAGTCCGAGGTCGTGGCGCACGGCCTTCAGCGCTTCGCCCAGCGTGTCGTAGGTCATCAGCGGATCGACGGGCGGGGGCGGACCCTCCGGCTGGGCGGCGGTCGTCTCCGCCGTGGCGTCCGGCGACGCGCGCAGGTTCAGCATCGCCCGCATGCGGTCGCGGCCGGTGGGTTCGCCCTTCTTGGATGTGCGTTTGCGTAACACGCGGGTCTTGGGCGCTCCTGCCGTCGCCGCTCACAGTCTCTAGGGATTCGGGCGAGTATCAGACGGCGAGGGAGATTTTGCGCGCAAGGGTTTCAATCTCGTTCCGCACGGAACCGGCGGAAGATTTCAGCAGGGCGGAGACCCCGCGCCGCGCCGCTTCCCGGTCGCACGACAGCACCATCTGCTTCACCGGCCCGATGCCGGCCGGTGGCATCGACAGCCGCTCGAAGCCCAGGGCCGTCAGGGCGAACGCCTCCAGTGGCCGCCCGGCCATCTCGCCGCACACGCTGACCGGCGTGCCGGTCTCGGCGCAAGCGCGCTGGATCGCCTCCAGGGCTCGGAGCGCCGGCGGCGACAGGGGATCGTAGCGGTCGGCCATCCGCGGGTTCCCGCGGTCGGCGGCGAACAGATATTGCAGGAGGTCGTTGGTGCCGACGCTGACGAAGTCGGTCATCGGCAGCAGGGCGTCCAGGTGCCAGACCAGGGACGGCGCCTCGATCATCGCCCCCACGTCCAGCCGCGATGGGGCGGGGCGGCCGCGCCGCTGGGCCCAGGCGACCTCGGTCTCGACCAGCGCCCGCCCGGCGCGGAACTCGTCCACGCTGGCCACCAGCGGGAACATGACCCGCAGCGGCCGTCCGCGCGACGCGGCGATCAGGGCCCGCAGTTGCAGCCGCAGCAGGGCCGGGCGGTCCAGGCCCATGCGGATCGCCCGCCAGCCCAGCGCCGGGTTCTCCTCACGCTCGGCCTCCATGTACGGCAACACCTTGTCGCCGCCGAGGTCCAGGGTGCGGAAGGTCACCGGCAGGTCGCCCGCGGCGTCCATGACCCGCGAATAGAGCGCGGTCTGCGCGTTGAACCGCGGCATCTCCTCCGAGACCATGAACTGGAACTCGGTGCGGAACAGGCCGATGCCCTCGGCTCCGGTGTCGGCCAGGCTCTCCAGGTCCACATCCAGGCCGGCGTTCATCAGGAGCGTGATCTTCACCCCGTCGCGGGTGAAGGCCGGGGTGTCCTTCAGCTTGGCGAACTCGGCCTGCCGCTGCCGGCGCACATCCATCCGCGCCTTGATCGCCGTGGCCACGTCGGGGCGCGGACGCAGATAGGCCTCGCCCGTCTCGGCGTCGACGATGACCGGGTCGCCTTCGGAGACCCGGTCGCGCAGGCCCTGCAGGCGACCGACGCAGGGGATGTCGAGGGCGCGCGCCACGATCGCGGCGTGGCTGGCGGAGGATCCCTCTTCCAGGAGCAGTCCGCGCAGCTTGGTGCGGTCGTACTCCAGCAGGTCGGCCGGCCCCAGGTTCCGGGCGATCAGGATGGCGTTGTCGGGCAGCTCGCGCGCCACGCTGCCGTCGCCGGACAGGTGCCGCAGCAGGCGGTCGTTGAGGTCCTCCAGATCGTGCAGCCGCTCGCGCAGGTAGGGATCGCGCGCCTGGCCGAGCCGGGCGCGGTGCTCGGAGCGCACGCGCTCGACCGCGGCCTCGGCGGTCAGGCCGTTCTTCACCGCGTCCTCGAGGCTGCGGTTCCAGCCCCGGTCGTGGGCGAACATCCGGTAGGTGTCGAGCACGTCGTACGAAGCGTCGACGAGGCCGTGCTGGCCCTCCAGCATCTTGTCGATCTGGGCCTTCAGGCCGTCCAGGGCCGCGGCCAGCCGCGCCTCCTCGGCCACGACGTCGTCGGACAGCAGTTGCGACGAGGCGACCGGCGGCTCGTGCAGCACCGCGGCGCCATAGGCCAGGCCCTCGGCGAATTTCGTGCCCTTGATCCGCTCGGGCCGGCGGGGCGCGAGTTCCACGCCCTCCAGCTCGCCGACGCTGATCAGTCCGCCACCCGCCACCATCTCGGCCAGGACCATGGCGACGATCTGGATGTCCTCGACCTCGTCCTCGGAATAGACCCGTTCGGTGCGGTTCTGGACCACCAGCACCCCGATCACCCGGCCGCCGCGCAGCAGCGGCACGCCGAGGAAGGCGTGGTAGGGGTCTTCGCCGGTCTCCGGCCGGTAGGAGAACGCCGGGTGCTCGGGCGCGTCGGCCAGGTTCAGCGGCCGGCCCAGGCGGATGATTTCGCCCACCAGGCCCTCGCCCGGCTTCATCCGCGTCACGTGGACGGCGCTGACGTCCAGGCCCTCGGTGGCGAACAGCTCCATCTCGCCGCTGGCGCGCCGCAGGTAGATCGAGCACACCTCCGCCACCATGGAGAGCGCGATGATGCGCACCACCATGTCGAGACGCTGCTGCGCGGGGCCTCCCCCGGCAAGCGCCTCGCGGATCTGCCGCAGCAGGCTCCGCTGTCCGCGTATGGCGACGGTTGCAGCCATCCTTGGGTGAAATTCCTCCCGTGTCCCTTGCCGGGTCCCTAACAGTTTTATCTTTCAGAACCGAGACCTAAAGGCCGGTTCCGGCCGTCGGGATGCAACTGCACAGCCTACAGGCATGGCGGGAGCGGCCTCGGCGGACTAGTTTAGATAGGTGCCTCTCGACGCTCTTTCCAAGGAACGCCTGGTCCCGCCGGCCGTCGAGCCGCCGGACGCGCCGCTGCCCTATTTCCACGCCCTGTGGAAGCTGCTGGACAATCCGATCGAGGCCTGGCCGAAGGCGGTCTACGAGCAGCCGTTCTACCAGCGCGGCGACGAGCGCCAGACGTTCCTCTACGCGGCCGATCCGGCCATGCTGAAGGACATCCTGCTGGACAAGGCGGAGCTCTTCCCCAAGGACTGGATGTTCGACCGGGTGACCAAGCCGGCGCTGGGCGAGGGCCTGCTGACCGCCCGGGGCGAGCACTGGCGCTGGCAGCGCAGAGCCGCCGCCCCCGGTTTCCGGCCCGACAATGTCGCCGCCATGACCCCGGCCATGGTCCAGGCCGCCGAGGCGGCCCTGGCCCGCTGGCGCGAGCGGGGCGAGGGCGCCCGCCTGGACATCGCCACCGAGATGACCGGCGTCACCTTCCAGGTGATCCTCGACACCATGCTCTCGGGCGGCGAGGGCATCGACGTCCCCGTCGCGGCGCAGAAGATCACCGACTACCTGGAGACCCTGGGCAAGATCACGCCCGCCGACCTGCTGCAGTGGCCGACCTGGACACGGGTGGCCCTGGCGCCGCGCGGCCACCGGGCGATGGTCTACCTCAAGGCCATGGTGGACCGCATGGTCGCGCGGCGCAGGGTCGAGGCCCGGCGCGACGACCTGGTCGACCTCCTGATGCGGGCCCAGGACCCGGAGACTGGTCGCCGCATGGACGACCTCCTGCTGCGCGACAACCTGCTGACCTTCATCGGCGCGGGCCACGAGACCACGGCCCTGGCCCTTACCTGGTCGCTCTACCTGCTGGGCCGCGACCCCGAGACCACGGCGCGGGTCCGGGCCGAGATCGCCCTGGTGGCCGGCGAGGAGAGCCTGACCCACGAACACGTCGAGCGCCTGACCTTCACCCGCCAGGTGGTCCAGGAGGCCATGCGCCTCTACCCCTCGCTGCCGCTGATGAGCCGGATGTGCGCCGAGGACACCGAGGCCGGCGGCCATCCGGTGCGGAAGGGGACGTTCGTCTTCATCCCGATCTACGCCATCCACCGGCACCGGCGCCTGTGGCGCGACCCCGACGCCTTCGACCCCGACCGGTTCTCCGCCGAGGAGAGCGTCGGGCGCCACCGCTTCGCCTACCTGCCGTTCGGTGGCGGCCCCCGGGTCTGCATCGGCCAGACCTTCGCGCTCATCGAGGCGGTGGCGATCCTGGCCACCCTGGTGCGCGGCGCGACCCTGGAGCCCGACCCCGGCCACCGCATCCGCCCGGTGATGCGGGTCTCGATGCGGCCCCAGGGCGGGATGCCGATGACCTTGCGGCTGAGGTAGCTAGCCCTTGGGCGTCAGCTTGATGATCTGGCCGGCGGGGCCGTCCTTGAGGACGTAGACCGCGCCGTCCGGGCCTTGGCGGATGTCGCGCAGGTTGACCGGGCCGGGGATCTCCAGGCGCTCCTCGCCCACGACCTTCTCGCCCTTGAACGTCAGGCGGGTGATGAAGCCGCCCGGCAGGCCCTGCGGCTGCTTGCCGGAGATCAGCAGGCTACCCTTCCACCTCGGGAACAGGCCGCCGGTGTAGAAGATCATACCGGATGGCGCGATCACCGGGTCCCAGTAGTAGAGCGGCTGCTCCATGCCCGGCCGCTGGGTCTCGCCGCCGGTGATCGGCGTCTTGGCCGGACCGTAATTCACCCCGTAGCTGATGGTGGGCCAGCCGTAATCTTTGCCCTTGCGGATCACGTTGACCTCGTCGCCACCCTGCGGCCCGAACTCGACCTCCCAGAGCTCGCCGGTCTGCGGGTGCAGGGCCGCGGCCTGGACGCTGCGGTTGCCGGAGCTCCAGATCTGCGGCTGGGCGCCGGTCTTGCCGACGAAGGGGTTGTCCTTGGGGACCGAGCCGTCAGGATTGATCCGCATGATCTTGCCCAGGCCGCTGGCCAGGTCCTGGGCCTGCTTCTGGCCCGCCGGGATCGAGCGCTCGCCCTGGGTGACGAACAGCGTGCCGTCGCGGGCGAACACCAGCCGCGAGCCGAAGTGCAGGGGCGAGGCCAGCGACGGCGTCTGGCGATAGATCACCGTGAGGCCTTCGAGCTTCGCCGCGGGCCCGTCCGCCAGCTTGCCGCGCGCCACGGCGGTGTTGTTGGTCCCGTCGGCCTGGGGTTCGGCGTAGCTGAGATAGATCAGTCGGTTGGTCTTGAAGGCGGGGTCCAGCGCCACGTCCAGCAGGCCGCCCTGGCCGCCCGAAAAGACCGCCGGCACGCCCGCGACCGGCGTCTCGGACAGCGTCCCGTCCTTCGCCACGATGCGTAGCTGCCCCAGGCGGCGCTCGGTGACCAGCATCCGGCCGTCGGGTAGGAAGGCCAGGGCCCAGGGATACTGCAGGCCCTGGGTGACGACGGTGGTCTGGAACGCGACGCCCAGCTTCTGCTCCGGCGCGCGGGTCTGGCCCGCGAAGGCCGGCTTGTACCCGGTGATCGGCGGACGGGTCTCAACGCCCGCGGGCTGCGCGCAGGCGCTGGTGGCGAAGAGCGCGGCTGCTGCGGTGGCGGCCAGCTTCAAGCTCACGATCATCGGCATCTCCTGTTGGCGGCAGCCCCATTGGCGCCGCCGTCCCCGGCGTTATGTAGACAGCCTGCCTAGTGCCTCATCGCGTGACGGGGAAGAGAGATGCGTTTCAGATCGATCGGCGCTGCGACCGCGGCGCTCGTCGCGGCGGCCCTCGGCTCGCCCGCCGTCGGCCAGGCGCCGGCCGCCGCACGCGGCGAGGCGATCTACGCCGAGCGCTGCAAGGAGTGCCACGAATCCGGCGACGAACGGGCGCCGCAGCGCGCGGCTCTGGCCGCCAGGCCCGCGGCCGAGATCGTCGCGGCGCTCACGACGGGGCCCATGGTCCCGATGGCCGAAGGCCTGACGCCGGAGGACAAGCAGGCCGTCGCCGCCTACCTGACGGCGCACTAGGCGGCGGTCGCCTTCACGTCGGCCGTCCGGATCAGCAGGTCCTCATAGAACGCACCGATCGGTCGGGTAGGGTGGGCGATCTGGATTTCCAGGATCCACAGGCCCGTGGCGGGCACGCCTTCGAAGTCGCCCAGGGCGCCGGCCTTGTAGATGGCGTGTGGGAAGTCCGAGACCCGGTGACCCTTCACGTCCCAGTTCAGCGTCCAGCCCATGGTTTCCGCGCGGGCCTTGGCGAACCGGTAGAGCGCCTCGCCCGTGACCCCGTCGTCGCGCCAGCGGGCGGCGACCTCGTCCCACAGCGTGCGGGCGGCCTGGGCGCAGGCGTGCATCTCGGCGTCGTCGCCCACCACGAAGGTGTCGCCCGCATCGCCCTCGTGACCGTCGAAGACCGCGCCCAGATCGACGAAGAAGATGTCGTTCGCCTGCAGCACATAGTCCGGCTGGAAGTCGTCGTGGAAGGTCAGGGTCGTGCCCGCGCCGAAGCGGATGACGTTCTTGTGCCAGAGGCGGTCCATGCCCATGGCCTCCAGGACCTCCTGGGCGATCTCATTGCCGCGACCCTCGGTGACGCCGGGCCGGATCTGGGCGGCGATTCGGCGGACGGCCTCGAACGTCAGGTCGCGCGCCTTGACCATGGCCGCCAGGGAGAAGGTCTCGCCGACGGCTTCGCGGCGGGGGTTGGGGGTGGACATCGCAGGCTCCGAAAAATGATATAAAGATATCCTTATATTATGTTCAGCCGGGGCGCCACAGGCCGATGCGACCAGCTTGAGCTTGCGCGGCGGCGGGCGCATCGTCCTGCCAACGATAAGGGACGGGGGAGTCGAGATGCGGAAGTGGCTGGCCTTTGCGCTTGCCTGGGCCTTGATCCTGGGCGGCGCGTTCCTGGCGCATCGGGTGCAGACGTCGAGCGGGACCGTGACGGTCACCGAGGTGCGCATCCCGGCCGAAGCGGGCGTGACCGTCTCAGGACTGCTCTACAAGCCGACCGGCGCCACGGCCGCCAAGCCGGCGCCGGCCGTGCTGGCCAGCCACGGCTACATCAACACCCGCGAGATGCAGAGCCCGTTCGCCATCGAACTCAGCCGGCGTGGCTACGTCGTCCTGGCCATGGACATGACCGGCCACGGCTATTCCGGCGGCATCGTCGGCACGGCCGGCTTCGGCGGCCCCGCGGCCCTGCGCCACCTCAAGAGCCTGCCATTCGTCGACAAGACCAACATCGGGCTGGAAGGCCATTCCATGGGCGGCGGCCCGATCCTGGCCGCCGCGGCCGAGGACCCCCAGGGCTACCGCGCCGTCGTGCTGGAGGGCTCCACGCCGGGCCTGCTGGGCGCCAAGGCTCCCGCCCATATCCGCAACCTGGCCGTGGTCTTCGGCCAGTACGACGAGTTCGCCGGCCTGATGTGGGGCGTGCCCAAGGGCTCGGACGTCGCCAGGTCCAAGAAGCTGCAGGGCGCCTTCGGCGTGACCGGCCCGATCGAGGCGGGCCGCCTCTACGGTTCCATCGGGGACGGCACGGCCCGCATCCTGGCCAATCCTCCGGTCACCCATCCCTGGGAGCACTTCTCCAGCGCCGGGGTCGGCGACGCGGTCGACTGGCTTCAGCGCACCCTGCCGGCTCCGGCCGCCAAGCCGCCCACCGACCAGGTCTGGCTCTGGAAGGAGATCGGCACGCTCGTCGCCTTCATCGGCATGGTCGGCCTGATCCTGGCTGCGTTCGACCTGCTGCTGGGCGTCCCGGCCTTCGCGCGCCTGGCGCAACCGGCCGAGCCCCTGACCGAGCGGCGCGATCGGCGCTGGTGGCTGTCGCTGGCGCTCACCGCGGCCCTGCCGGCGCTCACCTACTTCCCGCTGATGAAGCTGGGGCAGGCCTTCTTCCCCATGGCCCCGTTCCCCCAGTGGGTGCAGAACCAGCTCCTGGTCTGGGCCCTGGGCACGGCGCTGATCACCCTGCTCATCGGCCTGGTCCTGCGCCGCAAGGCCGCCTTCACCAACCGCTGGAGCCTCTCCATCGCCGTGGCGGTGGTCACCATGGCCGTGGCCTACGGCTCGCTGGCGCTGGTCGATGCCCTGTTCAAGGTGGACTACCGCTTCTGGGTCCTGGGCCTGAAGCCGCTGGACGCCACGCGGGCGATGCAGCTTCCCGGCTACCTGATCCTCTGGAGCCTGTTCTTCCTGGTGGCGATCCGCTCTCTGGTCTCCAGCGTCCCCGTGAGAGGCGAGGGGCTGATCTCGGCCATCGGCTGGGGCAAGACCGCCATGGCGGGCGGCTTCCTGGCCCTGGTGGTCTGGGAATACGCCACTCTCTTCGCCACCGGCCTGCTGGCTACGCCGACCGAGCCGCTGAACGTGATCGTGGCGATTCAGTTCGTGCCGCTTCTGGCCGTGATCGGCGTCATCGGCGTCTACACCTGGCGGCGCACCAACTCCTACGTGCCGGGCGCCCTGATCTGCGCCCTGCTGATCAGCTGGTACGTCACCTCCGGCACCGCCAACCACTGGCAGCCCGGCTTCGAGCCGCAGCTTCCGGGGGCGCCCGCTAAGAAGTGATCCGGTAGGCGCAGCGGCGGGCCCCGGCCAGGATGTGGTCGGTCCGCTCGATGCTGACGCCGGGCCCCAGGGCGTCGCGGAACACCTGCAGCTCGGCGCGGCAGAATCCCTGGCAGGCGGCCGCCGCCGCGCAGATCGGGCAGTGGTTCTCCACGAGGAGGAAGCCGCCGCCAGGGTCGGGCGTCCAGTCGGCCATGTAGCCTTCCGCCGTCCGAATCTCGGCCAGGCGGGCGACGCGGGCCTCGAGGCTCTCCGCGCCCGCCATCGCCTGGATGTAGGCCGTCGCTGTCGCCCGCTCGCGCCGCACGATCATCCGCTCGACCCCGGCCTCGCCGAACTCGGCGCGCACGGCGTCCAGCATCTCCAGCGTGAGCTGGGCGTGGGTGTCGGGGAACCGCGCCTGGGCGGCCGGGGTCAGCGACCAGATCCGGCGGGGGCGACCGACGCCGCGCCGTTCGTCCAGATGGTCCACAAGCCCGCCCGCCGCCAGGCGTTCCAGATGCTGCAGGACGGCCTGCCGGCTGATATCCAACGCGCCCGCCAGCACCAGGGTCTCGGCCGGACCTCGGGTCTTCAACTGGAACAGGATGCGGTCGGCGGGCGTGTGCATTTGACAATCGAATGATTGCAAAAATGAGCTGCGACGTCTACCTGAATTCGACATGGTCGAGGTTGTCAAAATGAGTGAGCCCGCCGCCGACAACACCTGGGCCGACCTGATGGCCGAGGGGCGGCTGCCGCGCTTCGCGCTGATCTGCCTGGGCGTCTGGCTGAACGCTGCCGACAGTCTGGTGACGGCGACGATCCTGCCAAGCGTCGGCGCGGATCTCGGCGGCTACGCCTATTTCTCGTGGGCGACGGCGGGCTTCTTCGTGGGCGCGATCCTGGCGGGGGCCAGTTCGGGCCGCCTCTCCGAGATCTTCGGCCTGCGCTCGGCCACCGCGCTGGCGGGTTTGGTGATGGTGGTGGGCTGCGTGATGAGCGCTGCGGCGCCCGACGTGGGGACCTTCCTGGCCGGCCGCCTGGTCCAGGGCCTGGGCAGCGGCTGGATCTCCGGCTTCGCCATGGTCGCCATCGCGATGCTGTTCCCCGAGCGGCACCTGGCCCGCGTCTTCGCCTCGGTGACCTTCATCTGGGGGATCGCCACGGTGCTGGGCCCGCTGTTCGGCGGCGCGGTGGTCGAGGCCGGGCACTGGCGCGACGTCTTCTGGCTGTTCGCGGCCCAGGCGGTGGTGTTCAGCGTGGCCGCCCTGTGGCTGCTGGGCGGCGCGTCCAAGGCGCCTGGCGGGCCGGGGATCCCCTGGCTGCAGCTGGGCGTCCTGGGCGTGGCGGTGGCCGCCATCGCCCTGGCCGACCTGATGACGACCGCCGCGGGCTCCATCGGCCTGGTGGCCGCGGGCCTGGGCGTCCTGGCCCTGGTGGTCTGGATCGACGCGCGGGCGCGCATCCGCCTGCTGCCGCGCCGGGCCGGCGACCTCTCGACCATCTGCGGGTCGGGCTATCTGGCCATGTTCGCCCTGACCGCCGCCTCCATGGGTTTCGCCATCTATGGCCCGCCGATCCTGCAGCACCTGCGCGGCTACTCGCCCCTGGTCGCCGGCTACGCCATCGGTGCGGAGTCCATGGCCTGGACCGTGGCCGGCATGGCGGTGGCCGGTGTGACGGGGGTGTGGGTCAACCGCTGGACCCGCTTCGGCGTGCTGCTGCTGGCGGCCAGCCTGGTGATCCTGGCCCTGACCTTGGCCGACGGGCACATCGCCTGGGTCCTGCTGGGCGGCGCCTTGCTGGGCGCGGCGTTCGGCTTCTCCTGGGCCTTCATGAGCACACGGCTGCTGGGCGCGCTGTCGGACGAGGACAGGGCCATCGGCTCCTCGGCGATCATGGCGGTGCGCCAGACCGGCGGGGCGGTGGGCGCCGCGATCTCCGGCGTGGCCGCCAACCTGGTGGGCTTCTCCGGCGGCCTTACCGACGCCAGCGCCCGGGGCGCAGCCTTCTGGGTGTTCGCCGCGGTGCTCCCGCTGGCGCTGATCGGCGCCTGGGCGACGTTCCGCATGACCGGTTCGGCCAAGGCTGTCGCCTCTTAGGCGTTCGCGGTTCTCGTCAGGATTGAAATTCTCGCCGGGGCGCCGCTTTGATCAGGCGGTGAGTCGGTTTGCGGACAGCGTTGATCAAACCATGACCCGGCGGCATCGCGTGCTCGCGGGGCTCTCGTTCGCATTCCTGCTCGACGAGATGGCCGCCGGCGTCGGCGGGCTGGAGCCGCTGGACGCGCTGCTGGTCCTGGCGATCAACCAGGCCAACATCGCCCCGCTCACCCGCGACCCCGAGGCCCGCGCCCGCTACGGCGGCCTGGACGCGCCGGCGCCCGACGGCGAACGGCGGCCGGTCAGCATCAACGCCGTCGCCGCCTCGCTGGGCCTGCCGTTCGAGACGGTCCGCCGCCGCATCCGCCGGCTGGCCGCCGAACAGGTCTGCACCGTGTCGCCCGAGGGCGTGGTGGTCCCGGCCAGCTTCCTGGCCTCGCCCGGCTATCTGCAGTCGGTGATGCGGGGCCATGAGCGCCTGCGCCGCTTCTACGTCGAACTGCGCGGGGCCGGGCTGGTCGAGGCGTTGCCCTCGCCGGCCTTCGACACCGACAGCGTGCCCGTGCGCGCCGCCGCCCGCCTGCTGGCGGACTATGTGCTGCGCGCCGCCGAAGGCCTGATGCGCGAGGCGGGCAATGTGATCTCGGTGCTGGTGCTGGTGGCGCTGCTGGCCGCGGCCCTGGCGGACGAGGGGCGGATGGGCGCCGCGCCGCGCGCGCTGTCCGTGCGGGCGATCGCGATCCGGCTCAAGCTGTCGGCCGAGACCGCGCGCCGCCACGTCGCCGAGCTGGTCGAGGAGGGCCTGTGCGTCCGCACGCCGGCGGGCCTGTTGATCATGGAGGAGACGCTGGCCCGGCCCGGCCTGCGCCTGCTGTTCGCCGAGAACGCCGGCAACGTCCAGCGTCTGCTGGCGGGCCTGGCCGAGCGCGGGGTGATCCGGGCCTGGGAGGCCCAGTCCGGCTAGAGCTGGTCCAGCCCGTACGCGGCGTGCAGGGCGCGCACGGCCAGTTCGGTATAGGCCGCGTCGATCAGCACGCTGATCTTGATCTCCGAGGTCGAGATCACCTGGATGTTCACGCCCTTGGACGCCAGCGCTTCGAACATCGACTTGGCCACGCCGGTGTGGCTGCGCATGCCGACCCCGATCACCGAGACCTTCGCCACGTCCTCGTTCACCTGGACGTCCTCGAAGCCGATCTCGGCCTGCTTGCTGCGGACGATCTCGACCGCCCGCTGGGCGTCGCGCTTGCCGACGGTGAATTCCATGTTGGCGGTGTCGGCGACGCGCGCGTGGCTCTGGACGATCATGTCCACGTTCACGTTCGCATCGGCCAGCGCGCCGAAGATCATGGACGACACGCCCGGATGGTCGGGCAGGCCGAAGAGGCTGATCTTCGCCTCGTCGCGGCTGTAGGCCACGCCGCTCACGATCCGCTTCTCCACG